>Ga0209069_10001183_pt1 | contig 13106 bp, 14 predicted proteins | sample Str013_2_FD_187202 | JGI IMG/M metagenome (GOLD analysis project Ga0209069, IMG submission 187202) | Freshwater sediment microbial communities in response to fracking from Pennsylvania, USA - Straight Creek_MetaG_SC_2013 (SPAdes) (version 2) | ecosystem: Environmental > Aquatic > Freshwater >...
CACATAGAGCACGCGGGTGACGAGGATGCCGGCGTTGCCGACGATCATCCGCCCCGGCTCGAACATCAGCGTGCAGCCGAGGTTATGGGTCACGCGCTTGACCATGGCGGCATAGGCATCGGGGGCCGGCGGCGCCTCGCGATCCCAGTGATAGGGAATGCCGAGGCCGCCGCCGAAATCGATATGCGAAATGGTGTGGCCGTCGGCGCGCAGCGTCTGCACGAATTCCGACAGGATGCGGAACGCGGTTTCCATCCGGCTCAGATCGGTGATCTGGCTGCCGATATGCATGTCGGTACCGGTCACCTCGATCCCCGGCAGTTTTGCCGCGCGGGCATAGACGGCGCGGGCGCGCGCAATCGGAACGCCGAACTTGTTCTCGGATTTGCCGGTGGCGATCTTGGCGTGGGTGCCGGCATCGACGTCGGGGTTGACGCGCACCGAGATCCGCGCCGTCTTGCCGGTCTCGACGGCGAGCCGCGACAGCAATTCGAGTTCCGGCTCGGATTCGACATTGATGCAGAGAATGCCGGCATCCAGCGCCGCGCGCAGCTCGGCCTCGGTCTTGCCGACGCCCGAGAACAGGATCTTCTGCGGCGGAATGCCGGCGGCCAGCGCACGCTTCAACTCGCCGCCCGAAACCACATCGGCGCCGGCGCCCAGTTTCGCCAGAGTCCGCAGCACCGACTGGTTGGAATTCGCCTTCATGGCGTAGCACACCACCGCGTTCTCGCCGGCGAAGGCGTCGCTGAAGACGCGGTAGTGCCGCTCGAGCGTCGCGGTCGAATAACAGTAAAACGGCGTGCCGACCGCATCCGCCAGATCGATCAGATTCACCGCCTCGGCGTGCAGCACGCCGTTGCGATAGTCGAAGTGATTCATGGCTGGTGTTCCAGTTCTAACATTCGCATCCCTTCGCAGCGGGCATCTTTGCGAATGTTAGAACCCAGGGGAATACCAGCAAAACATAATTCTGGTGCGGCCCTGGATTTGACATTCGCTAGAAGGACTCGCGGAAAAACTGTAGCGAATGTCAAATCCACCGCACCAGCTCAGTGACTGTCGAGAAGCGGATCGAGAATGAAGGGTTTCTTGCTGCCTTTGGTGGCGGCCGGCGGCGCATCGCTTCCGTAATACGGATTGTACACGCTGGGCGCGCTCGCGGCCGGCTCGTGGTCGGCATCGGCTTGCGCCGCCGCGGCCGCCTGCGGCGGAGTGTTCGGCGGCAGGTCGAGCCCGCCCTTGCGTCCACAGCCCCCGAGCGCGAGCACGGCCGCGCTCAACAGGATGATGGCCCATCCCCGGCCGGTCGGGCGGTAATTACGATTCACGACAAAATCCCCAATGCGGCCGCACCATACAAAGATTGCCCTGCTCTGGCGAGAGGAGGACAACCATGAAATTGCAGCGAAATTAAATTGCAGCAAAATTCTTGCCCTCAGCCCGACTTTCGCTCTTTTTCGAGCCGCTTGAGCCAGGCTTTCGCCTGCGCCAATACGTTCTTCGGCGCGGTTCCGCCGTAGCTGCTGCGGCTTTTGACCGAGGCTTCCACCGAAAGCGTGCCGAGGGCCTCCTTCGTGATTTTGGGCTCGACCGCCTGCATGTCCTTCAAGGGGAGCTGGTGCAGCGGCACGCCGGCTTTCGACGCCATCGCCACGATGCGTCCGGTGACATGGTGAGCGTCACGGAATGGCATTTTCAGCGTCCGCACCAGCCAGTCGGCGAGATCGGTGGCGGTGGCGTAGCCCTCGCCGGCGGCGGCCTTCATCCGTGCCTCGTCCGGCACGATATCCATGACCATTCCGGTCATCGCCCGGATCGCCAGCGACAGCGCGGCGAATGCCTCCATCGCGCCCTGCTTGTCCTCCTGCATGTCCTTTTGATAGGCGAGCGGCAGGCCTTTCATCACGATCAGGAGCGCGGTCAGCGCGCCGATCACCCGGCCGGTCTTGGCGCGCACCAGTTCGGCGGCGTCGGGGTTGCGCTTCTGCGGCATGATCGAGGAGCCGGTGGTGAATTTGTCGCTCAATCGCACCAGCCCGACCAGCGGCGAGGTCCAGATCACGATTTCCTCGGCGAAGCGCGACAAATGCACCGCGGCGATCGAGGCCGCCGACAGGGTTTCGAGCACGAAGTCGCGATCCGACACCGCGTCGAGCGAATTGGCCATCGGCCGGTCGAAGCCGAGCGCCTTCGCCGTTGCGGAGCGATCGATCGGGAACGAAGTCCCGGCGAGCGCGGCGGCGCCGAGCGGCGATTCGTTCAGACGCTTGCGGGCGTCGGCGAAGCGGCCGCGGTCGCGCGCGGCCATCTCGACATAGGCCAGCAGATGATGGCCGAACGTCACCGGCTGGGCGGTCTGCAGGTGGGTGAAGCCCGGCATCACGGTGGCGGCATGTTCCAGCGCCCGCGCCACCAGCGCGTGCTGGAACGCGGCCAGCGCCGCATCGGTTTCGTCGATCGTGTCGCGGACATAGAGCCGGAAATCGGTCGCCACCTGGTCGTTGCGCGAGCGCGCGGTGTGCAGCCGTCCGGCGGCGGGGCCGATCAATTCGCCGAGCCTGCTCTCGACATTCATGTGAATGTCCTCGAGCGCGCGCTTGAAGTCGAACGATCCCTTGCCGATTTCTGACAAAATCGTGTCTAGACCGGATTTGATATTTTTCGCATCGTTTGCCGTGATAATGCCCTGCGCGGCGAGCATCGCGGCGTGGGCCTTGGACGCGGCGATGTCCTGGGCATACAGGTGACGATCGACGTCGATGGAGACGTTGATTTCCTCCATGATCGCATCGGGGCGCTCGGTGAACCGGCCGCCCCACATCTTGTTGCTCATGATCTGTTACTCATGACTTCCATGGTGGTCACCGCCGCGCCGAATGCCTGAAACCAGCCGTTGCACCGGCTCTGCATAGCCGTATCTGATACAGGATGACAAACGATATGCCTGAACTGCCCCCGCCCCGCCCCGCCGCCACGCGCCGGATTCCCATCGCCATCGCAGCGGTCGTGATCGGGGCGGTGATCGGACTAGCCGGGGTATACGGGATCGGCGGCTTTCGGCGCAACGCAACGGGCGATCCCGCCTGCCGCGGGGCGGTCGACCTGGCCCAAAAAATCGCGCCGCTGGCGCATGGCGAGGTGGCGGCGCTGACCATGGCGACGGCGCCGCTGCGGCTGCCGGACCTCGCCTTCGAGGACGCCGACGGCAAGCCCAAACAGCTCTCCGACTGGCGCGGGCGCACGGTGCTGGTGAACCTGTGGGCCACCTGGTGCGTGCCCTGCCGCAAGGAGATGCCCGCGCTGGAAGGCCTGCAAACCCGGCTGGGGGGCGAGAATTTCGAGGTGGTCGCCATCAACATCGATACCCGCGATTCGCAGAAACCGAAGAATTTCCTGAGGGATGCCCACCTGACCCGGCTCGGCTATTTTAGCGACGAAAAAGCCAAGGTCTTTCAGGATCTTAAGGCTGTCGGACGGGCGCTGGGGATGCCGACCTCGGTGCTGGTCGACGCCCAGGGCTGCGAGATTGCGACCATTGCCGGGCCAGCGGAATGGGATAGCGACGACGCCATCAAGCTGATCAAGGCCGCGATGAGCCCGGTCGCCGCCGGGCTTTAAGCCGCGATATTGAGGTTGCCGCCGATGCCGGCGCCGACATTGGCCAGCGACTGGTTCTGCTGGGCGGCACCCAGCAGCGTCAGGACCGCGGATTTCTCCGAGTCGGCGTTGGATTTCAAAATGGTCGTGGCGACCTGCGTCTGCGTGTTGCCTGCCTGGGCGGCAAGCAGGCTGCTGACCATGCTCATCATATCCATAACGCACCACTCTCCGTCGCAAGCCACGCTACAGGGAAGGGGTTAACGAAGGCTGGAGATGGGGCGGTAACGCTTGACGACCGCGGGCATGACCCGCGTATCCGTCAGTCTTCGATGGGAAGCAACGCCGTCCTTCGGACGGCTATGGTCCGGCAATGATGAAGGCTCAGCGCGTCGGGACCGGCTTGTCGCCGCGGTAATCGTAAAAACCGCGCTGGGTCTTGCGGCCGAGCCAGCCGGCCTCGACGTATTTTACCAAAAGCGGACACGGGCGATATTTGGAATCGGCAAGCCCCTCATGCAGCACCTGCATGATCGACAGGCAGATGTCGAGCCCGATGAAATCGGCGAGTTCCAGCGGTCCCATCGGATGATGCGCGCCGAGCTTCATCGCGGCGTCGATCGCCTCGACATTGCCGACGCCTTCGTACAGCGTATAGATCGCCTCGTTGATCATCGGCAGCAGGATGCGGTTGACGATGAAGGCCGGGAAATCCTCGGATACCGCGATGTGCTTGCCGAGCTTGGTGACGAATTCCTTGGCCGCTTCGAAGGTCGCGTCATCGGTGGCGATGCCGCGGATCAGTTCGACCATCTCCATCAGCGGCACCGGATTCATGAAGTGAATGCCGATGAAGCGCTCGGGCCGGTCGGTGGAGGCGGCGAGCCGCGTGATCGAAATCGACGAGGTGTTGGAGGCGACGATGGCGTCCGGCTTCAGCACCGCGCACAGATCGTGAAAAATCTTGCGCTTGACCTCTTCTTTTTCCACCGCGCTCTCGATCACCAGATCGCAATCGGCAAGACCCTCCATGGTCTCGGCGGAGCCGATCCGCTCCAGCGCCTTCTTGCGGGCGTCCTCGGTGATCATCTTCTTGGCGACCTGGCGCGACAGATTGCCGTTGATGGTCGCCATGCCCGACTTCAGGCGATCGGCGGACAAATCGTTGAGCACCACGTCGAGCCCGGCCAGCGCCGCCACATGCGCGATCCCGTTGCCCATCTGGCCCGAGCCGATCACGCCGACTTTCTTGATCTTAGCTGCCATATTGCCATCTCACCGGGGCGCGGCGCGCATCCCGCGCCTGCCCCTCTTTGCGTAAACACCGGCCGAAATTCGCTTCATCCGGCCGGCTGTGTCGTTACTTGCCGAGCTTGCCGAGTGCCTCGGTCAATTCCGGAACCGCCTGATAGAGATCCGCGACCAGCCCGTAATCGGCGACCTGGAAGATCGGCGCGTCTTCATCCTTGTTGATCGCGACGATCACCTTGGAATCCTTCATGCCGGCGAGATGCTGGATCGCGCCGGAAATGCCGATCGCGACATATAGCTCCGGCGCCACCACCTTGCCGGTCTGTCCGACCTGCCAGTCGTTCGGCGCATAGCCGGCGTCGACCGCGGCGCGCGATGCACCGACGCCGGCGCCGAGCTTGTCGGCGAGCGGCTCGATATATTTGGCGAAGTTCTCGCGGCTCTGCATGGCGCGCCCGCCGGATACGATGATCTTCGCCGACGTCAGTTCGGGACGGTCGCTTTTGGCGACTTCCTCGCCGACGAAGCTGGAAAGGCCGGGATCGGCGGCCGAAGCCGCATTTTCGATCGCAGCACTTCCGCCGGTTCCGGCCGCGGCGAAGGTCGACGTCCGCACCGTGATGACCTTCTTGGCGTCCTTCGATTTCACCGTCTGGATCGCGTTACCGGCATAGATCGGCCGCTCATAGGTATCGGGCGAAACCACCTTGATGATTTCCGACACCTGCATGACGTCGAGCAGCGCCGCGACGCGCGGCATCACGTTCTTGAAGCGGGAGGTCGCGGGCGCGACGAAGGCGTCGTAGGACGGCGCCAGCGCGACGATCAGCGCGGCCAGCGGCTCGGCGAGATCGTGGGCATAGGCATCGCCTTCGGCGACCAGCACCTTGGTGACGCCGGCGAGCCTGGAAGCGGCCTCGGCCGCGGCCCTGGTACCCTCGCCGCCGCCGGCGACCAGCACATGGACTTCGGCGCCGAGCTGGGCCGCCGCCGTCAGCGCCTTGTTGGTGGAATCCTTCAACGTTGCGTGTTCGTGTTCGGCAATCAACAGCGTGGTCATCTAGAGAACCCCGGCTTCATTCTTGAGTTTCGACACCAGCTCGGCGACGTCCTTGACCTTGACGCCTCCCTTGCGGCCCGGCGGTTCGGAGGTCTTGAGGATCTCGAGATGGGCGGTGAGGTCGACGCCGTAGTCGGCCGCGCTCTTGTCGGCGATCGGCTTCTTCTTCGCCTTCATGATATTGGGCAGGCTGGCGTAGCGCGGTTCGTTGAGCCGCAGATCGGTAGTTACGATCGACGGGCCCTTGAGTTTCACGGTCTGCAGGCCGCCGTCGACTTCGCGCGTCACCTTGAAGTCGGTTCCATCGACTTCGAGCTTGGAGGCGAACGTCGCCTGCGACCATCCGAGCAGCGCCGCCAGCATCTGGCCGGTCTGGTTCGAATCGTCGTCGATTGCCTGTTTGCCGAGAATGATCAGGCCGGGCTTTTCCTCGTCGGCGATGGCCTTGAGGATCTTGGCGACCGCCAGCGGTTCGACATTGCCCTCGGCCTTGACCAGGATACCGCGGTCGGCGCCCATGGCGAGGCCGGTCCGGATGGTTTCGGCCGCCTGCGCGGGGCCGATCGACACCACCACCACCTCGGTCGCCTTGCCGGCTTCCTTCAGCCGCAGGGCCTCCTCGACGGCGATTTCATCGAACGGATTCATCGACATCTTGACGTTGGACAATTCGACGCCCGATCCGTCGCTTTTGACCCGGACCTTGACGTTGTAATCGACCACCCGCTTCACCGGCACCAGAACCTTCATCGATCCTCTTTCGCTTCAATTTCGGTAATGATCATCTTGGGCGCGGAACCTAAAGGTCCGGCCAACCCCGGTCAACGCGCGAAGGCCAAAAATCGCCCCTAAACGGCGGCGCTTTAACGATTCTGGCCGGGCACCCAAAGCACGTCTCCGGCGCCGTTGTCGTTCACCGAGCGGCTGGCGACGAACAGGAAGTCCGACAGCCGGTTCATATACTGGATGGCGGCGTCCCCGACCGGCTCATCGGGCTTGGCCGCGAGTTCCACCATCATCCGTTCCGCCCGGCGGCAGATCGTGCGCGCCAGATGCAGGTAGGCCGCGGCCGGCGTGCCGCCGGGCAGCACGAACGAGGTGAGTGGGGCGAGGTGCGCATTCAGGGCGTCGATGTCGCGCTCGAGGCGCTCGACCTGGCTCGCCAGCATCCGCAGCCGCTCCGCCTTGCCGTCGCGCTGGGGCACCGCGAGGTCGGCGCCGAGATCGAACAGATCGTTCTGGATCTGGCCCAGCATCGCGTCGAGCTCGCGATGCTCCCTCAGATGCAGCCGCACGATGCCGATGGCGGCGTTGGTCTCGTCCACGGTTCCATAGGCGCCGATGCGCAGGTCGTATTTCGGACGGCGCTCGCCGCTGCCGAGCGCCGTGGTGCCGTCATCGCCGGTTCGCGTATAGATACGGTTGAGGACAACCATTGCCCTGCTCCTCCAGGTCATGATCCCAAGAGATCGGATCGTGCTCTAATGCCCCATCACCCAAACCGTGAGCATGGTAATGACGATCGCTGCGAATTGCAGCAGTACCCGCCACCGCATCAGTTTCTGCGAGCGGTTCGGCGATCCGCCCCGCATCATGTTAACGAGACCCATCAGCAGTACCAGTGCGACAGCGCCGACGGCGATGGGAAGGACGATCATGCTCAGGAAGGATGCCATGGCCGTATCTAACACCGCGCCGCGCGGTCCGCTACCGCGCTCGCGCCGCCGGCAAGTTCTGGCTTTTAGTTCAATAATATCAGAAGGTAGCCCGATTCGTCGGGTGAACCCGTCCGGCGCCGACCAAGGTGACATGTGAGGCAGCTTCGCTACGTCTATCTGGTCGTGCTGGATGCGTTCTACGAGTTCCTCGCCGATGACGGCTGGGCGATTGCCAGCCACATCGCGCTGTCGACGCTGATGGCGCTGTTCCCGTTCCTGATCGTGCTGACGTCGCTGGCCGGCTTTTTCGGCTCGAAGGATCTCGCCGACCAGGCCGCGGGGCTGATGCTGCAGATCTGGCCGAAGCAGGTCTCCGACTCGCTGTCGGGCGAGATTCACGACGTGCTGACCACGACCCGCGGCGACGTGCTGACCATCGGCGCGGTGTTGGCCGTGTACTTTGCCTCGAACGGCGTGGAAGCGCTGCGAGTAGCACTCAACCGCGCCTATTCGGTGATCGAGCCGCGGCGCTGGTACTGGTTGCGGCTGGAATCGATCGGCTACACGCTGGTCGCCGCCTTCACGGCGCTGGCGATGGCGTTCCTGATCGTGCTTTTCCCGCTGATGCTGGAGGCGGCACGGCGCCACATACCGCTGATCGTCGAGAGCAACGAACAGTTCCTCAACGTCGCGCGCTACAGCATCACCATCGGAGCGCTGACGGTGGCGCTGTTCATCCTGCATGCGTGGCTGCCGGCGGGCCGCCGCGGATTCCTGCAGATCCTGCCGGGCATCGTCTTCACGCTGGTGGCCTCGCTGGTGTCGGGCATCGTGTTCGGCCAGTACCTCGCGCGCTTCGCCAACAACTACGTCACGATGTATGCCGGCCTGGCGTCGGTCATCATCGCGCTGGTGTTTCTGTATTTCATCGCCGCGATCTTCGTGTATGGCGGCGAACTGAACGCGGCGATCATCAAGTCGCGGCTGCCGCACGGCGTGTCGCTTCAAGCAGCGCAGTCGCTAGCGACCTTGGACTCACAGGCTTGACCAGGAAGGCGTCGGCGCCGGCCTGGTGCGCGGCGGCTTCGTCGTCACCGCGTCCCGACACCCCGATGATCGAGATCTGGCCGAACGGCGGGCCCAGGCTTCGAATTCGCCTGATGGTCTCGATGCCGTCGATGCCCGGCAGCACCATGTCCATCAGCACCGCGTCGAAGTCGCCTTGCGCGATCCGTTCGGTGGCGGCCTCGCCCCGCCCGATGAATTCCGCACTATGACCGAGTTCGGTGAGGATCGTATTGAGCACGACGCGGCCGAACGGATTGTCCTCGACGCCGAGGATGCGCAGCGCCTGCGCCGGCGATGCCGGGACGACGACAGTCGCGCCGGCGCCGGCCGCCTTCGACGCCCTGGCGCGGGCCAAACTCACCGTCAGCGTGAAGGTGGTTCCGCCGCCGCGCCGTGGCGCAACGATGATATCGCCGCCCATGGCGCGCGCGATTTGCTTCACCGACGACAGTCCGAGCCCGGCGCCGCCGAAACGGGATGCGATAGTGACATTGGCCTGCGAGAACGGGCGGAACAGACGCTTGATCTCGCTGAGCGTGAGCCCGATCCCGCTGTCGGAAACCGAAAACGCGACGCCGGCCTTGCCCTTCACGCCGCGCATCGGGACCACCTCGAGCGCGACGCCGCCCTGTTCGGTGAACTTCACCGCATTGTCGATCAGGTTTTCCAGCGCCGCGCGCAGCCGCACGGGATCCCCGACCACCAGGGCCGGCAGCTTTTCCGAGATATCGACGCGGGATTGCAGGCCCTTCGCCGCGGCCCGGCCGGCGAGCGAATCGCCGGCGCTGCGCGCCAATGCGCGCAGATCGAAGAAATCCTGCCGCACGCCGGCGACGACCCTGCCCCTCGCGGCATCGACGAACAAGGTCGCCAGGCTGGCGAGATGTTCCGCGCCGGCCTTGATGGTATCGACCCAGCGCCGCTCGCGCTCGTCGAGATCCGACGTCGCCAGGAGATCGCTGATGGCGAGAATTCCGGTCAGCGGCGTGCGGACCTCGTGCGCGAATGCGGCGAGCGCGGCCTCGACCATGCGCGGTCCGGCCGTCCGCACGACACGAGTCTTGACAACACGAGTCTTGGCGACACGCTTGCCTGCCTTGCGGGCGGCAAGGCCGGAAGCACGCTTTTTCGGCGGCCGGCGTTTCGCCGACCGCGTGGTGCGCTGTGAGCGCGATTTTGCCGCCATGATTCCCCTGACCCTGGCCGTCCCCACCATGCCACGGCCGGACGCGGTGAGTCACGCCGAAGCGGGCTTTTCCCCTTGCATTCGGCCCGGCAAGACGGCCTCTCATAAAGACGGCCTCTCCATAAGCTGTCCTTCAATCGGGCAGGCCGACCAGGCGGCGGATATCGGCTGATGTCGCACCCTGGCGGCGAAGCTCGCGAAGCCCCGTGGCCTCGGTCGACTTCGACAGCTTGCGACCCGCCGCATCGAGCATGACGCGGTGATGCCGGTAGGCCGGCTGCGGCAGGCCGAGCAACGCCTGCAGCAGCCGGTGCACGCTGGTCGACCAGAACAGGTCCTGTCCCCGCACGACATCGGTCACGCCCTGCAGGGCGTCGTCGATCACCACCGCGAGGTGATAGCTGGTCGGCGTTTCCTTGCGCGCCAGGATGACGTCGCCCCACGCTTCCGCGCCTGCGGCCACAATGCCGGTCTCGCCTTCGGGACCTTCGCCATGCTCGATCCAGGTCAAGGCGCCGGCGGAGGTCTTGGCGCAGACCTTGGCAAAGGCCGCTTCCATGTCGAGCCGCAGTGCGTACGGCGCTCCGGATTCGAGCAGCCGCGCCCGCTCGTCTGATGGCAGCAACTTCGCCGCACCGGGATAGAGCGGCGCCCCATCGGGGTCGCGCGGCCAGGGAGCCTGCGCGTCCCGCTCCGCTACCAGCCGCGCGATCGCGGCGCGGCTCTCGAAACCCGGATAGACCAGGCCTTGTGCCGCAAGCTTCTCGACCGCATCGCGATAGACCGAAAGATGTTCGGACTGCCGCCGCACCGGGGTTTCCCAGCCGATGCCGAGCCAGGCGAGGTCCTCATGGATCGCGGCCTCGAATTCCGGCCGGCAGCGGGTGGAATCGATATCCTCGATGCGCAGCAGGAAGCGGCCGCCGGTCCGGCGCGCGGAATCGAAATTCAGCAACGCCGAATAGGCGTGGCCGAGATGCAGATAGCCGTTCGGGCTCGGCGCGAAACGGAAAACGGGTGGCATTGATCTCTCCCGCGGGACATGATGGTTTTAAGTCGCAATGACCTTCCATCTCAACACCCAGGCCGATCTCGAAGAGGCCATCCACGCGCTGGTCAAACAGGACCCTCGGCTCAAACCGGTATTCGACATCGCCGGCATGCCGGCGCTGCGGCGGCGCGAGCCCGGTTATGCCGGCCTCGCCGCGATCGTCTGCGGCCAGCAATTGTCGACCGCGAGCGCCGCGGCGATCTGGGCCCGCCTCACGGCCGCGTTCGATCCGTTTCATCATGAGACCCTGCGCAAGGTGCGCGCCGACCGGCTGGGCCGGCTCGGCCTGTCGGCGGCGAAGATCAAAACTCTCAAAAGTCTCGCGCGCGAGATCGCCGCCGAGCGGCTCAATCTGGACGTGCTGGCAAACGAGGACGCCGACGCCGCGCATAACACGCTGACCGCGCTGCACGGGATCGGCCCCTGGACCGCCGACGTCTATCTGCTGTTTTGCCTCGGCCATGGCGACGCCTGGCCAGCCGGCGATCTCGCCGTGCAGGAAGCGGTCAAGATCGGCCTCGGCCTGCAGACGCGGCCGACCGCAAAGCAGATGGCGCCGCTGGCCGAGCCGTGGCGCCCCTGGCGCGGCGCTGCGGCGCATCTGTGGTGGTCCTACTACCGGGCGATCAAGAAGCGCGAGGGCGTGATCGCAAGCGGCGACAAGATCGCAGCCAAGGCGAACGCTGTTTTAAACAAGATCCCTGTTGCAAAACGGTCATCGGCAGCAGCAAAGATCGCGGCAGCGAAACTGCCGGGATCGAAAAAATGAAATCCACCGACTTCATCGTTGCCCGCGACGACCTGCAGCAATGCAAATTCATCCAGACGCAACTGCCCGACGCCGCAGAGCTTCCCGCCGAGACGCTGCTGGTCAGGGTCGATCGCTTCGCCTTCACCGCCAACAACATCACCTACGCCGTGCTCGGCGACCAGCTGAAATACTGGCAGCTGTTTCCGGCGCCGGAAAATTTCGGCAACATCCCGGTGTGGGGATTTGGCGAGGTGATCGCCTCGAAGCATCCGGCCATTGCCGAAGGCGAACGCCTGTTCGGCTATTTTCCGATGGCGACGCATCTCGTCATCGAGGCCGCCGACGTCAGCAAGCGCGGCCTTCGCGACGCCGCCGCGCATCGGCAAGGCGTGGCGCCGGTCTACAACGCCTATGCGCGCGTGAGCGGCGACTCCGGTTTCACCGGACGGCAAGGCGATTATCAGGCGCTGCTGCGGCCGTTGTTCATGCTGTCGTTCCTGGTCGACGACTTCCTCGCCGAGAATGCATTTTTCGGCGCGCGCCGCGTGATTCTCACCAGCGCCTCCAGCAAGACCGCGTTCGGCGTTGCGCATCTCTTGCATACGCTCCGCAAGGAGATCCGCGTGATCGGGCTGACCTCGTCGGCCAATACCGATTTCGTCAGGTCGCTCGGCTGTTACGACGAAGTCGCGACCTATGACGCCGTGACCTCGCTGCCCCCGGGTTCGCCGGTTGCGTTGGTCGACATGGCCGGCAACAGCGCGTTGCGCGCCACCCTGCATCGGCATTTCGGCGACCAGATGAAATATTCCGGGCGTATCGGGCTCACCCACCGCAGCTCATCGCCGGATGAGCCGGCACTGCCGGGCGCCAAGCCGAGCTGGTTCTTCGCACCCGACCAGATTCGCAAACGCGCCAGTGAATGGGGCCCCGGCGGTATCGAGGCGAGGTTCGGCGCGGCGTGGTCGGGTTTCGCCCCGATGCTGGATCGATGGCTCACCGTGATCGAAGGCCGCGGAGAAGATGCCGTGAAACAGCTCTATCTCGACACGCTAAATGGCCGCGTCCCGCCCGAGCAGGGTCACATCCTCTCGCTGACGACATAGCGGAGTTCTCATCCCGCCCTTTCTGCGCGCTCCCGAACGGTATAGGTTTTGCTCCCAGGGAAACGCCGCGAAGACGGCCGGCAAAGAGAAAACGCCAATGCTGGACAGAATTGACGATGTCTCGATCGCCGCCGAGAACTGGCTGGCGCAATTCGAAAATGCCGTCGCAACGCCTGACGAACCCGCGCTGAAAGGCCTGTTCCACCCGGAAAGCCATTGGCGCGACGTGCTTGCGCTGAGCTGGCACCTGCAGACGGTCAACGGCGCCGACGCGATCTTACGGGAATTGAAGGCTCATGCCGTCAGCGCCGCGCCGCGCGGTTTTGCGATCGATCCCGACCGCGCCGCGCCACGCCGGATCACCCGCGCCGGCAC
>Ga0209069_10001184_pt1 | contig 13106 bp, 12 predicted proteins | sample Str013_2_FD_187202 | JGI IMG/M metagenome (GOLD analysis project Ga0209069, IMG submission 187202) | Freshwater sediment microbial communities in response to fracking from Pennsylvania, USA - Straight Creek_MetaG_SC_2013 (SPAdes) (version 2) | ecosystem: Environmental > Aquatic > Freshwater >...
GAGTCGAGACAACGGGATCTGGCCCCATACCTACGAGAAATCCACTATCGTCATCGAGCTCAACAACCCAAGGAGTCCGTTCCGGCCGGGTGATCGTGATGCTCGGCCGCGAAGTGCTCGGCCGGGTCCGTCAAGGCGGTTCGATCGCGCTGTTCATGACGCTCGGGCGGATCGGCGATGCGGGCGAGAGGCTCTGCGCCGTGTTCCGTGACCTCGCGCCATCGAAGAAGTCGGCCGATGAGCTCGCCGCGGCCAAGCGCCAGGCCGAAAGGACCGCTTCGGCCAAATCCGACTTCCTGGCCAAGATCAGCCACGAGATTCGGACGCCGCTCAACGCCATCATCGGCTTTTCCGAAATCATGGCGCAGGAAAAATTCGGCCCCATCGGCAACGGGCGCTACCGGCAATATCTCGCCGACATCCAGGGCTCCGGCGAGCATTTGCTGTCGCTCGTCAACGATCTGCTCGATTTGTCCAAGATCGAAGCCGGCAGGCTGGAGCTCGACTTCGCCCGCGTCGCGCTCAATCCGCTGACGCAGCAATGCATCGCGATCCTGCAGCCGCAAGCCGCTCGCGAGCGCATCATCGTGCGCACCTCGCTGTCGCCCAAGCTGCCGCCCGTGATCGCCGACGTACGCTCGCTGCGGCAGATCGTGCTCAACCTGATCTCCAATTCCACCAGGTTCACGGGCACCGGCGGGCAGGTGATCGTATCGACCACGCTCACCGATCTGGGTGCGGTGGCCTTGCGGGTGCGCGACTGCGGCATCGGCATGAGCGAAAAGGAGATCGCGCTCGCGCTGGAGCCGTTCCGGCACGTCGCCACCACGGTGCGGCCGGGCCTCGGGGGCACCGACCTCGGCCTGCCCCTCACCAAGGCGCTGGCGGAGGCCAATCGGGCGACTTTCAGCATCAAGAGCACGCCCAATGCCGGCACGCTGATCGAGGTGGTGTTCCCGCCAAACCGCGTGGCGGCGGAAGAAGGGCGGTGATTCCGCGCCACCGACCGGTCCGCAAGGTCGCCGCGATCGGCTGGCCGTTTCACATCGGCTGGAAGCAGAACCCGCTCCGGCGTTTTTGCATTGTTCGCATGTTCGGGCGGAAAACCGGTATCCACTGTCTGCTGAAAATGCTCTAGTCTAGGCGGCAAGGCGACCCCATCGCCGCCCGATCGCATCGGCTGGCGATATGATCGAAAGTGCCGCCATGACGCGGTTTCTTCGCTGCCTGCTGGTGCTGTCCGCGCTGCTCCCGGCCCCGATTGCGCCGGCGCGCGCGGATGACGAAGTCGACCTGCTGCTGGTGCTCGCGGTCGACGTCTCGCGCAGCATCGACCAGGCGAAATTCATGCTGCAGCGTGACGGCTACGCGGCCGCAATCTCCAACCGCGGCGTTCTGGAAGCCATCAAATCCGGTCCGCATCAGAAGATCGCGCTCAACTTCGTGGAATGGTCGGGCTTCGGGGCGCAGAAGCTGGTGATCGACTGGGCGGTCATCGACGGCCCCAATGCGGCGCGCCGCTTCGGCGATCAGATCGTCGAAGCCCCGCGATCCTTCGCCGACCGCACCTCGATCAGCGGCGGCATCGAATTCGCGGCGGCCCAGCTCGAGCGCTCGCCGTTCAAGGCCCCCCGCCACATCATCGACGTTTCCGGCGACGGCACCAACAATGCGGGCCGCGACGTCGGCGCCGCCCGCGATGACGTCGTCGCCAAGGGGATCATCGTCAACGGCCTGGTGATCCTGAGCGACAACCAGGTGCTCTTCAATGCCGAGCACACCAATCCGCCGGGCGGCCTGGAGAAATATTACCGGGACAACGTCATCGGCGGGCCCGGCGCGTTCGTGATGGTGGCGGAGGACTTCAATGCATTCGGCAAGGCCATCGTCAAGAAGCTGATCGCCGAGATCGCGGCCGCCCCCTCCCCCAGGCGGCGCATCGCCTGGACCGAATGACCCTCGGAACCGGCGCGAGACTTGCTTGGTAGGCGAGACTTGCTTGGTAGGCATGTGGAATAGGCATGGGAAACTCGCCCGATCGGCCAAATTGTGCCATTGTGGCGAGCCGGGGTCTCAATCGTCTGAGCAGGGGGAGAAGGGCTGGTGAACAAAGTCTATCCGGACGCGAGGTCGGCGCTCGCGGGCCTGTTGAAGGACGGCATGATGATCATGGCCGGCGGGTTCGGGCTCTGCGGCATTCCGGAAGCGCTGATCCACGCGATCCGCGATTCCGGCATCAAGCACCTCACCGTCGTCTCCAATAATGCGGGCGTCGACGGGATCGGGCTCGGCGTCCTGCTCGACACCAAGCAGATCAAGAAGATGATCTCGTCCTATGTGGGAGAGAACAAGACGTTCGCCCAGCAATACCTGGCCGGCCAGCTCGAGATCGAGTTCAATCCGCAGGGAACCCTGGCCGAGCGCATCCGCGCCGGCGGCGCCGGCATCCCGGCCTTCTACACCAAGACCGGCGCCGGCACCGTGATCGCGGACGGCAAGGACGAACGCGAATTCGACGGCGAGAAATACGTGATGGAGCGCGGCCTCGTCGCCGATCTCTCGATCGTCCACGCCTGGATGGGCGATACCGAGGGCAACCTCATCTATCGAAAAACCGCGCGCAATTTCAATCCGATGATGGCGAGCGCCGGAAAGGTCACGGTCGCCGAGGTCGAGCATCTGGTCGAGCCCGGCCAGTTCGATCCCGATCATATCGTGACCCCCGGCATTTTCGTGCAACGCATCGTGCACGTGCTCAACGCCGAGAAGCGCATCGAGCAGCGCACCGTGCGCAAGCGCGCCTGAGCAAGCACGTCGAGCAAGCACGTCTGAGAAGGAGCAGCCCATGGCCTGGACCCGCGATCAAATGGCCGAGCGCGCGGCGCAAGAGCTGCGCGACGGCTACTATGTCAATCTCGGCATCGGCATCCCGACGCTGGTGTCGAACTACATTCCCCCCGGCATGAGCGTCCAGCTGCACAGCGAGAACGGCATGCTCGGAACCGGCCCTTTCCCGTTCGAGGGCGAGGAGGATCCCGACCTCATCAATGCCGGCAAGCAGACCGTCACGGAGCTGCCGACCACCAGCTATTTTTCCAGCGCCGACTCGTTCGGGATGATCCGCGGCGGCCATATCGATCTCGCCATCCTGGGCGCCATGCAGGTGGCCGAGAACGGCGATCTCGCCAATTGGATGATTCCGGGAAAAATGGTGAAGGGAATGGGCGGCGCCATGGATCTGGTGGCCGGGGTCAAGCGGGTCGTGGTGGTCATGGAGCATTCGGCCAAGAACGAGCCGAAGCTGCTGCACCGCTGCAACCTCCCCCTGACCGGCGCCCATGTGGTGGACCTGGTGATCACCGATCTCGGGGTTTTCAGCATCGACCGGCATGGCGGCGGCATGACGCTAATCGAGCTGGCGCCGGGCGTGACCCACGACGAGATCGCCGGCAAGACCGAGGCGAGCTACCGGGTGGGTGCCAAGTCGAGCTGAGAGCCGAGGCGGATTCCGCGGAGAATTGCAGGGCTTCAACCCGGCTCTTTGCTCGGATTTGCGACCACATCGGACGCCGCGGGGGGGCCTCATGGCACGCTTTCGGGGCACGGTATCGGGGATCGGGCGCGATGGGCCCCGATCGATCCGGATTGGCGCAAAAGCGGCCACGAAAGCGACACAGACGCCCGCCACAAGGTTGCTGCCACCCCTTGCACCGCCACCATTTTTCGCCGGCTCGCCGCCGCACAATTGGAAAGACTAAGTCTTGATCGCGGCCATCGGCATCAAGCGCCTTGGACTTGCCGCCGCGACCCTGGCCGGGGCGGCGTTCGCCGCGCTCGTCATCCTTTCGCTGCTGATCCCCGCCGACACGGTCCGCGACTCGATCAAGGCCGAAATCCGGGCCGTCACCGGCCTCGACCCGGTGCTGCGCGGGGACGTGGCGGTTTCGCTTTTTCCGACCGGCACCGTGGTCTTCGACCAGGTTGCGCTCGGGGACAACCGCACCGGCGAGCCGGCCATGACGGTCGAGCAGCTGGTGGTGCGCTTGCGCTTCTTCCCGCTCCTCATCGGCCGCATCGAGATCGCGGACATATCGCTCGTGCGTCCGACCATTACGATCTCCTTCACGCCCGATGGACGCTCGAACTGGTCGAGCCATGTGGAGATGCTGGCGCGGGCCCTGCAGCCGAGTCCCAATCGCGTGGTGTCATTTTCGGAAATCCGGATCGGCGATGGAAAGGTGATCCTGCGGAACGAGGCACGCAAGATCACCGAGACGCTCAGCAACGTGGAGTTCTCGCTGGCGTGGCCGTCGATCTCGAAGACCTTCGCGGCAACCGGACGTTTCATCTGGCATGACGAGATCATCGAAGGCGCGTTCAGCCTCAGTGACTTCGTGGCAGCCCTGGTCGGCGACCGCTCCGGGCTCAAGGTCCGCTTCGGCGGAGCGCCGGTCAAATTCGCGTTTGACGGCTATATCAGCCACCGTCCTACCCTGCGGATGGAAGGCACGCTTGCCGCCGACAGCTCGTCGCTGCGCGACACGCTGCGCTGGACAGCGCACCGGGCGCCGCCCGGCGGCGGCTTCGGCCGATTTTCGCTCAAGGCGCAAACCAACGTGGTCGGCGGAAACGTCTCGCTGTCGGGCGTCAATGTCGAGCTCGACGGCAATGTGGGCGAAGGCGCGCTGACCTTCGTCACGGACGGTCGGCAGACCGTGCAAGGCACGCTCGCGGCGGAGGGCCTTGACCTGACGCCCTACATTTCAGCCATCCGGCTGCTCACCTCGGGCGACCGAAGCTGGGAACGCGTGCCGATTTCGCTCGATGGCCTCAATGACGTCGATGTGGATCTGCGGCTGTCCGCCGCCCATGTGACGCTCGCCAATGCCAAGCTCGGACGCACCGCCGTCGCCGCTAATCTACGCGGCGGCCATTTTACGGTCACGGTCGGGGAATCGGAGGCCTTCGGCGGGGTGGTGAAGGGCTCCTTCGGGCTGGCGCAAGCGCGCGGGGGAGCCGAGCTCAAGGCCCAGCTGCAATTCGCCGATGTCGACCTCGATCAATGTCTCGGGGAATTGTTCGGCGTTCGTCGGATCGAGGGCAAGGGCAATCTCGGCTTTGCGGTCGAGAGCAAGGGGGAAAGCGTGTACGGCCTGACCCAGGCGCTCAACGGCACCGCCAACATGACCAGCCGCAAGGGCGCGATTGCCGGACTGAACGTCGAGCAATTGCTCAAGCGCCTGGCGAAAAGCCCGCTCTCGCGCGGCAACGAATTGAGCAGCGGGAAGACGCCCTACAATGTGCTCGCGGCCAATCTGAAAATCGAGCAGGGCACGATCAAGGTCGACGACGTGCGTATCGAGGGACCTTCGCTGCGACTCGGCCTCGCGGGCTCGGCGTCGATACCGGCGCGTGATCTCGACCTGACCGGGACCGCGAGCCTGCTTTCGACCGCGACCAGCGGCGCCGCCGAGGCCGCACCGGCCTTCGAGCTGCCCTTCATGGTGCGGGGACCGTGGGACGATCCGCTCCTTCTGCCGGACGTCCAAGTCCTCATGAAGCGCTCAGGCGCGGCCAACAACTTGCTCGAAACGATCCGCAATCGCGCGGCTGCCGCGCCGTCGCCGAGCGAAGACGAATGCCAGGATCGCATGCGCCTCGCCACCTTGGATCACTGCGCCCCCCAGCCGGGCCGTTAGCCTCGCACGAGCATGACGTGCGCGTGGGCGACGCGGGCCCGATCGATTATCATCCCGATTTGAACGAATCAGCGGCTGATACAGCGGCGGCCCCGATGATGCAAAGCTTCCTGCGGACATTGGTCAAGGTCGCGGTGGCCTCGCTGATCGTCGGCACCATCCTGGCGCATTTCGGCATCACGACCGACCAGATCGTCAGGGAATTCGGCCTCTCCCAGGACCGGATCATGGAGCTGGCGCGGCAAGGCATCACCTGGGCCCTTCCCAATCTCCTGCTCGGCTCGCTCGTGATCGTGCCGGTGTGGCTCGTGGTCTATTTGTTCCGACCGCCGGGGGCGCGGAGTGGGGAATGAATAGCGAATAGGGAGAACTAGAGGCCGGACAATTCGCTACTCGCTACTCGCCATTCGCCGCTTCGCCAACAGCGAAGCCCCGACCACCGCCACTGCCACCAGCCCAATCATGATCGTGCAGACCGCGTTGATCTCCGGCTTCACGCCCAGACGCACCTCCGAATAGATGCGGATCGGCAGCGTGGTCGCGCCCGGACCGGTGGTGAAGCTGGCGATCACCAGGTCGTCCAGCGACAAGGTGAAAGCGAGCATCCAGCCCGATACGATCGCGGGCGCGATCAGGGGCAGCGTGACTGTGAAAAAAGTCCGCAGCGGCGGACAGCCGAGATCCATCGCGGCTTCCTCCAGGCCGGTGTCGAAGTCCAGCAGCCGCGCCTGCACCACCACGGCGACAAAACCCATGGTCAGCGTGGTATGGGCGACGGCGATGGTCCAGAACCCGCGGTCGACGTCGAGCGCGACGAACAGCAGCAGCAGGGACAGCCCGGTGATCACCTCGGGCATGACCAGCGGGGCATAGATCATTCCGCTGAACAGCATGCGGGTGCGAAACGCCCCGCCCCGCACCAATGCGATGGCGCCGAGCGTTCCGAGCACGGTCGCGGCGGTCGCCGAGAGCGCGGCGATGCTCAGGCTGATCCGCGCCGAATCCAGCATGCCCTGATCGTTGACGAGCGCCGCATACCAGCGCGTCGACCAGCCGCCCCAGATGCCGACGAGCCGCGAAGCGTTGAAGGAGTAGATCACCAGGATCACGATCGGCAGATAGAGGAAGGCGAGCCCGAGCGCGACCGAAACCACGTTGAACCAGGAGGCTTTGCGCATGATCAATGGTCGCCCTCGAGACGGCCGCCTTCGAGCTGGCGCATCTGCCGGTGCTGATAGATCACGATCGGCACCACCAAGAGGCCGAGCAGCACGACCGCGACCGCCGAGGCGGCCGGCCAGTCGCGGTTGCTGAAGAACTCGACCCACAATGTCTGCCCGATCATCATGGCCTCGGACCCGCCCAGCAGATCCGGAATGACGAATTCTCCGACGATCGGGATGAAGCAGAGCAGGCAACCGGCGATCACGCCCGGCAGCGACAGCGGCAGCGTCACCAGCCAGAACGCCATCCAGCGCGGACAGCCGAGATCGGCGGCCGCCTCCAGCAAGCTCTCGGGCAACTTCTCGAGCGTCGCATAGATGGGCAGCGCCATGAAGGGCAGATAGGAATAGACGATCCCGATATAGATCGCCGTATCGGTCGCGAGCCAGGCCGGCGGCTCGTCGACGATCCGAAGCGCCAGCAGCATCTGGTTGAAGAGGCCGTCGCGCTGGAGAATGTTGACCCAGGCGTAGATGCGGATCAGGAACGAGGTCCAGAACGGCAGCACGACCAGCATGAACAGGATCGCCTGCCAGCTGCGCGGCGCGCGCGCCATCCCGTAGGCCAGCGGGTAACCGATCAGCAGCAAGAGCGCCGTTGACAGCACCGCGATCGACACGCTCCTGGCGTAGGAGATGAGGTAGATCGGGTCGGACGCCAGCAAAACGTAATTGCCGAGCGAAAGCCCATCGATGAATTCCCGCAGGCCCGCCATGCCGCCCGCCAGATCCAGAACCGGCGTATACGGCGGCTGCGCGATGGCGGTCTGCGACAGGCTGATCTTGAGCACGATCAGGAACGGCACCAGGAAGAAGACCGCCAGCCAGACATAGGGAACCAGGATCACCAGCCGCCGACCCCGGGCATTGGGCGTCTTGCGGGAATTGCGCGCGACCGTCATTTCGCCAGCACGACGCCCGCATCGGGCGCCCAGGACAGCCACACTCGTTCGTCCCGACGAAACGGCCGCTCGATCAGGCGGGTCATGTTGGCAGCGGCGGCCTTCATGACGAAGCCGTTGTCGAGACGCACTTTGTAGACCGACAGATCGCCCAGATAGCCGATGCTCGAGACCTGCCCGGCGACGCAATTTGCAGCCGCGGCAGCGGGGCGTTCGTGGGAGACGCGAATCTTCTCGGGCCGCACCGCCACCCACACGGTATCGCCGGGTCCTGCATCGGCCGAGGCTGCGGCGTGGAGGGTACCGGCATGCAGGCTCATGATGGTCGAGGTGCCTTCGCCCACCCGGGTCACGCGCCCCTCGATCAGGTTCACGTCGCCGATGAAATCGGCCACCCAACGCGAGTTGGGCTGCTCGTAGATTTCCGGCGGGGTTGCGACCTGCACCAGCCGGCCCTGATCCATCACGCCGATGCGGTCGGCGACCGTCATCGCCTCCTCCTGATCATGGGTGACGATCAGGAACGTGAGGCCGAGCTTCTGGCGCAGATGCATCAGCTCGAACTGCGTCTCTCCGCGCAGCTTCTTGTCGAGGGCGGCGAGCGGCTCGTCGAGCAGCAGCACGCGCGGCCGCTTGACCAACGCACGCGCGAGCGCCACGCGCTGGCGCTGCCCGCCGGACAGCTGATGCGGCTTGCGCCGCTCGAAGCCCTCGAGCTTGACCAGCGCGAGCATGTCGGCGACGCGCGTGGCAATCTCCGCCTTGCGCAGCCCGTCCTGCTTGAGCCCGAACGCCACGTTACGTTCGACATCGAGATGGGGAAACAACGCGTAGTTCTGGAACATCATGTTGACCGCACGCCGGTGGGGCGGCACCGATGCCAGATCGTGGCCGTCGAGCAGCACGCGGCCCTCGTCCGGCATCTCCAAGCCGGCGAGCAGGCGCAGCAGCGTGGTCTTGCCGCAGCCCGAAGGGCCCAGCAGCGCAAAAAATTCGCCCTGGACAATATCGAGCGAGAGCGCCGCGACCGCGCTGACGCCGGAAAATCGCTTGCCGACCGCTTCGAACCGCACCAGCGGCGGCGCCGTCGGATCGCTCCCGGATGCGGATGCTCGGGGCACGCTCTGGCAGTTCCTGATGTCGGCGCTGACGGTCGTCATGCCGGGCACGCTAAAGTGTTTTCAGTTGCGCAGGAAATGGAAAACACCCGACGCGCCTCCGCAGCTCTCAGCGCTGGGTCAACGTGCGGCTGACGGCGTCCCGCCAGCCGGCCCATTTGCGCGCGCGCGTGGCGTCGTCCATCTGCGGCACGAAGCGGCGCGCGCACCGCCAGCGGGCCGCAAAGCCGGCCAGGTCCGGGCAAAGCCCGGCCGCGAAGCCCGCCAGATAGGCGGCTCCGAGCGCTGTGGTCTCCGTGACAACGGGGCGATCGACCGGGGCCGCCAGGATATCGGCCAGGAATTGCAGGGTGATGTCGCTCGCCGCCATGCCCCCGTCGACCCGCAACACCGTGTCGGCGCCGCCTGGCGGCCAATCGGCGCGCATGGCGTCCAGCAGATCCCGGGTCTGGTAGCCGACCGCCTCCAGCGCGGCGCGCGCGAGCTCGGGCGCGCCCGACTTGCGGGTCAATCCGAAGACGGCGCCGCGCGCCTGCGCATCCCAATAGGGCGCCCCGAGCCCCACAAAGGCCGGCACCAGGTAGACCTGCTCGGCCGGGTCGGCCTTGGCCGCGAGCGCGTTGACGTCCTCGGCGCGCTCGATCACCTCGAGGCCGTCGCGCAACCATTGCACCGCGGCGCCGGCGACGAAGATCGCGCCTTCGAGCGCGTAGGTGCGCTGGCCGCCGAGCTGATACGCGATGGTGGTGAGCAGGCGGTGCTTCGATGCGACCGGCGCTGCGCCGGTATTGAGGAGCGCGAAGCACCCGGTGCCATAGGTGGACTTGATCATGCCGGGCTCGAAGCAGCCCTGCCCCACGGTCGCGGCCTGCTGGTCTCCGGCAGCGCCCAGAATGCGGATCGGGCCGCCGAACAAAGCCGGCTCCGTGGTCCCGAAGTCATGGGCGCAATCGCACACCTTGGGGAGCAGCGCGGCCGGCACGCCGAACAGCGCGCAAAGGTCCAAGTCCCATTCCCCGCGGCCGATGTCGAAGATGAGCGTGCGCGCCGCATTGGTCGCATCGCTCGCATGGGTCTTGCCGCCGGTCAGCCGCCACAGCAGGAAACTGTCGACGGTGCCGAAGGCGAGCCGGCCCGCCAGCGCAGCCGCACCCGCACCCTCGACGTGATCGATCAGCCAGCGGATTTTCGTTGCCGAAAAATACGGATCAAGCACAAGGCCGGTGCGGGCGGCGACCTCGCCCTCATGCCCGGCTCGCGCCAAGTCCGCGCAAAAGTCGGCCGTGCGGCGGTCCTGCCAGACGATGGCATTGTAGATCGGCCGTCCGGTCGCACGGTCCCACACGATCGTGGTCTCGCGCTGGTTGGTGATGCCGATGCCCGCCACATCGCCGGCGCCGGCTCCCGCCTTCGCCAGCGCCTCGCGCACGGTCGCGACCGTCGCGGACCAGATCTCCTCGGGATCGTGCTCGACCAAGCCGGGCGCCGGATAGATTTGCCGCAGCTCCTGCTGCGCCGTGGCGATCGGGGTCAGCGCGGCATCGAACAGGATCGCGCGGGTCGAGGTGGTTCCCTGATCGATCGCGAGAAGATAGTCCGCCACGATGCTCTCCGCGTTCAGCCGTCGCTGCCGATCGCATTGGCCATGAATTTTGCCAATTGCTTTTTTTCCTCGGGCGAAACGCGCAGGCCGAGCTTGCTGCGGCGCCAGAGCACGTCGTCGGCGGTCCTGGCCCACTCATGATCCATCAAATAGCGCACCTCGGCCCCGGTGAGATCGGCGCCGAGTCGGTCCCCGAGATCATCGATCTGCTTGGCCGGTCCCAGAATGCGGCTGATGCGCGTCCCATAGGCCTGCACCAGGCGCCGGATATGCGCCTCGCTCAGGAACGGCCACGATCGCCGCGCCTGCGCGACCAGCCGCGCGACGCCGTCGACCGGAAAATCGCCCCCGGGCAGGCTCGACTTCTTGGTCCAGGCCGGCCGCGCCCCGAGCACGGGGGCAAGGCGGTCGAGCGCAGCCTCCGCCAGCCGCCGATAGGTCGTGATCTTGCCGCCATAGACGGTGAGCAGCGGAGCCTCGGCGGGTTGCTCGTCGAGCACCAGGACATAGTCACGCATCGCGTCCTGAGGCGCGTTGGCGCCGTCATCGTGAAGCGAACGCACGCCCGCGAAGGCCCACACCACGTCGGCCGGCGAAATGACGACGCGGAGATGATCGTTCGCCACCGTGCAAAGGTATTTGATCTCGTCGGCGCTCGGCGCGACCGCGGCGGGATCGCCGGAGAAGCCGCTGTCGGTGGTGCCGATGAGCGTGAAGTCGCGCTCGTACGGCAGCACGAACACGACCCTGTGGTCGGCGGTCTGGAAAATGTAGCCGCGGTCGTGCCCGAACAGCCGGCGGACCACGATGTGGCTGCCTTTGTCGAGCCGCAACGCGGCCGGCGCCGGTTGCTGCAACACGCTTTCCGTGAAATGCCCGAGCCACGGTCCGGTGGCATTGATCAGAACGCGGGCGGTCGCCACCTCGCGCCGTCCGCGCACGTCGAGCACGAGGTTCCACAGCTCCGCGCGATCGGCGCGCAGGCAGCGCGTACGGGTCCGGATCAGGGCGCCACGCGCCGCCGCATCGACTGCGTTGAGCACCACGAGCCGGGCATCGTCGGCCACGCAGTCGGAATACTCGAAGCCGTATCGGTAGCGTCCCTTGAGCGTGGCGCCGTGCGGATCGGCGGTGAGATCCAGGCTGCGGGTGGCGGGCAAGATTTTGCGGCCGCCGAGATGGTCATAGACGAAGAGCCCCAGGCGCAGCTGCCACGCCGGACGCATGCCGGGCTCCGCCGGCAGCACGAAACGCATCGGCCGGATCAAATGCGGCGCCATCCGCAGCATGACTTCACGCTCGGTCAGCGCCTCGCGCACCAGCCGGAACCAGCCGTGCTCGAGATAGCGCAGCCCGCCATGGATCAGCTTGGTGGAGGCGGACGAGGTGCCCGACGCGAGATCGTTCTGCTCGACCAGGAGGACGCGCAACCCCCGGCCGGCCGCATCGCGCGCGATGCCGACGCCGTTGATGCCGCCGCCCACGATGGCAAGATCGAAATCCGGCATGTCCCGCCTTGGTCCTTGGCCAGCGTGGCGCGCTTCCCGTCGATTCGCTCCCGGAGCGGCCATTCATAGCCAATGAAGGACCAAGCGTCTTGCGTCCGGCGGCACATGGTCGATGATGCGGCTTGCCAAGCTTCGAAGGAGGTTCACGTGGACTATCGCGATCGTCATGTGGTCGTCACCGGCGGGACCGGGGCCCTGGGAAGCGCAGTCGTGGCCGCGCTGGTGGCGGCGGGCGCCGTCTGCCATGTGCCCTACCTGCACGTGGCCGAAGCGGAGCATTTTCCTTTGCGGGATCATGCGCAGGTCAAGCTCCTGGCCGGGATCGACCTGACGGACGAAACGGCAGTCGCGCGCCTCTATGACGGCGTGCCTGGCCTGTGGGCCTCGATCCATCTGGCCGGTGGCTTCGCCATGGCGGCGGTTGCCAAAACCACAAAGGCCGACCTGATGAAGCAGATCGACCTCAACCTGGTGACCGCGTTCCTGAGCTGCCGCGCCGCCGTCAATGCCATGACGCGCACCGGCACAGGTGGGCGGATCGTCAACGTGGCGGCGCGCCCCGCCCTCGAGTGGCGCACGGGCTCCGGCATGGCGGCCTATGCGGCCAGCAAAGCGGCCGTCGCGGCGCTCACGGTCGCGCTCGCCGAGGAGGTCGTCAAAGCCGGCATTCTGGTCAATGCGGTCGCGCCCTCGATCATGGACACGCCGGCGAACCGCGCCGCCATGCCGCAAGCCGACTATGCGGCCTGGCCCAAGGTCGAGGAGGTCGCGGCTACGATCCTGTTTCTGGCTTCGCCCGACAACAAGGTGACGCACGGCGGCGTGGTGCCGGTTTATGGGCGATCGTGAGCCGATTGCGAAATCAGAGTGACGTCGCCCGCGCGTCTACGCGCCTCTGTCGCGTGTGGCATCAGGAAGGCGGCGAGCTCATCGACGATTTTAGTCAGCGGACCCGGATTTATCGCAACATCGTCCACAAATGCGGTCCATTGCTGTATTTTCGTAGGGTCCTCAGCGAAGGCCTGACTTAACGCGTCCGGGCGCACTATCGGG
>Ga0209069_10001186_pt1 | contig 13100 bp, 8 predicted proteins | sample Str013_2_FD_187202 | JGI IMG/M metagenome (GOLD analysis project Ga0209069, IMG submission 187202) | Freshwater sediment microbial communities in response to fracking from Pennsylvania, USA - Straight Creek_MetaG_SC_2013 (SPAdes) (version 2) | ecosystem: Environmental > Aquatic > Freshwater >...
GGCGATCATCGCGGAAATCGCGGGCACCATCCGCTTCGGCCGCGACTACAAGAACAAGCGCCGCATCTCGATCGAGCCGATGGACAAGACCGAGGAGACTCGCGAGTACCTGATCCCGAAGGGCAAGCACATCCATCTGCAGGACGGCGATATCGTCGAAAAGGGCGACTTCATCGTCGAAGGAAATCCGGCGCCGCACGACATCCTGGCGATCAAGGGCATTGAGGAACTCGCTGCCTATCTGGTCAACGAGATCCAGGAGGTCTACCGGCTGCAGGGCGTGCTTATTAACGACAAGCACATCGAAGTGATTGTCCGCCAGATGCTGCAGAAGGTGGAGATCACCGATCAGGGCGACACCGACATGATCTCGGGCGAACAGATCGACAAGATCGAGTTCGACCAGCTCAACGCCAGGGCCAAGGAAGAGGGCAAGAAGATCGCTACGGGAACGCCGGTTCTGCTCGGCATCACCAAGGCGAGCCTGCAGACTCGCTCGTTCTTCTCGGCGGCCTCGTTCCAGGAGACCACCCGCGTCCTCACCGAAGCCGCGGTCAACGGCAAGGTCGATCCGCTCGAAGGCCTCAAGGAGAACGTCATTGTTGGCCGGCTGATCCCGGCGGGCACCGGCGCCTCGATGGCCAAGATCCGCGAAGTCGCGGTCAAGCGTGACAAGCTGATCCTCGACGAGCGCGAGAAGCAGGCGGCGATCGTGCCGGCCGCACCCGAAGTGGAACCGCTGGCACTGCCGCCCGCCGAATAGGCAGTTCGCGGATTTACGATGTCAGACGAAAGGCCGGCGCAAGCCGGCCTTTTTCTGCTTTCTTTCGCCGCTGCGGTGCATGAACCCGCTTTGTTCATCTTCCCTTCAGGCGAACAAGCGCTTTTGGTAAGACATTTTAGACCGGGCGCCTGACGTGCGGCCCGGAGACGACGGAACACATATGCTTGACCTTGCAATCGTTGGCGGCGGCCCCGGCGGGCTGATGAGCGCCTGGTATCTCAAAAAGAAACTGGGCGATCTCTGCCGCATCACCATTTACGAAGCGTCCGACCGCATCGGCGGGAAAATCGTCACGCGCAAATTCGATTCAGCGCCGGCGATGTATGAGGCCGGCGTTGCCGAGATCTATGATTACTCAATGACGGGTCCCGATCCGTTGCGCGAACTGATCCAGCATTTCGGCCTGCAGACGATTCCAATGGATGCCGAGCAGGTTCAAATTGACGGCGAACTGCTGAACGATGTGCCGGGCATGCGCCGCAAATACGGCGCCAAGACCGCGGCCGCCATTGAGGCGTTCCGCAAGCGTTGCGCCGACACCATGTCGCCGATTGAATATTATGAAGGCGTCGGCGCTCACGACAACGACCACCCATGGGCCTATATTACCTGCGAGGAACTGCTCGACAGGGAGGTCGACGATCCCGCTGCCAAACGTTTTCTCAAGGTGATGGCGCGCTCGGACATCGCTACCGAGAGCCACAACACCAATGGGCTCAACGCGCTGAAGAACTTCTTGATGGACGTCGACGGCTATATCGGCCTGTACTCGATCCAGAACGGCAACGAGCAGCTGGTCGAGTGCCTGCGTTCGGAGGTGAACGCCGATATTCAGCTCAATCACCGGGTGCTCAAGGTCGGCAAGACCGTCGCTGGCCGCTACCAGCTCGACATGATGAACGGCAAGGGCCCGGAGACGCGGGATTTCGATCTGGTTCTGATGTGCCTGCCGCATTCCTGGCTGGCGACGATGCGATGGGATGGCGAAGACCTGCGCAAGTCGATGGTCAAGCACGTCGCCTATTTCGACCGGCCGGCACATTATCTGCGGGTTTCGGTCCTGTTCGACGCGCCGTTCTGGGGGGAAAAGATTCCCGGCGCCTGGTTCATGTCGGAAGCATTCGGCGGGTGTTGCGTCTACAACGAAGGTGCGCGCCACGATGTCGGCAAGCACGGAGTTTTGAACTGGCTGATCGCCGGTTCCGATGCGCTGGCATTCGCCAATCTCAGCGACCAGGAATTGATCGATGCGGCGCTCAAGTCGCTGCCGGCTTCGCTGGGCGATGCCCGGGTGCATTTCGTGGAAGGCAAGATCCATCGGTGGTTGTCGTCGGTGAACGCGCTGCCCGGGGGCTTGCCGGCGCGCGACGTCATGACCAACCACCGGCCCGAACCGAAGCTGCATCCGGGGCTCGTCGTGGTCGGCGACTATCTGTTCGATTCGACCCTGAACGGGCTGCTCGATTCCTCCGATGCCGCCACTGACATCATTTTGACCGAGATGATGCGGCTGCGCCGAGCGCATGCGAAGGCGAACCAGCCGGTCTCTGAAAAAATCGATCGCGAATACTTTGAAGACTATCGCGGAGTGGGCCCCTACAGCGACGTATGGAGCCGGTTTACTGACCCTGCCTATTTGACCGATCTGATCAAGATCGTCTGGAACAGGGCGAAGGGCTACAAGCTTTTGGTCGCGGGCTCTGCCAGCGGCGAACTGGTCGGGGCATTGCGGGCGCGCGGGATCGATGCATGGGGTATCGAGAACAATCGCTTCATTCATTCCAGGACGCCCAAGGCGCTCAAGAAGTTCAACAGGCTCGGGTCGATTGTAGATATGCCGTTCAAGAACGGTGAATTCGATTTCGTGTTCGAGACCAGCCTGTGCCATGTCGGCGAAAAGCAGGTCGTCCGCGCCATTCGCGAACTGAACCGGGTCGTCAAGACCGGCCTTGTGTTCGGGTCGGTGACGTCGGACATGGCGCCGGCGCTGATCGACCGCTATGACCTGCTGCGCGGGGTCAGGAAACTCGGGACCTGGTGGGAATGGTCGGAGCTGTTCTTCGGCAACGGCTTCGACCTCGCCATGCACCGCCGCGACTGCACCGATGCGTTGTGGGCCGCGACGCTCGCGGCCAACAAGGGGCCGGGACAGTGGTACGCCGACGCTGACAGCCTGCGTTATTCGTTCTTCGACAAGGTCGGAATTGACGACTAGCCGTTTGAATTCAGCCGATCCAATTGTTTTGCCGAATTCATCCTGATCGCATAGGATCGGCGGGCTAGCGCTGTCCGCTGCAACATTCGATCTGCGGTCATGCCGGCCGTGCAACATCGGTTGGTTTCATGGCGCCAAAGCCTCCCTCCCCGGATGATCGGAATCCTGCCGCTGAGGAGGGTTCCGATCTCGAAAAGAAGCGCGAGGGAGGGGTTGAGTCGGTGCCCGTCGTCGGGGATGGCAAGGCGACCGCTACAGCTCACGATGACGATGGGGACGATAAAAGCGAAGACGACGAGCTTGAGCTCGATGACGATGAAGACGACGAGGATCTCGTTGTCTTCACTGCCAAGGAAGCCGCCGGCGCGCTGGCAACGATCTACGGCTTCGTCAAGCCGTTCCTGAGCAACTACAGGAAGCTCCTGGGTTTCGTTGCCTTCGGCGTTCTGGTCGAGACGTTGTTCAACGTCATCATGCCGCTCAGCCTCAAGTTCCTGATCGACGACGCTCTCGGCGAGGAGGACTTTCAGGCGCTCTACAAGATTCTGGGTGTGCTAGCGGTCGCCGGCATTGTCACCTCGATCATCGCGGTCTGGTACGAACGCTGGGATGCGCGCCTGGCAGCCTCGATCATTTCCGACGTGCGGTTGCGGTTGTTCGAACACGTGCAGAATTTGCCGTCTTCGTATTTTGCGCGCACCAAACGTGGCGAAATCCTCTCCCGGTTCTCCATCGATCTCTCTGCTTTCGAAGGTTCGATCAAGAGCGTTGCCAACAGCGCGGCGTTACCGTTCTTCGAATTGATCGCCGGCATCATCTTGATGCTGTTCCTGAACTGGCAATTGGCGGCGGTGGCGTTGCTGGTGTTTCCGATCACCTTGATCGGCCCGCGGATTCTCACGCCGAAGGCGGTGCAGGCCAATTACGAGCAGAAGCTCAACGAATCGGCGTTGCTCGGCATGGTGCAGGAAAACGTCGCCGCGCAGGCCGTGGTCAAGGCCTTCAGCCTGCAGCGGCGGACGCTGGGCTGGTTCACCATGCGCAACAACGATGTGCGCCTGAGAACCGCTTCCGCCGTATTCCTCTCGACCATGGTGGAACGCACCGTCACCATCTCGGTGCTGTTGCTCCACCTCGTTGTGCTCGCGATCGGAGCCTATCTCGCCACCAAGGGCCAGATTACCATCGGGACTTTCGTCACCTTCGAAAGCGCGTTCTGGGAGGTGTCCTACAACATCGCCCATCTGATGCACTTCATTCCGGTGTCGATCCAGTCGGCGGCGGCCGTGCGCCACATTCAGGAATTGCTGGACGAGCCGACGCGCGGGGCGGATCGTCCGGGCGCGCCGGATTTGCCGCGGATCACCAACGACATCACCTTCGACCGCGTAACCTTCACTTATGAAGGCAGTACCGCGCCGGTGCTCGATAATCTCAGCCTCAAGCTCAATGTCGGAAAGACCATCGCCATCGTTGGTCCCAGCGGTTCCGGCAAGAGCACCCTGCTCAATCTCATCCTGCGCCTCTATGTGCCCGATGATGGCCGCGTGACCATCGATGGCGTCGACATCCGCAGGGTCACCCGCGAGTCGCTGCGCCGGAGCATGGCGGTCGTGTTCCAGGAGAACATGCTGTTCAACATGTCGATCCGGGAAAACATTCGGCTCGGCAAGGAAGGCGCCACCGACGCGGAGGTCGAGGACGCCGCGCGCAAGGCCGAAATCCACCGCTACATCATGAGCCTGCCACAGAAATACGACACCCCGGTCGGCGAACGCGGCGACACCCTGTCCGGCGGGCAGCGTCAGCGCATCGCGATCGCACGTGCGATCATCCGCAATCCGTCCGTCCTGCTGCTTGACGAGGCCACTTCCGCGCTGGACCAGACCACCGAAGCCGCCATCAATCGCACGCTTCTGAAACTCGCGACGGGCCGCACCATGATCTGGTCGACCCACCGTCTGACATCAGTGGTCGAAATGGATGAGATCATCGTCATCGCCGGCGGCAAGGCGATCGAGCGCGGGTCCCATGCGCAATTGCTCGCAACCAATGGTGCCTATCGGCGACTGTGGGACGATCAGGGCCATATGCCGGTTGCGGGCGCGGGTCAGGCGGATGACGACAACGAAGACGATGACGACGACGAGGATTGATATCGCTCGGTCGGTGCTCGCCGGGGGCGATCAACCGGATCAGGCAAGCCGTCCATGCTGCGGCTGTTCGTGCGTCCGCACCTTACGTCGCGGTTCGCTGGCTTCGCCCGGAAATCGCTTCCGGATCGACTGCCAGGTGCCCTGAACCAGGCGTACCAGGAAGCGTGCCCAGCGCCGCGCCCGCCACGGCAAACCGTCGTCGATCGACAGCGCGCGCAGGTGGTAGGCCTTCTCGAGGCTTTCCGCCTCGCAGGCCGTCTTGTCGGCGTCCGCGTAGAACTGCGAAATCTTGTGTTCATCCATACCCTCAGTCACGAGCCATGCCGGAATATGGACGTTGCAGAGCCGGCCGACATCGGTGAACACCTTGGTCGTCCCGGTTCCCGCGGCGGGGCAGGAGGTCGAGAATGCATCGCCCACCAGCACGACGCCGGGCTGAAGATGACCGTCGCTGACGTAAAGATCGGCGGGCCGGATTTTGACCGGACCATTGACCTTGAATTCTCCCATCATGCGATCGAGGCCCGGCATGGTCTCCCGCATCAACTGTTCCGGCGCCTGTCGAAACCGTGAAAGCCAGGGATCGGTCATGTCGCGATAGACCATGAAATTGGCCCGCATCGCGTTGCCGATCGGAAACAGCGTCAGATAGGCCATGCGCTCGCGGGCGCGCCTCGGCCAGTACGTCAAGGCCGGGAACGCGAAAGCTGCGCGACCGACCGGCTCGACATCGAAGCCGATGGTGATCGAATGGCATTGGCTGACGATCCGACGCTCGATGCCGAGCATGTGGCGAAGGCCGATATTGAGGCCGTTGGCGATCACGATCAATCGCGCGGAAATCTGCTCGCCGGTGGAAAGCTCGATCTTCTGCCGTTCGTCGCTGGTGGCGATGCCAGTGGCTTTGGCAACGATGGTTTCAACGCCGGAGGGGATCTGCGCGCGGACGGTGTTGACGAGCTTGTCGTACATGATGCCGTGCTGGTCGCTTGGTTTTTTGGCGACGACATGCCCGAAGCGTGCTTCCCATACCTCGCCGTCGAGCGTCGTCGCCCGCAAGGTCGGCTCGGCCAACCCTGTCTTGCGCAGGAGATCGAGCTGCTCTCCGCCAAGCTTCTCGCATCTGAGTTCGGGTGGATAGACGGGATGGGGGTCGATCAGGACGGCTGCAATGCCTGCGCGCCCCAGCATCGCCGCGGCTGTCGAGCCGGCGAGTCCGCCGCCGACGATTGCAACATCCGTGTAGCGCATTGGTCCGGACCCCCCATCGAAGGCCCTATCTTTGCGTCGTGAAATGCAAATAAAGCCTGAAAGATAGGCCCGGAAAGCCGTCAAAGCCTCCGGCGACTTAACCGAAAAGCAATGTCGCGGGAACACGATCCGCGGCGGTGACGCGCCGGGGCAAGGCATTCATTCGATGATTTCGGTAACGATCGATTCACCTAACCAGGCCCTCGGGCCACTCTGGGACGATCTGGTTCGACGGGCGTCTTCGAACGTCTTCATGAACCCGGCCGCGCTTCGGGCAGCGTGCGAAACCGATTTCGCCAAAATCAGGATGCTGCTGGCCTGGGACCGGTCCGTCGAACCGCGCAGGCTATTGGGCGTCTGGGCGTTGCAGGTGTGCAAGGTCGCGCCGCTGTGGCCGGCGTTTCTGGAAGCGCTTCCGTACGACTACGCGTTTCTTTCGAGCCCGGTTGTCGATCCTGCCTTTGTCGACGAGGTGATCCCGGCTTTTCTTGCGACGATCGAGCAAAGCCCGGCGCTGCCGAACGTGGTGAGCATGAAGGCGCTCGATGCAGAATGCGCCAGCTATCCCGCCATCCTGAGGGCGCTGGCGCGGCGCAGCAACGTGCCGCTCGTGCTTTCCGGGCAGGCGCGGCCCTTCGTGACGCGGGAATTCGGCGTCAAACGCTCTGGCTCGACGCGAAAAAAGCTGCGGCAGGACTGGAACCGGCTGAGCGCATTGGGCGTGGTTGACGTGATCAACGACCGAACCGGCGAGGGCACTGCGCAGGCTTTCGAAACTTTCCTGGTGCTGGAAAAAGCGAGCTGGAAGGGGACGCAGGGCACCGCGCTGCTGTCCGATCCCACGGACGCCGTGTTCGTCCGAAAATTGCTGGAAAACCTGGCGGCGGGGGGAAATGCCTCGGTTGCGCTGCTGCGGGTCAATGGCGAAGCCGTGGCGGCACAGGTGCTGATGTATTGCGGGGCCACCGCCTATACCTGGAAAACGGCGTTCGATACCGCCTATGCCAAATATTCGCCTGGCACGTTGCTGATCGACCGCGTGACGGAGGAGCTGTTCGCCGGACCAGACATCTTCGCGATCAACTCGTGCGCCGCCGAGGCCAGTTTCATGGGCCAGCTCTGGGCGGGACGGCGGAAAATGGTCGATCTGCTGGTCGATATCGGCCCGGCGAAGTCGTTGCGGTATCGGATGGAAGCCGGCCGGCAGCTTGGATATCAGGGTTTGCGAGAGGTGCGGGATAGGCTGCGGAACCGGCTGGCGGCGGCTCCGCCGCGAAAGCTGGATGCCGCGGCGCCCCAAACCTGATTGCATCCGGGTAATAATTGGTTTGTGGCATTTCTGGCTGCACTGTTGACGCCGCCGCCGTCTTGAGCGCCGCTGCGGGAGGGACGGGATTTCCCCGCCAACCTCAGATTCGTCCATGCGCGGTTGCAGTCGCGAATGCGTCCCGAAGCGCATTTTGGGGACGCCTCGAATCCGCCTGTGCCAGAAGCATTTCCGATGCTGCGGTTTCGCCTTGACTTGGCCAACAGCGGCTTATAAAAGGCGGCCACTTAACGACAGGCGGTGAGCAACGCCAGCGTCGGAACGGAACACCCTTTCGGCTTCTTCGGAAACCGGACGGGCACCAACCTCGACGAATGCCGCTCAAACGCTGTCGATCATAGCTAGGCAATGCCAGGGCGAATTTTTGTTCTCTTGAGAAATTTCTCTTGAGAGTGAATTCGGATGCATGACCTCGATATCCGGCCATTCGGCGAGAGCTGATCGGTCGTCTTTCGCGGTCCTCTGTGGCGTCGAAGCGCTTTCCGCTCAGCAATGAGTGGTTGGCGCGATTTCGCTTTGCGCGGATGTTTGCGTGCAAAACGGCCGGACGGGACGGGTTTTCCCGAGCAGAATTTGCGGAGCCGATCGGGGTTTCGCGCGAACTATAAGGGTGAAGGCTGACATGCCGACGATCAACCAGCTGATCGCAAATCCGCGTACGGTGCAGAAGTCGCGCAAGAAGGTGCCGGCGCTGCAGCAGTCGCCGCAGAAGCGCGGCGTTTGCACGCGCGTCTACACCACGACCCCGAAGAAGCCGAATTCGGCGCTCCGTAAGGTCGCGAAGGTGCGCCTGACCAACGGCTTCGAGGTGATCGGTTACATTCCGGGTGAAGGCCATAACCTGCAGGAGCACTCGGTGGTCATGATCCGCGGCGGCCGCGTCAAGGACCTGCCCGGCGTGCGCTATCACATTCTCCGCGGCGTCCTCGATACCCAGGGCGTCAAGAACCGCAAGCAGCGCCGTTCGAAGTACGGCGCGAAGCGTCCGAAATAATCGGGAACACACAAGATGTCTCGCCGCCATTCCGCTGAAAAACGTGAAGTGCTTCCGGATCCGAAGTTCGGAAACATCATCATTACGAAGTTCATGAACTCGGTGATGTATGCCGGGAAGAAGTCGGTCGCCGAAAGCATCGTCTATGGCGCGCTGAGCACGATCGAGACCAAGACCAAACAGAACCCGCTCTCGGTTTTCGAGCAGGCGCTGGAAAATGTTATGCCGACCATCGAGGTTCGCTCCCGCCGCGTCGGTGGCGCGACCTACCAGGTGCCGGTGGAAGTCCGCTCGGTACGCCGCCAGGCTCTGGGAATTCGCTGGCTGATTTCGGCGGCGCGTGATCGCAATGAAAAGACGATGACCGAGCGGCTCTCGGCCGAGCTGCTCGACGCGTCGAACAATCGGGGCAACGCGGTCAAGAAGCGCGAAGACGTGCACCGGATGGCGGAAGCCAACCGCGCCTTTTCGCATTATCGCTGGTAGCGGCGAAACACGGATTTTAGGGAACAACTCATGCCCCGCGTTCATGCCATAGAGAACTACCGTAATTTCGGTATCATGGCGCATATCGATGCCGGCAAGACCACGACCACCGAGCGCATCCTTTATTACACCGGCAAGAGCCACAAGATCGGCGAAGTGCACGAAGGTGCCGCGACGATGGACTGGATGGAGCAGGAGCAGGAGCGCGGCATCACCATCACGTCGGCCGCGACCACCGCGTTCTGGAACGGCAAGCGCCTCAACATCATCGACACCCCCGGCCACGTCGACTTCACCATCGAGGTCGAGCGCAGCTTACGCGTGCTCGACGGCGCGGTGTGCGTGCTCGATTCCAACCAGGGCGTGGAGCCGCAGACCGAAACCGTTTGGCGCCAGGGCGACAAGTACCGGGTTCCGCGCATCGTCTTCGCCAACAAGATGGATAAGACCGGCGCCGACTTCTACAAGTGCCTCGACGATATCGTCGACCGCCTCGGCGCCAAGCCGATCGCGATCCAGCTTCCGATCGGCTCCGAGAACAACTTCAAGGGCCTGGTCGATCTGGTCCGCATGAAGGGCGTGGTCTGGGAAGACGAGGCGCTCGGCGCCAATTTCAAGGATATCGATATTCCCGCCGATTTGGTCGACAAGGCCAAGGAATATCGCGAGAAGATGCTGGAAGCCGCCGTTGAACTCGACGACGAAGTCCTTGCTGCATATCTCGACGGCAAGGAGCCCGATGAGCCGACGCTGAAGCGCATGATCCGCAAGGCCGTGCTGACAGGCGCGTTCTTTCCGGTGCTGTGCGGCTCGGCCTTCAAGAACAAGGGCGTCCAGCCGCTGCTCGACGCGGTCGTGGATTACCTGCCGTCTCCGGTCGACGTGCCCGCCATCAAGGGCCTCGATGAAGACGGCAACGAAGTCGTTCGCCTTCCGAACGACAAGGAGCCGCTGGCGCTGCTCGCGTTCAAGATCATGGACGACCCCTTCGTCGGAACCATTACGTTTTGCCGCATCTATTCCGGCACGCTGTTGTCGGGCACCGGCGTCATCAATTCGACGCGCGACCGCAAGGAGCGCATCGGCCGCATGCTGTTGATGCATGCGAACAACCGCGAGGACATCAAGGAAGCCTATGCCGGCGACATCGTCGCGCTGGCGGGCCTGAAGGAAGCGCGCACCGGCGACACGCTGTGCGATCCCGACAAGTCGGTGATTCTGGAAAAGATGGAATTCCCGGAGCCGGTGATCGAAATCGCGATCGAGCCGAAGTCGAAGGCCGACCAGGAAAAGCTCGGCGTCGCGCTGGCCAAGCTTGCGGCGGAAGATCCGTCGTTCCGCGTATCTACCGATCAGGAATCCGGCCAGACCATTCTCAAGGGCATGGGCGAACTCCATCTCGACATCAAGGTCGACATTCTCCGGCGTACCTACAAGGTCGACGCCAACATCGGCGCGCCACAGGTGGCGTTCCGCGAGCGCGTGACCAAGCGTGCCGAAGTCAAGTACACCCACAAGAAGCAGACCGGGGGCACCGGCCAGTTCGCGGAAGTCTCGATCGTCGTCGAGCCGAACGAGCCGGGCAAGGGCTACGAGTTCGAGTCGAAGATCGTCGGCGGCGCGGTGCCGAAGGAATACATCCCCGGCGTCGAAAAGGGCCTCAACAGCGTGATGGGCGCCGGCGTCGTCGCGGGCTTCCCGGTCGTGGACGTCAAGGTGCAGCTGGTCGACGGCAAGTATCACGACGTCGACTCCTCGGCGCTGGCCTTCGAAATCGCGTCGCGCGCGGCGTTCCGCGAGGCGCTGCAGAAGGGCAAGTCCGTTCTGCTCGAGCCGATCATGAAGGTCGAGGTGGTGACCCCGGAAGACTACACCGGCTCGGTGATCGGCGACCTGAATTCCCGGCGCGGCCAGATCCAGGGCCAGGACATGCGCGGCAACGCCAACGTCATCAACGCGATGGTGCCGCTCATGAACATGTTCGGGTACGTGAACAACCTGCGCTCGATGAGCCAGGGACGCGCGACCTTTACGATGCAATTCGATCATTACGCCGAAGCACCCGCGAACGTGTCGGCAGAAGTCCAGAAGAAGTTTGCCTGATTGTCGTTGACGGCAGTTAACGACTGAACGGAGAGTCAAATGGCTAAAGCAAAGTTTGAACGTAATAAACCGCACTGCAACATCGGAACCATCGGTCACGTCGACCATGGCAAAACCTCGTTGACCGCAGCGATCACAAAGGTGCTGGCGGAGACCGGCGGTGCGACGTTCACGGCGTACGACCAGATCGACAAGGCGCCGGAAGAGAAGGCGCGTGGCATCACGATCTCGACCGCGCACGTCGAATACGAGACCGCCAACCGGCATTACGCCCACGTCGACTGCCCAGGCCACGCCGACTACGTCAAGAACATGATCACGGGCGCGGCGCAGATGGACGGCGCGATCCTGGTGGTGTCGGCCGCCGACGGCCCGATGCCGCAAACCCGCGAGCACATCCTGCTGGCCAAGCAGGTCGGCGTGCCCGCGATGGTGGTGTTCCTCAACAAGTGCGACATGGTCGACGATCCGGAATTGCTCGAGCTCGTCGAGCTCGAAGTCCGCGAACTGCTTTCGAAGTACGATTTCCCGGGCGACAAGATCCCGATCATCAAGGGTTCGGCGCTCGCAGCCCTCGAAGACAAGGACAAGACGCTTGGCCACGACGCCATCATCGAGCTGATGAAGCAGGTCGACGCCTACATTCCGCAGCCGGAGCGTCCGATCGACCAGCCGTTCCTGATGCCGGTGGAAGACGTGTTCTCGATCTCGGGCCGTGGCACCGTTGTCACCGGCCGTGTCGAGCGCGGCATCGTCAAGGTCGGTGAGGAAATCGAAATCGTCGGTCTGCGCGACACCCAGAAGACCATCGTCACGGGCGTCGAAATGTTCCGCAAGCTCTTGGATCAGGGTCAGGCGGGCGACAACATCGGCGCGCTGCTGCGCGGTACCAAGCGCGAGGAAGTCGAGCGTGGCCAGGTGCTGTGCAAGCCGGGTTCGGTCAAGCCGCACACCAAGTTCAAGGCCGAGGCCTATATCCTGACCAAGGAAGAGGGGGGTCGTCACACTCCGTTCTTCACCAACTACCGGCCGCAATTTTACTTCCGCACCACCGACGTGACCGGTGTCGTGCATCTGCCCGAAGGCACCGAGATGGTGATGCCAGGCGACAATATCGCGATGGAAGTGCACCTGATCGTGCCGATCGCGATGGAAGAAAAACTGCGCTTCGCGATCCGCGAGGGTGGCCGCACCGTCGGCGCCGGCGTAGTCGCCAGCATTATTGAGTAACGAAACGTCGCTGTCATGCCCCGCGAAAGCAGGGCATCCAGTACGCCGTGAGGCTTTGAGTTAACCGCGACACTTCGGAATACTGGATCACCCGCCTTCGCGGGTGATGACGGAGAGAGACAAGATGAACGGCCAGAATATTCGCATCCGTCTCAAGGCGTTCGACCATCGGATTCTCGATACGTCGACCCGCGAGATCGTGAACACGGCGAAACGCACCGGTGCCCAGGTTCGCGGACCGATCCCGCTGCCGACCCGCATCGAGAAGTTCACCGTCAACCGTTCGCCGCACGTCGACAAGAAGAGCCGCGAGCAATTCGAGATGCGTACCCACAAGCGCCTTCTCGATATCGTCGATCCGACCCCGCAGACCGTCGATGCCTTGATGAAGCTCGACCTGGCCGCGGGCGTCGACGTCGAGATCAAGCTCTAGATTTTTTGATCGTCCGCCGATCGCGGACAGAAAGAACAGGAAGCACGCCGATGCGCTCCGGAGTGATCGCACAAAAGGTCGGGATGACGCGGGTCTTTACGGAGACCGGCGAACATATCCC
>Ga0209069_10001187_pt1 | contig 13095 bp, 13 predicted proteins | sample Str013_2_FD_187202 | JGI IMG/M metagenome (GOLD analysis project Ga0209069, IMG submission 187202) | Freshwater sediment microbial communities in response to fracking from Pennsylvania, USA - Straight Creek_MetaG_SC_2013 (SPAdes) (version 2) | ecosystem: Environmental > Aquatic > Freshwater >...
GTGGACGTACGAGTAGTGGCTGCGACGAATTCGAATCTGCACAAATTGGTACAGGAAAAGCAGTTTCGTGAGGACCTTTACTACCGGCTGGCGATCTTTCCAATCGAATTGCCGCTGCTTAAAGAGCGCATGGAGGATCTGCCCGCCCTGGCGACCAGTTTTCTCAATCGCTTCAGCCCCCACCGGCAGATGCTGAGCTCGGAAGCGAGTTTCCAGTTGCTGCAACACACATGGCCCGGCAACGTGCGCGAATTGCGTAACGTAATCGAACGGGCAACGATCCTGGCGCAGGATGAGCGGCAGGTACTGGCGAAGCATATTGTGATCTAGGCGTTTGCCTCGCCCGGACGTCCTGAGACCGACTCTAGGGCTGTTCCTCATTTCTACATAAGAAAACAATAAAGGGCAGATGCGGTGGAGACATCATTCCGCCGCCTGCAATCTTTTCTCTCGATGTTGGCCAGACCACGTTTTTAACAAAAGCAGTTCTCGGATCTCAGTTCTTCGTTCTCAGAAGTTACCCTCCGCATTCTTCTTGCTGAATTAGAAAAGTTTGGTATCTGCGTTGCAATGCGAGTAGGCATATGTTGCCTACTTCTCATCATGCTCCAATGATTCCGCCGCCCGGGCCGGCCAAAGGCGCGCTCACGGAGGCGTTCAACGCGTTCATGGCGACGGCTGGCCGGATGGAGGCTTCGTACAGCCAGCTTCAGGGCGAAGTCGCACGCCTAAGACGGGAACTTGAGGAGCGGAACGCAGCTCTTACTTCCAGCCTGGCCGAAAACAAGAAAATGCGAGCCGCACTACAGCGCATTCTGGACTCGCTGCCTTGCGGCGTAATTGTGATCGACGCCAATGATGGCGTCATTCTTACCAATCCAGAAGCTGGACTTCTGCTGGGTATCGAAACCGAGCCGGTCTCGTCATTGGAACAATTTCCAGCTCATCTCCAGGCTGTTCTCAAGGCGGCGACTGAGCGTGACGACGAGCATGAAGTCACTCTCGATACGGAGAATAATCAGTGTGCGCTTTCCATTCGCAGGACGGCCCTACCTAACGAGCCTTTCGATTCCGGGATTATGGGACCAGAACAATTCGTCCTGATTCTGCGTGACGTGACGGCCCGCAAGGAGGCTGAACAACGGCGCGAGGCATCGCGGAACATGCTGGCGCTGGGCGAGATGGCAGCGGTGCTGGCACACGAAATCCGCAACCCGCTGGGCAGCATGGAACTCTGGACCAGCGTGTTGGACAAGCAACCTGAGATGGGAGAGGAAGGGAAGCTCTGCGTAGAACATCTGCAGGCAGGAATTCGATCGTTGTCGGCGACGGTCAACAACGTTTTGCAGTTTCATGGCCACGGATCAGCGAATCTTGTTCCGTTGAAGTTGAAGACAGTTTTGCAGAATGGAATTGCGTTTGTTCGTCCACTGGCTGAGCAGGCTGGGATCAGGCTTGCCATCCACAGCGAACTTGAGAACGCGGAGATCCTGGGGGACGCCAATGGCTTGCAGCAGGTCATTCTTAACCTTGCGGTCAATGCTTTCCGGCACACTTCCCTGGGCGGTTCGCTGACCATTTCCGCCCGGGTGCAGGACAAGCTCGCGGTTGTTGATTTCGCGGATACAGGTGAGGGAATAGCCGAGCGGGACCTGCCGAAAATATTCAATGCGGGTTTCAGTGGAAGCAATCGACGGCCGGGACTCGGATTGACGATCTGCCAGCGAATCATGCAGCAACACAGGAGCGCGATCCGGGTACAGAGCCGGGTGTGCAAGGGCACGACATTCTCTCTTGAGATGCCGGTCCTATGAATCACTCAGGATTAAATCAGTCTCGATCGGTACTGGTCGTCGATGACGAACCGGGCATGCGCATGGCTCTGAAAGCCAACTTCGAGCGTGACGGCTGGCAAGTAGAAATGGCGTCCGGCGTGTCGGAGGCGGTACGCAAGTGCGGATACACGCATTTTCCTCTGGTGGTGACCGATGTATGCATGCCTGATGGTGACGGTTTGGAACTGATGCGCAGAGTGCGAGCCACAGACATTTCGACCGCGGTGATCGTATTGACGGCGTTTGGCACGGTGGCACAGGCAGTCCAAGCCATGCAAAACGGCGCTTGTGACTATCTGACTAAGCCTTTCTCATTCGAACAGTTGCAGTCGGCTGTTGAGCGGGTGATGCGCAGCTCGGGAAACGGGTCGGTCTCCAAACACACTCGAACAGAAATTGTTGGTCATTCGCCCGCCCTGTTGAAAGTGCTCGACCGGGCCCGCCTGGCGGCACAAACCGATGCTGACATCCTGGTGGAGGCGGAAAGCGGGACCGGAAAAGAATTGCTGGCACGATTTGTCCACGAAGCCAGCAGTCGCCGTGACAAACCGTTTGTCGCGGTCAACTGTGCCGCGGTGCCGGAGCACCTACTGGAAAGCGAGTTGTTCGGTCATGTGCGTGGAGCCTTCACCGGAGCGACTCTGCCCAAGCCGGGAAAGTTTGAGCTGGCGAACGGTGGCACTCTGTTGCTCGATGAGATTGGCGAGATGCCTTTGGAATTGCAGCCTAAGCTCTTGCGGGTGTTACAGGAACGTGAAGTTGAGCGATTGGGCGATACGCGGACGATCCCGGTGAATATCAGAATCATCGCTACGACCAACGTCTCCCTTGAGGAAATGGTGGAGCAAGGACGATTCCGCGCGGATTTGTATTACCGGCTCAACGTGATTCCGCTCACCCTTCCTCCGTTGCGTGAGCGCGCGGATGACATTCCAGTGCTGGCTGAGTACTTCGCGGCAAAGTTTGCAGAACAGGCGCGACGTCCGGTGCCGGAGTTGCACCCCCAGTTTATGGTTGCGCTAAGAAAGCACACCTGGCCGGGAAATGCCCGTGAACTCTCGAATTTCATGCGGCGGGTTGTGGTCATGAACCGGGACATCAATATTGGACCCGAACATCTCCCTACAGAATTCTCCAGGCCGCCGGTGGTCAAGATGTTGCCGGGTACGAGTCCGGTGCAGGCCGGCACGCCGATGCGTGAACTCGAGCGCCAACTGCTGGAGACAACTTTGCAGCTTACAGGTGGTAACAGGACGCGCGCAGCCGAGATGCTGGGAATCAGCCTGCGCACGATTCGTAACAAGATTCGGGAATTCGGATTGCCGCCAAGGAGGTTTGCCTGATGGGCTCGACGCCACTGATTCAGTTTCTCGAACGCTTTTTGAACGTTACGTCGGACCGCCAGTCGCTGGTGGTCAACAACATGGCGAACATTGACACGCCCGGATATCGCACGCGGGACGTCAATTTTCGGGCTGAACTGGATCGGGCAGTGGGATCTCCGCAGGATGCAAGTACGGCTCCGATAGCTCACACCGTGAGTGGTTTGCTGCGGCGTCCTGACGGAAACGATGTCAGCATGGACCGCGAAGGCCTGCTGATGGCCGAAACCCAGATGCAGTTTCGTATGGGTGTCCAGTTTATTCGCAGTGAATTTCACCGGTTGGTAACCGCCATTAACGAGGGGAAAGACTCATGAGCATGTTTTCAGCGCTTGAAATCAGTGGCTCGGCAATGGGAGCGGAACGCCAGCGAGCCGAAGTCGTCGCCACTAACATGGCCAATGCAGAAACCACTCGCACGCCTTCGGGCGGGCCTTTTCGACGCAAGCAAGTGGTCTTCTCCGGCGGGAACAATTCGCCGTTTCAGCTCGCGCTGGCGGGCTTCCGGCGACTGACCGGAAGGTCGTCGGCGGTACATATTTCGAAGGTGGTGAACGATCCTGCGCCTCCGGTCATGCGCTACGAACCGGGACATCCCGATGCCGACAAGACTGGCTATGTGGCGTATCCAGCGATCAACCCGATCGAAGAAATGGTCGATCTCATGGGCGCGACGCGCGCGTATCAACTGAACGCGGCGGCGGTGAGCGCCACCAAACAGATGATCCAGGGAGCGATGGACATCCTTAAATAGGAAGCAAAATGAATAACTTGATCTCCAATCTCCCCGCATTTCCGAATCTCGATTCGCTGAAGGCAACATCGACTTCGGGTTCGAATGATGCCGATGGTAACTTCGGCTCGGTGTTGAAGAATGCCATCAACCAGGTGGAAGAGCTTCACGGAAGCGCAGAGCAGCAGGTCACGGACTTGTTGAAGGGTGACCGCAGCGACGTGCACAACGTGATGATCGCCGTCGAGAAAGCAGACATTGCGTTTCAACTGATGATGCAGGTGCGGAACAAGATTGTGAGCGCGTATCAGGAAGTATCGCGCATGCAGTTCTAGGCAGGGAGTTCAGTCCTCTAAATCATGGCATCTTTTACTCAGCTTGCGAACCAGGGAAAGAACGCGATTGCGGCGTTCGATACCAAGCAGCTCATCGTCCTAACGGGCGGCGCGGCGCTTGTCGCTGGCGTGATCTTTTTCTTCGGACACCTGCTGATCACTCCCGACTACAAGCCGCTCATGACCGGTATGGAGCCCACAGACGCACAGTCCCTGGCCAGCCGGCTGGCGGCCAAAAGCATTCCATACCAGATCACTCCGGACGGAAAGACGGTCAGCGTGCCCGCCGACAAGCTGGATTCCAGCCGGTTAGAAGTCGCCAGCGAAGGCATGCCGCATAGTGGACGTCTGGGCTTCGAACTCTTCGACAAGTTGAATTGGGGACAGACGGAATTTGACGAAAAAGTTAACTACCAGCGTGCGCTGGAGGGAGAACTCGAGCGCACCATCCAGACCCTGCGGGATGTGGAGAGCGTTCGTGTGCACCTGGTGATGCCGACAGAATCGGTGTTTGTGGATCGCGAGCGGGAAGCGAAAGCATCCGTGATTCTTCGGGTGCGTTCCGGTCAGCTCTCTCAAGACACCGAGCGCTCGATCGCGAGCCTGGTTTCGGGTGCGGTGGATAAACTGAATCCACAGAATGTAACGATTACCGACGCGGATACGAACCAGCCGTTCGCGATGCACCGGGCGGGGTCGCCATCGGACGCCGAACTGGAAGACCAGCTTTCACGGCGATTGGTGAGCACGCTCGAACCGGTGGTTGGGGCGCAACGTATTCGCGCCAGTGTGAACGTTGATTACGACACCAGCAGCAGCGAAGAAAATCAGGAGACTTACGATCCCAAGAGTGCGGTTGCGGTCACCATGCAGACGTCCGAAGAGAAAACGTCGGGCGGAGGAACCGATAGCGGAGTTCCGGGAACAGCCAGCAACGTCCCAAGTGCAACTCCTCCTGAAAAGACGGAAGAGGATACTGAAGACACGGTGCAGTCTTCGAAGACCCAAAATGCCACCTACGCCGTGGACAAGGTGGTCCGGCACACGCTGCAACCAATGGGAAGAATCCGCCGGATTTCGGCCGCGTTGCTGGTCGATGACGTGGTTGAGACTCAAGAGGCGAATGGGAAGAGCACGGAAACGCGCCGAAAACGCACTCCGGAAGAATTGAAGCAGATTGAAACCCTGGCGGCGGCTGCCATCGGGTTCGACGAAAAGCGCGGCGATACTCTGGCGGTGCAGAACCTGTCATTCCAGCAGCTACCGCAGCAGGTGCCGGCTCCGCCGACTAAAGTCGAGAAGATTCGCGTCACTCTGAATGACTGGTCGTCGATGATTCGATACGGAGTCATCTTCGTGTTGTTCATGCTGACCTATGTGCTGCTGCTGCGTCCGATCAAGAAGCAGGCGCTGTCTGCCTTCAGCCAGTTGCCGGACCGTTCTGCGGCGCAGTTGAAAGCAGAGATGGCCGCGGGCGAAGCTCCGGTTTCAGCGGAGATCATGGCATTGTCCGATGCGGAACGGCGCTCGCTGGGATTGCAGAAACAGCTGGCTGACAAGGCAAAGAACGACCCGGCCGTGACTGGACGCTTGGTCCAATCCTGGCTGCGTGAGGGATCATAGTGAGCCGAGCGCGCGCCAAATCTGCCCTTACCGGGGCTCGCAAGGCTGCCATCCTATTGACCGTTCTGGGTGAGGAAGCGGCCGCACTGGTGTGTCGACAGCTTTCCTCGTCGGATGTGCAACAACTGGCCGCCGAGGTGGCAGGGCTCAATGCGATTCCGCCGGAGCTGGCGCAGCAGGTTCTCGAGGAATATCAGCAGCAGGCCAACGCCCACCGTATGGTGATCCAGGGCGGACCCGAATATGCGGCGCGGCTTTTGAAGAAAGCTTTTGGCGAGGAGAACGGAAAAGATCTGGCGCAGAAGGCTACCCAGTTACAGAGCAGCGGGGCGGGCAAACTGGACTGGTTGCGAAATGCCGATCCGCAACAGGTGGCGGCGGTACTGGAAAAAGAACACCCGCAGATCATCGCTGTGGTTCTGTCGCATCTGGAGCCCCAGCACGCGTCGCCAATTCTTTCGAAGTTCGCCAGCGAATTACAGATCGATGTGGTGAAGCGCATTGCCCAGTTACAGCACTTCTCGCCCGAGGCGGCTGAGAGAATCAGCAACGTTCTAAGTCAGAAACTCAAGCAGAGCGGGGTGGAGAAGAAGGAAGGACCGTCGCGAGTGGACAGCCTGCCAGGATTAATGAATCAACTGCAACCGGAAACCGCGTGGGCGATCCTGGAAGCGATTGAGAAAAAAAACGCGGACCTGGCGGGCAATATTCGCAATCTCATGTTTACCTTCGAGGATTTGGTCGGCGTCCCGGAGACTGCGTTGCGAGACCTGTTGGGAGCAGTGGACAAGAAGACGCTGGCATTGGCGCTCAAGGGTGCGAGCGATGCCGTAAAGGAACACATTTTCAAAGCAATGTCGTCGCGCGCTGTGGAGATGTTGAAAGAAGACATGGATGTGCTTGGCCGAGTGCGCGGCAAGGATGTCGCCAAGGCGCAACAGGAAGCGATTGCTGCTGCGCGTCAACTTGAGGCAGAAGGGAAAATTTCATTGCGAGCGGAGGCCGATGATGAGTTCGTCACCTGAGTGGGCTGGTGTGCAAACATTTGAGTACCACGAGGCCGGCGGATTCGATACCTCACCGGCGGAAGGGACGGCTGAGAATCGCGGACCTTCTCATGTACCTGGATACGAACCGTCGGAACCGCTGGACGTTCGGCTGGCCGCTGCGAGGGCGGAGGGAATCCGCGAGGGCCTTCAGCAGGCGCAACAATCCGTCGAACAGCAGTTGTCTTGTGAACGCGCGAAGGTGGCAGAGGCGATACGAGATTTTGCGCAAAAAACCAGTGACTATTATTCGCGGGCAGAAGTGGAGATGGTGCACTTGTCCCTGGCTATTGCAGCCAAAATTTTGCACCGCGAGGCCCATGTGGATCGCATGCTGGTCGCGGCCCTGGTGAAGGTTGCCCTGGAGAAGCTTCAGCACGGGACTACTGCCAGCGTCCGGGTGCGTCCGGAAGAAGTAGCTGACTGGAACCGATATTTTGAAGGCAATACGAACGGCGAGATCCGGGTCGAAGTGAAGCCGGATTCTTCCGTAGCGGCGCACAACTGCATTCTGGAAACGGAACTTGGAACGACCGAACTTGGATTGGATGTCCAGTTGAAGGAAATCGAGCAGGGGTTCTTCGACTTGCTGGCGCAAAGGCCGGACAACAAATGAGCGAGGCAATCCTCGGCGCGTACGCTCAGTGGCTGAATCATTCTTCTACCCTTCGATGGAAGGGGCGTGTCACTCACGTTGTCGGCAACCTGGTGGAATCGGCCGGGCCGTTCTGCTCGGTAGGCGAATCCTGCGAGATGGAAGATTCGAACGGGAACCGCTTTCCCGGTGAGGTAGTTGGTTTTCGCGGCTCCACCGTGCTCTCGATGCCGCTGGAGAAACCGCAAGGCATCCGCTTCGGCGATCACATCGTGAGCTGGGGCGCACGTCCTTCGTTGCGAGTGGGACCCGATCTGTTAGGACGCGTCATTGACGCGCAGGGCAATCCGCTGGATTCTCTTGGTGAATATCGTGCGACCCGAACTGTCCCTATTGACGGTACGGTGCCTCTGCCATTGACTCGCGTTCCTATCAGCGATCCACTGACTTGTGGCATTCGCGCCATCGACGGCTTTGTCGCTTGCGGACGGGGCCAGCGTGTGGGCATATTTGGTGGCAGCGGCGTGGGCAAGACAACACTGGTTGGCATGATGACTCGGGCCACGGCGGCTGATCTCACCGTGCTTGCACTCGTCGGAGAACGCGGACGGGAAGTTGGAGATTTTCTCAAAGCGCTGGGCGAAGAAGGACGCCGGCGGTCCGTAGTAGTGGTTTCGACCTCCGATCAGTCACCGTTGATGCGTATACGCGCTGCATTGGCAGCGACCGCAGTTGCCGAGTATTTCTCCACTCGTGGCAAGCACGTTCTTCTGGTGCTTGATTCCCTAACTCGCTTCGCTATGGCGCAGCGCGAAATCGGATTGGCCGCCGGGGAACCTCCTACCGCAAAGGGTTATACGCCTTCGGTGCTGGCTATGATGGCACGGCTCATCGAAAGAGCCGGGCGGTTTTCTACTGGTAGCATCACTGGGTTCTACACAGTCCTGATGGAAGGCGACGATCAACAGGATCCGCTCGTGGATACGGCGCGGTCTCTGCTCGACGGACACGTTGTGCTGAGCCGAAGCCTGGCGTTACACAATCATTATCCGGCGATTTCAGTGCTCGATAGTTTAAGCCGGTTGATGCCGGCGATTTGCAGCCCGCAGCAGATTGAAAAAGCGGGCGCAGCGCGCATGCTGATGTCCGCGTACTCCAGGGCGGAAGACCTCATCCGGATTGGTGCGTACAAACCCGGGACGGACGCCCTGCTCGATAAAGCAATCGCGGCCTTGCCTGCAATCAACGCGTTCCTGCAACAAAATCCCAGCGAAATTCCTCTGCCGGCTGACACGGCCCGGCGCATGCTGGCTTTGCCAACCTAATTATGGCCTTCCGCTTCAAGCTCGATGCGGTTCTGCGCTTTCGGGAAGGCGTGGAGTACACCGAAGAGGCGGCCTTGTACCGCATTGTGAGAGAGATCGCCGATGCCGAAGCAGAGCTACAACAAGTAAAGACTAATCAGGATCGGCTTCGGGAGCAGAGGGAACAGGAGCTGACGCTGAAATTGCCCGCTGTCCACTTGCTGGAGATTGCCGAGCGTGAGTTGGAGCTCAAGAATGCGGCCGAAGCGTTGCGCCTGCGAATGCAGCAACTTGAAACCCAGCGAGTCAAGCAACTTGCCATCTACCAAAGCGCTCATCAGGACCGCGAAGTCCTCAGCGAATTGCGCCATCGGCAGCAGCAGGCGCATGAGTTGGAGCAGAGGCGTCAGGAACAGAAGATGCTGGATGACCTGTTTCTGGCGCGAAGCAAACCCGGCAACTAGGCACACCTTGCCCAGCAATATTGGGCAAAGCTTGCCCAGTACACACTTCCACGATTTCTTCCGCGCAGACTTTATCGGCACGTCCCTTCCAAGTCTTTAGTCCACAACACATTTTCTGGTTCCAAACTCATCCTTGAAGCTCTGACGCTTTGGCCGCCTGCGTGCTTTATGGTCTGGTGATCGAGAGTCTCTTTCGTGCATACGACGCCTATCTCCGGAGCAGCTGTCGCGTTGAAAGCATCGCCTGCACCTTCGGCGAATTCGTCTCTGGCGGATTTTCTGCTGGCAGACGCATCAGGGAATGCAGGCATGGATTTCAGAACGATCGCCGCGACATTGTTTGGCGTCGCAGGTTCGACAGCGGACCAGAGCATTGCTCCAGGAAAAGATTCGACCGCTACCAAGAAGCCGTCAGCCAGTGTGCCTGGCGATGCGTCCGATGCCCGCAAGGACAAGAAGCTGTCAGATCCGGTGTCCATACCATCGATGCATCCCGTACTGACTGCGCCGATCGTGCTCCCCGATGCGATGGTTCAGGTTTCTCCCAAGCAGGATGATGTTGCAGCAGAAACGAAAGCAAAAACGACGGTGGCAGCAGCTACAACTCCGTTGACAGCAGCGGCTGGGCTAAAGACGAGCCTCCAGATTGAAAGGGGCGAGATTGCGGACCAAGTGGCAGGGAACGAGAGCTTAGATGCCATCGCCGCGCATGCGGAAAAGATTTCTACGGGGATACCGTTGCCGAAACTTGATCAGCCGAATTTCAAAGCCCCGGCCGCTGGGGCACTCGGCATGCTGAACGAGATACCGACAGGTGAACACGCTTTGCAGCCAGGCAGGAAGTCAACGGCTGATATTGCGGCCCCGTCCTCGACGTCGGCGAAGAAGTCGTCGGATCCGACGAAGTTTGCTAGCGATCGGGCTCCGGCAGTCGGTCTTGCCGGGCCAGTGAAACATGATTCGCCTGCGGAGCCAAACATCAAGGTGTCAACGCCGCCCTCGGATACCACCGCCACAGCGGGGAAGAATGATCTGCCACGTCCTACTGCGACGGATGCAGTACCAGTAGCCGCGTCAGTCAATCCGATTTCGAATGCGTCGGCGAAGGAAATTGCCGAAAGCCACATGGCGACCAAGGCTGCGTCACAAGCCAAAGCTCTCGACCCTGCTTTAGCCTCTGAATCCAGGAACGTAGTGGAACACCCTGACGCTAGCGAGTGGTCAAAAGCGAAAGATCGAAGCAGCACAAGTAATAGCAATAAAGATCGAATCGGCAAAGACCGCGGCAAGGATACGCGCCCAGGATCGGTCGACAGCGGAAAACTTGCTCCAACTCAGGCGGGACGGGCTGTTGCTGGAACGACGAACTTCGGTGGCAACAGCAGCAAGGACAGCGGCATGGGCTCGCCGAACAATTCTGCTACACCGGCCAAACAGGTTTTGGTGAAGCAGTCGACAGGGAGTTCGTCCTCTGCTGCTGCCGAAATGGATGGACCGGATGAAGCATTGCCGATCACCACGTCGTCGCCGCTAACAGCGAAATTTGTCCAGGGCATGAGCGGGTCGGAGTTTCGAGTGGGAATGCAGAGCCAGGAGTTCGGGAACATCGATATACGGACATCGGTGGCGCGTCACATGTTCAGCGCCCAGATTTCCGTGGAGCACAGCGATGTCGCCAAGTCGCTGGCGACAGAGTTGCCGGCACTGTACAGCAAGCTGGCCGACCAGCATGTTCCGGTAGCCAACATCGTAATTCAGGGACAGAGTCTGGGGGCGTCATCGAGCTTCGCACAGGATGCGCAACAACAGCAGGGCTGGCGCCCACAGCAAGGTCATGGCAGTGCAAGCTCAAATTCCGAGGCGATTCTTCCAGTAATGGTGGAAGCGCTCGATTCTCAAGGCAGATTGGACATTCGCATTTAGCAACGGATCGAAAGCAGTAAGAGTTCAGGAGAAAGAATATGACAATCAATCCTCTGGCAGTATTTCCGCGGGCAGGTCAAACCTCGCAAAGCAGTTCTACAAGCAACAGCAGTTCGTCGACAGACGCGCTGGCCAACAGCTCCAGCGATTTGTTTCTGCAGCTTCTGATCGCACAGCTGAAGACGCAGGATCCGACTTCACCGATGGACCCGACGCAGATGGTGGGACAAATGTTGTCCATGAACCAGCTCAATGAGCTGATTCAGATCCGCCAATTGATGCAGGGCACGTCCCCAACCACAACGCCGACACAACCGACCACGACCGCACCCACAGGAGCGTAAGACCATGCCAAATTTTTCGATTCCACTTTCCGGATTGACCGCCGCATCGCAGGCGCTGGCGGTCATTTCCAACAATCTGGCCAACATCAATACCGTCGGCTTCAAAGAGAGCCGGGCCTCGTTTACCGATCTCTTCTACCAGGCCTTCGGAACCAATGGGGCCAACGATCCGATCCAGGTCGGCGAAGGTGTGGCGCTGGGCTCGGTGACGCCCACATTTACTGGCGGCAATCTTGAAGGCACCGGTGTGCCATCAGATGTGGCCATCACTGGGAATGGCCTCTTCGTCACCCAGAAAAATGGCGTTCAGGAGTACACTCGCGCGGGCAACTTCACAATCGACGCGCAAGGACAACTGACCACACAGGATGGACAGCTGGTCATGGGATTTCCGGCAGTCAACGGTGTCATCAGCCCGTCGCAAACTCTCGCGCCGCTGGTGATCAGCCAGGGACAGCTCATACCGGGTGCCCCGACTTCCTCGATCCAGACTCAGACGAATCTCAACGCGAGCTCGGCGGTAGGCGACAGTTTTTCGACACCGGTTACGATATTTGATTCTCTGGGTACGTCTCACGTGGTGACATATCAATTCACCAAGACGGCATCCAACGCGTGGAGTTACCAACTGAGCTTGCCTGCCGCCGACACTGGCGGGACGGGAGCGCCGACGGTGATTTCGACAGGAAACCTCACCTTCAATCCGGACGGCACCCTGGCCACGCCGACCGCGCCCATAACCGGCATTGCAATTGCCGGACTGGCAGATGGCGCCGCTGACATCAACATGACCTGGAATTTGCAGGACCCGGCGGGAAATTCACTGCTCACTCAATCATCGGCTCCGAGCGCCACGGCCAATACTTTCCAGAACGGCTATGGCAGCGGAACGCTTTCGGACTACAACATCACCACGGATGGCACGATTGAGGGAACGTTCACCAACAACCAGACACTGGCGCTGGGTCAGATCGTGCTGGCGAATTTTGCCAATCCACAGGGCCTGATGCAGGTGGGGCAGAACAGCTTCCAGACCACACTGTCATCGGGAGCACCGGTGATCGGAACCGCGGGAAGCGGCGGCCGGGGGACGGTTACCGGCGGCTCGCTGGAACAATCGAACGTGGACATTGCGACCGAGTTCTCGAACATGATCATCACTCAGCGTGGCTACCAGGCAAACGCACGAGTGGTCACGACCTTCGACCAGCTCACACAAGACACGATCAACATGAAGCAGTTGTAAGGCTGGAAAGTTAGCTGAAGATTAGAGCGGATCCTGCGCGGCTCCCCGCCGCGCGGGAAAGCTCTGTGCTCTACTCCGGTTCTAATGAAAAGCTATTTCTTTTGCAAACGCTTGGCTATGGCCGGGCCACGACTTAAGCCTTTGCGTTTCTATTGGTTGCGCTTTATCCCGAAAGTCACCTCTTAGCCTTCCTGTTTTTGTCTATCCGGCATGCCGATTGCACTTCCGTTCGTGGGCGGAGTTCGAACTCCGCATGGCTTCATTT
>Ga0209069_10001188_pt1 | contig 13093 bp, 9 predicted proteins | sample Str013_2_FD_187202 | JGI IMG/M metagenome (GOLD analysis project Ga0209069, IMG submission 187202) | Freshwater sediment microbial communities in response to fracking from Pennsylvania, USA - Straight Creek_MetaG_SC_2013 (SPAdes) (version 2) | ecosystem: Environmental > Aquatic > Freshwater >...
GTATGTATGTTGTAATGAAAGGATTACCTGACATTCAATTGTATTGAAAAGGGAATGATCGAATAAAACGAAGAATGGAGGACTTCTGCCTTGGTTGATTATGCAATTGGGCCGATGAGGTATAGCTTTAATGCAGAATGGGATTCGTACTTTAACCAGGTTGATGGCGATTTGTAAGTAAGCCCGGTGTAGAAAATCAGCAATGAGTAGAAATTGTTCTATATGGGAAATAATAGGAAGAGACCGGTTTATAAAGGAAAGAGGTAAGCTGTAAATTGTCTTCATGGTGGATATGCGTATAGGTTTAATAACCTGCCTTTAGGCCTTATGGCCAGGCAAATGAATTATTTACTTTGTACGCAATTCCGTGTTATGAAATCATTGGATAAACAATGTTACTCTTATTTTTTAATTCAAATTGATAGAATGTTTTCTATCGATGATGTCGAATTAGAGAGTGAACAGTAAAAAGGATGGAGTTCGCGATGATGCACAAGTCATCCGGCAGGTGAAGTCTTTTTGAAAAGAAAATATTAACGGTAGCAGTTACTGCTAAGACAGAATTTATTATAGTTTAAGTTTGTTCACTATAAATGCAATGAGGCAAAAAAAAGTAACAGGAGCTACTTTATATTTTTTGACAGTGAATTACTTTCTCAGCCATTTCTCGGGGTCAAGGTTTTCTCTGTCTTTTGTAATCACAAATTCCAGTTCTCCTTTTCCATTGCTTGTTTCCGCTACGTTACCGATTATTTGTCCTTTTTTAAGTGTTTGGCCTGTAGAAATTGTAAGATTGGTAAGATTACAATATGTGGTTATGTATTTACCATGCCTGATTGTTACGCCCAGGTTTGGGCCCAAATCAAAAATACCAGATACAGTACCGTCGAATACAGCTTTTACAAATGCTGATCCATTGGCTTCAATAGTTATACCAGGATTAGGAAATATAAGGTCAGACCCTTTGTAATGGTGTCTTCCAAAATGCATGGTAATAACCCCCTGTACTGGCCATGAAAGGGTTCTTTTGCTGCTTTCAAAACTGGCCGATATTGCATTGGTTTCAGATGATTCTTCAGGAAACATCTCTGGCCTTTTCTTATTCGCTTTTAAAGGAAATGATACAGTGGCCGCTGTTATTTCTTTTTTAACTGTTCTTTCTCTTACTGCTCCTGTTTTCTTTCTTCCTGTTTCGGCTATTGCTGCACGGATGGCCAATTCAATTTTAAGGTTCGTTTTTTTCTTGCCAGCTATTTCTTTCTTTAATTCATTTTCCCTGGCCAATAAATTTGTAACAATGGCATCCTTTGTTTTCTTTTCAATAGCCAGTGATGTTTTTTCTTTGTTTTCTGCCAGTAGAATAAGGTTCTTCTTATTGTGACTGTTCATTAAAGCAGTAGTCTTCTGTTGGATTAAATCCTGGGTCCTGCGGATAGCATTCGCCTGGTCTTTTCTGTAATCGCGGTAAGCATTGAGGTAATTTATGCGCTTCAAAGCATCGTTGAAACTGGTAGCGGAAAAAATAAAATACAGGAAATCATAATTGCTGCTATTCTTATAAGAGTATACAACAGCTTTTTCGTATTGCTTTGTAATTGTATCCAGGTCCGTTTTAAGCATGGAGATGTCCTTGCTGTTTTGCCTGATGTCCTTGTCTATGAGGTTTATTTGCTGGTTAATGGCCCTGATCTGTTGTTCCCTCAGTTCCATTTTTTTTTGTACCAGGATGACTTGTGCAAGAGATTTCTTCCTGTTTCGGCTGGTTTCGGCAAGTGAGTGTTTCGCATCATCCATTTCTTTTTGGATAGCCGACCGTTGTTTTACGAGTGTATTCTTATTGTTTTGTTGTGCAATCGATGATGTGGTTGCCAATAACAATAAAGTATACAACAGGGCTTTTAACATAACCAGTTTTTAATCGGTAAATAAAGAGGGAAGGGGCAGGGCCACTGAACGATTTATCCAGGTATAGGTGAGAACGATCGATTCTACTAATAATTTTACAAGCCTGTTAAGCTGATGCTTAAGATTTCGTTAAAGCTGATTAATTTAAAGTGTGTCAACGACGATATAATGTTTGATTGGGCGATTATCCTGTATGTATGTAGCCCATATCTCTTTTCTTTATCTTTAAGGGGAGTAAAAATGAATTAGAATATGAAGGTTCAGGTTATTAAATCAACACTTCAGGATATACAATCATTCCGGACTTTGTTTCTTGAGGAAAGTAATATTCAATTTGTTTACAACAAGTGCCATTTATATGGTTGGTCCGATGAGTGGCTTTTTTTGCTGGATGATACTGCCATAGGGTATGGCTCGGTCTGGGGTACAGACAACAGGAAGGACAGGGACACTATTTTTGAATTTTATATCCTCGAAGCTTACAGGAAATATGATATGGAATGTTTTTCCGGATTGCTGGAACAATCAGGCGCTATTTGGATAGAGTGCCAGACCAACGATAAATTGCTGTCATCCATGTTGTTTCAATGTTCAAAACATATTATTCCTGATTGCATTCTTTTTGAGGATTATTTTCCTACCAGTATTGTTTTACCCGGTATTGTTTTTAGTAAACAGGAAACAAAAGATAATGAAAGGGAGGATGTACTCGAATATATACTGACTCAAAACGATGTAGTAGTAGCGACAGGGGGTTTAATGCTCAATTACAATGAACCATTCGCAGACCTGTATATGGAAGTAATGGATGGGTACAGAAACCAGGGTCTTGGAGCATTAATGGTGCAGGAGCTAAAAAGAGCCTGTTATGGAATTGGAAGGGTTCTTGCTGCCCGTTGCAATATCGACAATAAGGTTTCAAAAGCTACCTTGTTGCATGCCGGTATGAGAATTTGCGGTTTTATTGTAAAAGGCAAATTAACATACCAGGTATTTGATAAGTAAAATTTGAAGTTTGGATTACGCCATGCGAATTAGATATTCAGCCATCCACCTACAACTGCTCTTCGCTTAAACATTCCGCCCTACCATAAGCCTCAAACCTTAAACCTGATACCTTTTACCTCTCGCCTAACACCTCTTACCGCCCCTGATTATAATAGAAAGATACGGAATGCTCGGGCCAGCCGGTGAGGTGTGATTTGAATCCCTTCCTCAGGGAAATAATAGCATGGTTGTGTGTACCTGCCATTATAACCGCGGGCCCGTTTTCATTTAATTCATTAATTGATAGTTCGGCCGGCATTACCAGCGCCGCATGTCCAGGTTTCTTTTCATCCGGGTTCCTGCATATCGCCACAACCACCACTCCATTGTTGGCCATGCGTTGTGCCGCTTCATAGCTATTGCCGGCAGCTACTGGTTTCCATCCTGCGTTTAGAGCTTCAGGTGTAGGTAGCCATTCATATTGTGCGTTGGCCAGCAATACCTGCTTGTGTTCCGGTGGACGCAGGATATAAATATTCATTCTCTTACAGGCAGCTGCTACAAATGCACTGCAATGCGTGTGATTGCCACTGGTGGCATCGGGATGGTCGGCCATTCCAGTTTCCCAGTTTACATGCTGACCAGCCAGCCAGCCATTCTCCACATTCAGCGAAAGATAAAACGATTTCAGGTCATTTCCTTTCTGGTTTATTGTAATAACCTTCTGACCACTGACCGACTGGAATGCCAGCACAATAAATAATAGAAGCGATTGTTTCATCATTGTATAATTTATTGAAGTCTTCCTGGAAAAATGAAGCGCATTACCTGCTAAGCTCAATAGTACTATTGTAATGCGCTTCATTTAATATTGGTTATTGTTTGTTTTGGTTGGGTGGCAATGGTTGTGGGTTAATGGCTTTTTTATTCAGTTCTGAATTTTTGACTTTATTGGTCGCCGGGTTTTGCTGAGCTGCATTGGCCGCTTCTTTCGAATTCAATTGCGATTTTAATGAACGTTCCTTTAATAAAATCTCAGGATTGCCATAAGCAATGGATGTTGTTTCATTCGGGGTTCCCCTAACTCCACCAGTAAACACCGTAGAAAAAATAATACCACCTTCAAATTTTTGATAACCTTGGGTTTCAAGTGTCTGTTTAGCACCCGAAGGACTACTGGCATTCTCCGCAATATAATCCGAGATAGGGTATCCCAATTTTCCTTTTTCCCATCCCGTTCCTGCCCATGTGTCAAATATTTTTCCTTTTACGATCATTGCTCCGTGTGCAGGGCTCCAGTATATATGTCCGTGGTTGAGCCGCATAAAATAACCCTTGCCATCGGGCAGTAATGTTTCATTCATTTCCGGCCAGCCCAGGTTTCCGTGTACACCGCCGGCCACATTGGCCCATTTATCATAGATTGGTCCTTTTCGTATAAAGAATGCGTCGACGCTGGCTGGTGGAGTATACATATAGCCGTGATTGAATATTTGGTAAGCGCCATTTAAATAGGGTGTTTCACTGCCTTCGGGCCAGCCCAGTATTGGGTTGCCGATACCCAGCTTTACATATGTTTTGCTTATAACCGAACCCTGTGCGGTAGGCAAACCTGTTTTTACGGAATAGTAATAATATGAGCCATTGTAATGACCGGGAATAAAGAAACCATCCGCATCGTTGGGATTGCCCGGCACATAGGTTGCAAGAGTATTCACATCAATAATGGTGATGCCGCCGGTTAGTTTTCTTATGTCCGCATTGTTGTTCAGTTTAAGCATGGCATCAGTAGCTGTTTTCTGTGCCAGGTAGGTTCCCTTGCAACCCATATCAAAAGTTTGATTGGAGGGGAAACGACTTACACCTATCTGGGCATAATAAACCTGCAATCCTTGTTTGTCGGCATCTGTAAGACCGTTTTGCACACCCATACAGGCAGGGCAGGGTAGCACGTTGTTTGTGCTGCTGCAGGTAATGATAGGTTTTGATTTGTCGATGGCCATGCTGCCGATAAAACCCGGGTAATGCATGATGGAACAATAATCGTAAGCACCATGTGAAGTACTGTTGTCTTCAATTTGGAAATTATGTTTTTGATCGTCGGTAATATTGTCAAAGTTGATCCTGATAAAATTATCCCGGTCCTTTCTGCCTTGTTCATGATACACACCGCAGGCGTGCATCAGCTCATGACATAGCGTGAACTTATCGAAATTGCCAGTGAATAATCGCAGGATTTGTTTGCCGCCCTGGCGGCCCACGGGTGAATTGCCACCCTGGTTGCCATTCACTACTATGATGGATACGAAGTCATTCTCACTTTTTCTGGGGTAAAAAACCAATCCTGTGTTTGCATTCATGTATTCCAGTGCATCCTTTACAATGGCACAACTATTTGTACTGAATACAGAAGCATCAATTTCTACCGGTATCATGCCATTGTTCCACTTATAGTTTTTACAATCCAGGAATGCATGTGAATCATCGATGGTAACGGAGCAGTTTTTACAATCGGGGTCGGGCCGCATATATTGTTTGCTCACGCCAATATTGCCTATACCCGGGTTCTTTGGTATAAGTATATCACCGTTTAAAATATAATAGTCACCATCCGTTTTCACAAAATAATCTCTCGGGGCATCATCGCCCGGCAGTTTCAGTTTTTTTGTTTCATACTTTGCCAGCATATTTGCTGCCATTTCGGAGCGACGAACTGTTTTGGCCTGGCAAAAGCCATTTGCATGAATCAAAAAAAGCAATGCCAGTAGCGAATAAATTTTGAGTCTCATAATTAAATGATTTAATGTGGACGGGAAGGATAATTATTGGGGTTATAAATTTTGGAGGATACCGTTATTTGATGCGTTATTAAATTTTCGGAAACGTATATAATTCCATTATAAAATTTCTGGAACGACTCTCTTGATTTACTTTTTCCATTTGCGCCTGCGGGATAATCATATTCGTCTTCTACCGGGTAACCAAATATGCCTTTCTCCCAATTGTTTTTTGCCCAGTGCCTGAAGAATTCACCCTTTACAATATGCGCCCCGTATTGGACATGCCAGTAGATGTACCCATTTTCGAATGGCTGAAAGAAACCTTGTGCATCGGGTAATAATTTTTCATCATCGGCTGGCCAGCCCATTAGTCCAAATTCGTAGCCGGCCTGGGTGTATTTATCCCTGACGGCCCCCCAATTGGCAAAGGCCTTTCCTGTTCTGCTAACATAATAGAAATAACTATTTGCCTGGGTGCCGGTCATGAAGAAGCCCGTGCCACCTGTTTTATTTCCAGCTGAAGGGGTAGCTTTTATGCCCTGCACCTCGCCAGTATAGGGTTTAATAAAAGGTAGGGCCGCATGATTTTTTATGCTGGTTTCAATGGAAAATTGCTGACGGGGTATTTGCGCATAAACATTAAGTGAAGTAAAAAGAAGACAATAAAAAAATAAGTGAAATATCCTTCTATTCATTGTATAAAATATTGCTGTTGATTTTTCCAATACTTCATTGTTCTTTTAATACCTTGTCCATTACCTTATATATGCGTTGGCATTTGGCTGGTTATTCTGATTGTTGCTTAACCCGGTGGTTTTGATGGCAATCTTTAAATAGCCATTGCTTCCGCTGGTGCCAAATTGTTTAAATACGGCAACCAGCGCATATGTTTCCCTGTTATCCATCTGCACTTTTACGGCAAACACTTTGCCATCCAGTTTTTGTCCTACTCCGGCATAGTACCCTGCGTAATCCTGTGCATTGAGCGCAGCGCTTTTTATCTGCCCGTTGTTTTGTATCTGGTTAAACTGGCCAATAGAAAGTTTTGTAAGGGCCACTTCGCTTTCATTAACATCGGTCCATTGCATTACCTGATCACTGGTATGTTCGGTCATATACCCTGCGGTTGAATTATTTTTTGCAAAGCCCGGTGTCATCAGCGTGTAGGTATTTTGCCCGTCGGCCGGTGCGAAAAACAAAAGGTCTACTGATGTTGGAGATTGTGCAGCGTCGCCCATCCCCATTACAGAACCAGTCATAACATCCAGGCAATTGCCGTACAGCCCATTGTTTTGGTTGCCCCAGTTGCCGGTACCGTCGTTGTTGACGGAGGCAGGATTGTTGATGGGCAGGCTTTGATTGGGGAGATAGGATTGGACATTCTGTCCATAACCATTATTATTGCTGGTATAGCCATTGCCGTTAGTATTTCCCTGGTTCTGGTAATTGGTATTGCCGTTATTTGTACCTGTCGTATTATTAGTAGCCTGGTTTTGTGTGGTGGTGCTGTTGTTTGAATTGTCAACATAACCAGGTTGACCCTGTGTGGGAGCGGTGCCCCCGTTTACACCGTTATTGGAAGTATTCCCATTTTTGCCGAATGTGGATTTAGCTGAATTTTTAACATCACCTGCCAATTGTTTTGCGTCGTAGAAAATTTGTCTTGCCTTTAGCAGGTAGGGCTGAAACACAGCGATGATGTTGCTCACCTTGTTGGCAGCATTGGTTGCCTTATCAAATGCATTTTGTTTTCCATTGTTTTGTGCGGACATCTCGGTGCTGATAAGTACCGGCATCAATAATACAAGAATCCTTTTCATGTGTATGAATGTTTTATGATAATTGAAAGCGGATGGTAGCGGGTAAGGGTTCAAAGGAATTGGCTTAAGTAGCAGGACCAACTATTGCTGCTAAACCTTATCTACCTGTTGGAAAGGATGGAAACCAGTATCATGAATTTATAAGAACAAATGAACGATTATGATCAATTATTCTAAACAGGTATTCAGTGAACGGGGGATTTGGTTAAGGGAAATGTGGAAATACAGGAATGTGGAAATGTGGAGATGTGGAGATGTGGAAGTTTTTAATTTGGAATTTGAGATTGGGTTGGTAGTCTTGGCGATCGTTGCTTCGTAGTGGCGCTTTAGCGCCATTGCGTGAAATGTTTGATGTAGGATTTGGCCCGCCCATTCGGTCGGGCAGGCCCGCCCTGCTAAAGTAGTTCGGACGGGAGTTTGGGGTTGGTTTGGTAGCCGGGAGTCGTGTCATTTGACCTTAGGCCGTCTCCCATGCTTAAAACTTATCACTTACAACTTATGACCCATACCAGCTCTGCTCCAAGGTAAACGCATTTAGTTTAGACTTGGATTAAGGTCAATCTCATTCAGATCGGTGTTGGAATAGTCCTTTATTTCCTTGTACAGTGTATCACGTTCAATGGGTTGACGTTTTACCTGTTTGATAAGTGTTACCAGTTCAGCGGTACTCATGGAAGGTGATTGTTCCTCGGCCCCCGCCATTGAATATATTTTGGTGGTATCGTCGATGGTGCCGTCAATATCATTTACGCCAAAGGATAAGGTAAGTTGTGCGTTCTGTCTGCCCAGCATTGGCCAGTAAGCTTTCAGGTGCGGGAAGTTGTCCATATACAAACGGGCCACCGCATACATTTTTAAATCTTCTATTATGGTGCTTTCCGGAATACTGCTCATTTCGTTATCGCCATTCCTGAATTTCAATGGGATGAATGTATTGAAGCCACTTGTTTTATCCTGGAGGCTGCGCAATCTTTCCATGTGATCAACGCGGTGCCAGTATTTTTCAATATGCCCGTACAGCATGGTGGCATTGGTATGCATGCCCAGGTTGTGTGCGGTTTCATGAATATTTAACCAACCTTCAGCATTTACTTTATCATCGCAGATTTGTGTTCTTATTTCAGGATGAAATATTTCCGCACCACCACCTGGTAAAGAATCCAGACCTGCATCGTGGAGGAATTTCATTCCTTCCGTCGCGGTCATCTTTGCCTTGCGAAACATATAATCCAGTTCTACCGCAGTAAATCCTTTTATGTGAAGGCCGGGCCGGTGTTGCTTTATCTTGTTTAATAATTCTGCAAAGAATTCGAGGTTTAATTTTGGATGAACGCCGCCAACAATATGTACTTCGGTAATTGGTTTGCCATCATAACTTTTTACGATATCCATCATCTGGTCCACGCTTAGTTCCCACCCCTCTTCACGGTGGGCGTAGAGACGGGAATAGGCGCAAAACTTGCATGCGAATACGCATACATTGGTAGGCTCTATGTGAAAATTGCGGTTGAAATAAGTCTTATTGCCATGGAGTTTTTCACGCACATAATTGGCCAGTGTGCCCAGGTAAGAGAGGTCGCCTTCTTCAAACAAAATCAATCCTTCTTCGGGAGTTATTCTTTCGTTGTGCAAAATCTTTTCGCCAATCTGTTGTAATCTTTTATCGGCTGTGCGAACAATGGTTTCTGCCTGCAGTACGGTACTCATATTTTCAAATTATGGGTACAAAGGTAGGAAGGCGGGGGTTAACATCCATACAGAAATGAAAGTGGCTGATAAAAGTCATAAAAAAACTGCCCCCTTTTGGGAGGCAGTCTTTTTTTCGTATTAATCATGGAATGATTACTTGGTTTTTATTACCCGTTGATTGATTACTTTATTGTCGTAAATCAACTGGAAGGTATAGACGCCTGCTGCGAAACGGGTAAGGTCAACAGGAATCATTGATTGTGCATTTCCGGAATATGCCAGTTCCACCATCGTTTGTCCGTTGCTATTAATAACGCGCAATCCCTTCAGGTTGGTTGGGCGCAGATAATGTCTTACATATACCATGCCTTCACTTGGATTTGGCGTAATCATATAACCCTGCGCTTTCAGCTTGGCAGGTACAATAACCGGTTTGATATTAATATTATCCAGGAAGATATTGTTTCCGTTGTTGTTGATATTGCGGAACACCAGTTGGAAGTTTCCGTTTACACCCGTTACATTGGTGATGTTTACGGAATCGTTTCTCCACTGTCTCTTAAAGATTGGTATAAAGCCGATGGTATCACCCACAGGATATACACCCGGGAAGTTTGGATCGTTTACGGTTTGTAAATCTTCACCCCATTTCTTATAAACAGAAGTAAATGTTTTACCGCAGTCTTTGGTTACCAGTACCTCCAGTGTATCCAGGCTGATGGCTGTACTGCCCGGGAAGCTGGCAGTCATATGCGCCACGTCAAAGGTTAGGAACACAGAGTCTACATTGGTTAACTGTACCACGGGTGCAAACAATTCTTCTTTGGCGCCCTTTCCATTGTATACGCGGTTGCGCATCCATGCAGAAGCAACACCTTCATTGGAAGCGCCTGTTGTTCTTGACCAGCTGTATTTGTTGTTGGAGGCATTCAGACCCCAGTTGGCAGGCGGGAAGGTGGGTTGTTCAAAACCTTCATGTATTGGTCCGGGAACCGGGTCGAATACAGTTACTGACACAGCCAGGGTATCATTTCCGTTATACTGATCCGTAGAATCGTTTGGCTTGCTGGTATAGAACTTAAATGTATAGATACCGCCCGATGGAAGTGTTACTGTTTTAAATGCCTGTTTCAGGAAATTATTGGAAGCCAGGCTGCCTGTCCAGGCTACGGAATCTGTCAACACATTATTGATGGCATACAACAGTTTCACTTTCTTTAGTGTATCGATTCCTTTGTTGCCAAATTCAATCAATGGTGTTACCGTTCTGCTGCAGAGCCGAACAAATGGATCCGTTACTTTGGATACTGTTGCATCCCTTCGTTTCAGCTTGGATACTTTCAGGTTCACATTGTCGAGGAACAGGTTTTGTCCGAATTCATTCTTCGTTGTGAACGATAGGGTAAAGCTGGTTGTACCTGCAGGAATAAATGGTCTCAGATCAACCGTTTCATTCAGCCAGTCAGCAGCAACCGGAACCCAGTTGGCCGTGGTAGTACTTGGGTTGGTTACCAGTTGGGTTCCACCTTTTGTCCATGCTGTGATGGGGAAGCTAACACCGCAATCTGTAGAGATTTGCAGCATCAGGGTATCATTAAACTGGGTAGAAGATGAATTGTATTTACGATAGGCCCTGTCAAAACTTACCTGTGCGGTATCCAAATCAGTTGCATCAAAATTTGGTGAAACAAGATAGTCAAGGTTGTTAACACTATTATAGTTCCACATATTAATCCATGCAGACGCAATACCGGATTTTGAAGCAGTCGTAGTACGTTGCCACGTAATGGAACCGGGATCTGGATTGATTACCCCCCATCCTACAGGCGGGAAGGTGGTTGATTCAAATCCTTCTACAATCGGACTGGCCAATGGCGATAATATCGTAAATGTTATCCTTGCCGTATCATTGGCCGGAACCATATCGGCAAAGCCGCTTGGCTGACTGGTATATACGGTTAGTGTATGCGTTCCAGGTACAGAGGTTAATGCACTTAAGTCAATAGTTGCTGTTGAGCCCAATGCGAGTGAACCGGTCCATGCTGTAACAACTACAGCCCCGTTGTCAATTTTGGCATTGAGGTTAAGGGAGGTGAGCGTTGACAGACCTGCATTCTTAAATGTAATATTGGGCGTAACCGTAGTGGAGCAGAATGCTGCGCCATCTACCGGCGAATTGATGCTTAGCATTTTGGCATCATATGGTAATGGCTCGGCGAGGTCCAGGTGCGCAATTCTTGAATAGCCCCCCCAGATATTAGGAATAACATGATAATGTCCAGTAAACCAGAATGTAGTATCGTCTACGGGATCGATCACCAAATGGCTGTAATCTCCTGATCGACTATTTCTTACTTGTGAAACAGTGCCATCTATGATGGTTGTTTCATCGTAGGTTGTTAATGTGCCAAGAGGATCAGCTGGCTTTCTTCCAGCGAATTTAAGGCTGGGGAAAACGGTACTGCTGCAGGTCATATAACCAATGGCCAGTTCACCCTTTCCATTTACTGATACAGAAGGCATAAAGCGCCATGCATTATCGGGAGAATAGGTACCCTGCTGGTAGAGCGTATATCCTGCTCCTGCGTCTCTCAGTTCGTACCAGCGAATACCGGCACGTGTAGGTGTGGGTAGCCCAACTGTATGGGCAATAAAAATAGATTTATAGGGGCCAAAGTCGCGGTAAACGGGCTGGTTCATTACACGCTGGTCGAGTGTTTGAATGGCGGCGGCGGTGCCTGGCTGCGGTGCATTGGCGCCCACCTGCGCATTGTAGGCGGCAGTTGCAAAAGCTGTAAATGAAAAAGTTGAGTTTGCCGGGGTTACAAAGTCGGGTGTCATGGTAATGATACCAACGCTGTCCTGGTCTGGGGCAGCGGTCCACTCGTCGGGAGAAAGATAGGCAAACATGCCTGGAGCATTTGCAGCAGGGGCAGCACCTGCCTGGATGGTTACCGGGCTGGTAGAATAATATTTACTGGAAGGGTCGTTAATATCAAATCTGACCATTTCAGCGGTGGGATCGCCTGACTGCATTTTAGACCGGTTAAGCGCCATTATAGTTGAACCGATATAATTTTGGGTATTTGGGTGAACAGTGGTATCAGTTAAAAATAAGTTAGCTGTGCCATAATAGGCATTTGGCCAAACAGCATATTTAGGATAATCCGGGAATGAAAGCCCGAAATTAAAGGAGTAAACATAATACTGACCGGTTGGGTCGTTGGTTTTAGAAATTAATACCACTAATTTGTAAGGGATAGTAGCAGTGAATTCTGATAATAACCATCTGTCAGCTAGTTTATCGTATTGTACGATGGGGTCGCCTGAAGCTCCGGAAATACCATGCAGGTTGGAGAGCAGTACAGTGTTGACTATCACTGTTCCTGATTTGTCCCAGATTTTCAGGTTGGAGCCACCTACTGCATTCACTAGTTGAACCACGTGGTTTGGTCCTACACCCATAGTAGGATCCAGCGGACTTACCTGTGTGGAGTTGTTTCCGTCCCAGCTACCAATAATGGTAGATTCCTGTACACCAAATCCACCGGACTGACCTGTTTGTGGTGCGTTGGAGGTTTTACCTTTTTGTAAAGCAGGGTCATCATGTAATTTATTATCGTAAACCGTTACCACGCGCTCGGTATTCTTCTCATTGAGCACTTCGGTCTTAAAAATTCCTGTGGGTGTTTTTGTAAAGGACTCGTAGCTTTTTACAGGGGCAGTTATTCTTTCCAGTTTACCATATATAACTTCCTTTTTCACCTTTAGTTGCGCGTTGGTAAGAAGCACTAAAGACTGCAAAATAATTGCAATAGGTAGACATTTCCTCATAAGCGATGAATGTTAGAATTGGTTCTTACAAATATAATAAGCTCTTATTATGATTCCAATTTAATTATGGGTCATAAC
>Ga0209069_10001190_pt1 | contig 13085 bp, 7 predicted proteins | sample Str013_2_FD_187202 | JGI IMG/M metagenome (GOLD analysis project Ga0209069, IMG submission 187202) | Freshwater sediment microbial communities in response to fracking from Pennsylvania, USA - Straight Creek_MetaG_SC_2013 (SPAdes) (version 2) | ecosystem: Environmental > Aquatic > Freshwater >...
CCGCCGGCGCGGCTTCCGGTGCCGGCGGTCTGATGCAGCTCAGAGTTGAGAAATCAGCCCGCCAACCGCGGGTGACGGGAGGCAACTGCCGGATTTAGGGTGATCTCTTCGTCAGGGACTCCGTTACGATACGCTGTCGTGACAAATCCCGCGCGCATGCCGTGGGGGCTGATTGGTTCGAGCCTGCTCCCTTTGAGGCCTGCCAGCGCGGCACGCTTCAAGAGGACTTGGCGCACACCGTCGGTGCTCAGGCGCCCAGTCTGAGCGCGCCCAGCCCGGTTGACCTTCCGGAACAGCGGGCCGGATTTGATCTCCGCACCTCTGAGCCACGCCTTCAGTGCCCGGACGGGGCAGGTTGCCTCGAAGGCCCCACGAGGTATCGCGATTTCAGCCCCATCTCCGGCCTTGTCCGTCTTCGAGCGCACGATCAAAAGCGTCAGGCCCTCGCGCGTCCATTTGACATGCTCGACATCGAGGGCGGTCAGCTCGGAGCGGCGCAGTGCACCAGCAAACGCCAATAGGAAGATGGATCGGTCACGCAGCCCAGTCAGCGAGCTGTCGCAGGCATCACAAAGCTGCCTGATCTCGTCCGTGGTCAGCGCTGCAGACCGTCTTGCGGGCTGTCCGTGCGTTCGACCGATGCCGCGTAGCGTCTCACGAATGGCCGGGTGCCTTGTATCAAGTGAGTGACCGGCGAGGCCGCACGCTCTTGCGATCGCAGCGACGCGCCGGCGTAACGTCGGCATCGCATAACCTTCGCCTGCAGCTGCCAGATAAGCGCCGACGGTTTCGGGCGTTGCCGGCATTGAGGCGAAGCCCTGTTGTTCGCACCAGTCGGTAAATCGGGCGTAATCTGCGCGATAGGCTCGTAGCGTGGCCGGCGCATCGGCGGCATCCTGGTATTCCCGCGACTTGGCAAGGAGCATGGCAGCTCGCGCCGTTTTGGATTGGGTGCCTTCGAGGCGTGCGCGCTGTCGTTTACGGGCTGCAACATAATAATTCGTCATACGGCTGACTATATCATGCATTAGACGCGAGAACCATCCTTCTCGCGTCTAATATATCAATGTTCTTTTGCCGTCTTGCGGCCTTCAAAATTTATGATCTCCACTATTTTTAGAATTATTGACATATTTTATTGCAGCAAAACGAAGCACGCAATATATTATCATACATTCTATAAGCATTTTTATCGACAATTAGCAATATGGTGTATTGCACCACCCATACAATTACGGCAGGTGTTCTGTGATTCCTAAAACGACAAAGAAATTAATTGGTGCGGCATTCGGCGTGGCAACTTCCGGGTATGCAATCGCAGGACTTGAGTACGAACAATGTTTTACGGGTCAGTACACTGGATATGGCGTAAGTGGCGGATTTTTGTTCGCGGCCATTACTAGAACGATGCCGGTGGATCGTATACAATTGTCAGGATATGATGGGACATCAAGAATATTCGATATCAAGAGCTTTGATCATAGAGCTGTTTTTTCGGATCCAGATTTAAGCACAAAAGATATGTACTTTTATGCGATGCCAGAAGAACTCGGCTTGAAACTTTCTATGTTGTCTCCTGACAAAACTTTATTCGTTGCGCCATTCAATGGCGAGGGAACGTACACAGTTACGTACAATGCCACGTTGTGGCGCATGGCTCTTGACTCGGCTCCGCCAATCGCCACCAAAATGAAATACACGCCAAAATTGTAACTTCTGACGGGCGGGCACGAGTGCCGCCTATTGCTGCGGAAGCATTATGGCTTATCCTGAAAATATTGTCGCCAAAGACACACGCAACGTTCGCGTTTTGCTTGGACGAGTTTGAGGTATTCACGGTGCTAAGGCCAGTTATTATAGCTTAACGTGGTCGAACAAGCAATGTATTATAGACATTACGACCGGTCATTTCTTTTTAACCAGTTATTTATACAATTTGTTTTAAATTAATTAAACTACTAATTGATGTGGCGATTGAGGGCGTATGCGTATATTGTTTTTGTGCTTGGTTTCGATGGCATGTTTATGTGGATGCCTGCCCGACGAACGGGATCCCGACAAAGCCACTTCGGACGCGGGCAACCTGTCCAACGCTACGTATTACGCAGCCGCGCTCGGCAATATCGGCGTTAGGTTGCAAAGCGAGGTGGTTGGAAATGCTACCTGGTTTGAGACCCTCGGTTCATCGCAGCAGCTTGACCTCGCCGCAATGGGTATCGTTCCTTCGGGACTTCCGGCGGCGGTGCGCTCGGTCATATGCCCAACCGGCACGGGCAGCGAGGTTCTGCAGCTAACGTGGCTCGATGGACGGAATGCCACGGGTGGATTTGCGATCAAGGGTCTGGGCGATACCGGCAAAGGCGGGCTGGTCAAAGAATTGATCAAACGTGGGTCGGCGTCGCAGGTCGGCATCTACGACGCGGCCGGCGCGATTTATTTGTCCGATGGCCATGTGAAGGCAATTCCGCCATCGTGCGCGGACCTCTCGTTTCCCTCAGGCGCGCCCATGCTTGTTTTCACTATTTCCCGTCCCGCTGCGCCCACGCAGGAGATGGCGCGCACTGAATACCGGACCTCGCCGTGCCCGACAGGCGAGGTCGGCACGATGGTGGAAAAACGCATCGTTCGTTTCCTCCCCAACGGCTCCATCCAACCGAGTGATCGTAGCGAAGGCTGGGTTACGGAAAACATGGGGCATTGCACCGCTGATGTTGCCGTAACGACCAACAAGACGGACATAGTTGATGGCGGGGCATCGATTATTGACGCGGCCAACATGGAGCATAATCAGCTGACCGACGCCCTAAGAGATGTGTTGACCGCCAACTTGCGAATGAACTGCTCGCAGACCACCATCGGTAGCGAAAAGAACGCGGTCTCAGGTAGCCAGGCCACTGCCGGCGATACAATGGTGAGGACCAGCAAAACGATCGACACTTGCGCCAAGGTGAGCATGGCCGCGCAGGGGGCAGCGGACGAAGTGGACATGGGGCCGAAATCCGATACCCGCACGATGGTTTGCGGACACGCCACCAAGAACGCGAACTACCTCTCCACCCTGCCCGGAGTATCGAACATTGTGCGAACGGACGGCACCGTAACCGCCACGCGCGTGTTGGACAGCAAATTGGTAGACCACCAGCAACTCGGTCAACGCGAATTCTGGCTCGGTGAGGAGATTAGCTGCAAGTGGGACGAGAAATTCGATGTTAACTGCGGCATCCCGGGTACCCAGCCTGCTTTGGAGCCGCAACACAGCACCCAGAAATGGATTACGCACGATTTAGCGGGTTGGTTCTTTCACGAGAGCTGGTTCGACAGCATTTTTGCATCTTGCTTCTGGGATTGCACGGATGTCGAGAGCGCCAGTTGGGAAGGGCTTAACCCCGATTATTTCACAGGCACAAAAATGTACGCCGACAGTGGCACGCAGACCGATCGGGCCATCGACGCTAACGGCTGGCTGGACAAAAAGATGTTTGTCCCGAGTGTTAGCTCGTCGCTCTGGAGCCTAAGCAAGAACGAATGCACGTGGGGCCAGATGAATATGATGGAGGACTGCCCGCAAAGCGTCGATCCGGCCCTCGTTACCGACCGTGATCCAACTATTACAACCACGGATACGACGGCGCTCCGTCCCGGCGTGGCGGCCGGCGGGGACTCCGGATTGGTTTATCAAAGTCTGCTGGCGCAAAATCAATACGTCTCCAACGTGACTCTCAACTGGGAGCATAAATATTGGGACATATGCACGACGGGCGGTTGGTTCCCTATTCCGTATCCGTGCAAGAAAACCGATCGTTGGGCTGAGCGCGCCGGGCCGGGCCGGGACGTCTACATCAAGGCATGGGATCAGAACGGACCTTCCGCCATCGACCCGTCAAAGACCGCTAAAATTACAACCGTTCTCTATAATCGCGACGGCCTCGTACAAACATGGAAACCCCAGCTTTTTTCGTTTTCATATTTCCTAAACAATGGCTTTAGGATGTGCGGTTTCTCTAGCTGTCCTAGCCGCTACTACACGGTGCAAAACCTTTCTGTGCAACAGGCCGGGTATCTGCAGCCTCTGATGTGCGGTCGCCATGAAACACGAGAAATCGGCACCGGCCTTGGGCTAACTACAGCATGGTGTTCCTTTCCAATCTTTGCGGCCTCCTGCATGGGCCCGGTCACCGCGTCATCGGTGCAGGAATACATTGGCACGGCTCCGGGTACAGGGACATGGTCGAAGGCCAAGACGACGTACAAGGTCTGCAATTTGAAGGGGTGCGTCGAGACAGACAAGCTGACCGACATCCAGGGGTTCAGTCCGAACTGAGAGGGTGTGCCGCCGCTCCGCGTCCGGTTCACCGCATCACAAAACGTCTACGATAAGGCGACTGAGCCAGTTGTGAGAGACGATGAGCAGACGCGCCAAGGGCATTTCTCGCAAGCTCGGCGGCGACCCGCCGGATCGGCCGCATCGTGCAGCAGGGCGTTCCGTATCGCGGTCCTGAAATCTGGACATTCAGGCCGACCAGTACGACGGTTCTCGACAGGCGCTGCTGCTCGATTGCGGCATCCTGACTATCGTTGGCAGCAACGCTGCAACTCCGATCGTTCACCCAGTCAACAGCCCGTCCCGTCCGCCTGACGTCATGGGCTGAATCATGCTAAATTGCGCAGCATGAGCGAGGAAATCAAGGCCCACATAACAGCGGTCGAGGCGGCCTATCGTCCCCTCGTCACCGGGCCGGCGGTGGCCAAGCAGCTTCTGGCCGACGACAGCCTCGCCGGGGCCGAAATCCTCTACGAGCCCGAGATCGTGATCGGCGGCACGCGGTTCGACTTGGTGGTGCCCGAGGTCGGCGGCCAGACCCTGTATCCTGTATATCGAGGCGAAGACGGTTGAGCCCAGGACAGAGGACACCGACCGCAACTGGCAGACGGTCGAGCGGCGGCAAGAGCACGTGACGCCGGGTAATCGCTACATCGTCGACAAGGAATGGATGGGGGCCACGATATTCGGCAACTCGTTCAAAGCCCGATCATCCTTCCTCAACTACACACTGGAGACTGAGGCCAAGCTCAAAGACCATATCGCATTCCGGCCGGGGCGTGCAGTGCTGGTGTTCTGCGGCACCGGCTTCGCGTGGCACGTCTCGGAGTTGGAGGATTTCGCGGATTTCTACCGCAGCGGACGCCATCGCATCGACGATCCGTTCGGCAAGATGGAGCGACACGCGATGGAGCACTGCGGTCCCGGGCCATCGCGCACCCTCGACGGCTTTGCGGCCATGATGCGCAAGCACGACGAGGTCGATGCCGGCAGATGGGTGTATCCCGTTCGCGGTCCGAACTGGGGATGACCGCCCGCCTGGAATGGATCAGTGGGCCGCCTTCATCTGACGCAATTCGCCACGCAATTCCTCGATAGCAGCGTGGTCAGCTTGCAATTCGGAATGGAGAACTGCATTTTCCGCGTTGAGTTCCTTAATAGCGTTGATAACGGCAAAGCTGATGGGTGTCGTGTCGAGCGACAAATATCCGTCACTACCTTGACTGACCGACTCGGGAAATACCTTCTGCACATCCTGCGCAACTAGACCGTAGAATTGCCGATCGCTCGGCTCTTTCCGGGCATTGTCCTTCTTGTAGTGATAACGCACGGGCTTCAGCCTAACGATGGAATCGAGCCCTTGCTCGTATGTACCATCGATATTTTTCAGACGTATATCCGAAGTTGCGCTCCACGAACCCCCGCCGGGTTTATATGCATTTGCCGTATCGAACTGAAAATATACCGACCCTCCTCTATAGAACCTGATTGTGTTACTGTAATTATCGATCGCCCAGCCACCTGAATTGCCTACATCGTTCAGAATGACTTCGCCGCCTTCCGCACCACTCACGTTGCCGTTTAGGATAAGGCCTTGCCCAGCGGCGTTACCAGGTCCAGAGGTAATCTGACCATTGACCTGCAATGTGGAATTGGGACTCGTCGTCCCGATGCCCACATTATTGCCTCCCGGATTAAGTGCGAGCGGCGTACCATTCCAAGTTTGAATAGAGGCATACCCGCCCACTCCCGTATGCCCCAGGGTGAGCCCATCGACACCAATCGCATTGGCCGGCGTACCCGTAATGCGTACTCCGCCTCCGGCAACGGCGAGGCGATCGCCCGGACTCGTCGTCCCGATCCCGACGTTGCCGGTGGTGTCGACAGTGATCCGATCCGTATCATTAGTTCTGATGAAAAATTTATGGTTCGAATTGGTTCCAACATATCCGCCGAGGCCATTAAAGGAAAAGAATTCAGAAATGATTGTACCATCTCCACTATATGCGAGTGACCGATAATCCTGCCCGGATACCCCGCCAATACGCATGTCTCCTCTTACATCAAGAACCCGTTGCGGACTCATCGTCCCGATGCCGACGTTGCCGTTGCCGAGGATGGTCATGGCGGTTGCGGGGGCACGGTCGGTGGTGCCGGTCGCGCCTGCTGCTGCTGTCTTGAAGCTGATGTTGCTGGAGCCGCTGCCGGTCGACGTACCGGAGGAAAGAACGAGGTCGCCGCCGTTCTGGTCGGTGTTGCCGGATTTGGTTCCGCCAGCTTGCAGCGTCAAGCTATTGCCCGTGGCCGCCGCCGTGGCCGAGCGCTCCATCCAGATTGTCCGAGCGGCATCGCCGCCGAGAGAGAGGATGTTGGTCGGCGATGTCACCCCGATACCGACGTTGCCTGCTACGATGGATAATCCAAGCACGGCATTAGTTGGATAGACGCCAGCTGCGGTCCCGTCCGATGTGTAAAAATCAATGGCATTCCCGGCCGACCCGCCACTCATGTGGCGCGTGTGAATAAAGTGCGGATATTGTCCCGTCGTTGACCAACCCAATGCTACAGTCGCATTTGTGTAGACATCGTGATCATTTCCACCCGACAAGTGAAGCTTTGCCAGTGGTACCGTCGTCCCGATCCCGACCTTTCCTCCGCTGTAGTAGATATCGCTGCCCGCCGTCGTCCACTGGCTCGACCCGCCAGACGCCGATGCCACGTTCACGAAGCCGACAGCCGTGCTGACGCACACCTGCATGGTATTGGAGTTCCACGCCAGCATACCGGCCTTGGCGTCGTTACAGACAGCGTCCGCCCCCACGCGCGCACCACCGGCTACATCGAGTTTTGAGGCGGGTGATGTTGTACCGATGCCGACGTTGCCGGAGGTGGCGATAGACATAGCGATATTGCCGCTGCTACTCTGGTTCCATGGATTGCCGGTTCGGATTCCGAAATTAATTCCATTTCCTGCAATGTCGAGTAAGGGAGCAAGACCCGGATTGGTCGCTGCGTATTCATACGTATTGAGGTAGGCTGTTTGGCTATCTCCATTGCCTGTACTTGAGACTTCAAGAGCTGTTGTATTGCCACCGCCAAAGTTGGTGCTGCCCGTCCCGAGATAAGCAGGGCTAGGAAGTGACACGCCGGCGGGTAATTTCCAGTTACCCATGAGATTAGCCCCTCCATTCCCTGAAAAGAGGAGATAATTCCCTGCACTCACATCTCCGAAGCTCATTTGCCCATTTCCGAGATTGTACCACCCGAGCCCACCGGCCATGACTGGGTACATTCCCGTACCGCTGATGATTGATCTACCGCCGCTTGGCAAAACCACTGTCAATACATCACTCGGCGCCGTCGTCCCGATGCCTACGTTTCCAGCACTTGTGACAACCATTCTGCTGGTGGCGCCAGTTTGGAGATCGAGAAGGCGTTTGTTCGTGCCTGTCGCGGCGGTTTCGGTCGCATTGACCTGCAGTGCAGTATAATCGCCCGTCGCGGTGCCGGTTTGATTGATGGTTGGCGCAATATCGACTGCAATGAACTTCGCGTTGCCAGAAGTTGGACCAAAACTCTCCGACTCTTGAACATGGCGGCTCGTGCCCGACGTGGGGATAAGGCCGCCCATTATGTTTGTCAAAGAGATACCAGCTCTGTTTGTCGCTGTTCGAATATCGCTGGCGATAACGAACGTCTTATCCGTCTGATTGAAAATTGTAACATCAGCAGGGCTGCTGGATTGCGAAGCGACACGGCCGGTCCCATTATCGAATAAAAATCCTGTTGAACCGGCCAATATGCTAAGGCCCTGAATGCTGCCTGTGCCACCCTTTTCCGAAGCAATAGCATAAGCCCCCCACCACTGTTTATAGATTCGCAGGCGGTCGTAATTCGTATGGTCAGTGGTGCCGTAAAGCGTAATATCTGTGCCGTCGGTCACGCCACTCATATTCGTCTGAACGGAAAGTGGCGTTTCAGCGCGGTCGTATTTATGCCAATATTACCAGACGAATTAATGACGAGCTTGGTTGTTCCATTCAACTGGAATCGATACGCATCTGGTCCTGTTCCTGAGGTCTGCGACGCATTAAACGTGTATCCTACTGCGCTGGAAGGGCCGCCACTTTTTGTGAACGTGAATCCATTGGTGGCCTGCAACCCCCATGTATTGCCATTCACTGCCGTTATCGCGCCATTTCCATTGAGCGTCCAGGACAACCCAGGCCACGTAATTGTTCTGTTGTTGTTATAGGGAGCGGCAACAAGCGTGTTTACGGATACATCACCGAATGAATTGATGCTGTTCAATACATTTCCGACTGAATCTTGCACCTCGAATAAGTTGGCGGTCTGGCTTGCCGCCCCTTTCAAAACAAGAACTTTGGTAGCAGCAGCCCCTGCATCGACCTCGATCGTTGCTCCCGGTGTGGCCGTGCCAATTCCTACCTTGCCGGTGTTGTAATAGATATCAGAGCCCGTCGTCGTCCACTGGCTGGACCCGCCCAAAGAGGATGCAATATTCGTAAAGGTACCGGCATCGGTGCAAACCTGCAGTGTGTTGGTGTTCCACGCTAGCATACCGGCCTTCGCCGCCGAGCAGACGGCATCGCCGCCCACGCGCGCGCCGCCCGCGACATCAAGTTTGCTGGCGGGCGTTGTCGATCCAATCCCGACATTGCCGGACGAATCGACGTTGATCCTCTGGTTGCCGCTGCCATCAGCGAGAATAATGTTGTTGGAAATCCCCGCCGCCAGTCCTGACACGCTGGCGCCGACGATCGTATTGTTCGAGCCTGTCGTAATTCCGAGAGCGGTATTATACCCGATTGCAGTATTGTTGTTTCCTGTCGTTACGTTCGGAAGCGAGCTGTATCCAAAGGCCGTATTTCCACTCCCGATCGTGTTGTTGACAAGTGAATTATTCCCGGTGGCGGTGTTGTTGGCGCCGGTCGTGTTCGATTGAAGCGAACTACTCCCTGTGGCGGTGTTGAAATTGGCGGTGGTATTATTGGCAAGCGCGCCTTGACCAACTGCGGTGTTAACACCACCGGTCGTGTTCGATTGAAGCGCGGAATTTCCAACAGCGGTGTTCGAACTACCGGTCGTGTTGGAGAACAGCACGCTCTGCCCTACAGCAGCGTTGTTAAAGCCCGTCGTGTTGTGAACAAGAGCGGCGCGGCCGAGGGCGGCATTGTTAAATCCGGTGGTGTTTTGCCAAAGCGCCTGAATTCCAATAGCTGTGTTGTTGCCGCCGCTCGTATTGGCATTGAGCGACTGGTATCCGACGGCAGTGTTGCCATTGCCGGTCGTATTGGCGGCAAGCGCCTGATAGCCTACGGCCGTATCGTTGTAACTCCCCGCCGTGGTGGTCAGAACGTTCAAGGCGCTATTGCCAATGGCAAGCGACGTGGAATCCGCCGCTGGAACGCTGATCGCGTTCACGCCCGCAAGACTGAGTCTACCTGTGGCGATATTGATGCCGCCTCCAGAAATAATTGCAACTGCTGTCGCGGCGTTATCAGCGGTGCCACTGCTGCCTGCGGTGAAAGCCTTCAACGTGATGTTGGATGTGCCGGTGCCGGTCGACGTACCGGAAGAGAGAACCAGGTCGCCACCATTTTGATCCGTGTTGCCGGACTTGGTGCCGCCGGCTTGTAGCGTCAGGCTGTTGCCTGTGGTGGCGGCGGTGGCCGAGCGCTCCATCCAGATCGTGCGCGCGGCATCACCGCCGAGCGAGAGGGTGTTTGTTGGCGACGTTGTACCGATGCCGACTTTACCGGTGTTGTAATAGATATCAGAGCCCGTCGTCGTCCACTGGCTGGACCCGCCAGACGCCGATGCCACGTTGACGAAGCCGGCAGCGGTGCTAACGCAGACTTGAAGGGTGCTCGCGTTCCACGCCAGCATCCCGGCCTTGGTATCATTGCAAACTGCATCAGTGCCGACGCGTGCGCCGCCAGCCACATCGAGCAGGCTCACAGGCGAAGCCGTCCCGATGCCAACATTGCCGGAGGCATTTATAACACCTGAAACTGTCCCCAATCCTGCCGCGTTTGCTGCTGTTCTCCATTCCAGAATATTCCCCGTCTGACCTGATTTTGCCGCTAAAACAGCGACAGGCAAACTAGAATTGCTACCGACAACACCAAATGCTCCGTACCCAGTATAAAAACCCCCCAACCCCATACTGCCCGCTGAACCCCCGAGCGTATTAATAGTAGCCAGTGTCGTATTGAGAGGAAGTTCAAATGTAATCCCGGCCGAGCCAGAGCCTGCCAAACGCAGCCCACTCACCGGCGCGCTGACTATGCCCTGGTTAGAATATTGACCCACATCCAAGACGTCCACACCGCCATTGGCGATTTCAATTGTCTGGATAAAGCCGTTATTAGCATCCAACCGGAGACTTCCTCCGACAATATCGACTTTTTTTCCTGGACTGTTGGTCCCAATTCCGACGTTGCCATTGCCGAGGATGGTGATGGCCGTGGCGGGAGCGCGATCGGCAGTGCCGGTGGTGCCAGCGGGAGCGGTTTTGAAGGTGATGTTGCTGGAGCCGGTGCCGGTGGCCGTGCCGGAGGAGAGAACAAGGTCGCCACCATTTTGATCAGTGTTACCGGACTTGGTTCCGCCGGCCTGCAGCGTCAGGCTGTTGCCTGTGGCGGCTGCAGTGGCCGAACGCTCCATCCAGATCGTGCGGGCCGCATCACCGCCGAGGGAGAGGGTGTTTGTTGGCGTGGTCGTGCCGACGCCGAGACGTTTGTTAGTGTTGTCCCAGAAAAGGTTTGCGCCGTCGGAGTTGGTGAAGCCGCCAATGCCGTCCGCCACCTGCACCGTGCCGCCACTCCCTGAGGGTGATCCTCCGCTTGCGGCCGCCGCACCCCAGCTTGCTCCGTTGTAGACGTTCAGTGCGTTTGTCGTGGTGTTGTAAATGGTGAGCCCCGCCGCAGGCGTCGTGATCGCATCACGCTGCGTGGTCGTCATGCGTGGCGGCAGGAGGCCTTTGGTGGTTGAGGTGACATCCATTACGGCCGAAGCGCTTGGAGATATTGTTCCAATACCGAGCCCGGAGGCCGTCAACCTCATTCCCGGACCTCCGTTATGGACGGTGAAGTCCTGATAGGCCTGCGCCAGTTCATGGACGGTATTGGCCCACTGCAGTTTTGTACCAGTGCCGCCACTCGATAGAGTCAGGTTGACACCTGAATTGCCAATTCGAAACTGATTGGAGGAATAGATGGTATCAAGCGAATAAGCTATGCTCGATATCGTCGGCGCAAACGATATCGTTGAATTGCTGGTTCCATTGTTGACGTTGATATTTCCAGCTACATCCAGCTTAACCGCAGGTGTTGCCGTGCCAATCCCCAGTCTGTGGTTGGTTTTATCCCATTGCAGGTTCGCGGCATCGGCATCGAGGTTGGAGCCGGTCTTGAACTGGATCGAACCGTCATTCCCCGCAGGCGTCACGCTGGCCGGGCCCAACGCGCTGATCGGCTTCGACATCCATTTGCTGGCAACCGTATCCCATGCCAGAACCTCGTTCCCGTTCGGCGACGGCACATCGACATCGCCGATATCATCGAGCTTGTCGATGGCCGATACGCTCGACCAGACACCGTCCACACAGAACTGCATCTTCTTGATCGTGTTGTCATAACGGATGGTGCCGTTGTTGGTGCCGCCGATCGCACATGAGGAGTGCGTCCCGATCTTGAGACCGCCCGCTACTTCCAGTTTTGCGAGGGGTGTCGTCGTACCGATCCCCACATCGCCTGAATTCGTGATCCGTGCCGCCTCGGCGGAGTTGGTGGCGAACGTCATGATATTGGACGTGGCCGAACCCGATATGGCCGTTGACGTTCCTCCGAATTCAACGGCTGAGCCTGGGGCCACGCGCACCGTGCCTGCGACGTCAAGCTTGGTGGCTGGAGCGGTTGTGCCGATCCCCACGAGCCCTGCCCCTGTCACACGCATGACCTCGGCTTGGTTGGTCACGACGGAAACGTCTGTGCTCGTGAGGGTCCCCACGATAAAGCCGGCATCGCCGACAATCGTGTTGCCGTCCATATACAGATTGGGACCGGCGGAATTCTCCTGAACGCGGAACACGGCTTTCGTTTTATCGAGGGTGCCGACGGGACCGATGGATGTCGTGCCCACAACATCCAGTACATGCGCGGGCGTGACCGTTCCGACACCAACCTTGTGTGCGGTCGCGTTGACGAACAAGGTCGAGGTATCGACGATGAGATTTTTCGTAACCGTGCTGTTGCCGAGGATGTAGCTGTCACCCACGACATCAAGAGCCACAGCTGGTACGGCCTTGCCAATACCGACCATTTTGCCGGCCGCGATCACCGAGAACGCGTCGGTATTGACCACGAAGTTCCCGACCACGCTGCCTGTACCGCCCACAACGGCATTGCCGCTGATATTGGTGTTGCCTTGCACATCCAGTTTCTGGGCGGGGGTGTTGGTGCCGATACCGACATTGCCGGTATTGCCGCTATAGATGTTGGCTCCGTTCTCAAGCCAGAGATCCGACCCTGCCGCCTTCCAGGTGCCCGTGCCGTCACATAGCTCAAGCTTCTTGGTGGTGGCGTTATAGCGCATGGTGCCGATATCGGCCGCCCCGCACGTGGTGACGTTCGTGGCTGTATGTCAATCGGCGCGGAACTTTGACCCCGGATCGGCGTGCAATCTTGACCCCTCCATTGCGTGAGTCTTCCCGCTGCTCGAGGCCGGAGTTGCGGAGCGT
>Ga0209069_10001191_pt1 | contig 13084 bp, 10 predicted proteins | sample Str013_2_FD_187202 | JGI IMG/M metagenome (GOLD analysis project Ga0209069, IMG submission 187202) | Freshwater sediment microbial communities in response to fracking from Pennsylvania, USA - Straight Creek_MetaG_SC_2013 (SPAdes) (version 2) | ecosystem: Environmental > Aquatic > Freshwater >...
GTGCCTCGCGCCGCAGGCACCTCGGCCGACGAAGCGCTCGCCGCAGCACGATCGACGACGCGCGATCTCGAGTCGCTGCACGCGTCACTGACCACACCAGCCGGCGGACCGGCGTCGGCGCCGTCAACGTCATCACCCGCGATCGAGCAACGACTGCTGCCAGCGCGCACGCCCGGTCGCTCGGCGATCGGCGCTGCCAACCACCGCCACGGCGCGGCCGGGGCAAGCACGGGCCAGCACGGTCTGCTCGATCGTGCCCGGCGGCTGACGCTGCGCAACTTCGACGCCACGTCGACGGACGCGACCGACGCGGTCGTCGCCGATGTGAGGCGATGAGCAATGGCACGAACCTTGACCGCGACGCGCCTGGCGCTCGCCGGCGCCGCGGTGTGCATCGCCGGCGCAGCCGCCGTGCTCGGCATCGCTAGCGCGGCCTCGGCGCAGACGGCGACGACGACGGCGACCACCGCCGCCAAGGCCAGCAGCACCGCGACCACGAACTCGAGCTCGGGCGCGAGCGCGAGCGGTCCGACGATCACCGTCGCGCCGATCGATCCGGTCGTCACCCCGACCGTGTCGACGCCAAGCAACGGTGCGGTGAAGGTCTCGGTCACTAGTCCGAACGGCACCAACAACCCGGTGCTGATCGTTGTCCTCGTCACGCTTGCCTCGTTCCTACCGGGCTTGCTGATGGTCGCGACGACGTTCCCGCGGTTCTTGATCGTCCTTGGACTGACGCGCCAAGCGCTGGGCTTGAGCACGACGCCACCGAACCAAGTGCTCACCGGGTTGGCCGCGTTCTTGACGCTGTTCGCGATGGCACCGGTGTTCGGGAAGATGAACGACGTCGCCCTGCAGCCAGCGCTGAAGGGCACCAAGACCCAAGCGCAGGCGGTGAAGGACGGTTGGGAGCCGCTGCGCGACTTCATGCTCGATCACACGCGGCGCCAAGACCTCGATCTGTTCGAGGGCATCGCCAACGAGAAGCCGGCGACACCGCAGAAGGTCTCGCCGCGCGTCCTCATCCCGGCGTACATCATCTCCGAGCTGCGCGCTGCGTTCACGATCGGCTTCCTCGTCTGGGTGCCCTTCTTGCTCATCGATCTCATCGTCGCCTCAGTGCTCTCGGCGATGGGGATGTTGATGATGCCCCCTGTCGTCATCTCGCTACCGGTGAAGCTGATCATCTTCGTGCTCGTCGACGGTTGGGCGCTGCTCGTCGGCTCGCTGCTGCGATCGGTGGCGTGAGATGACCGACACCGCCATCGTCGACGTCCTGCGCCACATGTTCCTCGTCGGCATCAAGGTCGCCGGACCGGTGCTGCTCGTGGCGTTGATCATCGGCGTCGGTGTCAGCATCATCCAGACCGTCACGCAGGTGCAGGAACCGTCGATCGCGTTCTTGCTCAAGCTCGCCGCGGTCGCCGTCGTGCTGATCGTCACCGGACCGTGGATGATGCACGAGCTGCGCGGCTTCATCATCGAGCTGTGGGCCAAGATCGGTCCGCGGACGTGACCGCCATCGTCATCGACATCGCTGCGTTGCGGCGATGAACCTCGAGATCGGTGTCGCCTGGGCGCTCGGGATCGTGCTCGCCACGGTGCGCTCCGGCGCGTTCGTCATCGCCGGTGGGCTCATCCCCCGCTCGATCCCGAAGACGATCCGCGCCTCGCCGGCGATCGCCTTCGGCGTCCTTGTCGCTCATCCGATCTCGTCGACCAGCGATGCCGGTGCGCTCGTCGTCTTGGCGGCGATGAACGGCCTCATCGGCATCGGACTCGGCTGGTTGCTCGGCCTCGCCGTCACACCGTTCCAAGTCGCCGGCTCGTTGCTTGACATGGGCTCCGGTCTCACCGCCGGCGCGCTGTTCGACAAGGAGAGCCACTCGTCACCGGGTCCGGTGTCGAAGATCACGAACCTTGCCGGACTGACCTTGATCATCGCCGTCGGCGGCCTCGGCCTGTCGGCGCGCGTCCTGGATGCGTCTGTTCATGCCGTCGCGCTCGACGGCAAGCTCAACGGCTTCGCCGTGCTCGGCCCCGTGGCAACGCAAGCCGTTAGCAGAGCGATGCGCGCCGGCATCGAACTCGCGCTGCCGATCACCTCAGTCTTGTTCCTCGCCGAGATCGGTTTCGGCTTGCTGAGCAGGCTGGCACCGCAGATCAACGCTTTCCTCGTCGGCCTTCCGCTGAAGCTGCTGACGCTGCTGTTGCTGTTGGGCAGCTTCGTCGTCGTCTTCCCGGCCACGGCCGACCGCACCATCGCCGACGCGCTGGCGATGATCCGCACCGCGCTGCGCACCTTCGGCGGGTGAGCGCCGATCGGTCCGGACGCACTAGAAAGCGTCCGACACGAAAGGGGACTCGTCGTGAAGGCAGTCGTGTGCAAGGAGTTCGGGCCGCCGGAGAAGCTCGTCGTCGAGGAGGTTCCCGATCCGACACCCGGACCGGGCGAGGTGCTGGTGGCGGTGAAGGCAGCGGCGGTGACGTTCCCCGACACGCTGATGTTGGAGAACAAGTACCAGTACAAGGTAGAAGTGCCGTTCGTGGCCGGCGGCGAGGTCGCCGGCGTCGTCAGCGCGCTCGGCGACGGCGTCACCGACGTGAAGGTCGGCGATCGCATCGTTGCCGGTTTGACGCGCAACGGCGGCTACGCCGAGCAGGCCGTCGTCCGGGCCTCCGCGGCGCGGGTGCTGCCCGACGACGTTGGCTTCGCCGAGTCGACGGCGCTGCCGTACTCGTATGGGACGAGCTTGTACGGACTCAAGTACCGCGGCGAGCTGCAGCCAGGCGAGACGTTGCTCGTCACCGGTGCCGGTGGCAACGTCGGCATGTCGGCAGTCGAGATCGGCAAGTTGCTCGGCGCCCGCGTCATCGCCGCCGCGTCAACCGAGGAGAAGCTCGACGTGTGTCGCGCTCGCGGTGCCGACGAGACGATCAACTACGCCAACGAGAGCTTGAAGGATCGGGCCAAGGAGCTCACCGGTGGTAACGGTGTCGACGTCGTCTACGACTGCGTCGGGGGCGCCTACGCCGAGCAAGCGCTGCGAGCGACGGCGTGGGGCGGGCGGTTCTTGGTGATCGGCTTCACCGCCGGCATCCCGTCGATCCCGTTGAACTTGACGTTGTTGAAGAGCTGCCAGATCGTCGGTGTGTTCTACGGGGCGATGACGCAGCGCGATCCCGAGCTGAACGCAGCGGTGACCCGCGAGCTGCTCGACTACATCGCCGCCGGCAAGCTAAACCCGTACGTGTCGGCGCGCTACCCGCTCGATCGGACCGGCGAAGCGATGCGCTCGCTGATCGACCGCACAGCCGTTGGCAAGGTCGTGATCGAACCGTAGACATGATCCGGCGGCCGGCGCCCGGCCCTTCATTGCTCGTCAACTCATTGGCACAGCCGTTCAGGGCCAGTCGATCTGGGAGACGACGTCAGCTACATCGACGCCGAGCAATCGGCTTGTGTCGGTCGGCTCGAAGCTCTTGCTGCCGCGCTGCCACCATCGAACGGTCCTGGCCGCCGGATCGGCGACGACGAGCTCCTCGACGCCGTGGGAGAAGTAGAAGTCGAACTTCTGGTACGTCTCATCGTCGGGGGACACGATCTCGACGACGATGAGAGCGGTGGCAAGCCAGACGTCGCTTGGCGCCCCCCGGTGGTAACCACCGTCAGGCACCCGGTAGTCGGTAGCCGAGCCGAGGTTGAACGGCCCCGAACCTCGCAGACCTGCTCGCCGTGCGGCGAGGCGTAGAACACCGGCGAGCTCATCGGCGACGATCCCGTGGCCGGCGTTGGGCGCTGGCGCCATGTGGAGAACGTCCTCCCACAACTCGTCGAACAGATCGAGACCACGAGCGCGGCGCTGCGCAAGCAGCGCCTCCAACTCGGCCGGCCGTTGGCCCAGAAGGACGGTCTTCACGGAACCATCGTACCCGCCTACCCCTCGGCTACCGCCGCTCGTTCCCATGGTTCGAAGCGCCGGTGTCATGCTCGGCATCGGGCCGGGGGCTGCGCCCGGCCGGCACGGTGACGGCGAGGGATTGGAGCGCGGACTCGTGCCGCGCACCGCGACCTCGTCGATCGATCGAGGAGCACCACACCGTTGGCCAAGCGCGAGGGACGCAACCAGGCGCCCACAGCGAAGCGCAAGCATGAAGCGCGTCGCGAGGGCCGACTGCCGCGCTCGCCTGAGATCGCGCCGGTCGCGTCGTTGCTCACCGTCGTCGTCGCCGGCTCGGCGATGGTGCCGGGCATCTTGGTGCGAACTTCGACCGAGCTGCACAGCGCGCTGTCGAACCTCGGCGACGGGCGTCAAATCGCCTGGGGTCAGCTATCACGCACGGCGAGTCGTCTCGCGCTGGCATGGCTACCGATCCTGCTCGTCGGATCGATCGCCGGCATCGCCGCCACCGTCGCCCAAGGCGGCATCGTCCTCGGCTCGAAGCAGGCCAAGCCGTCACTCAAGAACCTGTCGTTGAAGCGCGGCCTCGGCCGCCTGTCGCCGAAGCAAGCGCTGCCGAAGCTCGGCAAGAGCCTTGTCAAGGTCGCCATCCTCACGTTCGCCGGCTGGGGGCCAGGCCGCAAGCTGTGGGCGGCCGCCCGTACGGGGCACGCGATGACCGAGATGGTCGCGACAACGGGCCGCGCCATTGGCTCGTTCCTGCAGCAGGCAGTCGTCGGCCTGCTCGTGCTCGCCGCTGTCGACTATGCGCTGGCGCGACGGAAGTGGGCCACTGGGTTGAAGATGACGCGTCAAGAAGTGGTCGACGAGTCGAAGTTGAGCGAAGGCGACCCGCGCTTGAAGGCGTCGCGCCGGCGTCGCGCCTTTGACATCGCTCGCCGGCGCGCCTTGCCGCCGTTGTCGATGGCCGATGTGATCGTCACGAACCCGACCCACTTCGCTGTCGCCCTCGCTTACGTGCCTGGCTCTCCCGCGCCGCGCGTGATCGCAAAAGGGACGAACAACGCTGCCGCCCGCATTCGCCGCGAAGGTGCCCGCCACGGTGTGCCGCTGATCGAGAACCGGCCGCTAGCGCGGGCCTTGTACCGCCAGTGCAAGATCGGCGCCTACATCCCCGAGGCACTGTTCGACGACGTCGTCAGTGTGCTCGTCACCGCCTACTACCGCCGCGGCCGTTACCCGGCGTTCCTGACCAAGCGGGCGATGGCGTGATGCGTCGCACCACCTTGATCTTGCCCGGCATCGTCGTCGGTCTCGTGCTGTGCTTGTTCGTGCCGTTGCCGACGGCCGTGCTCGACGTGCTGCTCGCCATCAACATCATCATCGCCGTCGTCACGTTGGCGTCGGTCGTCGGTGTCGCCGACCCCGTCGACTTCTCTGCCTTCCCGACGATGCTGCTGCTGACGACAGCGGCCCGCCTCGCGTTGACCGTCTCGACGGCTCGACTCATCTTGCTCCATGGCTACGCCGGCGAAGTCGTGCAGACGTTCGGTCGCTTCGTCGTCGGCAAGAACGTCGTCGTCGGCCTCGTCGTCTTCCTCGTCCTCACGATCATCAACTTGATGGTGATCACGAAGGGTTCCGAGCGCGCCAGCGAGGTTGCCGCCCGCTTCAGCTTGGACGCCATGCCCGGCAAGCAGATGGCCGTCGACGCCGACCTCGCCGCCGGCTTGCTCGACGAAGCCGGCGCGCGCGCCGCTCGCCGGCGGATCGCGCTGGAGTCGGACTTCTACGGCGCGATGGACGGCGCCGTGAAGTTCGTCAAGGGCGATGCCATCGCCGGGCTCGTGATCGTGATGGTCAACCTCTTCGGCGGGTTCGCCATCGGTGTCGTCGGTCGTCACCTGCCAATCGGTCAAGCAGCGAACACGTACTCGTTGCTGACCGTCGGCGACGGCCTCGTCGCCCAGATCCCGGCACTGCTGCTGTCGTTGGCCACGGGCCTCCTCGTCAACCGCGTCCGCGGTGAGCAGAACGACCTCGGTCGCGAGCTTGGCCAGCAGTTGTTCCAGAGCCCGTTGGCGGCGCGCATCGGTGCCGGTGCGGCAGTCGTCATCGGCTTGCTGCCCGGCATGCCGAAGCTGCCGTTCGGCGGCGCCGCCGTCGGCTTGTGGATCCTTGGCACGCGATTGAAGCGCAACGCGGTGGTGGAAGCACCGCCTCTCGAACCGATTGTGAAGGTCGGAGTGGACGATCCTGATGCCCTCATCGCGCAGATGCGCATCGAGCCGTTGGAGCTGCGCCTGGCGTTCGACTGCGTCGATGTCGCCACCGACGGCGACCTGCTCGCCCGAGTGCGCGAGCTGCGACGGCAACTGGCGCTCGAGCTTGGCTTCGTGTTGCCGCAAGTGTCGACGACCGATGACGCCGCGCTCGCGCCGGGCGAGTACCGCATCGCCGTCGCCGGTGTCGAAGTGGGCGGTGGGCGTGTCCCCGCCGGCTGCGTGCTCGCCCTGCCCGATCCATCGTTCGGCAACGACGACGCGACGTTGGCAGCACTCGGCGAGCGCGTCGTCGAGCCGGTGTTCGGTCTCGTCGGCTACTGGGTCCCTGAGTCGGAACGACAAGCAGCGGCTGCCGTTGGCTCGACGTTGGTCAGCCGCTCGGCGGCGATCGTCACCCACCTCGCCGAGCTCGCCCGCCGCCAAGCGCCCGATCTGCTCACCCGGCAACAGGTCTCCGATCTCATCGAAGGCTTGCGCAACGAGCAGCCGTTGCTGGCGAACGAGGTTGGCCAAGACCGCGTCCCGATCGGCACGCTCCATCAAGTGCTCCGGGCGCTGCTCGCCGACCGCATCGGGATCCGCGACCTGGCTCGCATCGTCGAGACGTTGTCGGTCAGCGTCGGCACGATCCGTGCCCCCGAGGCGTTGGCCGACGAGTGTCGCGCTGCACTCGGACCGCAGATCGCGTCGCGCCTCGCGCCGAACAGCCGCATCGCTGCGCTGCTGCTCGTACCGGCTATCGAAGGCCAGTTGATGAGCGCGGTGCGCGACATCGACGGCAGCGCCCACCTCGCGCTCGAGCCGGACGCGGTCGAGCAGCTGCGCGGCGCCGTCGCCGAGGCGTGGGAGCGCTCGGTCGGTCCCGATCCGGTCGTGCTCGTCTGCGCGCCAGGCCTGCGGCGACCGTTGTCCCGGTTGCTCGCCGCCGGCGGCATCGACCTACCGACGCTCGCCTACCGCGAGCTCCCGGCGCACCTCACCGTCACGTCCACCGAAGTGATCGGCGCCGCGGTCTAGTGGAGTTTCGTTGGCCACGATCCGCCGGCACGGTGTCCTAGATCGGTATCGCGATCTGTCGTAGATCGTTAGTGACACTTCTCCAAATGTGTCTCGAATCGTCCAACGGACGATTGTTGGCGTTGGAGATCAAGGCCGATGCATCGCCTCCCCCAGCGGCGGCACGACACCTTCGATGGATGAGTGACCGCCTCGGAGACCGGTTCGCTTTCGGCGCGGTACTGCACAGCGGCCGCTTTCCTACATGATCGACGATCGGATCGCCGCACTTCCGATCTGTTCGATTTGGGGACCGCATCGCCACTGACCGGTGTCTCGTTAGCTGCTTGGCTGGCTATCGGCTCGCCGAGGGCCGCTGACGCCCGGCAGCCTTCATGGTCCCGGTGGGTCAGACCCGGAGACTTGATGAAGACGACGTACCCCCACATCTCCAACGACGGCAGCACCGTGACCATCGAGGCGCGCACGATGGCCGAAGCGGACGCGGCCGCGCACGAGGCGCTCGGCCCCGGCTGGTCGACGAAGTCGGTGCGCCGGCTGCGCAAAGGTGGGGTCGGCGGCTTCTTCGCCATCGAGGTCGTCGAGCTCGTCGCCGAGCCCGCTGGTCGCAGCAGCAGTGGTAGCGGCGCCGGTGACGAGATGGCCAGCGCCGAGGATCTGCTGCGCGAGCTGACGCATCACGGTGGTGCCTTCGCCACCCGTCTCATCGATCGCCTCGCCGAGCCGCTCGACGACGAGATGACCATCGCCCGGCTGCTGGCAACCACCGACACGCCGAGCCGGTCCGACGAGCTGGCGCGAGTGATGAGCCAGCTCGGTCTCGATCGCGTCGACAGTGATCAGCCGGCGCGCGCTGAGCGAGCGGCGTCGACGGCGACGATCGCACCGCAGCGACGAGACGAGACGATGGCCGCACTGGCGACGCTCCCCGATGCACCGACGTTCACTGATCAGTCGGGCACGTCGCGCACAGCCGAGCTGCCGGTGCTCGATGTCGACACCGCCTCCGGCGTGGACGACAGCGACAACGACCGCGACAACGAGGCGTTCCGGCCGCAAGTCGTGGCGCCGTTGCTCGTCATCCCCGCCGAAGGGCCGGTCGGCACGATCGAGGCAATCGCCAGCAACGGCGGTCGTCTTGTCACAACAGCCGATCGTGCCGCAACGACGAACGCGACGGCGGCGAGCCCGTCAACGACAAGTGCGCCAACGACAAGAGCGTCAACGACGAGCGTGCCTACGACGCCAGCAGCGGCAGCGCCGACAACTGATGTTGCATCAGCAACGACCGGGCGGACGGTGCCGACGAGACCAGCAGACGACGACGACGTCGTACGGCCCGCCGATGACGTCTCCACCGCAGCGGCGGACATCGTCATGGCTGCGCCTGCGCCAACACAGGCGCCGCCCCCGCCTCCCCCATCGCCGCCGGCGTGGGTCGAGGCGAGCAACCCGCTCCTCGCGCCACCGACGGCAGGAACTGCGCCGGTGACTGAGCCGATCGTCAAAGCACTGGGCGAGCCGGCGATGCCGCTCACCGACACCGTCTCGTCGACATCCGCGACCGCCGACGCGGGCCGCGACGCGATCGACGTCGACTTCGTCATCGCCCTCGCCCTCGGTCGACCGGACGAGATCGACGCGTCGATCCCCGACGAGTTGCCGAGCTTCGAGCAGGCGCCGACCGCATTCTCGATGGAGCTCCCGCTGGCGAAGATCAACCCGTTCCGCGAACCGCTGGCATCGGCCGACGCGCAGCACGTCACGGACCCCGTCGCGCCGCTCACATCCGACGCGCCGAGCGCCAGCATCGAAGCCATCGAGCCGGTCCACGCAATCGAAGCCTCGGAGGTGGCCCAGGCGATCGCGCCCGATGCTCGCCCCTTGGCGATTGCGGCGCCGATGACCGCAGCGATCGAAGTCGTCATGCCCCACACGACGCGACGCGACGACGCGCCCGCTAACCCACCGACGCCGGCGCCGACACCGGCTCCGTCGACGAACGAGCATGACGACCGACCCCGGCCGGGCGTCGACCGCCGACCGCGGGTCGCAGTGACGCGCCGCTCCGCACGGCAGGACGCCGCCCTGCGCGATCTCGCCGAGAGCGCCGCCCATCCCTCGCCCCGATTGCCAGTGCGGCGAGACGTGCTCTTCGGCCGTAGGGCGGCGGCGGCGCCGACGACGCCGAGCGCGTCTGACGACGACCCGTCGATCGCCTTGGTGTTGGCCGCGGCGGAGATGTCTTCGACACTGCGTCCCGACACGACCGAGCCGCCGCGCGTCAGCGTCGCCGTCGTCGAAGCCGCGCCGAACGCAACCGCACCAGCCGAACCGCAGCCGCCCGTCGCCGCCGCACCGCAGCCCGCGCCGGAACGCATGCCGCAGCCCGAGCCGGAGGCAGCGACGTTCCGGACGCTCCTCGCGCCGCGCGCGATGGCCGAGACCGCCACTAGCCCCGTCGGCGCGCCGATCGGATCGGGATGGTCGGCTCCGGCGTTGCGCGCCCTCGGCCTACCCGAGGGCATGGTCGCTGCCGCCGCTGCGCTCGCCCCTCGTGACGACGCCGAGTGGACGGCGGCGCTGATGCTCGCCTGCCGCGATCGCTTCGAAGCCGTTCCGAACACACCGATGCTGATGGCCGGTCCGCAACTGGCGGCGATGGCCAGCGCGCTGCGGCTGCCGCTCGTCGAGCCCGGCGATCCGGTCAGCGCGGCCTACGTCGCCCTCGAGACCGACGACCCCGACGAGGTCCTAGCCACCCTTGGCGGGCGTGACTTGCACCTCGTCGTCGGTGGCAGCTGGCAAGAGCTGGCGCGCCTGCGTCCCGTCGTCGTCTCGGCCGCCGGCCCGCGGTTCATGCTTCAAGCGCTCTCGGTCGCTCATGCCTGGGGTGTGCCCCTCGGCTGGATGGGCGGTGTCGAGAGCGTCCGGCTCGATGCGGTGACGCTGGCGCTCGAGATCCGATCGGCACTCGGGCTCGATCTCGAAGAGGTCCGCCACCGCACATCTTGACGAACCAGAAGCGTTCGATCAGGTTCCTTGAAACATCCCCCGTCGGGCCGACCTATAGCCGAACACCTCGGTGAACGATGAGCGACACAGCGACGATCGACGAACCTGCACAAGCGGACCCGGCGGAGGGCGGTAGCGACTCCGACGAGCTCGAGTACGCGTCCACGGTCACCCCGGTGGCGTGGCTGCTCGCGCCGAGCTCGCATGCCGAGAGCGCACTCGCCGACGCTGGCTTCGAGCTGTGCGAAGGTGCCGAGGGTGCGACGTTCGCGGTGATCTCGACTCGCACCGGACGGCATCGCATAGCCGATCTGATCGCCCATGCTCGCGACGCTGACGTCGTCGTCGTCGCGCTCACGCATCCCGGTGGCGAGCAGCTCGCCGTCGAAGCTGTCAAAGCCGGCGCGCTGACTGCCATCGCCGAGGGCGACGCCCGCGCCCTCAGCCGCCTCGCCGAGGATCCACAACAGCTCAACGAAGCCGACGACGATGATGGCGCCAACGCCGGTCTCGTCGACGCCTACGACGCCCGCGTCGTCAAAGGTGGCGCGGCGCAGTTGACGGTTCCGGTCACCAGCCCCGTCACCGGCCTGCCATCGGAAGCGGCGCTGGCCGCTCGCTTGGCCCTCAACGACGAGTCGGCGTTGCGGATCGTGTCGTTCCGCGTCGTGCCGTTCATGCGAGCATCGAACCGTCTGAGCCCGGACGCCGCGCTGCTCCTCGCCCGCCGCCTCGGCGTTGCCTTCCGCACCGTGTGCGAGCCCCACGGAACGCTCTACGACACCGGCGAAGGTTCGTTCGTGTTGATGGCCCCTGGCATCGACATCGCCACCATCGAACGCGTCGCCCACACGATGTCATCGATCACCGAGGGCTACACGCCCGACCCAACGAGCCCGCTGATGCTTGCCGTCGGCCACGCCGGACCGGAGTGCACGAACGACATCCAGACGCTACGCGAGCTGGCGTCGCGCGCGGAAGGCACCGCCGCGCTCGAAGACACCTCGGCCGTGCTCGGCGCCGGTGAGCTGGTCGGGTCACTGGCCACCGCCACCGAGCTCGAAGTCACGCTGCGACTCATCGACGACGTCGCCAAGACGAACGTGACGATCGATCGCGAATCCGTCGCTCGCGTTGCCGCCGACATCGCCGGACGTCTCGGCTTCGAGTACGCCGATCGCATCCAAGTCCGCTTCGTCGCCCACGTCGCCGACATCGGTCGCTTCCGTGGTCCGGCCGTCGGTGCCGATCGCGCTGACACCGACGGGCCCGCCGCCGATGTCGAGCGCGAGCACCCTGGCATCGGCGCCGCGTTCTTGTCCGCCACCGCCGGCACCGCGGTCGCCAAGGCTGTCCGCCACACGCACGAGCACTGGGACGGCAGCGGCTTCCCCGATGGCTTGTCTGGCAGCGACATCCCGATCGCGGCCCGCATCACCGCCGTCGCCGAAGCGCTCGTCGCCGCCGACTTCGCCCCGACGTCGATCACCGACGAGTCGGCAACGTTGTTCGATCCGGCGGTCGTCGTGGCCGCCATCGACCTGATGCAGGAAGGAGCACTGTCCCGATGACCACGTTCGATCATCTCGTACTCGATGCCTCGCCGGCCGAGACCGATCAGCTGCAACCAGCGCACTTGCAACCAGGTGGCGCGATTGCTCGACTCGTGTCCTGCGTAGGTCGCATCGTCACGCTGACCGAGGCGGTGCTGTGGCGCTTGATGGTGCTCAAGCTCGTCGCTGCCGCCAACGAGAGCCAGTACACGACGATGGCCACCGCCGAGGTCGAGCTCGCCGCGTCAGAGCTAGCCGAAGCCGAGCACGCTCGGACGATGATCGTCGAGGTGCTGGCGTCGGCGATGGGCGCCGCCGCCGAAGAGCTCTCGCTCGCCGTCATCGCCAGCTGGGCGCCTGAAGGCGTCGCCAGCGCGCTCACCGCCTACCGGCGCCGCTTGAACGTCCTGGCGACCGAGATGCAGTCGACGACGGCGCAGATCCGCCGCCACGTCAGCGTCAACCTCCGCCACCTCGATGCCGTGCTCGGCGACATGCACGGCAAGCCAGCGACTTACAACGCCGACGGCCGCACGACCGCAGCACCCGACCGACCGCGCGTCCAGCGATCCCTGTGATCGCTGCCAACGCCAACTCCACACCGACCGTACGCATCAACCATCGGAGATCCTCATGGGCATCAGTTCCCTATCGATCGCACTGAGCGGCCTGCGCGCCGCGCAGACCCAGATCGAGACGATCAGCCACAACGTCGCCAACGCCGGGACGCCTGGCTACACGCGCCAGCGCGTCGACCTACGCCCGACGGCGCCGCGCACGACGGTGTACGGCCCGATGGGCGCCGGCGTCGACATCGCCGGGATCAGCCGATCGACCGATGCCTACGTCGACGGTCGGGCCCGCGCCACCAGCGCCAGCGCCGCTCAGCTCGAAGTCCGCAGCGAGTTCGGGCAACGCACCGAGGACGTGATGGCCGAGCCCGACAACGGCATCACCTCGACGTTGAAGGGTCTGTGGTCGTCGTTCTCGAACCTCGCTGCGCAACCGGGCGATGCGCCCCGCGGCACCCAAGTGATCTCCAGCCTCGGTGACCTCGCCGGGCGGATCAACGCCGTGCGCACCGGCATCGACGACCTCTCCGGCAACGCGCTGGCACGGTTGCAGGCCGAGCTCGACACGGCCAACGCCGCCGCCGATCGCATCGCCAAGTTCAACGAGATCGCGCCCACCGGCCTGGCGCCTGACCTTCAAGACCAGCGCGACATCGCCGTCGATCAGCTCGCAAAGTCGCTCGGTGGCGTCGCCCTCGTCCAGGCCGACGGGAAGTACCGGGTGACGGTGAACGGCATGT
>Ga0209069_10001192_pt1 | contig 13079 bp, 10 predicted proteins | sample Str013_2_FD_187202 | JGI IMG/M metagenome (GOLD analysis project Ga0209069, IMG submission 187202) | Freshwater sediment microbial communities in response to fracking from Pennsylvania, USA - Straight Creek_MetaG_SC_2013 (SPAdes) (version 2) | ecosystem: Environmental > Aquatic > Freshwater >...
AGGTAAGATATTCGAGCCCGACATCGTTTAGGAAGCGCAAGCGTTCGCGGATCTCCTTCAGGACGCGCGCCGCGATTTCCTTTTGTTGCGACGTCATCGTCTTTTCGATATCGCGGAACCAGACGTCGGCGGCCTTGATCGAAAGGCCCACGATCTCGCCGACATGCTTGCCGCCGATCTTGACGGCGAGCGCTTCAGGCTTGAGGCGGAAACCGTTGCAGACCTTGCACGGCGCGTTGTCCTGGAACTTCTCCAATTCCTCGCGCATCCAGGCGGAGTCGGTTTCGCGATAGCGCCGCTCCAAATTCGGGATGACGCCCTCGAACGCTTTCTTGGTTTCGTAGCGCCGCAAGCCGTCGTCATAGACGAATGCGATCACATCGTCGCCGGAGCCGCGCAGGACCACTTCGCGCGCCTTCGCCGGCAGCTGTTTCCACGGCACCGTCATGGCGAATTTGTAGTGCTTGGCCAGCGATTCGAGCGTTTGGCCGTAAAGTGTCGAGGTCGATTTCGACCACGGCGCGATCGCACCGTCGCGCAACGTGATCGTTTCGTCCGGCACAATGAGGCCCGGATCGAAGAACATTTGCGTGCCGAGCCCGTCGCATGTCGGGCAGGCGCCGTGCGGCGAATTGAAGGAGAAGAGGCGCGGCTCGATCTCGGTGATGGTAAAGCCGGAGACTGGGCAGGCGAATTTCGAGGAAAACAGAACGCGCTCGGCGGTGCCGTCCTTGTCCTTCTTGTCGGCGAACTCGGCGATGGCGATGCCGTCGGCGAGCTTCAGGGCGGTTTCCAAACTGTCGGGCAAGCGGTTGCCGATGTCTATGCGCACGGCGATGCGGTCGACGACGATGTCAATGTCGTGCTTGATCTTCTTGTTGAGCGCCGGAACTTTGTCGATCTCATAGAAGGTGCCGTCGACTTTCACGCGCTGAAAGCCGCGCTTCTGCAGATCCTGCAATTCCTTTTTGTATTCGCCCTTGCGTCCGCGCACGATCGGCGCGAGCAGAAAGAGCCGCGTGCCTTCGGCGAGCGAGAGAATGCGGTCGGCCATCTGGCTGACCGTTTGGCTCTCGATCGGCAGACCGGTGGCGGGCGAATAAGGCACGCCGACGCGCGCGAACAACAGGCGCAGATAATCGTAGATTTCGGTGACGGTGCCGACGGTCGAGCGCGGATTGCGCGATGTCGTTTTCTGCTCGATCGAGATTGCCGGCGACAGACCGTCGATGTGATCCACGTCCGGCTTTTGCATCAGCTCCAAGAATTGGCGGGCATAGGCAGACAGGCTTTCGACATAGCGCCGCTGGCCCTCGGCATAGATCGTGTCGAACGCAAGCGACGACTTGCCCGACCCCGATAAACCCGTCAGCACGACCAATTGGTCGCGCGGCAGGTCGACGTTGACGTTCTTCAAGTTGTGTTCGCGGGCGCCGCGAACGGAGATGTTCTTTTGCATGAGCCCCTTATTTGTACCCGATCGCGCCACGACTCAGCCCCGTTCCACAGATTTGAGGTCTCATAGCTTGACTTTGAGAACGGAACAAGAACATGATGATCTTATCGCCGTGGCGAGACCATCCATTCCGGTGGTTAATGGCTGCGGTCAAGCGCGAAACGGAAGGGTTTGAGAGATGGCTGGCGTCAACAAAGTGATTTTGGTGGGAAATCTAGGTGCGGACCCTGAGGTTCGCCAGCTGCCCTCGGGAGAACCGGTCGTCAATCTGCGCATCGCTACGTCGGAATCGTGGCGCGACAAGACCTCGGGTGAGCGTAAGGAAAAGACCGAATGGCACCGGGTCGTGATCTTCAACGAGAACGTCGCCAAGGTGGCGGAGAAATACCTGCATAAAGGCTCCAAGGTTTACCTTGAGGGCCAGTTGCAGACACGGAAATGGACCAACAAAGAGGGGCAAGAGCAGTACTCGACCGAGGTCGTGCTGCAACGCTTCCGCGGCGAACTGCAGATGCTCGACGGACGCGGCGCCGAGGGCGGCGCGACGGAGGGGGCGAGCGCGGGTGCTGGCGGCGGCGGTCGTAAAGCAGTGGCGGGCGGCGGACGCGGCGGTCCGGCGCAAGACTTTTCGGCCGACCCGGACGACGAGATTCCGTTTTGAGCTCGATGTGAGGAAACCCTGCCTCGGGCGGCTGGCGCTGATAGCCGCCTCGCGTTTGCGATGGCGCCGCAGCTATGGCGCCCATTCCGTTTCGGGCATTCGCCAATATACGCCACTCTGTCTGGCGAGCATGCGATAGCCAACGAGTTCGCGCCGGAAGGTCTCACGGTCATGATGGCGGCGCTCGATCAATGCGTTTACCTCGGCTTCGCTGTAGCGGCGGCCATCCTCGAATTGACGGACGAGCCAGATGAGGATTGGGCGCCGTTTCTTGCGGGTCGCGGGGAACGCTTTCAACCGGCCCTCGGGCGTCAAATAGTTTCTCACCGTGCGATTTTCGTCGCCGATGCTCGCCCGTGCGCCGGCAAAAGTCTGGAGCTGTTCGCGCGTCGCCAAGGCGCGCGCGAACCGCGACAGGGCGCCGAGCTCAAGACCATACCAATGTGTGTTGCCGTCCCGGCGCAATCGCACGAGCTCCGCTTCGCGCAGCAGAGACAGATGATGCGAGACGGTCGGCTCCTTCAGCGACAGAAGGGCGGCGAGTTGCTGCACGCTGTGCTCGCGCGAAGCGACGAGCCCCAACAGTCGCAGCCGGCTCTCGTGTGCCAACGCCTTGACGAACTGAAGGAGCAACGCTGGTTTTTCGGCGGTCATTACTACTCATTCGATGGTTGTCTAATTAGATGAATATCGAATGAGAAGCCGCCCGACTAGCGACTCGTTTGCCGGTTTGACGGTGCCGGTCGGGCGCCAAACTTCGCGCCTTTCCACCGACATCCCACAGCGATCTTTCCGTCCGCCTGCCGGCCTTGAAAACTGGCGGATTTCTGCGCCGCAGCAAAGACGAATTGCCGTGAAAATTCCTAGGCTTGGGGCGGGCAAATGGCTATTGTGACGATCTCGATTTCCGGCTCAGAAAAACTCCCAAGAAAACCCATTGTCAGGCAGCACAGACGATAAGCCTGGACCAGGCCCTTCCGGCCCGTCCGGCAGCTCCGTTACTCCCATTGCCATCGAAGAGGAGATGGAACGCTCCTATCTCGATTATGCGATGAGCGTGATCGTATCGCGCGCACTGCCCGATGCGCGCGACGGGTTGAAACCCGTGCACCGGCGCATCTTGTTCTCGATGCACGAGAACAACGCCGATTGGAACAAACCCTACCGCAAATCGGCCCGCGTCGTCGGCGACGTCATCGGCAAATATCATCCCCACGGCGACCAGTCGGTGTACGACGCGCTGGTGCGCATGGCGCAGGAATTCTCCATGCGTCTGCCGCTTGTCGACGGGCAGGGCAATTTCGGTTCGGTCGACGGCGATCAGCCGGCCGCCATGCGATACACCGAAGTGCGCCGCGCCAAAGTCACGCACGCCCTGACCGAGGATCTGGAACAAGACACTGTCGATTTTCAACCGAACTATTCGAACGAATTCAACGAGCCTGTCGTTCTGCCTGCGCGCTTTCCGAACCTCTTGATCAACGGCGCCGCCGGTATCGCGGTTGGAATGGCAACGAACATTCCGCCGCACAATCCAGGCGAAGTGATCGACGCCTGCCTCGCCTATATCGCCGATCCGGCGATCGGTATCGAAGCGCTGACGGAAATCGTGCCCGGCCCGGACTTTCCGACCTCCGGCCTCATTATGGGGCGCAATCCGGCGCGCCTGGCGCTGGTGCGCGGCCGCGGCTCGGTCGTGGTGCGCGCGCGCGTCAACATCGAAGAAATCCGCAAAGACCGCGAAGCGATCATCGTCACCGAAATCCCCTACCAGGTGAACAAATCGCGCATGGTCGAGCGCATGGCCGAGCTGGTGCGCGAGAAGAAGATCGAGGGCATTTCCGACATTCGCGACGAGTCCGATCGCCACGGCATCCGCGTCGTCATCGAAATCAAGCGCGACGCGATGGCCGACGTGGTGCTGAACCAGCTCTATCGCTTCACCGAGCTGCAGACGAGCTTCGGCGTCAACATGCTGGCGCTGAATCACGGCAAGCCGGAGGTGATGAATCTGCGCGACATGATCGTCGCGTTCGTCAATTTCCGCGAAGAGGTGGTGACGCGGCGCACCAAGTTCGAGCTGAACAAGGCGCGCGACAAGGCCCACATTTTGGTCGGCCTGGCGATCGCCGTCGCCAATATCGATGAATTTATCCGCATCATCCGTTCGAGCCCCGATGCGCCGACGGCGCGGGCACGGCTGATCGAGCGCAACTGGCCGGCGCGCGATGTCGGCCCGCTCGTCGCGCTCGTTGCCGATCCGCGCCATGCGCTTCTGCCCGACGGCACGATGAAGCTGTCGGAAGAGCAGGCCAAGGCCATTCTGGAATTGCGTCTGCAGCGTTTGACCGCGCTGGGCCGCGACGAAATCGGCGAGGAACTGAAGGGCCTGGGCGTGGCGATCGAGGATTATCTCGGTATCCTGCGCTCGCGCGAGCGCCTGATGGGCATCGTCCGCGACGAGCTGAAGACGATCCGCGACGAATTCGCGACGCCGCGAAAAACCGAGATCGTGGATTCAGACGTCGACGTCGAGGACGAAGACCTCATCCAGCGCGAAGACATGGTGGTGACGGTCACGCACCAGGGCTACATCAAGCGCGTGCCGCTCAACGCCTACCGCGTGCAAGGCCGCGGCGGGCGCGGCCGGGCGGCGATGGCGACCAAGGACGAAGATTGGGTGACCAGTCTGTTCGTCGCCTCGACGCATGCGCCGCTCTTGTTCTTTTCCTCCGCCGGCATGGCTTATGTGCTGAAGGCGTGGCGCCTGCCGCTGGCGACGCCGCAAGGCAAGGGCAAGGCGCTGGTCAATCTGCTGCCGCTGAAAGAGGGCGAGTCGATCACGACGGTCATGCCGTTGCCCGAAGAAGAACTCGAATGGGACAAGTTCGAGGTCATGTTCGCGACCACCGGCGGCGACGTGCGGCGCAATTCGCTCTCCGACTTCACCAACGTCAAGGCCAACGGCAAGATCGCGATGAAGGTCGAAGACGGTCATGCCATCGTCGGCGTCGCCATTTGCACCAAAGACGACGACGTCCTGCTGACCACGGGCGGCGGCAAATGCATCCGCTTCTCCACCGAAGACGTGCGCATCTTCAAGGGACGGGAATCGACCGGCGTGCGCGGCGTCAAGCTGGCCGAGGGCGACAAAGTCGTCTCGATGGCGATCCTGCGCCACGTCGAGGTCACGGTCGAAGAAGCGCGCGGCTACCTGCGCCAAGCGGCGGCGATGCGCCGTGCCGCCGGCGAGGAGACCGACGTCGCCGAGCCGCAGATCGAAGAGGCGGGCGATGAGGGAACGGAAGAGGCGGCGTTGTCGCCCGAGCGCTATGCCGAGCTCGGCGCGCACGAGCAATTCGTGCTGACGGTCGCCGACCTCGGCATGGGCAAACGTTCCAGCGCCTATGAGTATCGCGTGACCGGACGCGGCGGCTCGGGGATCGTCGCCATGAGTCTGACGAAGAAGACCGGACGTATCGCCGCCTCGTTCCCGTCCGAGGACAGCGACCAGCTGATGCTGATTACCGATGGCGGGCAGACGATCCGCTTGCCGGTCGCCTCGATCCGCGTCGCCGGCCGGGCGACCCAGGGCGTCATCCTCTTCCGGCTGGGCGAGGGCGAGCGCGTCGTTTCGGTCGAACGTATCGGCGAGAACATCGAGAGCGAAAACGGCAACGGCAATGGCGGGCCGGAGGGCCACTAATCCTCTTCCCCGCCCCCCCTTGTTCCGGTTGGCGCCTGCGCTAAGACTAGGGCGCCGGCAATTTGCGGGCGCCAAGGGGGCCTAACGAAATGACGAAGCGCATTGGTCTCTATCCCGGCACGTTCGATCCGATGACGAACGGGCACATGGACATCATCAAGCGCGCCGTCAAGCTCGTCGATCATCTGGTCATCGGCGTCGCTATCAACGAGGCGAAGGGCCCGCTCTTCACACTGGAGGAACGGGTCGAGATGCTGCGCCATGAGGCGGCGCCGCTTGCCAAAGCGGCCGGCGTCACCGTCGACGTTGTGCCGTTCGACGTCTTGCTGATGCATTTTGCAGAGAAGGTCGGCGCCACCATGATCATCCGCGGCCTGCGCGCGGTCTCCGACTTCGAGTACGAGTACCAGATGGTCGGGATGAACATGAAGCTCAACCCGGAGATCGAGACGGTCTTTCTCATGGCGGACGCCGCGCACCAGGCGATCGCCTCGCGCCTGGTCAAGGAAATTTGCGCGCTCGGCGGCGACATCTCGCATTTTACGACGCCGTATATCGCTCAGCACCTGGTGGCGAAATTTCCGCGCAAGCCGCCGATCGGCAAATCGCCCAAGGTCGTCGCGCTCAAACGGGAAAAGTCGAAACCTTAAGTGCGCATAGCCGATTTCGATTTCGAACTGCCGCAAGACCTGATCGCGCTGCGCCCCGTCGTGCCGCGCGACAGCGCGCGCCTCTTGATCGTGCGCCAGGGCTCGGTGGAATTCGAGGAGGCGCAGGTTTGCGATCTGCCGCGATTCATGCAGCAAGGAGATTGCATCGTCGTCAACGACACGCGTGTGATTCCGGCCCAGCTCGCGGGCGTGCGCTCGGCGCGAGGGCCAAGTCCTGAGGCGCAGATCGACGTCACCCTGCACAAGCGCCTCGCGGACGACAGCTGGGCCGCGTTCGCCAAGCCGGGCCGCAAACTCGAGCTCGACGACAAACTTCGCTTCGGCGGCAATCTCGATGCCGAGCTGGTGGCGAAACACTCGGACGGCGAAATCGTACTGCGCTTTTCGCTCGCCGGCCCGGCGCTCGATCAGGCCTTGGCCGCGACCGGCGCGATGCCGCTGCCGCCCTATATCGCCGGCAAGCGGGCGACCGACGCGCGCGACGCGCGCGATTACCAAACCATGTTCGCAAAGCATTCCGGCGCGGTCGCGGCGCCGACCGCCGGCCTGCACTTCACGTCGGAGCTGATGGCGAAACTCGACGGCGCGGGCGTCAAGCGAACGACGGTGACGCTGCATGTGGGCGCGGGAACGTTCCTGCCGGTGAAGGTGGACGATACCGATCACCATGTGATGCACGCCGAATGGGGCGAAATCGGTGAGCGCGCGGCAAACGATATCAACGCCGCTCGCGATTCCGGCGGCCGCATCGTCTGCGTCGGGACGACGAGCTTGCGCCTTGTCGAAGCCGTGTCCTCGGACACCGGCCGCGTGCGGGCATTCAGGGGGGACACGCGCATCTTCATCACGCCAGGTTACCGGTTCCACACCGCGCAAATGCTGCTGACGAATTTTCACCTGCCGCGCTCGACCCTGTTCATGCTGGTGAGCGCGTTTTGCGGCCTTGAGACCATGCGCGCCGCCTACACGCACGCCATTGCGCAACGCTTCCGCTTCTACTCCTACGGCGATGCCTGTCTGCTGATCCGGGCCGCGACATGAGCGGATTTGCCTTTCGAGTGGCGGCAACCGATGGCACCGCGCGCCGCGGTGTGATCGAGACCGGGCGGGGCGAAATCCACACGCCGGCCTTCATGCCGGTCGGGACGGCTGGAACCGTCAAGGCCATGCTGCCGCAGAGCGTGCGCGAGACGGGCGCCGACATCATCCTCGGCAACACCTACCATCTGATGCTGCGGCCCGGCGCCGAGCGGGTTGCAAAGCTCGGCGGCCTGCACAAATTCATGAACTGGCCGGGCCCGATCCTGACGGACTCCGGCGGGTTTCAGGTGATGTCGCTGGCGCAGTTGCGCAGCATCGACGAGCAAGGCGTCAGCTTCCAATCGCATCTCGACGGCGCCGCGCATCGTCTGTCGCCCGAGCGTTCGATGGAAATCCAGGCGCTTCTGGGTTCCGACATTCACATGGTGCTCGACGAGTGCACGCCGTTCCCCTCCGGCCCGCGCGACTGCGAAACCTCAATGGAGTTGTCGCTGCGCTGGGCAGTGCGATCGAAAGATGCGTTTCGCGCGGCGCCGGGGCGCGCGCTCTTCGGCATCGTGCAAGGCGGGGTCTATCCGGACCTGCGGAAGCGCTCAGCGGAGGCGCTGAAAGCGATCGGCTTTCACGGTTACGCCGTCGGCGGATTGGCGGTGGGCGAGGGCCAGGCGCGCATGTTCGACGTCCTCGACGCGATCGTGCCGCATCTGCCGGCCGATCGTCCGCGCTATCTGATGGGTGTCGGCAAGCCCGACGATCTGATCGGCGCGGTGATGCGCGGCATCGATATGTTCGATTGCGTCTTGCCGACACGCTCGGGGCGCACCGGCCAAGCCTTCACCCGCCGCGGGCCGGTGAATTTGCGCAACGCGCGCCACGCCGAGGACGCGCGCCCACTGGACGAACGTTGTGGCTGTCCCTGTTGCCGCGATTATTCGCGCGCCTATTTGCATCACTTGGTGAAGGCGGAAGAAATTTTGGTCTCGATGCTGCTCACCTGGCACAATCTGGCGTACTACCAGGACCTGATGCTGGGCCTGCGCGATGCGATCGGCGAGGGGCGCGCCGGTGCCTTTGCCACTGAAACACTCGCGAGATACGCGGCCGGCGACATCGCATAACAAGATGATTCGAATCGCGGCTTCCTTCCCGAGGAAAAATTCAACCGAATAATCACGACGGAAAGCTTCGCGCCGGGCATCGTTTCTCGATGCGCGAACAGGCGAAGCGCAATCGAATCTCGTCGTTTGCTTGACAAGCGCGGACCCCCGCCGTGTATTCGTCGCAAGCGGGGCGATTTGCATGAGCGACTGTTTTCATCGGCGCATCGTCCGTCTTTGTTTCGGCACGATGCTGGCCGCAGGCCTGACGGCATGCGAAGGCGCGACGACCGCCTACCGGCCGCAAATCGATCTCTTCGCCAAGGCGACGGCGGAGACATCTCAGTTCGCCCGCGAGCTGCAATCGAGCACGGCAGCGTCGACGACGGCGCGACAGAAGGAAACGCTCGAGAGAAGACACCCTCATATCGCGCTCGACGATGTCGGCTGTGCCGAGGCGATCATCGCGCGGACCTCCAGAGCGCCGGGACAATCGCTCGAGCCGCTCCAGGTCGCGGTGAACGAGAAATGCGCTTGGGTTGCGCCCGATGGCGACGTCGAGCTCAGAGACGCCTTCGATATCGACACGCGCTTTCCCGAATCGGTGGCGTTCCTGCGATCGGTCGAAAAATACGCCGCCTCGCTTCAACTGATCGCGACGAGCGCCGACAAGGCCGGATTGATCGAGGCGACAAAGGGAACGGTGGCCGCTGTCGCCTCTTTGGCCGCGACCGCGTCGTCGCTGGCTCAAGGCAGGCCGGAAAGCCCGCCGGATCTCGGCGCGGTTTCGCTGTTGGCGGGAACGATCGCGTTCAACGTCTTGGAGGAGTTGCGCGGCGAAGCGCTCAAGCAGTCCGCACGTGAGGCCGATCGGTGGATTTCCGAGGGGTCGGCGGCGGTGGCGCGGGTTCTGGATGAGGCCAACGACGAGTTGATCCGGACGGCCAACGGAAAGAAGAACAGGCTGATCGACGCGGCAAACGGGGCGAAGGGCGCGCCGGATTACGTGGCGAGAGTTCAGGCGGCCCAGGCGGCGCAGCTCGAGTTGGAACAGCTTGTTGGGCGCGATCCGACCGCGCCGCTCCTCAGGCTCGCCGAAGCGCACCACGCTTTGGTCGGGTCGTTCGACAACCCGGATGTGCAGCTGGGTTCGGCCGTCATGGCCTCGCTCAATCTGCTTGAAGCCGCGCAGAGGGCGCGCAACACACTGGAAACCAAGTGACGGGAAGGGCACCACATGAGCGATATCGATGACGTGCAGTCACCGGCGGCCGGTTTCGCAGCGGACGCCGAACTGAGGGCTCGGGAAATTCTGGACAAGATGGGCGAGCTGCAACGCAGGCAAGCCGAGTTGCACGCGCAATACTCGACCATCCAGGAACTGGATCCGAAGTCCGCCCAACTCGACGCGTTGTCGCGCCTGATCGACGAGAGCGGTCGCGTCGTGGGCGCGCTTGCCCGTCAGCGCACCGAGCTTCTGGACGGGATGCCGATCATTGTCGATGCGCGGGGCCGGATGTGTGTCGTCGCCGAGAAGCTGGCAAAGGACGCCAACCTGGTGGAGCGGGTCAAAGGCCGCCTGCAAAAAGCCGCCAAGGCGATCGCGACCGCCGAACAGCTTCTCGTGAGGGTGACGGCTCTGCTGGCGTAGGTTTGTTCAAGCGTTCACCAAGCGCTCGATCCACTTGGGCAGCGCGAAGGCGGCGCGGTGAACGGCGGGCGTGTAATAGTCGGTGCGCAGGCGCGCGGCGGCGAATGCCGATTCCAATCCGCTCCAGCGCTGTGGGTCGCCAAGGATCGCGTCGTTGGAGGCCCAGGTCAGGGCCATGAAGCCGCCGATGTAAGTCGTGACCACCGAGAGATAGACGCCGCAATAGCGGAAGGTGCGCTGCATCTGTTTCAGCGTGTCGGTCAGTTCCTCAGGCTGGAAGAACGGTACGCCGTTCTGGAACACGGCGAAGGCGCCGGGCGCCATCGCCTCCGCGACGCGCTCGTAGAAGGTGTCGCCGAAGAGAACTTCCGCCGGGCCGACCGGGTCGGGGCGGTCGGCGATGATCAGATCGAAGCGCTTCTTGTTCGCCTTGTCGGCGAGGAACACGAAGGCGTCCTGGATTTGGACTTTGAGGCGCGGATCGGCAAAGGCGGCGGCATTAACCTCGCTCAGGTGGCGCCGCGACAATTCGACCACCAGCGGGTCGATCTCGACGTTGAAGCAGGCCTCGACGCCGCGATGCTTGAGCGCCTCTTCGGCGATCGCCATGTCGCCGCCGCCGGCGATCATGATCTGCCTGACGTTGCCGTGCTCCAGCATCGGCAGATGGGTCAGCATCTCGGAGTAGGCGCACTCGTCTTTGGTCGTCAGCTGGACGATGTCGTCGAGAACCAAAACGCGGCCATTGCGCTGTGAATCAAAGATTTTTATGTCCTGAAAGGCGCTCTTCTCGTGCACGAGCGGCTTGCCGTCGAGGGTGATCGTCTGGGCAAATCCGGGATGGAGTTTTTCGAGAAAAACGTCCGCCATGAGCGTGAGTCCTTTGCGCGAGGAAGAGACGGAAAAAGTCGGCGCGAAGGGCGCGACGTATAGGGCGCGAGTCCGCTCGCCGCAATGTCATAATTCTCCACCGACTCGTCCCCGGTGCCGCAGTGCAAGAAAAAACTGCAGCTTGGTGACACAAAATACTTGCATGGGGGGGGCACCTACTTATATTTCGCCCTCCCGCGAATTCCCCGATGACTCGGCGGATGAGCGGCTGAGCGGTGCTAGATCAGCACCACAAGGTCAATAGGGTGCAACGCTCTTCTTGAGATAAGGCGACCCCGTAATGGCTCTCGCACAACGCAAGAGAACGGCATTCGACGCAACGCAGTTTCCAGTAAACCGCGCCAGGCCGAAGACCGTTACGGTAGTTCCTAATCCCGTTGGGGAAGCGGAAGAAAACAAAGACTACTTCATCACCCGCAACGGGCTGACGTTCGCGGGCAGTCACTTGATCCTCGACCTGTGGGAGGCTTGCGATCTGGACGATGAGTTCAAGATCGAAAAGGCTCTCAAAGACGCGGTGACGGCTGCCGGAGCCACGCTCTTGCACATTCACCTCCACAAGTTCTCGCCGAACGGCGGGGTATCGGGAGTGGCAGTCCTAGCGGAAAGCCACATTTCGGTTCACACCTGGCCGGAGAAAGGGTTTGCCGCATTCGACGTATTTATGTGCGGCGCTGCCCAACCTTTGAAGACGATCGCCGTGCTTGAGGCCGCGTTCCGGCCTAAGCGGGTCGTCGTCGGCGAGCACAAGCGCGGCATCTCGTAAGGACGCCGACGCGCTCAGCTGTTTTAAGTTACTCATCCGCCGCCTGGTCTAACCGCCAGGCGGCGTTTTCGTTTGGATTAATCCTTCTTTGGCTCTCGCGAGCGCCGCGCGGTTAGGCTTTACTCAGCGTCCGCCGACTTGAGCATGGGCGTCGGCGGGCCCTCGGTTCGGTAGTTCTGGCGTAGAGGATTGGCATGGCCGCGGATCGGCTTGACGCCATCGTCATCGGTGCGGGCGTGGAGGGTTTGACGGCGGCCGTCGCTCTCGCGCGCGCCGGTCTCGGCGTCATCGTTGTCGAACGAAAATTATCGCCGGGCCTTTTGGGACTCGGCCGACCGGCAGTGGTAGCGGGCGAGACGGCACGCACGCTCGATCTGACCGCTCACGGCGTTCGCTTCGCGCCGCCGCCGCCGATTGCCGGTGTCGCCGGCGACGCGAGCATCGTTCTGTGGCCGGAGGAACATGGCGCGCGCGCCAGTATCGCCGCTCTTTCGAAGCGCGACGCCGAAGCCTATGGCGAGTTTCGAAACCGCATCGCACGCGCCGCGCGCTCGCCCGCCCGTATGAGTTCCCCGGTCGCTTGGCTGACCAGTACGGCGCCGGAAGGCGAGAACGAATCGTCGCCATTTTGGCTATCGTCGATCGCTCACGTTCTGGACGAAGCCTTCGACACGGAGCTCCTGAAGGGCATCTGGGCGCAAGGGGCGGTGATCGGCACCGGCGTCTCGCCGACGGCGCCGTTGTCCGCTTTGCTCTTCACACGAGCCTCGTTGCTCGGCGACATCGCGCCGGATTTGTCCGGACGCGTGGTGGCCGGCGGGCGTTCGCGTCTGATTGCCGGACTTATCGCCAAATTTCTCGCCCTGGGAGGCGAACTGCGTCTTGGCGCGGAGGCCCGGGAAATAATCATCGATCGGGACGCCGCCCAAGGCGTCCAGCTTGTCGGCGGCGTCATGTTGCGGGCGCCGCTCGTCATCTCGTGCCTCGATCCGCGCCGCAGCTACCTCATGCTCGTGGGGCTGCGGCGATTGCCTCAGGCGGTCGTCCGGCAAATGACCGGCGCGCGGAGCGAGGCTAAACCGGGCCTGGTGCGTCTAACCCTCGGCGCCGCGCCACCCTTTGCCCGCTTGGCGCCCGAT
>Ga0209069_10001193_pt1 | contig 13076 bp, 15 predicted proteins | sample Str013_2_FD_187202 | JGI IMG/M metagenome (GOLD analysis project Ga0209069, IMG submission 187202) | Freshwater sediment microbial communities in response to fracking from Pennsylvania, USA - Straight Creek_MetaG_SC_2013 (SPAdes) (version 2) | ecosystem: Environmental > Aquatic > Freshwater >...
ACGTGCCACACACAGCTCCCTTCACGAGGAGCCCGACACTAACCCCCATGCCAGATTTCGTGAAGCAGGACAAAAGCAATCTTCCGTCCGTCCGGCGACCAGCTCGGATCGTCTGCGTAAACCCCATGAGTAAGCCTCATCACGCCGCTACCGTCCAGGTTCATCACGTAGATTTCTTTGTCGTCGTTGCTGTAGAAGGCGATCTGTTGCCCGTTTGGCGACCAGGCGGGATCTTCAAAGTCATGCGCGGTTCTCAGCTTGCGCCGGTCGCTTCCGTCCGCGTTCATCATGCAGGCCGAATACGCGCAGTTAAAGACGATCCTACGTCCGTCCGGAGACCAGGTCGGACTAAAATCAGAAACGTTGCCGAAGCTCAGCTGCCGCACGCCGCAGCCGTCGGCGTTCATGACGTAGATGTGAGAACTGCTGCCCCTGTCGACCCTGTCGAACGCGATCAAGCCGCCGCTCCTCGCCGCCGTGCAGCGCAATCCGCCCCTGCTCGACGTGCCAGCCACTAGTAGCGCGTGAACGCCCCAGGCGCACAACACGATCACTGCTGCGCCGATGAGCAACGGGAACGGCCGCGCAAGGGTCGCGAACCGCCCTCGCTTGAGCGACGTCGGATTCGGTGTCTTCTCGCTCACCTGGCTGCGACCCTATATCTCCCTTCGCGGGGCCCGCGCTTGGGGGAAGCCCTCGTGTGAGTCGGGGTGCGCTCTCTCCACCTCATAGGCCAAGGCTGCGATGTACCTTCAGCAGTCCCGTAAGCCTAGTTCCGTCAAGGGACAATTCTGAATACTCGCGCAGACGACTCAGCTTGGGCTGGGACGACGGCTGGCTGGTCTTGGCGTCGACGCAAGCCCGTGGTAGCGTCGGCGGATCGACGCCGAACTGTTGGTTCTCCGTAACCGCACGTACGCAGCCTTCGTCGAGCTTGGCCGTGCACCGGCTGCGCGAGAGCTCGGAGAAGAGACCGACGTGCTGAAGGGCTGGCGTCAGCTGCATGAAGCTCACGCGCTCGTGCTGAATCCGGCGACGGACGAAATCCTGATGGCGAACTTGTTCTCGGCGGTGCCGACGGCCTACCGGGTGCATGCGGACGGGCGCTGGTGGTACGCCAACTGCGCCTGGGATGCCTTCGGAATCTGCAGCGCGCTGGATGTCGACGGTCGCATCGAGTCGTCCTGTCCAGATTGCGGCGAGCCGTACGCCGTGGAGGTCACGGGCCGCAGGATCGACCTTTCCGACCTTCTCTTCCACTGCCTCGTCCCGGCCGCGCACTGGTGGGACGACATCGTCTTCACCTGAAGTGCGATGAATCTCTTCCGGTCGGAGGAGCACATCGCACGCTGGCTCGGAAAGAGAATGCCCGGCGCGACCATCCCGGCCCGAACCCTCTGCGATCTCGCGCACGCCTGGTGGGACACACGGCTCGATCCGGACTGGCACCCGCGTAGCCGCGAAGACAACCAGGCGATCCTCGCGAGCCTCGGTCTACGCGACCCGTTCTGGACTCTGCCCTAGTCGGTCTCTTCCCGCTCGTCACGCGCCATGGCGCGCAGTCTAGGGAGGATGCTCTGGCGTCACGTAGGAACACTGGCGCAGCCTATGGCGTTGTTGCTGGGAGGTTCGGTGGCGACCAGACGTATGGCGTGGTCGTCGTGACGGCGGTGAAGCCGAGCTGCTCGAGGATCGGGCGGCTGTTGTCCGAGGCGTCTGTTTCGAGGTAGTGGAAGCCGTGACCGGCGGCGAGGGTTGCCCGGTAGGCGACGGTTGCTCGATAGATGCCGCGCCGACGCCACTCCGGTAGGGTCGCGCCGCCCCAGAGTGTCGCGAACTCGGTGCCACGCTCGAACCGGATCCAGGCGGCGCAAACGACAGTCGCAGCAGCCTCCGCAACGACGATCGACAGTGCGTCCGGATCAACCGCACGCTCTGACTCGAGCATCTCGACGAGCCAGCTTCGCTGGTCCTCGTCCCTCCACACCGCCTGCTCCAGCGCCGCTATCCGCTCAAAGTCGGCGCGGCCCGTCACCTTCCGCAGGGACACGCCCTCGGGCAGTCGCACCTCCCCGGCGATGTCGGCGACGGGCGCGATCACGACCGTCTCCGTCTCCTCGGGCACGAACCCCGCCACAGACAGCCGCTGCGGCAAGTCCACGGGCCGATCGTGCCCATGCAGCTTCCACTCAAAGGCCTCGCCGCGCTTGGCGAACACGCGCACCTGACGCGCGATCAACTCGTCGAGACCGGCACCCTCCAGCCCGCCGAGATCGCGATACAGGACGAAACCTCGGCCCGCCAGACCAAGGTAGCGCAGGAGCGGCCCGTCTCGCTCGACCGTCACCCCCCTCGGCAACGGGTCAGAGACATGGTCGCGAACCTGCGCGTCGTAGGCGACCAGCAACTCGGCGACGTCAGCCATGAGCAAACCCTAACCCTCAAACCTCGCCCAACTCGACCGCTCCCGTTCTGAGTCGAGGGACGTTCCCGCACACTTGCCCAGATGACGTTCCCGTGGGTCGAGCGATGACGACCAGACTGTCGCGGCAGGGCTGTAGTGGGACATAGGATCAGCTCTTCCTTGTTCCAGAATTGCTTTGCTCAGCGTGGGGGCTATGATGTAGCCATCATGATGACTCGGATGCAGATCACGCTTCGGGCAGAGGAGCAGCGGCGGGCGCGGGCTCGCGCGGCGGAGCTCGGCGTCTCGTTCGCGGAGTACATACGGCGTCTGATTGCCCGCGACCTGGGCGAGACCACCACGACGCCTGAGGTGGACGCGATCTTCGACCTCGGAACCAGCTCGGGGTCAGATGTGGCCGCCAACAAGGACGCCTACCTCGGCGCGGCCCTCGAGGTCAGCCGCTGAGTCTGTTCGTCGACAGCTCGGTGCTCTACGCCGCAGCCGACCGTGGCGACCGCAGCAACGAACGCGCCAAGCAGGTTCTCGCAGCGGGAGATCGGCTCGTGTTGAGCGACCACATCCTTGTCGAGACGTGGACACTCGTCGCGCACCGGCTCGGGCGCTCGGCTGCCGAGCGCCAATGGGAGGCGATCCGCGCGGGAGCGGCCACGATCGAGCCAGTCGTCGCGGCCGACCTCGAAGTGGCGTACGCGATCGGCGAGGAGTTTCCCGACCAGGACTTTTCGATCGTCGATCGCACAAGCTTCGCCGTCATGCGGCGACTCGGCCTCCACCGCGTTGCGACGTTGGACGAGCACTTCGCGGTTTACCGCTTCGGCCGCAAGCGAACGCAGGCGTTCGAGATCGTTCGCTAGGACCGCCTCGACCAACCGGCGGATGTCGCGGCGGAAGACGTGTCAGCCAGGCCCGTCTCGCCCCGGCACGCAGCGGCGGGATTCCCGCGCCGGCCGACCGACTCGTTACCTTCCGCCCATGCGACGCCGATCGATCGCGGCCGTTCTCGGTTTGTGCCTCGTCAGCCTGTGCCTCGTGTCGGCTGCGGCAGGCTCGGCTCCGAACGGGATCCAGTCGAAGTCGCCGGACGACATCGTCGCCGCCGCTCTCGCTGCCGGCTCGGGCGCCCGCTCGGTCTGGATCCACGGCTCCGCCCTCGACAACGGCTCGCCGCTCGCAGTCGACCTGCACATCACCAAGGACGGGGGGTACGGCCATCTTCTCGCCGGCGGCCTGAGCTTCGACGTGATCCGCCTCGGCCCCGTCGCCTACTTCCGTGGCGACCTCGCCTTCTGGCGTAAGGCGGGGCACGCGAGCGCCTCTCTCGCGTCGCTGTTTGCCGGCAAGTGGATGAAGGTCTCGGCCACCAATAAGGACCTCGGTCAGCTCGTGGCCCTCACGCAGCTCCCCGTCTTCCTCCATCAGTTCCTGGCCAGCCACGGCAAGTTGACGTCGAAGGGCGCGACAACATTCTCCGGCATACCGGTGGTCGCCATCGAAGACCAACGCGAGGGCAGCCTCCTCTACGTCGCCGCAACCGGCAGCCCCTACGTCGTTGCGTTGGTCAAGAAGAACGGAAACTCGCACGGTACGATCCGCTTCGACGGCTGGGATCGACCGATCGTCGTCAAGGCGCCCAAGCACCCGGTCGACCTCAGCAAGTTCACCAAGTAAGACCGCCACCAGTCGCCATGCTGCCTGCGCTAGCGTCTCTCGCGAGATGCGCTTCGAGGGCTTCCACGGCAGAACGGGGCTGGGTGAGCGGCCGGCGCTCGTCGTCGTCGACGTCAACCGCGGCTTTACCGATCCGGCCTCGCCGCTCGTCTGCGACCTCGACGACGTCGTTGCCGCGATCGCGCAGCTGCTCGAGGCCTTCCGCGCGACGCGACTGCCGGTCGCCTTCACGACGGTCGCCTACGACGACGCGGGCAAGAGGGCCGCCGAGGCGTTCATCGCCAAGATTCCCGCGCTGCTCGCGCTCGAGGCCGGCTCGGCGTGGGCCGAGATCGACCCGCGCATCGCGCCCGAGCCCGGCGAGCCCGTCTTCTCCAAGCTCTGGGCCTCGGCGTTCTTCGGCACGCCGTTCGCGACCTGGCTCGCGGCCGAGCGCCGCGACTCGCTCGTCGTCACCGGCGCCTCGACCTCCGGATGCGTCCGGGCCACGGTGCTCGACGGGCTGCAGCACGGCTACCGCGTCGTCGTGCCACGCGAAGCGGTCGGCGACCGCAACCCCGCCGCGCACGAGGCGAACCTGTACGACATCGATACGAAGTACGGTGACGTCGTGCCGCTCTCGGATGTACTCGCCTCCATCCCGCAGGAGATCAGGCTATGAGCGAGCCCGGGCGCGTCACCTGGCTCCGCCTGCCGGACGAATCGGAGCTGCCGCAGGAGGTGCTCGACCTGTGGGCGCCGCCACGGGAGAAGCTCGGCTTCGTTCCCAACGTGCTGCGAGCGTTCGCCCTGCGGCCGTCGCACCTCCTCGCCTGGACGGCGCACTACGACGAGCTGATGAAGGGCGCCTCTGCCCTGACGAAGGCGGAGCGCGAGATGATCGCGGTTGTCGTCTCGGTTGCAAACGAGTGCTCCTACTGCATAGCGGCCCACTCGGCAGCGCTGCGCAAGCTCACCGGAGATCCGGCGCTCGCGGATCAGATCGCCGCCGACCACAACGCCGCCACGATCTCCGATCGGATGAAAGCAGCCCTCGACTACGCGCTCAAGCTGACGCGCGCCCCCGCGGCGATGGCCGAGAAGGATGTCGAGCAACTCCGCTCCGCGGGGTGGTCGGACGAGGACGTGATGGACGTCGCCGAGATCAGCGCCATGTTCAACTTCTCCAACCGCATGGCGTCGGGGCTCGGCTGGGCGCCCAACCCGGAATACGAGCGCCTCGGGCGGTAGGCTCGCGCCGTGGCACTCGATCCCTCGTCACTCAACCCCCGGCGCGTCGTCGCCCAGCTGCGCGAGCTGCAGCAGCTGACCGGCGACGAGAACGGTGCGCAGCGCGTCGCCTGGACGGAGACCTGGAACACCTCGCGCACCTGGCTCGACGGGCTGCTCGACGGACTCCCGCTCGAACGGAAACGCGACCAGGCCGGCAACGACTGGTGGACGCTGCGCGGCGACTCCGACCGCGAAGTCCTGATCGGGGGCCACATCGACTCCGTGCCTAACGGCGGCTGGCTCGACGGCTGCCTCAACGTCGTCGCGGGCGCGGAGGTGCTGCGCCGCATCGCCGGGGAGGGCACGCCGCCGGTCACGGTCCGCCTCGTCAACTGGGCCGACGAGGAGGGCGCGCGCTTCGGCCGCTCGCTGTTCGGCTCCTCCGCCGCTGCCGGGTCGATGGCCGACCAGGACGAACTGCGCAAGCTGACCGACCGAGAAGGTGTCGCGCTGCCGGATGCGCTGGCCGCAAACGGGGTCGATCTCGACCGGGCGCTCGACGCGCGAGCACAGATCGCCGCCGCCGCCGCCTACCTCGAGCTGCACATCGAGCAGGGGCCGGTGCTGGAGTCGCTCGACCTGCCGCTCGGCGTCGTCCTCGGCACGTTCGGCGTCGAGCGCTCCCGCTTCACCTGGCGCGGCCAGGCCGCCCACGCCGGGTCGACGCCGATGGATCGCCGCCGCGACGCGCTGGCGGGAGCGGCGAAGCTCGCCCTGTACATCCGCGAGATCGCCGCCGAGGTGGGCGGCGGTGCTGTCTGCACGTCTGGCGGCGTCGTGACGAAGCCCGGGATCGTGACGTCGGTCGTCGAGACCGCCGAGCAGCTGCTCGACCAGCGGCATCTCGACGCCGGCGCGCTGGCACGGATGCTGGAGCTGGCCAGGACGGCGGCGACCCGCTTCGCGCAGGAGGAGAACATCGAGGTGGAGTGGGAGCGGATCTGGTCGATCGAGCCGATCCTGTTCGACGACACGCTGATCGGCCTTTGCGAGGAGGCGATCATGGAGATTGCCGGTCGCTCCCACCGCCTGCCGAGCGGCCCGCTGCACGACGCCGCCGAGGTCTCGCGCGCCGGCGTGCCGACGGTGATGCTGTTCGTGCAGAGCCTGCGCGGCCTGTCCCACACGAAGCTCGAGGACACGCGCGAGCTGCACCTGGAGCTCTCGGTTCGCGCCCTCGATCGGCTCGCTTCGAAGACAATCTCTCTGGTCGCCGCCGGTTAGCGCCCGGGCACGGTCAGCCGTCGCAGGGCTGAGCGTCGGCTTCTGCCTGACCTGGAACGTCGCCAACGTCGGAGCGGTGGCACAACCGCTGTCACGCGCCTACGGAGTGTCTCTCGCAGTCATCGGCCTTCTCACGACCGCGCTGTTTGTGATGCACCTCGCCGCGCAGATCCCGGCCGGAATGGCTGCCGACCGGCTCGGCCCGAAGCGGGTCGCTCTGATCGCGGTCGGCTCGTCGCTCGTCGGGAATGTTCTGCTCGTCGTCGGCCCGAGCCTGGCACTCGCCGTGCCCGGGAGGATGATCGCCGGGATCGGCTCCGGCGCGGGCTTCTTGGCCGGGTTCGAACTCGTCCGGTCGGAGGGCGGCGGACCGCTCGCCCAGGGCTTCTACGGCGCCTCGACGATGGCCGGTGGTGGAATGGCCCTGATGACGCTTCCCGGGTTGACCGACGCCACGAGCTGGCGGGCGCCGTACGTGAGCGCGATCGCGCTGACGCTTGTCGCCGCACTTGCCGTCTCCGCGGTCGCGGCAACCGCACCGACCCGCGCCTCGCGGGGGCCGAGCTCGCTGAAAGCCGTGTTCCACGACCGCGATCTGGTGCCGCTCGGTGTCCTCGCATCGGCAACGTTCGGGCTCAGCCTGATCGCCGGCAACTGGATCGTCACCCTGCTCGAGCGCCAAGGCGCGAGCCCGACGCTCGCTGGCTTGACCGGCGGGCTGATCCTCTTCGCAGGGATCACCACCCGACCCACGGGTGGCGCGCTCGTGCGGCGATCGGCACGGATCGGGCGGCTCGTGGGGGCCAGCCTCGTCGCGGGCGCGGGCGCCTGCGCCGTGCTTGCTTCAGGAGCGTCGCTCGCCGTCTCCGCCGTGGCGGCTCTCGTGCTCGGTCTTGCCGCTGGGTTGCCGTTCGCGGCGATCTTCGCGACGACCGCTCGGCTCAGGCCCGACGCCCCGGCGGCTGCCTTCGGATTCGTCAACGGCTGCGCCGTCTTGACGATCCTCGTCGGTACGCCGCTTGCAGGCCTCACCTTCTCGCTCCCAGGAGACGGCCGGATCGCGTTCGGCGTCATGTCGGCCCTGTGGGCCGGGTCATTCCTCGCACTCCGGCGCGTCGAAGCTCACCTCGCCCCGGGAGGGTAGGAGCCGCGATGCCGCAACTGGGATAATCGCCGCACCCACCGCCCGACCGAGGAGAGCACCATGGCCCTGAGCTTCGGCGTCACCGTCCTGCCCGATCCCCCTTACCAACGTCTGATCGACCTGCTCGTGCTGGCCGAGTCGCACGGGTTCGAGTACGGCTGGACGTACGACTCGCCGGTGCTCTGGCAGGAGTCGTTCCCGCTGCTCACGCTCGCCGCCGAGGCGACGACGACGATGAGGCTCGGCCACTGCGTGACCAACCCCGGCACGCGCGAGCCGACCGTGCTCGCCTCCGGCTACGCGACGCTGCACGACATCTCGGACGGCCGCATGGTGATGGGCATCGGCCGCGGCGACTCGGCCGTGCGCTACATCGGCAAGCCGCCGGTGAAGGTGGCGGAGTTCGAGCGCGCTCTCGCCATGATCCGCGAGTTCATGAACGGTCGGGCCGTGAACTGGAACGACAAGGAGCTCCAGCTCAAGTGGGTGCGGCCGGAGCTGCCGGAGATCCCGATGTGGGTCGCCGGCTACGGGCCCAAGGCGCTGGCCGTCGCCGGCCGAGTGGGAGACGGCGTGATCATCCAGCTCGCCGACCCGCAGATCATCCAGTGGATCATGGACACCGCGCGCAAGGCCGCCGAGGAGGCGGGGCGCGATCCGTCGGCGCTGAAGTGCATCGTGTCGGCGCCGAGCCACATCTCCACCGACATCGCCGACGCCCGCGACCAGGTGCGCTGGTTCCCGGCGATGGTGGGCAACCACGTGATGGATCTCGTCGAGCGGTACGGCTTCGACTCCGAGATCCCGGAGGCCCTGACCGAATACGTCAAGGCGCGGAAGTTCTACGACTACAACGACCACTCGCGCGTCGGGGCAAAGCACGGCGACTTCGTCACCGACGAGATCTGCGACCGCTTCTGCGTCCTCGGCACGCCCGAGCAGGCGACGGCCAAGCTGCGCGAGCTGGAGTCGATCGGCGTCGACCAGTTCAACATCTACCTGATGACCCAGGGTCAGGAGGAGGTGCTGCGGGCATACGGCGACGGCATTCTCCCGAGCTTCGCGTGAGCGACGAGCTCGGGCTGTGGGAAGGCGTCGCTGCGGGCTGGGAGCGGCGACGCGAGTTCGTCTGGGACGTCTCGCACGGCGTCGGCGAGCGACTCGTGGCTGCGCTCGACCCCCAGCCCGGCGAGACGATTCTCGAGCTCGCGTGCGGCCCCGGTGAGACCGGGCTTCTCGCTGCAAGGCAAATCGGGTCGGCCGGCCGGCTGATCGCGACCGACTTCTCGCCGGCGATGATCGCGACCGCACGGCGCCGCTCGCAGCAACTCGGTCTCGACAATGTCGAGCATCGGGTGATGGACGCGCAGGCGATCGACCTCGCGGACGGAAGCGTCGACGGCGTCCTCTGCCGCTGGGGGTACATGCTGATGCCGGATCCGGCGGCGGCGCTCGCCGAGACGTGTCGCGTCCTGCGCCCGGGCGGGCGGCTCGCGTTCTCGGTCTGGGCCGATGCCCGCTCGAACCCGTGGGGCTCTGCGATCGCGCGAGCAGCGATCGAGTTCGGCTTCGTCGACGCGCCCGACCCAGACGCACCTGGGCCCTTCCGGCTCGGCGACGTCGAGCGGGTGCACGGACTCGTCGCCAGCGCCGGGTTCGAGCCGGCCGAGATCACGGACGTCCCGGTGGTGTGGCGTTACGCGGATTTCGCCGAGTACTGGGCGGTCAGCGGCGATCTCTCCTCGTCGCTCAACACGCTGAGGGGGAAGCTGTCCGCGGCCGAGTTCGCGAAGGCGCAGGAACGAGCGGAGTCGATGCTCAGGCCGTTCGTCTCCGATGAAGGGCTGGCCATTCCGGGTCTCTGCCGGAACGTGCTGACGCGCCGCGGCTAGAGAATCGTCTTGCCGAGTGCGCTCGCGACAAGCTCCACCGCGAGCGCGGCTGTCGAGTTCTCGCGGTCGAGGATCGGGTTCACCTCGACGACCTCGAGCGAACCGGCAAGACCCGACTCGGCGACGAGCTCGAGCGCGAGGTGCGCCTCGCGGTAGGTGAGACCGCCGCGCACCGGCGTGCCGACACCCGGCGCGATCTCCGGGTCGAGCACGTCGAGATCGAGAGAGACGTGGACGAACCCGTGTCCCGAGACCCGCGCCAGCGCCTCTGCCATCGTCCGCTCGATGCCGATGCGGTCGATCTCGCTCATCGTGAACACGCGGATGCCCACCGCTCGAACGAGCGCGCGCTCGGCGTCGTCGAGCGATCGGGCGCCGACGATGGCGATTCGTGCCGGGTCGACGACCGGTAGCGGGAGCAACGGTGAGGTGAACCACTCACCGGCGAGCCCGGCTGCAGCGGCAAGCGGCATGCCGTGCACGTTGCCGCTCGGGCTCGTTTCGGGCCGGTTCAGATCGCCATGGGCATCGATCCAGATCACGCCGCCCGAGCAGCCGGCGGCCCCGGCAAGCCCGCCGAGGGTGCCGAGCGCGACTGAGTGGTCGCCGCCGAGCACGAGCGGGGTCGCTCCGCTTGCGACAGCCGACCGCACGCGCTCCGCGATCTGCGCACATGTCTCGAGGATCTCCGGTAGGTAGCGCACGCGGGTGTCTGCGACCGTCGCTCCCTCGAGCTGGGCGGTCGCCACGTTCCCCGCGTCCGAAACAGAGAACCCCAGGCTCTCGAGGCGCTCGGCGAGACCCGCGTAGCGAATCGCGGACGGCCCCATGTCCACGCCGCGCCGGCCCTGCCCGAGGTCGAGCGCCGCACCGATGATCGCCACGGACTTCGTCGTCGTGTCGCTCACGGGCCGAACGCTACTGGCTAGACTGCGAACCCGCGGCGAGGTAGCTCAGTTGGTAGAGCACACGGCTGAAAACCGTGGTGTCGCCGGTTCAAGTCCGGCTCTCGCCATTACGCTCGCCGCCTGTGGCGGCCTCGCGGGTTCCCTTCGCACCGCGTCGCTTTTCTGCTCGGGAACGAGCATCGCGCTCGGAATCGCCACGCCCGCCCGCGGGCGCGGCCCGAATGAATCACCAATCAGTGGGGCGGTAGTCCTTCAGGAACTGGCCCCAGAGGTGGTCATTGGTGTTCGTGCCGTCGATGATCGGGTCGACGATACGGGCGGCGCCGTCGACGATGTCGAGCGGCGGCGAGAAGCGGTGCTCGGCGGCCTTCTGCACCGTGATGTGCGCCGGATCCTCGTCGGTCACCCAGCCGGTGTCGACGCTGTTCATGTGGATGCCGTCCTGGTGGTAGTCGGCGGCAGACGTGCGCGTCATCATGTTCAGCGCGGCCTTGGCCATGTTGGTGTGCGGGTGGCGTGTGGTCTTGAAGCGGCGGTAGAACTGCCCCTCGACGGCCGAGACGTTGACGATGTGCTTGTCGCGATCCGCGGTCCGAAGCATGAGCGGCTTGAGCCGGGCGTTGAGAACGAACGGAGCGACGGCGTTGACAAGTTGCGTCTCGAGCAGTTCCACGGTCGAGATCTCCGAGAGCAGCAGGCGCCATGAGTTCCGCTCGCGCAGGTCGACCTGCTGCAGATCCCGGTCGAGCCGGCCTTCGGGGAACAGCCCGTCACCTCCGGCGCCCGCGTCCTCCGGGAGCAGAGCCACCTGGGAGAGTTGCGCCGGCACGACCGTCGAGAGCGTCGCCAGCGCCGCGGCAGGAGCGTCGCCCGAGAGCATGTCGTAACGCCGGACTCCTTCGACGGCGCCGAGGAGACGGCCGACGTGCGCCGGCAGGGTCTCGGCCGCCGCAAGCTCGCCGTCCAGCATGTGCCGGTAGAAGTCCGGCGGGCGGCGCACCGTCTGGCAGGCGTTGTTGACGATGTAGTCGAGCCGCTCGTACGCCGAGTCGAGGTGGTGGCAGAGCGCCTCCACGCTCGGCGTGTGCCGCAGGTCGAGCGCGTAGATCTCGAGCCGGTCGCTCCAGTCCCCGAAGTCCACCTCGCTCGCGTAGCGCAGGGCGGCGTCCCGCGGGAAGCGGGTGGTGACGATCAGCCGCGCGCCCGCGCGCAGCAGCTTGATACCGGCCTGGTAGCCGATCTTGACCCGTCCGCCGGTGAGGAGAGCAACGCGTCCACGGAGGTCGGCTGTCTCGGTGCGCTTGCGCAGGTTGAAGTCGCCGCACGGCGGGCACAGCTGGTCGTAGAAGTGGTGGATCTCGACGTACTCCTGCTTGCACACGTAGCAGTGCTGCGGGATCACGACCTCGCGAAGATCCGGGTTGCCTGCCACCTCGTCCTGCTCGAGACCGGCCGGCGGGAAGACGTTCGGCGTGGTGAACACCGGCCTGTCACGCAGCGCACGGATGCCGGTCTCGTCGAGGACGGCTTCGTCGCGGGCGATCCGGGCGGCCTTCTCGCGACGGCGAAACGCCTTGCTACTCCGCCGGCGGCTCGCGACATCCGGGTCGAAGACGTCGCCGGCCGCCTTGAGCAGCCGCGTCCGGTCCTCGAGCGGGAGCGAGAGCAGCACACCGCGATCACGCACGACAGCTTCCAGAGCCTCGGTCGCGGCCCTCAGTCCCTCGACGAGCCCGACCGGCGGATCGGACTGGGTCGCAGGCTGCTCTCCGTTCGACATCGCGGCCAGGGTAGCTGCGTGCCCAGGCTCGACCCCCGGGGGAGTCAGCCAGGCGGCCTGTCGCCCGCCAACCCCGCGCCGAGACGGATGCGGAGCTCCTGCCCCGGCTCGGCGTGAAGCAACGAGGCGGCGTTGCCGCGTGAGATGGCGACGGACATGTTCCGGTAGCTGTCCTCGTACAGGATGACGTCGCCGGTTCGCGCGTCGGCGAACGTCCGCGCGGCGACGGCGTAGTAGCGCTCGCCGCTGAGCTCGAGCTCCACCCGGGTGCCGGGGACGACGCCCGCCCGCTCGACGTCGTCCCGCGTCAGGTTGAGCGCGATGTTGCCGAAGCTGTCGACGAAGAGCGCGACCGCGTCGATCGTGCCTTCGGAAAAGCGCGGCGTGGGCAAGTCGAGGCGGACGAGCGCATCCGCCTCGAGCGGCGGGCCCAGCTCCGCGAGCGAAACGCCGGTCGCGAGGTGCGCAGCAGCCGGGGCGAAGAGATCCCGCCCGTGAAACGTCCGTGAGATCGACTCCAACGCGTACGCCGGATTCGCGAGCTCCCTGACATCGGCGATGCCGGCGCGCTCGGCCGCCGGCAGCAACAGGCCGTTGTCGGGGCCGACGAAGAGATGGCCCGCACGATCGGCTATCGCAATGGCGCGCCGCACCCCGCCGACTCCTGGATCGACGACGGCGAGGTGGACACCGACGGGCATGTACGGAAGCGTGTTGGCCAGGACGAGCGCTCCCTGCAGGACGGCCTGCGGCGGGATCC
>Ga0209069_10001194_pt1 | contig 13073 bp, 15 predicted proteins | sample Str013_2_FD_187202 | JGI IMG/M metagenome (GOLD analysis project Ga0209069, IMG submission 187202) | Freshwater sediment microbial communities in response to fracking from Pennsylvania, USA - Straight Creek_MetaG_SC_2013 (SPAdes) (version 2) | ecosystem: Environmental > Aquatic > Freshwater >...
GCAAAGGCGTTATCGCTTGCGTGCGAGGCCAGTTTCTTGGCGGTAATGCGGATATCCCGTTGGCCCAGCCGCACCGGCATGGTGCGCACGAGGCTAACTGTTCCAGCCATGCTCACCCGGTTCATCAGATCTTCCGCGGCAGCGCCGTCAATGACTTGGTTCACGCCGATCACGCCGCCGAAGGCCGAAACTGTGTCGGCTTCAAACGCGCGCAGGTAAGCTTCCTTTAACGTTTTGCCGGTGGCCGTGCCGCACGGATTCGTGTGTTTGATGATGGCGCACACAGTTTCGTCAAAGTCCTGGGCCAGGTCCCATGCGGCTTGCAGGTCAACAATGTTGTTGAAGGAAAGTTCCTTGCCCTGGAGTTGGCGACAGTTGGCAACGCCGGTGGACGAACCGTCAGAATACATGGCCGCGCGCTGGTGCGGGTTCTCGCCATAACGCAGGTCCATGACTTTATTGAGTGAGATTCGCATGGCTGCCGGGAAGTCGGGCTGCGCGGCGGGCAGATGGAATTGAGCCTTATCGTCCAAGGTGATGCCGGCCAGAGTGGCGGCGATGGTGCTGTCATATGCGGCGGTGATGGCAAAAGCGCGTTGCGCCAGACGCCAGCGTGTGGCCAGCGCCAGCTCACCGCTCGAAGCTGCCATTTCCTGCGCGATGGCCGAGTAGTCGTCGGGTGAAGTGACAATGGCTACGTCGCGAAAATTCTTCGCCGCAGAACGGACCATGGAAGGTCCGCCAATGTCGATGTTCTCGACCAGTTCGTCAAAGTGCACGCCGGGCTGAGCGGCGGTTTTCTCGAAGGCATACAGGTTTACCACTACCATGTCGATGGGCAGGATCCCGTGCTCTTTGGCGGCCGCCACATGTGTGGGGTTCCCGCGAATGTGCAGAATTCCTCCGTGGACTTTAGGATGCAGCGTTTTAACGCGACCGTCCATCATTTCCGGGAAGCCGGTGAGTTCGGAGATGTCTTTCACCGCCACGCCGGATTCGCGCAGCAGTTTAGCGGTGCCTCCAGTGGAGATCAGTTCAACTTTCAGGACAGAGAGTTTCTTGGCGAAATCGACGAGACCGGTTTTATCGGTCACGCTGAGAATGGCACGCTGAATTTTGGGCACTGGCAGGTTCCTCTGGAAGGGAAGGATTAATAAATAAGGTAACAGCGGGGGCGGAGGAGGCGCAAACGAGGAAATAGTGCAAAAACGGGAGAGCCTCGGCGCAACTGCCGAGACTCTCTGACCTAAGTAAAGCCGGGGTACGAAGAGTTAACGCTGGCGTTTAGCCTGGGCCGAGGTGGGTAACGTCGTAGACTTCCATCTCGTCTTTGTCTTTCATCATCTCAGCATGCATCTTTACTTTCTTGCCCATGCTGCCTTTTACTTTCTTCGGATTGGCGATCTTGGTGACTTTGCCCTGATCGTCAATAAACACGGTGTCGCCGCCTTTTTCGGTGCAGCCGGCTTTGCAGGAAGCCGGGGTTGTGGTGGTGTTCACGCATTTGGAACTACAGATGACGCCGGTCATCTCAGTGCCCTTCATCATGCCCTTGTCTTTCATTTCTTGGCCGTGCATTAATGCACCGGTGCCCAGAACAAGGACAATCATTGCCGCAAATTTCTTAAGCAAGCGAAATTACCTCCGTGAGGAGCAGTGTTTCTGCCCGTCGCGAAGTGGGATTGCAGAGCAGGGTAAAAGTTTCAGGAGGGTTAAAGATAATTTTGGGATGAATAGTGGCTGGCTGATCTGGACGTGGGGCTTTCAGAAAAGCGAGTGATTGTGGCTCTTTTTACGCCTTGGGCTTGGCTTTCAGCTTGACCTGGCCGTTTTTCATCTCCACAGAGTATTCCACGGACTTGCATCCGTATTCGGTGCGGAGCTGCGTGGTCTTCTGCTGGACGAATTTCTGGAACGACGCGAGGTTGGCGCTGCTTTTTTCGCCCGTATGCTTGCGCGCGTCTGAGAGCGCGTTGAAGAGAGCTTCTACCTGTTTATGGTCAGAGCCGCCTGAGAAAGCTACGCTAAAGGGTTTGGCGTCAACGCTGGAGCCGTGCAGTTTCAATTCCTGTTCGGCGGCGTGCTGCTGGTCCGGGCGCATGCCCTGGATCCCCAACATGGCGTCCTGCGGACGGCGATAGCCTTCTTCCTTGATCTGGAGCTTTTGTTGCCACTGGGAATTGTAAAGAGCGTATTTCTGCTGGACGGTGTTGTAACGGAAGCGCTGGCCGTAATTCATGCGGCTGCCGTCAGAAAACTTCTTCAATAAATTCTTAGTTTTCCATTCCAGATCTGCGGGCGGCCGCTTGGAACCCCCGCCAAAATACATGTCATATTCCACCTTCAAGCGGCGAACATGGTCTTCCAGCATGGAAAGTTCTTCGTCGATCGTCAAAGCAGCAGGGCTCCGGTTCTTTGGTTAGACCCAGATAGGCCTGAGCGGGACTATACCACGGAAAAATTCTTTCGCGGCATCCCCAAAAGTTCAGGCTACACATTGTGCTTTGGATTGCATCTAAGAAGAGGATATAGCAGGGAGTAAGCATGTCCAAAAATCGTATACGTCTTGTTATCGCTTATGAACACACGGTCCTGCGGGAAGCTCTGGCATCACTGCTTTCCTCGCAGGCGGATTTTGCGGTGGAAGGAACCGCGGCCAGCGGCCAGGAAGCGTTGGCGAAAATGCAGGAGTTGCAGCCAGAGGTACTCGTCCTGGACCTTCTTCTGCCGCAAGGCGACGGCTTTGAAGTGTTGCGGGCCCTGGACCGGGCCGCCAACCGCGCCGGCGTTGTGGTACTGACCTCCTCTGAAAACGAAGCCGACTACGCTCAAGCCGTGAAGTTGGGGGCGCGTGGTCTGGTACTGAAGAACGACAGCGCGCAAAACCTTTTCGCCGCCATTCGCACTGTGGCCACGGGAGATCTGGCTTTCTCCGCGGAACGCACGCAACAGGTTCTGGAAACCATGGGCGCGGAAACCAAACAATCCAACCACGCGCTGGGCCGCCTCTCAGAGCGGGAACGCCAGATTGCCTACTATGTGGCCCGCGGCATGAAGAATAAAGATATTGGCCAGGCGCTCACCATCAGTGAGAACACGGTGAAGCGCCACCTGCAAAGCATCTTTACGAAAACCGGCGTTCGCGACCGCCTGGAACTTGCTGTGATGGCCCTGGGAGAAGCCAGCGCGGCGGCATAAACCCAGCAATTGGCAATTAGCAAGTGGCAAATAGCCAAGGCGGTCCCTGGCGAGGCAATCTCTGCGACTCCTGCTGGTTTGATATTGATTTTCTATGAATTCAGGTTTGGCTAATTGCTAGTTGCCAATTGCTATTTGCTACTGCTTGACGCCATCTTTTTGACCATGGCCAGGACCAGTTTGCGGTCACTATCATTCAAATTGGTGGCGTAGCGGCGCACCTGGCTCAGGAAACGGACCTCATCTTCCGTGAGTGGCGGCAGACTCTTGGAGTTGCCGTTGCTGTGGTGGTCGGCAAAGAACTGGCCCAAAGGCAATTCCATGGCTCCGGCTATTTTCGCCAGCGTGTCCAATGACGGTATGGTGTGACCGTTTTCTACGCGGGATAGATAACAACGCAAGAGGCCGGTACGCTTCTCGATGTCCCCCTGGGACATGCCTTTTTGCATCCGGTAATTCCTGATTGTTTCTCCAATATTCATGTGGGAACCAGTTTCTTGTGGAATAACTTGACTCGGGGTTGCGTGAATAGTAATCAGACAAGAGTTTTTCTGCAAGCACAATTTTTGTCAGCAAAGACCCGAGGGTCTTGCATCTCTTTCACAAGCTACAAGGTGGTTGCACGCAAACAGAAGCACCTGCGATGCGCGGTCAAGAAGAATCAACTAGTTATCAATTAATTATCTTGGCGCGGCGCAGCGAACTGACAGCGCCGAGCTTGGCAAGAAATCCCAACAAGAATAAAGAATAGGAGATAAGAGGAGGAAGTTCATCTGGGGCTTTCAGGCTCCCGATTCATGCGAATGATTCTTAAGCCAGCCGGCTGACAAGCGCCGCGTTCAAGTCGAGTTCCATGAAGAGCGTGTGTTCCACGGGAGACGAATAATAAGGGCACACTTCCTTGAAGCCAAGTTCGCGGTAGAGACGGATGGCCGAATCCATTTTTCCTGGAACAGTATCCAGGAGCATTTTGGAATAGCCGATCGCGCGGGCGTCAGCGATGAGCTTCTCTGCCATCGCGCGGCCAATCGAGTGTCCGCGGAACGCCGCGCGGACATACAGCCGCTTCATTTCGCAGATATCCGGACCAGCATCCGTCAGCGGTCGCAGTGCCCCAATTCCGGAGACCTGGCCTGCGTCAATCTGGCTGTTACCGCTTTCATTCGCCCACATCGCGAGAAAGAGCCGGCCTTCCGGAGCCGCGTATTTGCCGGGCAGAGCGCGTAACTCCTCCTCAAATCCCTGAAAACAGAGTTTGAATTCCAGCCAGGTCGCGTATTCCATCATGAGTTCGCGAACGGTAACGATCTGTTCTGGGGTTTCAGCGGGAATGATGGTCAGCATACGGGGCTCCGAGAATGCTCTACTACTTTCTGATGATACCTCTGTTTCTGATGATACCGCTGGAAGGCAAACTCCATCATTCTTCATTCTTCATTCTTCATTCTTCATTCTTCCCTATTCTTCCTTGAATCGATAACTTGCGTGGCTGTCGTAATCGATGCCGTGTTTCTTCTTAAGGTCCTGAATGTAACGGAGCGTGGTCTCGGTGTGCGGTCCCACGCCGTCGTTGGTGTGCAACAGCATTTCCTCCAGGCAGCTGTTCACGGACATGTGCTTGTGTTTCGCCAGGTCCTGGAGGAGAGCGGCGAGTCGTTTTTCCAAACGAACCGACACGTCAACCCGTTCGATCTTGATGGGCGGACCGTCGTTGAACAGGTGATGCCCAAACGAAAGGTTGTATCCATGCAGGTCGCGCACGCCGTAATCGCGGATTCCATATTCCCGGTCGCCGATCTCTACCGCCACCTCAACGCCGTTGGCGCGATGGAATTCGTAGAGCTGGTCGGCATCGCCGACGAGAAAGGTCACGGAACATCCCTTCGGATTGGGCGTTCCCTGCTGCAGGAACATCTGTACTTTGCCCAGGTTCACGCCCGCGAAGGTTGGCGGATCGCCTCCCCAGGTGAACCCCAGTTTGAAGCCTAACTTTTTCGTATAGAAATCGACAGCGGCAGAGATGTCACTGACAGCCAGGCAGGCATGGATTTGATCACACTCGACGAAGGGCGGTGGTGATGTCATGGCTTTTCCTCTTCGATAACTTATTTGACGACGATTCCAACGAGCCGGTTTTCAAGTTTTTCGATCATCCGATCATGCCATCCTGAAAAAAATAACAGTCCGAAGATAGAAGCGCACAAGGCGGTGGCCATATCTTCCTGTGTGTCCCAGATGTCGCCCTGGGTTCCCAGAAAGGCGTCGCCGGCCGTGCCGCTGGCTACGGATACGCGCCATTCCAAAAGCTCATATGCCGCGCTGATGGCCAGGCAGATGGAGACAACAATGTAGAAGAGCCATCCCCGGCGCAATACGATCTTGCGGCGAAGCAGGATTTCACGGGCGATGAACGCGGGAACAAATCCCTGGGCAAAATGACCAACGCGGTCATAGTCGTTGCGCAAGAGATGCCAGTGATCGCGAATCCAGCTGAAGAGTGGGACTTCCGCGTAGGTGTAGTGTCCGCCCACAAACAGAATGCAAGCGTGCACCGTGATCAGAATATAGACAAACGTCGTAAACGGAAACCCGCGGTAAGTAAAAACGAGGACTCCCAGTCCGATCAGCGCCGGAAAAACTTCCAGGCTCCACGTGAAATAGTCATGGGGATGAACAGCCGACCAGACGAGCACCAGCGAAAAAATGCCAAGCAGCGCGAACAACCATGGTTTCTGTTCAGGAAGCATCTGCGCTCCGTTTTTCACAGGAGTTTGTTCAAAGGCGTTAGCCCATCAACATGCCGCCGTTCACTTTTAGAACGTGGCCGGTAATGTAACTGGCTTCTTCTGACGCGAGGAAGCGCACCGAGTTCGCGACTTCCATATCCGTTCCCGCGCGGCCCAGCGGGATCATTTCGTTGACTTTGGTTTTGAGTTCCTCCGCCAGGCCCTCGGTCATGGCGGTGGCAATGTAGCCGGGCGCGACGGCGTTCACGGTAATGCTGCGCGACGCGACTTCTCGCGCCATGGCCATGGTGAATCCGATGAGCCCGGCTTTGGCTGCGGCGTAGTTGGCCTGGCCCACTTGTCCGGTCTGGCCAAAGACGCTCGTGATATTGATCACGCGTCCCCAGCGTTGCTTAAGCATGCCGCTGATCACGGCCTGTGTGCAGAAAAAAGCGCCGGTGAGGTTGGTCTGCAGGACGGAGTCCCAGTCCGCGCGCTTCATGCGCAGGAGCAGCGTGTCCTTGGTGATGCCGGCGTTGTTCACCATGATGTCGACTTTGCCAAAGCGTTCCTGCGCGGCTTTTACGGCGGCCTTAATCTCGTCTTCGTTACCGACGTCCATGCGGAAAGCGGCGGCTTGTCCGCCCTTGGCTACGATTTCCTGGACCACGTCGGCGAGCTTGGTTTCATTGCGCGCGGCCAGGGCAATGGCGCAGCCGCCTTCGGCCAGTGCCAGAGCAACCGCCCGTCCGATTCCCTGGGAAGCTCCGGTAACCAGAGCTACATGTCCTGCAACACCCGCCATGATGTGATCCTCTTCTTTAGTTGAACAGAAAAACAACTGCGAATTATATAGGTAGGGGTGGCTGCGGCGATGAATCTGCCCCTTAGCAGTCCCGGTAAATCTAGTGTTTTGTGTCCCTTACGATGTTTCCCATCGTCCCCGCCCGATTCGGCGGCGCAGCCGGACGTGAATCCCAACCTGGGTGGATCGCCCTTGAACGCCAACGTTCGCACCATTGCCAGCATGCAGGACCCATACCTGCTGGCGCCTGCGGGCTATCCGTTCCGCTTCATCCTGGCGATGTATGTGGACCCGGCGGGCAATCTGTACTTCGGCGACGATCCGTTCGCTGGAAGCCGCGCACAACGTGGACACAGCTGGATCGTCCCCAGGCGTGGCTTCGCTTCCGTAATTCGCAAAACACAATTTGCAAAACACAAAAGTGACGTAGCGGGGGCAACCTGGGCGAAAGTCCGGGTTGTTGCTTTGTAAGAGAACACCCACCACGGAGGAAGAATCGGGTGATCGTGCGTGATCGGGTGATCGTGCGTGATCGAGAAGGCCGAATCTCACCGTTGAGACGCGGAGCCGCTGAGGTGGTGAGGAAATGGTGGTGAGGAAATGTTGGAAGAATGGTCAGAAACGTTCTGAGCAATTTGAGTTGGGTTGGTGGCCTTTCGTGGCTTCAAATCCCTTGCCACAAGGCGTACCATAAACAAAGCGCGCCTGGTTCCCCAGGGCACGCCCTAAGACATGGTTGAAGCTGCCCTTCGTCTGAAACGGAATGAGGCAGCAGTGAGGTAAGTTATGACCAAGTCCTTCACGGTATCTCAAATCACCAAAGTATTTCTTGTACTCGCAATTGCAACTAGCTTGGCCTCTTGCGGTGGCAGCATGATGACCAGCATGACCGCTCGTCAGTTGCAAAGCATTGTGGTTGCCCCGGCCAACGCCACCGCGACCAACGGCGGTCCGGGAGTTCAGTTTACGGCCACCGGCATGTACAACATGGCGCCCATGAACGTGATGTCGCCTCCGGCGATGTGGTCGGTTGGCATGGCTTTTGCCGCGGCTCCAGTGCCGGCAGGCGTAACCGTTGACGCCAACGGGATGGCGCACTGCTCAGGTTTTATGGGAACCATTATGATTGAGGCAACAGCTCCCATGGATCCCAGTATGCCGCTTTCGAAAATGACCATGATGACGTCGAACGTGGCAGGCATGGCGCAGCTTACGTGTTCGTAATCGCGCCAGGGTAATCGAATCTATCGGTAGCTCAGCGGAATCCATTCCGTGCCGCGCTTGATGGCCAGTTGAATCGGACGCGGCGGGCCTTTGCGTGGGACGGTGACTTCCGCCCACATCTCTTCGCCAGCACGGCGACTCACGAGAGGAAAGTCAGCGTGTTCCGGGATGAAGAAGTCCACGGGCGGCCACAATATGAATACGTCATTGCCGGCCTGGGCTGGCTGGCGGTTCCAGGCTGAGATAGTCATCCCCGTAGTCTTGTCGCTGTGCCGCGCCACAAGTTGCTTGCTCTCAACGGAAAGACCTACGTAGGTGGGGCCATAAGATTGGGGATACCTGGGAGCGGAAGGTGATCGCGCCGGCTCCTGATAGTCCACGGCGTGCACCTGCAAGCTTAGCGTTACGTAGCGGCCGCGAATGGGCATGTTAGGATCAACGGACGCGGTGGGCACCCATACGCGCGGACAGGTGGCGCGATCATAAAGCAGCTTGCCACCCAGGCTGAGCACGATGGCGATGTGGACCAAAGCAACGACCAAGCTTTTGCTCAGATTGTTCATTGCGTTCCTCTTTTTTCTTCCGTGGCTGAAGCTTGCGCCGCGGCGGCGCGCACAATGAGATCCGAGCGCAACCGGTTGAGCACCCACCCGCCGGCCAGAAAGATCGCGCCCAGCAGAATCAATCCCATGGAGCGCCCAAGTTTATCGAGCACATCGGAGAAGTAGAAGGTGATCACGTCCAGGGCAAAGATCACGGTACCGTAGTTGATAAAGAGCTTACGATTTTCACGCATGCCCCAGTAGCAAAGTCCGCAGGCGCCCAGCGCCACCCAGAGGTAGATCAGCAGACTGTGTTCGGGGTGTTGTATGCGGCTGAGAACGCCCAGCACGAACACCCAGACAGCGGAAAGAAGGACGGGAACCGAACGGCCCCGGCGCAAGAACGCCGCCAGTAACAGCAGCGGCAAATACGCGGAGGCGTAACCGAATGCCAATAAATGCGTAGGCAGGCTCGGAAAACGGAAGCCCCAGGAATAATGCTCCACATCTCCGGTGAACATAACGTCGCCAATCATCGGGATAAGCGCGAAACATCCAATCCAGATCATGCCCTTGCGCAAGGCGCGGTTGGGTTCCCGCGGCGTCGCCGAAAGGTAAACGATCGCAAGGAGCAGAAAGCCCTGCGCCGCAATGTTCCAGGCGCCGCGATAGCTTTCCGTGGCCAGACTCCACTCACCACCCAGCCAGCAGGGAATTAACACCGCGGCCAGCATGGCCTGCGGCCATTGCCGCAAAATGATCCACCCCAAAACCGCTCCGAGTGACCACAGCATCAATCCGCCGGGCCAGTGTTCTTCCAAATGAAAGATCTGGCCGGCCAGGTAAATGCCCGCGCCCAGCGTGATGGTGCCCACCAGATGCATGGCCACACCCATGGCAGGAACTTTACCGCCCAACAAGCCGCCAGCTAGATGAAAAACGGCCACCATGGCCAGCGCCAGGGTGAAGCGCTGCGCGGGAGACATCTCGTCCCAGTGCGCGGCCACAAAAAGCAATACACCGGCGCACAACATGAGAGCGCCGAAACCAATGGCCAGCATGGCCGGCCAACGAAGGCCGCTTCTGTTGGTGTTTTCAAACTGCCGAATGCGTTCGGCTGTGGGTGCGTCGAGCAGGTTCGCGTCGACCCAGCGCTGCAGGTCTTTTTCCCAGCTCATGAGTTTGCTTTCTACTGCTTGCCTAATCCCGAGAGAATTATCCCTTATATGAGGTGGGCAACGAAGACAAATCGTTGCGGGCGGAATTCTGGTGAATCAGCTGGAATGTTGTCTCTCAGAAGCAAAAATCACTCCTTCATAGCGGTGGAGGGGCTGGCGGATAAGCGACGGCCGGCTTCCGATCAAAGGCATGCAGATCGTTGCAACTGGAGAAACCCTCATAGAGACGATAGAAAATGTACCCGTGGAAGGCCAGCATGAGCCAGGCCTGTATCCAGAGCACCAGGAGCGCGTCCACGGCGTAAAAAATCATGCCAGTGATAAACGCCCACTTCAGACCTTTGCGGGCATTGAATCCAAGGAATACAAACAACCCGGCAGCCCACAGGTTGATGCCAAACCCAATCACCTGCGCAATGGTGCCACCCACTTGCATGGCTATTCCGGCGGCAAGCACGGTTATGCCCAGGCCGCCAAGAAACGACCAATTCGATTGGGCAACAAGCAGGACCGTATTAAAGTCCCGCAATCCAGAAAAACCACTTGGCGCCCGCGTCCAACGTGGCCAGCGTAGCATTCTGCGCCGCCGCAGTTACGCTGGGTAGCGGATCAGGTTGCGGATTAGACGACAAACCTAGTGATCCCATAGTTTTTGCTCCCGAACCTATTCTCTGTATAGGTTACTGAGCGCGGTATTCTATAGATCACTTCTAGAAAAGCAAATGAAAACTACACGGCTGGAAATCTGGGAAATAGGCTATGGTTTGGTTGGGTAACGGTGGGTTCATCCCCGGCGAGTTCTCGTCAAGGCTTGTCGCGGCGCTATAAGCAAGAAACGAGGACGCCCGAACTCCGTAGCAGCGTCCTCGTTAGGCTCATCGGCCTACGAGCCAACGAAAGACACCTGCAAGCCCCCTGAGGAAAGGCTGCCGTTTTCGTCCGCTCGAACTGGAAAATTCTTGATACCGGCAGACCAAGGAACCCGATAAATCCCTGGTCTGCCTGAATGCCACATGCCCTTGCCCGGAAGATCAGTTAAGAATCCTGGCCAGTAAGCATGTAGCCAACTCCGCGAGCGGTATGGATTAACGGCTTGGCGTAGCCGTGATCCACCTTTTGGCGGAGATAGTTGATATAGACATCCACGATGTTGGTGAGTCCCTCAAAGCCGAGGTTCCAGACGTGTTCCACCACCATGGTGCGGGTAACGGCGCGTCCGGCATTGCGCATCAGGTACTCAAGCACCGAGTATTCGCGCTGCGTGAGATTGATGGTTTTGCCGCCGCGCGTCACGGAGCGGCGCACGCGGTCCAATTCCAGATCTTCCACGGCAAGTTTGTCCAGCAGTTCCATGGGACGGCGCAGAAGCGCGTGCACGCGGGCCAGCAGTTCCTCAAAGGAGAACGGCTTCACCAGATAGTCGTCGGCGCCGGATTGCAACCCGAGCACGCGGTCAGAGACTTCTTTGCGTCCGCTGAGCAACAGAACGCGCGTGTTCGAACCGGACTTTCTGAGCTTCTTCAGGACGGTCAAACCGTCAAGCTTAGGAAGATTCCAATCGAGTAGAACAGCGTCATAGTCGATTTCGGTTGCCAACTGCAATCCTTCTTCCCCGTCTTCGGCAAGATCAACGGCAAAATGGTCCGCTTCAAGACCTTTTACCAGTGTTCGTGAAACCCGGGGTTCATCCTCAATCACCAAAATACGCAAGACCCACCTCAACCTTCCAGGAGCCGGGAAGCGCAGCAGGAGCGCGTTCAAAGGCTCATCCGTAAATCTAAAGAGTTTTTGGAAGAAGGCGGCTGTGTTTCGCCGTAGCGTGAATTTTGCGTCTTGCTACGGCGACCCGGAAGAGCGGCCTTCTTCCATATTTGTTTCCAGCGAGGGTCCCAATTGCGCGTCTGTTCCGGAGAACTGATTGCCCATAAGAATCTGACCCATCAGTTTGCAGTTTCTCCGGAAAGCCGGTGGCGGTTTGTTGGCCGCCTTTGCAGTGGCTCCTTAAGTCCAGCCCGAACCGAACTTCCTGGGCAGAGACCACCGACTGCATGAACACAAATCACATCTGTTGTGTTCAAGACTGAGGCAAGGGGGGATAAACGGCAATCAGGTAGGTTAGGGATTTTAATGAGGACATTCCCTGACTGACCATTAAAAGAGGGGTTCGGCTACACGAGCGTAAATCACGTCCCGGGAGCCGGATAGCGCATTGCCCGTTGCTCCAGACCTGCCTGAGGTCGAGTTTGGCCAGGTCAGTGTTTTGGCTAGGTCAATGTTTAGCCAGGTCAATGGCTATGGATCAGGACTGGATAATCCCTGTTCGGATAGCGTAACGCACCAGCCCGGCAGTATCGTGGATGTCCAATTTATCCATAATGTTAGAGCGATGCGACTCGGCGGTTTTTACGCTGATATTCAACAGCGAAGCCAGCTCCTTGGTGGTCTTGCCTTCGGCCACCAGCTGAAGCACCTGGCGTTCGCGGTCGCTCAGGACTTGTCCGGGAAGGTCCTGTTTGGAGAGATAGGCTTTGACCACGGTTTCTGAAACGCTACGCGTTAAATACATTTCGCCGCGGGAAACGGCGCGAATGGCCTGAACAAGTTCGTCCGCTGCGCGGGTCTTGAGGAGATATCCGGTTACGCCGGCGCGCAGGCTTTCCAACACCAGATGATCTTCAGCATGCATGGTCAGCAAAACAACTTTGGTGCGCGAGCCGTTCTTGGTGATTTCGCGGGCCGCATCAATACCGTTGAGCAACGGCATGGCCAAGTCCATCACGGCAACTTCCGGATGGTTGGCTTCGCAGAGTTTGATGGCTTCGTGTCCGTTGCCGGCTTCCGCCACAACGGTAAACCCCTCTTTTTCCAACAGAGCTTTTATGCCCTGGCGCACGACCGTATGATCGTCAGCCAGCAAGACCCGAATCGCCATGGGTGCACTCCCTGGACTCGCAATTTTTATTTTTTGGGCAGCGAGTTCTTGAAGCCGGAAGAGACCGTTGCGCCCTGAGATACGAGCATACGAACATCACATCTGACGGTCTACGCCTTCTTACAAGGGGCGGCGCGTTTCTTCAGATACCCGAATTATTGCACTTGAGATTACACCGAAAGAAAGCCCAAATCTTAAAAATTAGTGATTTTAATAGCTTAAGAGGCGACTTTTGCCGGCCACTCCATGCTAGAGTTTCACGTTGCGGTTAATGTTTTTTCGTTCCGTAAGCCTAACAAAATACCGGGTTAGAGCCATCTAAGGTGACATAGATGTGAGTTCATCATCTACGCCAAGTCGCCAATCCTGGTTTAGAAGCGGCGCTGCTGAAGTAACGTCGCCTGCTAGAGACGATCAGGGCCAGGAAAACGCGGGGCAAATCCGCGAAGAAGGCGCACGTCTCAGGAT
>Ga0209069_10001195_pt1 | contig 13070 bp, 12 predicted proteins | sample Str013_2_FD_187202 | JGI IMG/M metagenome (GOLD analysis project Ga0209069, IMG submission 187202) | Freshwater sediment microbial communities in response to fracking from Pennsylvania, USA - Straight Creek_MetaG_SC_2013 (SPAdes) (version 2) | ecosystem: Environmental > Aquatic > Freshwater >...
CATCACGTTGTGGACGCCGCCGTAACCCGTGTCGACGTCGACGATCATCGGCGAGCGAACGGCCGCGGTCATCCGGGCAACGTGTGCGGTCATCTCCGTGAGGGTCAGGAGCCCGATGTCGGGTGCTGCCGCCTGCGTCGTCTCGACACCGAAGCCCGTCACGTGCAGGGTCTCGAAGCCGGCGTACTCGGCGAGTCGCGCCGAGAGCGCGTCGAAGCAGCCTGCGGCGACGACCCACCCGGTGTCGAGTTGCGCTCGGAGACTCTCGGCCGCAGTCAACCGATCACCCCCGACGCGCGCAGGCTGTCGATCTCGCCGTGGTCGATACCGCACTCCTCCAGGATGCGTGTGTTGTCGGCCCCCGGTGCCGGTGCCGAGTTCCTCGCCACCGCCGGCGTGCGCCCGAACCGCACGGGCGGCGCGACCTGGAGCTGCCCGTCGACCTCGACGAACGCGTCACGCGCCGCGTTGTGCGCGTATTCGGGAGCCTCGGCCATGCTCAGCACCGGCGTGACACAGGCGTCGCGCTCCGCGAAGACCTGCTCCCACTCGGCACGCGAGCGCGTCTTGAAGGTGGCGGCGAAGAGCTCACGAAGCTCGGGCCATCGCGCGCGTTCGTTCTGGCAGCCGACCAGAGATGGGTGGAGCTCGAGCCCGTCGATGAGGTCCGCGTAGAACTTGTTCTCGACGGCCCCGACCGCGACATACCGGCCGTCGCTCGTCTCGTAGCAGCGGTAGAACGGAGCGCCACCGTCGATGACGTTCGCCTCGCGCTCATCCACCCAGCGCCCTGCGTCGCGCATCGCGTACCACTGCGCCATGAGGGTGAGCGTGCCGTCGGACATCGCCGCCTCGACGACCTGGCCCTCGCCGCTGACACGCGTCTCGGCCAACGCGGCGAGCACGCCGAGCGCGAGCATCATCGCTCCGCCGCCGTAGTCGCCGATGAGGTTGAGCGACACCGTGGGTGGCGAACCTGCGGGCCCCATCGCGCCCAGCGCGCCGGTGATCGAGATGTAGTTGAGATCGTGACCGGCCTTGTCGGCGAGTGGCCCCGAGGATCCCCAGCCGGTCATCCGGCCATAGATCAGACGCGGGTTTCGCGCCCGGCAGACCTCGGGACCGATCCCCAGGCGTTCGACGACACCTGGTCGGTAGCCCTCCAGCAGGACATCCGCGTGCTCGACCAACTGCAGGAGGACATCACGACCCTGGGGTTGTCGGAGGTCGACGGTCAGGGATTCGCGGCCGCGGTAGATCCAGAAGGTCGGCGAGACTCGCGGCACGTTCGCGTGGACCGGGTCGACGCGCACGACCCTCGCGCCGAGGTCGGCGAGTGTCATCGCGAGCAGGGGCAGCGGGCCGATCCCGCCGAGTTCGAGCACCGTGATGTCGGCGAGCGGCCCAGTCACTGCGGTCCCTCCGGTCGTGGGGGCTCGGAGGCTTCCTCGATGTCCCGCCAGCCGAGCTCTCGCGGTACCACCGTCATATTGCCTCATGGGTGGTCGGGCGCGCCGAGACGGGCCCGACGGTGGGGTCCCCTAGAGCCAGCGGCGGAAGAAGTCGCGTGCGGCCGTGGCCGCCTCCACCAAGGCGTCACCCCGGTAGGGCACGAAGTGGTGCCCTTCGACGACGACCAGTTCCTTGGGCGCGGGCGCCATCGCGAATGCCGCGTAGGCATCCTCCGGCGGCGCGTTCGCATCTTCCTCGGCCACGACGAAGAGCGTCGCTCCTCGCAGGTGTGGTACTGCTGCCGCGGGGTCCCAGACTGCCGGCGCCGTCGCCGGGTCCGGGGTCCAGACCTCGTTGCGCCAGCGAGCGGGCGGGCGACCGCCTTCGGTCAGGAACCACTCGGAGGCCTCCGGCTGGGGCATGGCAACCGGCCCACCCGGCGAGGAGCCTGGACCCTCGACGGGAGCGATCGGGCCCACCACGCGACCGACCGGCCGATCGGTCGTCTCATCGAGCGCGGCTCGCATCGCGACGTATCGCTCCTCGGCTCCGCCGGACTCGCGGGCCATTCCGACGAAGGAGACGTTCGCGGCCACCGCCCGAACTCGCCCGTCGAGCGCGCCGAGTACCAGCACGTGGCCGCCGCTGAAACTCGAGCCCCAGGCCCCCAGCCGATCCGCGTCGACCTCAGGCCGCTCGGTGAGCCAGTCGATCGCGGCGATGTACCCGCGGGTCTGGATCCAGGGATCGATCAACTGGCGGGGTTCGCCGTCGCTCGCTCCGAGGTGGGCGTGGTCGTAGACGAGCACGGCGATCCCACCACCGCAGATAATCTCCGCGTAGGCGTCGAGCGCCATTTCCTTGGTGGCGGAAAAGCCGTGCGCCATCACGACTCCCGGCAGCGGGCCGGCCTCAGGGCCTTCGGGAAGGTAGAGCCAGCCGCGCAGCGTGTTGCCGCGATCGTCGGGGAACTCGACGTCTGTTCGTAGGGGCACGGCGTGAAATCTACGGCCATGGCCGGGAGGATGCACGACGTGGCATGATGCCGCGCGTAATGCAGATACCGGCACTGTGGCGAAGGAGGGGGATCGGTGGATCGGGTCGAACGTCTTCAGGAGCAGCGGTGACGACCGTCGACGGGCTCGTCGACCGAGCCACCAGTCGAGCCCAGCTCACCGATCTCGGCGGCGACTCGTGGCGGGAGGGACTCGATCTCCTGGTGCGTGAGCTCGACGCCTCGTCTGTCGTCACTCCGGCCGGACGCGCCTTCATCGAGAGCCAGTACGTCGACGCACTGTGGAACCGCCTGCGCGTCATCGATTATGCGAAGCAACACCCCGAGGTGCGCGAGGAACGCATTGCACGACCGCTGGTGATCCTCGGCATGCCACGCACCGGTACGACGGTGGCCAGCTACCTGCTCGACCAGGATCCGCACCGCCGGTCCCTGCTCCACTGGGAGGCTCCCGACTCCGTGCCTCCCCCGACGACCGTGACGTTGCGCACCGATCCCCGGTGCCTCGCGAAACTCGAAGCGCAGCGCCAACTCCTCGAGGCGGTCCTGGCGTCGGGGCAGGGGTATTCGCACTGGGAGGATGCCGACGGTCCGACCGAGTGCATGTTCGTCCAGAACCAGGAGTTCAAGGCGTTGGTCTGGGACACGTTCCAGCCCACGTCGGTGTATTCCGACTGGCTCATGAGCTGTGACATGACCAGCGTCTACGAGTATCAGAAGCTCGTGCTGCAGATCCTGCAGTCTCAGGCCCCCGGCACGTGGTCGCTCAAGATGCCCTCGCACGCCGTCTACATCGAGACGCTGCTCTCCGTGTTCCCCGACGCGCGCATCGTCTGGGCGCACCGTGACCCGTACAAGGCGACGGCGTCGCTGTGCGACCTCCAGCACGGACCCAAGAAGATGATCCTGGGCGATGCCGTCGACCCGCTCGAGATCGGGCGCAACTCCACTCGACAAATGCGCGAGCACGTCACCCGCCCGCTGCGAACGCGCGCGCGCGTCGGCGACGATCAGTTCTTCGACCTCTACTACCACGAGATGATACGCGACCCGATCGGCCAGATGCGCAGGCTGTACGAGTGGGCGGGCGACGAGCTCGACCGCGAGACCGAGGCGCGCATGCAGCAGTGGTTGCGCGAGAACCCGCAGGATCGATTCGGGCCGCGTCCGTACTCGCTCGACGAATACGGCCTGACCGTCGAGACGCTCACCCCGGTGTTCGCCGAATACCTGTCGACCTTCGACATCGAGATGGAGGGAGCGTCGTGACGGCGAACCCGCCCCTTGCCGCGCTCATCACGGCCGGCGTCGGCGACGAAACCGCGACCCAGGTCGCCGACGGCATCTTCATGTCGCGCGGCATCTCGAACTGCTACCTGGTGCAGACCGACGCCGGCGCGCTCCTCGTGAACACCGGCTCGGCGCACGAAGTCGACCGCCACCGCGCGAGCTTCGCCGCGGTGAGCGACGCGCCCGTGGCGACGATCGTGTTCACCCAGGGCCACAGTGACCACATCGGCGGTTGGCCGGCATTCAACGGCCCGGGCGTCGAAACCATCGTGCAGGCCAACCACGACGACGTGCGCGGCTATTGGACCCGCCTGGCCCCGTTCTACGCGACGCGCGCCGCAAAGTTGTGGTCCTCGTTCGTGCCCCAGGGTGTTCAGTCCACACCGACATCCGCAACGGGCGTCGCGTCCGAGCCGGTGCCCACCGTCCGCTTCGATGACGCCCACACCTTCGAGCTCGGCGGTCGGCGCGTGGAGTTGTTGTCCGTGCCGGGCGGCGAGACGACCGACTCGCTGCTCGTCTGGCTCCCCGACGAGGGCGTCGTGTTCACCGGCAACCTCATGGGACCGATGTACGGCCATGTCCCGAACCTCTACACGATCCGCGGCGACAAGACCCGCAGTGCGCTGGAGTTCGTGCGCTCCGTTGATCGACTCCGCGCGCTCGGACCGGAGACGATCACCACCGGTCACGGCCAACCGATCACCGGCGCCGAACCGATCGCCGCCGACCTGACGAAGTTGCGCGACGCCGTGCTCTGGGTACACGACCGAACGGTCGAAGGGATGAACGCCGGCACCGACCTCTTCACCCTGATGCGCGAGATCACCCCACCGGCCGAACTCACCCTCGGCGAAGGCCACGGCAAGGTGATGTGGAACGTGCGCGCCGTCTGGGAGGAATACGCGGGGTGGTTCCGCTACGAGTCGACCACCGATCTCTACGTCGTGCCACAACGCGCAGTGTGGACCGACCTTGCGGAACTCGCCGGGGGGTCCGACGCGCTCGCCGCACGGGCCGCCGCCTACGCGGAACAGGGCGCGCCGCTCGAGGCATTGCACCTGACCGACATCGCCCTGGCCGCCGATCCGGCGAATGACAGAGCGCTCGAGGTGTCGACCCGGGCGCTCGAACAGCTCCTCGATCGCAGCGGCCGCGCCAACCTCAGCGAGACGCGTTGGCTCGAGACCGAACTCACAGCAACCCGGGAGGCCGTCGACGCGGCGCTCGACTCAGGGGGTACCACGCGATGAGCGCCAACGACCTCTTCGACCTGACCGGGAAGGTCGGTCTTGTCACCGGCGCCAACAGCGGACTGGGCTTCGGCTTCGCCAGTGGTATCGCCAAGTGTGGTGGAGATGTCGTCGTGTGGGGCCGACGTGCCGACCGCAACGCCGAAGCCGCCGAACGACTCCTCGCAATGGGTGCCCGGCGTGTGCACTGCCAGTCGGTCGACGTCTCACGCGAGGACGAAGTGATCGAAGGCATGGCGGCGGCGGTCGCGGAGATGGGCCGGGTCGACGGCGTGGTCGCCAACGCGGGATTCGCCACCGTGCAGCCGTTCCACGAGATGACGACGAGTGCCTACGAGGCGCTGCTCGCCACCAGCCAACACGGTGGCTTCTTCACACTGCGTGAAGGAGTGAAGCACATGAAGAGCAGAGCGGAGGCGGGTGACCCGGGTGGGTCCCTCATCGTGTGCGGCAGCCTCACCAACATGACCGGCTACTCGGGCATGGCGCACTACGCGGCGGCAAAGAACGCGCTCGCCGGCATGATGCGTTGCATCGCGGTGGAGTACGGCCGTGACGGCATCCGGGCGAACATGGTGTGCGCCGGCCTCTTCTACACCGGGATGATGGGCGGCGCCCCGCTCGAGCTGCTCCCGCAGACCGCGATTCTCGAGGCACAGAACCCCATCCCCCGATGGGGGTATCCGGCCGACGTCGAGGGCATCACCGCCTACCTGATGAGTGACTGCTCGAGCTACCACACGGGCGACATGATCGTGATCGACGGTGGTCAGTCGAAGACTCTGATCGCCTGAGCCCTCTCGCGCGAGCGGTGGGCAGCCCGCCTGCTCCGGTGCGGGTTCAGAGGTAGGGACCGACAGGGTTGCACTGGACCGCAGCAGCCAGGATCCACTCGAGCGCCCTCCCCCACCACCGGCAGGCTGGACGCCGCGGTCGCAACTCGGTCAGCTCGCGCTCGAGCTGGTCGAGGACGTGAACCTCGTATGGCGTCAGCGTCACGGTCGGCTCCCCCACGACAGTTGCGGCATGGCGGCCGCTCCGTGGCAACATACCGCACATAATGTTGGCGCCTGCGCCGCCGATGGAGGTCCTGAGCATGTATCCCGGTTCGCACGTCGCGACTCAACCTGACAAGCCCGCCGTCATCATGGGGACCGGCGAGACGATCACCTACCGCGAGCTCGACGACCGGTCAGCGCAGCTCGCGCAGCTTCTCCACGCCCGTGGACTGCGGCCGGGAGACAAGATCGCCCTGCTCGCCGAGAACCACCCCCGCTACTTCGAGGTGTTCTGGGCTGCCGTGCGGTCGGGCCTCTACCTCACGGCCGTGAACCGACACCTCGGTACCGACGAGGCCGCCTACGTGGTGAACGACTGCGGCGCGACCGTGTTCATCGCGTCCGCCGCGCTCGCCGACACTGCGGCCGCCGTCGCCGAAGTGACGCCCAACGTCTCGTCGCGGTTGATGATGGACGGCGTCGTCCCCGGCTTCGAGTCCTATGAAGCGGCGATCGCCTCGCAGCCCGCCGAGGCCCTTGCCGAACAGCCCCGCGGCCACGTGATGCTCTACTCGTCGGGAACCACGGGACTCCCGAAGGGCGTGATGCGCGAGCTCACCGGCGTGCCCGTCGAGGACGCGGCTCTCGTAGGCGCCGCGAACCTCGAGAAGACGTGGCTGGGCATGGACGCCTCGTCCATCTACCTGTGCCCGGCACCGCTCTACCACGCCGCCGGTTTGCAGTGGTCGGCCGGGGTGCACGAGCTCGGGGGCACGGTCGTGGTCATGGAACGGTTCCAGGAAGAGGAGTGGCTTCGCCTCATCGAGCGCGAGCGGGTCACCCACACCCAGGTCGTGCCCACCATGTTGGTGCGCGTGATGAAGCTGCCCGCAGCAGTCCGACTCGGCTACGACGTCTCCAGCCTGCACTGCGTGGTGCACGCCGCCGCACCGTGCCCCGTCGAGGTGAAGCGCCAGGTCATCGACTGGCTCGGCCCGATCGTCAGCGAGTTCTACGCCGGCACCGAGACGAACGGCATGACCTTCTTGACGGCCTCCGAGTGGCTCGAACACCCGGGATCGGTGGGCCGGGCCGTGGTGGGCATCCCCCACGTGTGCGCGCCCGACGGGCAGGAGCTTCCGCCCGGAGAAGAAGGCGACCTCTATTTCGAGAAGAACGAGAAGCTCTTCGAGTACCACAACGACCCGGAGAAGACCAAGAAGAGCCGCCATCCCGACCACCCGAACTGGTCGACGCTCGGTGACGTCGGGTACCTCGACGAAGACGGCTACCTCTACCTGACCGATCGTCGGAACTTCACCATCATCTCCGGCGGCGTCAACATCTACCCGGCCGAGATCGAGTCGTGCCTGGTGATGCACCCGGCTGTGGCCGACGTGGCCGTGTTCGGATTGCCGGACCCCGACATGGGCGAGTACGTGCACGCGGTGGTGCAGGTCGCCGACGGAACCGATGGGACGCCCGAGCTCGCCGAAGAACTCCGAACGTACACACGGTCGCTACTCGCGGGGTACAAGGTTCCGAAGGTGATCGACTTCCGCGACGACCTCCCTCGGCTCCCGACCGGGAAACTCGCGAAGCGGAAACTGCGCGACGAGTACCAAGGCATCCGCGCATGATCGAGTCCGCCGTGTCCGCCCTCGAGCGCTCGTTCGACACCGGCGATCGATCCGATTTCGAAGCACTCTTCGCCCCCGGCTGCGTCACCTGGCACAACTCTGACAAGGTCGAGGAGGTGTCAGCTGGCGCGGAGGGGGTGGCCCTGCTCCACCAGCTGGTCGAGGGGGTACGCGTCGACATCGTGCAGCGCGAGACCCTGTCGTCGGGAGAGCTCATCCGACTGGTGCTTCGCGGGACCGTCCGCCAGTCCGGTCGTGCGTTCGAGGTACACAACTGCATCGTCCTCACGTGGGACGACGCGGGGATCACCCGCATCGACGAATACGTCGATCCCACGCTGATCGAGCAGCTCACCGGCGCGGCCGGATGACCTGACGTCCGACGCGCCGCTCCTCGCCGCTCTAGCCGTCGAGCGGAACTTCGAAGCGGTCGGTGTAGAAGGCGAAGCGGTCGCGGAGCCCCTGGGCGCTCACACCGAAGTCCTCGGCCCGGTACTCGTGCCGGCCCTGCTTCTCGCGCGCGTTCGCCACCCGCCACTGCCTCATGCGGTCCTGCGCTTCCGCCGAGAAGTCCTCGCCCAGCCAGCGGTAGAGCCGAGCGACGCAGGCGATCGGGTCGTCCTGCAACTCGCGGAAGCCGAAGTCGATGAAGCGTTCCTCGCGTCCGGCGTCACGGAACGCCATCGCGCGGCGGAGCGCGGTGTCCCAGCGGTCGGCGCAGTGAGTACCGAAGTAGACGCGGTCGGGAGTGTCGGTCACCAGACTCGACAAGGTGGTCATGAGGCTCGCGACGGAGGGGATCACGCTCGCGACGTCGCGGTGGGTCATGACGAAGCGGGCGTCCGGGTAGACGGCATCGAGCGCCTCGATCGCATACATGTGCGCGGGCGTGCGCAGCCGCCAGTTCGTGGGCGGGCAGCGCCACTGCAGCAGCTTGAGGACGCGCTGGTGATAGCGGTATGCCGGTTCCAGATCGCAGTCGATCAGCCACTCGCTGTACGACGGCAGCTTCGCCACACCTTCGAAGTGCCCCGACCGGAAGTCGAACGCCAGCAGGCTCAGGCACTCCGTCGGGCTCGTGGCCGATGACGGGTTCATCGTGTGCAGCTCGGGGGCGATCTCGTGCATCACGTCGAGGCGGGCCTGCGCTTCTGCGATCCGAGGATCGGTGTGCTCGGTGGCCGTCTCGGGTGGCGGGCAGGGCGCACCCGCCTCCCACGTGCGCAGTGCGCGCACCGCCGGGTCCTCGCCCAGGATCGTTCCGAGCACGGTGGATCCAGTGCGAGGGAGACCGAGCACGAACAGCGGAGCCACGATCTCCTGCTCGTCGATTTCCGGGTGACGGCGATACCAGTCCTCGATCTGCAGCCGCATCACCAAGGAGCCCACCAGCATGTCGCTGGACATCTGCCGGCCCGCATCGCTGAGATCGGCCTCCTCGTCGAATGACCGCACGAGGATCTCGAGGCCTTCGCGCCAGGTGTCGGCGCCGAAATCGTCGAGACCGGTGCGCGCCCGCGCGGTCTCGATCAGCTGTCCCGCCTCCACCTCACCCTCCCGCGATCATGTCGTACAGCGCACGGAACGACGCATCGAACGGGGTCGTGCACGGCCCGGTGATCGATCGGCGCTTGGTCGGATCGGAGACCGCGCCGGGCGGACTGCCGGGCACGGATCGGACGATCAGCTGGCCTTCCTTGCCAGACCATGCCGAGGCGTCGCGGACCCAGTCCTGCGCGGTGGTGACCTCGTCGCCACACCAGTTCGTGATGTTCGCCGGCGTGCTCGCCGCGTCGAGCAGCGCTTCGAGCTGCCACGTCATGTCATCGATGTGGATCGGGCTGTGCGGGCTCGGGTCGTGCGGCGCCACCATGGGCTGCCCGGCGAGCACCGCTCGGATGTGGATCGCCGGGAACGACATCGGTGTGCCCATGAACGTGCTCAGACGCGTGATGACGATCGGGAGGTCGTAGGCACGCGAGCAGTACCGGGCGACCGACTCGAGCCCGAGCTTCGTGGTCGGACTCGTCACTGCGGTCTGCCCGGTCGCGCCCTGCCCCAGGGGATCAGTCTCGAGATAGGCGTGCCACGGGTCCTCGTCGGCGCTGTACACGGCAGTGCTCGACATCACGAGTGCGGCCTTCGCCTTGCGACAGTGATGGAGGAGCAGTCCCGAGCCCTCGACGTTCGTCCGCATCGCCTCCTCGAGATGTGCGAAGTCGGCGCGCATCCAGGCCAGGTGCAGGACATAGGTGAAGTCGTCGGGCAGGTCGTCGAAGTCCCCGGCACCGATGTCGGCGGCGACGGGAGTGATGCCATCGGCGGCGATCCGCTCACGCGCCGTCTGCTCGGGCGCGGGCACGCCGAGCATCTCGGCTCGCCGCTTGTCCGCCTCGTCGTCGAAACGCGCGAGGCCCCACACTTCGTTGTCGGCCGCCAGGAAACGGGCCAGCGGACCGGCCACTCCCCCGGTGACACCGGTGACGAGGATCTTCTCGCCGGAGATCATCTCGAGTCCCCCTCTCGGACACAGCCGGGCAGAGAAGTTCCTACCACAAGTCTGTAATAATCCGTGGGGCCCATTCGGCGCAGGACGCGACAGAGTTCATCGGTCGGACGCCGGGTGCCGGCCGGCCGGCTGCCCGGCAGGACGAAGGGGGACACGGTGGGACGACTCGAGGGCAAGGTTGCCATCGTCAGCGGCGCCGGCCGCGGCGTGGGACGCGGTGTCGCGGTCGCGCTCGCGAAAGAAGGTGCGGCCGTGTCGATCGCCGAACTCCACCCGGAGTCCGGCCCAGAGGCCGCCGCGGAACTGCGGATGCTCGGAGCGCGGTCCCTGTCCGTGGAGTGCGACGTGTCGCAACGGTCAGCCGTCGAGGCGGCGGTCGCCGCCACCGTCGCCGAGTTCGGCACCGTCGACATCCTCGTGAACAACGCGCAGTACCTCGACCGGATCGACATGCCCTTCGAGGACCTGAGCGAAGCCGACATGCGGAGGCAGTTCGACTCCGGCGTCATCGGCACTTTCTCCTTCATGCAGGCATGCTTCCCGCACCTCCGTCACGGCGGCGGAAAGGTCGTCAACATGGCCAGCGGTGCCGGGGTCTTCGGCATGGAGCACTTCGCGTCGTATGCCGCCGCGAAGGAAGCCATCCGTGGGATGTCCCGGGTCGCGGCGCGCGAATGGGGCCGCTACGGCATCAACGTGAACATCATCTGCCCGTCGGTGCCGTCACCGGCGGTGCTCGACTGGATGTCGCGCCAGACGCCCGATTCGCCGGTCGCCGGCCAAATGCCCGCCATCCCTCGCGCCGGAGAAGCGGAGGCTGACGTCGGGCGGGTCGCCGTGTTCCTCGCCAGTGCGGATTCCGACTACATGACCGGGCACACCTTGATGGTGGACGGTGGGAGCACGATGGACGCCGGCCGGTGATGCGCCGCTGAGTCGACCTCGGCCGAGCGAAGAACGAAGGCACAACCGATCACTGGTCGCGACAGCCGCGACCAGGTCTACGAGGGGGGTAGTTCCGATGACCGACCTGACGTTTGCGCAACGGTACGGGGAGTGGGCCTTGATCTGCGGTGGATCCACCGGGATCGGTGCGGCCTTCGCGGCCGAAGCCGCGAGCCGGGGCGTCAACCTGCTCCTCACCGCGCGTCGCGCCGAGGTACTCGCCGCGACGGCCAAGGATCTGCGCGACCGGTTCCCCGTCGAGGTCCGCACCTTGGCTGCCGACATGGGCCGGCCTGATGTCCGCGAGGTCATCGGTGACTTCGCCGCCGGACTCGAGGTGGGCCTGTTCATCTACAACGCCGCGGCCGAGCCGCAGTCGTTGTTCCTCGACACGCCGGTCGAGGAGCTCGCGGCGAACATCGCGGTCAACGTCACCGCGCCGACGATGCTCACGTGGGACCTCGCGAAGCCGATGGTGGCGCGGGGCCGGGGCGGTGTCGTCCTCGTGGGTTCGATGGCATCACTGCTCGGCATGAAACTCTTCATCCACTACGGCGCGGCCAAGTCCTACGAACTGATCCTGGGTGAGGGACTCTGGGACGAACTCCGGGATCACGGTGTCGACGCCTTCACGTACGTGGTGGGCTCGACCGGCACGCCGAGCTGGTACAACAACCCGCGCCGACTGAACGCCGACCTGCCCATGTTCGACGAGCAGCAGATGGCCGAGCAGGCCGAGGGGGCGCCACGCCGACCGGAGGACGTCGGCGCCGGCCTGTTCCGCGTGCTCGATCGCGACGGCGTGGAGATCGGACCGCGCCACTACTCGCACCCGGACGACGAAGCCACCGCCATCTACCAGGGCGGCGCGTCGAGGACCGAGCTGGTGTCGGAAGCGGGCAAGGCAACGTCATCGATCTGGTATTGAGTTCGGAGTCGGTCAGGCCCGCAGCTCGTCGGCGTGGCGACCGCCGGCGGGGTTCAGCTGCCGGCCGCGGCCTTCGCTGCGAACCATGCCTTCAACAAGACGTCGAACTCGGCGCGGTTGTAGATGTCCTCTTGCGAGGACCACTTGCCGTCGCCGGCGTACTTGACGAGCGACCAGTTGTCGACCTCGTAGGCCAATCCGTCGCCGGGATCCTTCGCGCGGTTGATGAAGCAGCAGACAACCCAGCCCTTGTCCTCGTCGATCAGAGCCCAGCGGACCGGGAACCCGGCCCAGATCCGCACCTGGGCATTGGTCATGATTCCGGTGACCCAGTCATAGATCGCCTGGCGTCCGTGAAAGGTGCCCTCGCTGTGCTCCACGTACACGGCGTCCTCGGTGAAGAGGTTCGCCCACTCTTCCCAGTCCCATTGTTCGATGGCCCGGATCGTGACGGCCTCGTAGTGGTCCCAGGCCTGCTGCATCTCTTCTCGCGTGAATGCTCCCATCGCGGCGACCGTACCAACCCGCCAAGGATCGAACAATCGCGAGCGCGTGCGATACTGCCGCCGGCAAGCGCAGCGCCGGCGGCAGCAGTGCGAGGAGGACACGGGTGACGAATCCAGATCGCCCCAGGGTCGTCGTCGTCGGCGGCGGCTACGGCGGCACCGCAGTCGCTCGCGCGCTCGACGAGCAGACCGACGTCGTGCTGGTCGATCCCAAGGACTCGTTCGTCCACTTCGTCGGGGCGCTGCGCGCAGTGACCGATCCCGAGTGGACGAGTCGCATTTTCTTCTCGTACGACCGGCTCCTCGTGCACGGGCGAGTCGTTCGCGACCACGCGGTGTCGGTGGAGTCGGGTCGCGTGGTGCTCGGCTCCGGTGACGTATTGGCGGCCGACTTCGTGGTGTTGGCCAGCGGCTCGCGCTATCCGTTCCCCGCCAAGACCGACGACAACGACACTGCTGACGCCGTCGCCCGGTACCGGGCCGCCCACGACATCGTCGCCGCCGCCGACCGGATCCTGCTGATCGGCGCCGGAC
>Ga0209069_10001196_pt1 | contig 13068 bp, 10 predicted proteins | sample Str013_2_FD_187202 | JGI IMG/M metagenome (GOLD analysis project Ga0209069, IMG submission 187202) | Freshwater sediment microbial communities in response to fracking from Pennsylvania, USA - Straight Creek_MetaG_SC_2013 (SPAdes) (version 2) | ecosystem: Environmental > Aquatic > Freshwater >...
GCCCAAGGGCCTGTGGCTGCCGGACCAGGGGGTGGCGCCGTATAGGGGGCGGGGGTAATGCCCAATCAATAGCTTGACCTGCGGAAGCTTTGTGTGTATCAATACACATGAACAGCCGGGCTGTCATAGCGGCTTTGAAGGCCGATGGCTGGCGCGAGGCTGCCAAGCGGGGCAGCCACGCGCAGTTCAAGCATCCGGGCAAACCGGGCCGCGTGACCGTACCGCACCCAAAGCGGGACATCCCGCTTGGAACACTTCGCTCCATCGAGCGGCAATCCGGATTGAAACTGAGGTGATGCCATGAGCTCCTTCATTGCCTTGATCCACAAGGAAGCCAAAAGCGACTACGGCGTGTCGTTCCCCGACCTTCCCGGCTGCATCACGGCGGGCAGGACCCTCGATGAAGCGCGCGCGCTGGCGGCCGAGGCGTTGGCATTCCATCTGGAGGGCATGATCATGGACGGCGAGCCGATTCCGGAGCCATCGTCGCTGTCCGCAATTATGGCTGACGCTGTCAACAAGGATGGGGTCGCGATCCTGGTGGACGCCCCTCAACAGAAGTCCAAATCCGTTCGCGTGAACATCACGTTGGCTGACGATTTGCTTCAGAGCATCGACCGGCACGCTGCCGAAAATGGTCTCACGCGCTCAGGCTTTCTGGCGCGGGCAGCTCAAAAAGAACTTGCCTGACCTAGATTCATTGAAAGCGATTTTCCAAATGCCCCACCCCCTCGATCTCGCCTACATCCGCGCCCAGTTCCCGGCCTTTGCCCACCCTGAAACCGGGCAATGGGTGATGAGTGAGAACGCCGGCGGGTCTTTTGCCGCCCGGCCTGTCGTTGACCGGCTCCAGCGCTACATGACCGGCCAGGTGCAGCCGCATTGGAATTTTCCGTCCTCCATCGCCACCCGCCGCGACATGGACTCATCCCACGCCTTGTGGACGGCCGCGATCAACGCCGGTCCCGAAGAGGTGATGTTCGGCCCCTCGACTTCGATGAACACCTATGTGCTGGCCCATGCGTTGCGGACCGGGCTGAAAGTCGGCGACGAGATCATCGTCACCAACCAGGACCACGAGGCCAACAGCGGCGCGTGGCGGCGGCTGGCGGACGGCAACAGCGGCGTCATTGTGCGCGAGTGGTCCGTAGACCCCGAGACCGGGCGGCTCGCCATGGCCAACTTGAAGAGTTTGCTCAACAAGCGCACCAGATACGTGTTCGTCACCCACTGTTCCAACATCGCTGCCGAAATCCACGACATCGCGGCCATCACGAAGCAGGTTCACGCGGCGGGCGCGCGGATCGGCGTTGACGGCGTCTCCACCGCGCCGCACCTGCTGCCGGACGTCAAGGCGCTCGGCGTGGATTTCTACTATTTCAGTCTGTACAAGGTTTATGGCCCCCATCAGGGGCTGCTGTATGTCAAGCGCGAACATCTGGAGACGCTGGCCAACCAGGGGCATTTCTTCAACGCAACGCACCTTGACAAGCGGCTGACGCCCGCCGGCCCGCAGCATGGCGAGGCCGCCTGCGCGGGCGGCGTGATCGACTATCTTGAGGCGGCGTATGCGCACCATCTGGCGGCGGGTGAGGCGCCGGCCACCACGCTGGCGGCGCGGATGGCCAGCCTGATGGACCGCTTCCACGCCCACGAATGCGCGCAGGCCAACCGCATCCTCTCGCTGCTGAAGGACAAGGGCGCGCGCATCATCGGCCCGCTGACGGCGGAGCCGCACCGCCGCGCCGCCACCATCGCCTTCCGCCCCAGGCGCGGCACGCCTGCGGAGCTGGAAGCCAAGCTGATCGCCCAAAACATCTGTTGCGGCTCAGGCCATTTCTACGCCTTCCGCCTGATGCAGGCGCTTGGGCTCGACCCGGAGGAAGGCGTGGTTCGGCTGTCACTGGTGCACTATAATGACGAAGCGGATGTGACGCGGATACTCGAGGCGCTGGACACAGTTCTATAGACAGCGCGCCCTCACACCACGCCCAGCGGGGCGGCATCGCGCATGGCCGCGCGCATAAAGCCGCCGGCCTCGCTCGCCGCCTTGCGCAGCAGCTTCACGTCCGTCGTCAATGGGCTCAGCACGATGCTGTCGTCAGCCGGCGTCACCCGGCACCATTTGATGCGCTGCAACCGCGCCAGCCGGCTCGCCTCGTGGGCGAAGGTGGCGTCCATCGCCGCCACGCCCTGGCGCAGCCGCGCGGGCATTCCGCGCAGGAACATCGGCGCCAGCATGGGCCAGAGATGCCGCTCGAACCAGGGCAGGAATTTCGGGTGCGGGCGGCTTTCCAGCACAATGACGGTATCGGGGCGGAACTTCTTGATGCCCGCCGAGATCGGCATCGGCATGCCGCAGGCGCCATCGACGAAATCCTCCGCCGCCGTGCCAAAACCGAGTTGCACCGGCGCCGTGAGCGAGGGGAAGGCGCTGGAGGCGAGCACCGCCTGCGCCGAATCGGGCAGCGCCAGCTTGGCGTCGATCAGCAGGCTCTCGCCCGTCATGCGGGTCGCCACCACATGCCAGGTGGTGCGGTGGTTGCGGATCCGCTTCTCATCGAAGGCGACGGGCGAATGCTCGCCCCGCAGCGCCTCGCCGAGCTTCTTGAGTTGCATCGACCGCGCGCCATGGCGGCCGGACTGGATGAAGCCTTGCAGCGCCAGCGTCTCGAAGATGCGGATGGCGCGGTGTGGCATCCCGGACAGGAACGCGCCCATGCCGCCGCCCGCGCCCGAGACGGTGATGGCGTGGTCGATGGCCCGGTCGATCCCGGCGTCGCGCAAGGCCGCCAGATAGGCGGCGGTGCGGATGCAGCTCATGCCGCCGCCGGTGCCGATGACCAGGATGCGGTGGGGCGGCGTCTGCCCGGCAGCCAGCGCCTGTTCGTTCTCGAACAAGCGGCGGAGCGCAACGGTGTCGCCTTCCAGCTTCATGATCCCACCTTCGCCCGGCAAAACTGCCAGACGCTCAAAACTAGGGGAAATAGGTTAACAGGCGGCTGTCACCCTGGCGTCATGCGAGAAGTGGAGTAAAAATGAACAGCAGGAGGTGACGTCCATGCCGCACAATCATCCGTTCAAAATGTTGGTCGCCGCGAGCGCGCTGGCCGTTCAATGCATTTTATCTCCGGCCCAAGCCGCCGGGCCCAACCCGTTCGGCAGGATCAACCATTTCGTGGTCATCTACCTGGAGAACCGCTCGTTCGATTCGGTGTTTTCCGGCATCCCGGGGGCGGACGGCTTCCAGGCCGCCAAGGATGTGCCGCCGCAGGTCGACACCGATGGTTCGGCGCTGAAGGCGCTGCCGCCGGTGCGCGCCAAGGAGGGGCCCGACAAGCGCTTCGGCCAGCCGCTTGCCAATGCCCCCTTCGATCTCGCGCCCATCGTTCCGGCCGATGGCAACACGCCGGACATGGTGCACAAGTTCTATCAGGAGCAGGAGCAGATCGGCGGCGGAAAGATGGACCGCTTCGCCGCGGTTTCGGACGCTGGCGGACTGGTTATGGGCTATTACAGCGCCAAGGGCCAGAAGCTCGCCGCGCTGGCCCAAGACTTTGTTCTACTTGATCATTTCCACCACGCGGCCTTCGGCTCCTCCTTCCTCAATCATTTCTTCCTGGTGTGCGCCTGCGCGCCGAAATTCGAGACCGCGCCAGCCAGGATGATCGCCGCGCTCGATCCCAAGACCGGCCTGCTCGCCCGTAAGGACACCTCGCCCAAAAGCGCAATGGATGGGCCCCCGCAATGGGTTAACGACGGGCCGGTGACGCCCGATTTCTTCGCCGTCAACACCATCCAGCCAAGCAGCCCGCCGTTTTCGGACAAGGCCCCGCCCGAGGAGCGTCTGCCGCCCCAGGCCATGCCGACCATCGGCGACCGGCTTAGCGAGAAAGGCGTTTCCTGGGCCTGGTACGCGGGCGGCTGGGACGATGTGCTGGCGGGCAAGATCAAGGTTTACACGCCGCCCGGGAACTTCCAGCCGCACCACCAGCCCTTCAACTATTTCGCCGCCTATGCGCCGGGAACCAATGCCCGGGCTGAGCACCTGAAAGACGGGGCCGAATTGATGGCGGCGATCAAGGCCGGCGCGCTGCCCTCCGTCGCCTTCTACAAGCCGATTGGCCGCGACAATGAGCATCCCGGCTACGCCAACCTGACCACCGGCGATGCCCATGTGGCGGACGTCATCGCCGCCATCATGGCCGGGCCGAACTGGGCGGATACGGCCATTATCGTTACCGCCGACGAGAATGGCGGCAGCTGGGACCATGTGGCCCCGCCCAAGGGCGACCGCTGGGGGCCGGGCCTGCGGGTGCCGAGCCTGCTGGTGTCCCCGCTCGCCAAAAAAGGGCTGGTTGACCATACGGTCTACGACACCACTTCGATCCTGCGCACGCTTGAGGTACGCTTCGGCCTCGCCCCGCTGGGCGCGCGCGATGCGGCAGTGGCCGATCTGCGCAATGCGTTCGCACCCGACGCTGGCACGAATTAACCAGCCGTGCCAGCGTCCTGATCAACGTAGCGTTGCACCGCTGGGGCCAATTGGCGCACCAGACGGCCTTGTCGGGGATGAACTTTGAAACCGCGCCGCACCGGGTGCCGGAGATGGTCAACCGCCCCGGACGCCGCATGGCCCGTTAGGCCCAAAAACCCCCTGCATGACCCTGCTTCCGTCGTGCACAGCCCTGCTGGAATCTGCTTCCGCCCAGCTCTTTCCCGGCACTTTTCACCTGTTTCGCATCAACCCGCGGCTGCCCCCTGCTTTTGGTGAACGGCGCCGCTCAACCCTGTGGACGACGCCTGCTATGAGCAACCGCACCATCGACTTGTTTTTTTCCAACTACCGCCTGCTGCCCGACTGGCAAGCTTTCGCCGCCGCCCAGCGCAAGCTGCTGGCAAAGGACGTGGTCATTATAAGCCACGACCATCGCGGCGACCGGGTGGGGGCTGGCCTCAACGCCTATATCGAGGAGGTGCGCGACGCCGGCCTCACCTTCGAGGCGACCGGCGACCGGCGCATGGAGATCTTCGACGCCAGCCCGGACCAGATCACCGTGCGCATCCGGGGCACCGTCTGCCTGCGCAGCCCGCTCGGCAATGTCAGCGAGTTCCCCGACGGCCAGCATTTGTGGACCGAGACCTTCCGCTTCGATGCCGACAGCAAGATCACCCAGCTCGAGGGCCGGATGACGTTCAAGACCGCCGCCATAGCCGAAAGCAGCGCGGCGTGAGGGGGGATTAGGGGGCAGCCCCCTGCCGAAGGCCGAGCGTTCAACCCTGGCGCCGGTGCAAGGGTTCTGCCCCAATCCTCACACCCTCCGTACCCGCACCAGCCCCTCGTCCGCCACCCTCTCAAGCCGGTTGCGCAGCGGCATCCCGAAGCCTGGCGCCTCGATTTCGAACTCGTCGCCGGGTTGCGTCTTCACCCCCGCGGCCGAGCTCAGCACCGCCGCGCCGAAATAATGCGCGTGCAGATCGCCGGGGCGGCGGAACACCGGGTATTTGAAATGGTGGTGCTCCAGGTTGGCCATGCTGTGGCTCATATTGGCCTCGCCCAGCAGCGCATCATCCTCCCACAGAATTTTTCCGCCGCGCAGCACGCGGGACCGTCCACGGATGTCCGGCGGCAGGTCACCCAGCACCAGCTCGGGACCGAAGGAGCAGGAGCGCAATTTGGATGAGGCGAGGTAGAGGTAGTTCTGCGCCTCGGTGGTGTGGTCGGAATATTCATTGCCCAGCGCATAGCCGATGCGGCGGGGCGCGCCATGGGCGTCGATGACGTAGAGCCCGACGATCTCGGGCTCCTCGCCGCCCGCCAGCGCGTAGCCGGGCAGCGGCAGCACGCCGCCGGGTGGCACCACGCATTCGCCCGCGCCCTTGAAGAACCATTCCGGCATCACGCCGATTTTGTCCGTGGACGGCTTGCCGCCTTCCACGCCCATGCGGAACATCTTCATCGAGTCGGTCTCGGGCGCGGCGGCGGGCTTGCCCATGGCGTGCATCTTGTCGCGCGCGCCCGCGCTGCCGGTGTGGGTGAGGCCGGTGCCGCTGACGATAAGCCGCGCGGGCTCGGGGTGGTCGAGCGGGGCGAGCACGTGGCCGTCGACCAGCAGCCGCGCGTAGTCGGCGGTGAGATCGGTCGCCAGTTCGTCCACCAGCATTTCAAGTGGCAGGTCGCGCCCCAGCGCCATCTGCACCAGATCGTAGACCGAGGCGGGACCGGCGAGCGCGCGGGCGTGGGTTCCGTCCGGCGTCACCACGCCGACGTGACGCGATCCGTTCTGGCGGTATTGAATGAGACGCATGGGGGCTCCGGCGGGTTGCAGCGCAATGCCGGAGTTAACCCCGCTTTGGCCGCGCCTGACAAGCGGGGCGCGGGAGCGGGGCGGGAGGAAGGCCAAAAATCACAAACTATCAGTTGCCGCTATCCCGGTGCAGTTAAATTGCAAATGGACGACAACCCCCTCTCCCCTTTGGCGTTCTCCACGCCAAGGGGGAGAGGGTCGGGGTGAGGGGCAGCGCGGAAAGGGCTGTTTGCCACAGCGAGGCGACGGCAAGACTCGCTGCCGCCCCTCACCCTAACCCTCTCCCCCCCGAAAAAGGGGGGAGAGGGAACAGAAAGCAGCAAAAGCGATAGTCCTGCCCTCAAGCAGGGAAGAGCTGGGATCAAGCGAATGGCGCCGCGATCAAACTTCTTCCTCGCCTTCGACCGGGCCTTCGACCAGGCTGGTCACGTCGTCGCCCTCGGCCTCTTCTTCCAGGAACGTGTCCGGCGTCTCGTCGCCGGCGATCTCGGTGTCCTCGGCCTCGATCTCGGCCAGCGCTTCGGTCGATTCCATGTCCGGCAACTCGCCATCGGCCAGCGGCTCGACCGGGATGAACGCCTTTTCCTTCACCGGCGCCTTGACCGGCTTGGGCTTGGAGGCTTCCAGCGCATTGGCGGCGGCCTCGCTGGCCGTCAGCACAAAGGCGGTCTGGCAGACCGGGCAAGTGATGGGGTCGCGGTTGAGGTCGTAGAAGCGGCTGCTGCACGAATGGCACGTGCGCTTGCTGCCCCTGTCTTGTTTCTGGGACATCGGGAATCCTCATGGGGAATGCTTAGAATCTGGCACCCCACTGGCACGGGTGGCCCAGCCTGTCAAAGCCAATCGGCGGGGCAACGTTGACAGCCCACGCGCCGCTCTGCTCTATGCGCCAAACCCCATCCACCCCAAGGGTTGTCGCGTATGGCGCTTTAATCGCCTCTCCCCCTTCTTCAGGGGGAGAGGGTTAGGGTGAGGGGCGGCGGCAGGTTCCGTCGTTGCCTCCTTGTGGCAGGCCGCAATTTCCGCGCTGCCCCTCACCCCAACCCTCTCCCCTTGGCGTGACTAACGCCAAGGGGAGAGGGGGTTTTCTTGCGTATGCGATACCCTGCTGCATCCACCCCCGATCCCCCGGCCCGCCATGACCCATTCCAGCCAGCCGCAGCCCTATGAGGGCGCGCGCTCAGGTCCCCTCAAGGGGCGCTTGCGCGTGCCGGGCGACAAGTCGATCTCGCACCGGGCGCTGATGTTCGGCGCGCTGGCCAGCGGCCAGACAGAGATCACCGGGCTGCTGGAGGCCGGCGACGTGCTCGGCACCGCCGAGGTGCTGCGCCAGCTTGGCGTGCCCATCGAGCGGCTGGGCGAGGGGCATTGGCGGGTGACGGGGCGCGGCGTCGGCGGGTTGGTGGAGCCCCAGGAATTCCTCGACTTCGGCAATTCGGGCACCGGAACGCGATTGATGATGGGCGTGCTCGCTGGCCACGGCTTTCCGGTGCGGATCAGCGGCGACGCGTCGCTCAGCAAGCGGCCGATGGGGCGGGTGCTGAAACCCCTGAGGCAGATGGGCCTGCAAATCCTGAATGGCGACAGGACCACGCTGCCGCTGACCATCCAAGGCCGGACGCAGCCTATCTCGATCACCTACACATTGGACGTGCCGTCGGCGCAGGTGAAATCCGCCATCCTGCTGGCGGGTCTGGCCGCGCCGGGCGAAACCACGGTCATCGAGCACGAGGCGACGCGCGACCACACCGAGCGGATGCTGCGCCATTTCGGGGCGTCGATTTCCGTCACGGACATCAAGGGCGGTCGCGCCATCACCGTCAAAGGCAACGCCGAACTCAAGGGCCGCGACGTGGTGGTGCCGGCCGACCCAAGCTCGGCGGCATTCCTGATCGCGGCGGGCGCCATCGTGCCGGGCTCGGATGTGACCGTCGAAGGCGTGCTCACCAACCCGACGCGCACCGGCTTCTATCAGACGCTGAAGGAAATGGGCGCGGACATCGCCTTCCTCAATGAGCGGGTCGAGGGGGGCGAGCCCATCGCCAACATCCGCGTGCGCGCCAGCCACCTGCACGCCGTCCGCGTTCCGCCCGAGCGCGCGCCAAGCATGATCGACGAATATCCTGTGCTCGCCGTGGTCGCCGCCTGCGCCGTGGGCACCACGCGCATGGAGGGCCTGGCCGAACTGCGCGCCAAGGAGAGCGACCGGCTGGCCGCCACCGCCGCCGGGCTCGCCGTCAACGGCATTGTCGCGCGGGTCGAGGGCGACGCGCTGGAGGTCGAGGGCCGCACCGGCGTTGCGGGCGGCGGGCGGGTCGTCACCCATATGGATCACCGGATCGCCATGGCGTTCCTCACCCTCGGCTTGGTTGCGCTGCGACCGGTGGCGGTGGACGACATCGGCATGGTCGCCACCAGCTTCCCGCAGTTCACGGGGTTGATGACGCAGCTCGGCGCCCAACTGCGGCCCGCCACATGATCGTTGCCATCGACGGTCCGGCGGCGTCAGGCAAGGGCACGCTGGCCAAGCGCATTGCCGCACATTTCGGCCTGCCGGAGCTGGACACAGGCGCGCTCTACCGCGCCGTTGCCCGCGACATCACCAGCCGGGGCCTGAAGCTCGACGACGTCTGGGCCGCCGTCACCGCCGCCCGCGTGCTCGATCCGCGCACGCTTAACGATCCGGCCTTGCGCGGCCGCGAAGCGGGCGAGGCCGCCTCAGTCATCGCCAAAATCCCCGAAGTGCGGGCCGCCCTGCTCAAAGTCCAGCGTGATTTCGCGTCCCAGCCGGGCGGCGCGGTGCTGGACGGGCGCGACATCGGCACGGTCATCTGCCCGGACGCCGACGTTAAGATTTACGTCACCGCCAGCCCGCAGGAGCGCGCCCGCCGCCGCCATGCCGAGCTCAACGCCAGCGGGGCCGCCATTTCCTACGAGGAAGTGCTCGACCAGATCGTCGTCCGCGACAAGCGCGACAGTGAGCGCGAAGTAGCCCCCCTGAAGCCGGCCCCAGATGCGGCCTTGCTCGATACGACGCATTTGGCTATAGATGCGGCCTTCAGAGCCGCCGTGGACCTGATCACGACCAAGACCGGCCTTGCCGGGCGCTCCTCCATTTGAGGCGTGCCCTCATCGCCATTGGTCCGCACCCACTTACCGGGTGAAATGGTCGGGCACCGGAGACCGCCCAAGGGTTTGCTGCCCTGAAAGCGCCTCCGCCAGGGCGGCAACGCGAAACCATGCATTGGTCAGCGGTGACGTTTTTGCCAGGGCGGTCCCATACGGGCCGCCAGGAGATTGCGCCATCCAAAGCCCGATGCCCCGAACGCAACCAAAGTCGGGACAGCCAACCAGGAGTTACGCTTGAGCGCAGCAGCACAGATGGCCGCAAGCCATGAGATGAACCCCTCGCGCGATGATTTCGCCGCGATGCTCGACCAGAGCCTCGGTGGGGACGAGTTGTCGGAAGGCAACGTCATCAAGGGCATTATCGTCGGGATCGAGAAGGACCTCGCGATCATCGACGTCGGCCTCAAGACCGAAGGGCGTATACCGCTCAAGGAATTCCAGGTTCCCGGCTCCGATGTGCAGCTCAAGGTCGGCGACACGGTCGAGGTGTTCCTCGAGCGCGTCGAGAATGCGATGGGCGAAGCCGTGCTCAGCCGCGAAAAGGCCAAGCGCGAAGAGAGCTGGATCAAGCTCGAACAGCAATTCAATAAGCAGGAGAAGGTGCAAGGCGTCATCTTCAACAAGGTCAAGGGCGGCTTCACGGTCGATCTCGATGGCGCGGTGGCGTTCCTGCCCGGCAGCCAGGTCGACATCCGCCCGGTGCGCGACATCGGCCCCCTGATGCACCAGCCGCTCCCCTTCCTCATCCTCAAGATGGACAAGCGCCGCGGCAACATCGTCGTCTCGCGCCGTTCCGTCCTCGAAGAGACGAGGCAGGAGCAGCGCTCGGAGATCGTGGCCAAGCTGGAAGAGGGCCAGATCATCGAGGGCGTGGTCAAGAACATCACCGACTACGGCGCGTTCATCGACCTTGGCGGCATCGACGGCCTGTTGCACGTCACCGACATGGCCTGGCGCCGCGTCAACCACCCCAGCGAGATCGTGGCGGTGGGCGACTCGGTCAAGGTGCAGATCGTCCGCATCAATCCCGACAGCCAGCGCATTTCGCTCGGTATGAAGCAACTGCTGTCCGATCCGTGGGCTGGCATCGAGGCCAAGTATCCGGTTGCCGCCAAGTACAAGGGCAAGGTCACCAACATCGCCGACTACGGCGCGTTTGTTGAGCTGGAGCCGGGCGTCGAGGGCCTGATCCACGTCTCGGAAATGAGCTGGACCAAGAAGAACATCCACCCCGGCAAGATTGTCGCGACTTCGCAGGAAGTCGAAGTGCAGGTGCTGGAAGTCGATCCCGTCAAGCGCCGCATCTCGCTCGGCCTCAAGCAGACCCAGGCCAATCCATGGGAGAGCTTCCTTGGCACCCACCCCAAGGGCACGACCATCGAGGGCCAGATCCGCAACATCACCGAGTTCGGCCTGTTTGTCGGTCTTGATACCGGTATCGACGGCATGGTCCATCTCTCGGACCTCTCCTGGTCCAAGCCCGGCGAAGAGGCGATCAAGGACTATAAGAAGGGCGACAACGTCAAGGCCGTGGTGCTCGACGTCGACACCGACAAGGAGCGCATCAGCCTCGGCATCAAGCAGGCCGAGACCGACCCGATGGAAGCCACCGCCACGGCTGGCGGCTTCAAGAAGGGCTCGACCGTCACCTGCCATGTCACCCAGGTCATGGACAACGGCATCGAGGTGAAGGTCGGCGACACCGACATGATCGCCTTCATCAAGCGCGCCGACCTGTCGCGCGACGCCTCCGAGCGCCGCCCCGAGCGGTTCAGCGTCGGCGACAAGGTGGACGCGATGGTCACCTCGGTCGACAAGACCACGCGGCGGGTCAACGCCTCGATCAAGGCGCTGGAGATCAGCGAAGAGAAGGAAGCCGTGGCGCAGTTCGGATCGTCAGATTCGGGCGCCTCGCTGGGCGACATCCTGGGCGCCGCCTTCCGCAAGAAGGGCGACGAAGACAAGACCGACCACGACACGGAGTAGTTGCGCGGCGTCAGGCTTCGGACGATTGCAAGGCCCGCGGGAGCAATCTCGCGGGCTTTTTGCCGCGAGGCCTTGGTGTGAACACCTATTCTGATCTACAATGATTGTCATCCTCGGGACAAGCCCGAGGATGACAAGATTTGCGGGTACCAGGCCGCCGGCGGCCTTCATGTTTGGCCGCGTGACCGTTCCTCATCCTGAGCGGGACATACCAATGGGAACGCTCAAGTCCATAGAGCGGCAGTCCGGGCTCAAACTGAGGTAGTTCCACTGCGCTCCTTCATTGCCTTGATCCACAAGGACGCCAACCGCGATGCTGTGGCCATACTGGTTGACGCTCCGCAAGCACCCGCAAAGCCGGTGCGCGTGAACATCACGCTGCCCGACGACCTGCTGGATGGCATCGACCGCCACGCTGCGGATAAGGGACTTATGCGCTCGGGGTTTCTGGCCCGGGCCGCGCAGCGCGAGTTGGCTTGATTTTCGAAGCCGACCTCCCGCCAATTCCCTTCATCCTCGGGCTTGCTCCAGGACGACACGTGTGGCGCGGTCGGGTGCGATAGGCCTACTTCAGGCCGTATTGCACCACGGAACCGACGGCAGCCCAGCGGCGCAATACGCGAAAGCGCTTTTGCGCCCTACGGACCGTCTCCCAAATGATTGTCATCCTCGGGCTTGCCCCGAGAATCCATTTCCCAGTTTGCTCCGACCACAGAGTTAAGTCGCGAGCCGATCGAAAAATGTGGCCATTCTGCTGCCGCCTGATGGATCCTCGGGACAAGCCCGAGGATGACAACTTTGGTGGATGTCAGAACACGCGCCTACCGCCACTCCAGCAACTTCGCCGCCAGCCCCGTCGCCGCCGCCTTGCCCTCAACAACCGGCAGCAGCCCCGTCGCCAGCTCCTTGCCCAGTTCCACGCCCCACTGGTCAAAGGCGTTGATGCCCCAGATCGCGGCTTCGACGAAGACCCGGTGCTCGTAGAGCGCGATCAGCTTGCCGAAGGTGGCGGGGTCGAGCAGCTTGTAGGCGATGGTGAGCGACGGGCGGTTGCCGGGGAAGACGCGGTGCGCCGCCGCCGGGCCTTTGCCACCCGCCTTGGCGAGCTGCGCCTCCGCCTCGGCAAGCGTCCGCCCACGCATCAGCGCCTCGGATTGCGCCAGGCAGTTGGCCAGCAGCAGGTTGTGGTGCACGCCAAGGCTGACGGGTTCGTGCGCACGCGCCGCGATCAGGAATTCGACCGGGATGACATCGGCGCCCTGGTGCAGAAGCTGGAAAAAGGCGTGCTGGCCGTTGGTGCCGGGCTCGCCCCACACCACCGGCCCGGTCTTGACCGCTACCGGCGCGCCCGCTTGGGTCACGCTCTTGCCGTTGGATTCCATGTCGAGCTGCTGGAGGTAAGCCGGCAGCCGCAGCAGCCGCTGGTCGTATGGAATGACCGCGCGCGAGCCGTAGCCGCAGACATTGCGGTGCCAGATGCCGATCAGCCCAAGGATCACCGGCAGGTTGCGCTCTGGTGGTGCGGAGCGGAAATGCTCGTCCATGGCGTGCGCGCCGGCCAAAAACTCGCCGAACCGCTTCGGCCCGATGGCGATCATCAGCGGCAGGCCGATGGCCGACCAGATGGAATAGCGCCCACCCACCC
>Ga0209069_10001197_pt1 | contig 13063 bp, 9 predicted proteins | sample Str013_2_FD_187202 | JGI IMG/M metagenome (GOLD analysis project Ga0209069, IMG submission 187202) | Freshwater sediment microbial communities in response to fracking from Pennsylvania, USA - Straight Creek_MetaG_SC_2013 (SPAdes) (version 2) | ecosystem: Environmental > Aquatic > Freshwater >...
CATGCGACCGGAGGCTCTCGCAAGGGGAACCTCGCCACTACGGATCGCCCGTCGGCTTGCGGCGCGCGCGGGCCGCTCAATACCCCGTCGCCCGATCCACTACCGTCTCCATCGGCCGCCCGGCTTCGAAGCGGGCGATCTGGCCCAGCACATGCGCGGTCATCGCCTCAGGATCGCTGTCGGCCGCGACATGGGGCGTGATCATCACCTTGGGATGCCGCCACAGCGGACTTTCAACTGGCAACGGCTCGGTCTCGAACACGTCAAGCGTCGCGCTGACCAACGTATTGTCGTCGAGCGCACGCAGAATATCCATTTCCACCTGCTGGCCGCCGCGCCCGCAGTTGATCAGCACCGGGCCGCCGATTGGGCCGGAGCGCTTCAAGCGCTGGAACAGGCCATAGTTGAGGATGCCGGTCGTCTCGGCCGTCAGCGGCAGCAGGCAGACCAGAAGATCGGTTGCAGCCAGAAAGTCCGCCAGCTCCGGTTCGCCGTGGTGGACTGGAAAGCCAAGACCACGCTTGGCCGTGCGCGACCATCCGATGACGTTGAAGCCGAGCGCCCGCAGCACCTTCGCTGCGCTTTGGCCCAGCACGCCGACGCCCATCAGACCCACGGTTGCCGCGCTCGCAGCCTGTTGCGGCAGATCCTGCCACAGCCGTCGGTGTTGTTGGGCCTGATAGGCTGGCATCTGGCGGAAGTGATAGAGCGCCTGCAGCACCACCCACTCGGTCATGCGGCCGGTGATGTCGGGGTCGACCGAGCGGACAATCGGAATGTGCTTGGGGATCGTCGCGTCGGCCAGAAGGGCATCGACGCCCGCGCCGAGGTTGAAGATCACGGCCAAATTGGGCAGCTGCGCCAGTAACCCCTGCGGCGGCCTCCAAACCATGGCGTAGCGGACCTCGGCAAAATGGTCCGCGGCGTCTTTGGTCAGCACCGGCCGTTCGGGCGCCGCAGCGCCCAAGGCCAGCAACCAGGCTCGGGGATCCGTGGCGGTCTGCAGCAAGATCGTCATTGCGCCACGACGCCTTCGGGGGCGGTTTCGAGGTTGAAGGCGGCGGCCAGCAGCGCCTTGGTATAGTCGGCCACCGGGCGCTCGAAAATCTCGGCCGTCGGCCCCTCTTCCACCACTTTGCCCGCACGCATCACGATCACATAGCTCGACAAGGCGCGAACGACGCGCAGGTCATGACTGATGAACAGATAACTCAGCTGACGCTTCTTCTGCAGATCACGCAGCAGGTCAACGATCTGGGCCTGTACCGACATATCGAGCGCACTGGTGGGCTCATCCAGCATCACGAACTTCGGCTCCAGCACCATGGCGCGGGCGATTGCGATGCGCTGGCGCTGGCCGCCAGAGAACTCATGCGGATAGCGGTCCTGGGTGGTTGGATCCAGTCCGACGTCGGCCAGTGCTGTGGCGACGCGGGCGCGCCGCTGATCGTAGCCGAGATCGGGATTGAGCACTTGCAACCCCTCCTCGATGATCTGGCCGATCGACATGCGGGGCGACAGTGATCCATAGGGGTCCTGGAACACCACCTGCATCTGTTTGCGCAACGGGCGCATCTCTGGCGACTTCAAGCCGTCGATGCGGTTGCCGAGATAGGCGATCGGGCCGTTGCTGGACAACAGCCGCAGGATGGCCAGGCCGAGCGTGGTCTTGCCCGATCCGCTCTCGCCCACCACGCCGACGGTCTGCCCCTCGCGCAGCGTCAGGCTGAGGCCGTCGACCGCGCGCACATGGTCCACCGTGCGGCGCAGGAACCCGGCCTTGATCGGGAAATAGACTTTCAGATTGTCCGTCTCCACTACAATCGGCGCCTTATTGTCGATCACCGGCGGCGTACCCTTGGGCTCGGCCTCGATCAGCTGGCGCGTATAGGCATGCTGGGGATGATCGAACACCTGGTTGACCGGGCCGTTCTCCACCACCGCGCCCTTCTGCATGACGTAGACGCGGTCCGATAGCTTGCGCACGATGCCGAGGTCGTGGGTGATCAGCAGCAGCGCCATGCCCATCTCGCGCTGCAGGTCTTTCAGCAGCGTCAGGATCTGCGCCTGGATGGTGACGTCGAGGGCCGTGGTCGGCTCGTCGGCAATCAGCAGGTCCGGCTCGTTGGCCAGCGCCATGGCGATCATGACGCGCTGGCGCTGACCGCCGGAGAGTTGATGCGGATAGGCGCTGAGGCGTTTTTCGGCGTCGCGAATTCCCACCCGCGCCATCAGATCCAGCGTCTTGCGACGGGCCGCGTCACGCGACAGTTTGCGGTGCACGCGGAGAATTTCGCCGACCTGACGCTCGATGGTGTGCAGCGGGTTCAGCGAATTCATCGGCTCTTGCGGGATGAGTGCGATCTGGTCGCCGCGCACGTTTCGCATGCGCGCTTCATCGAAGGTGAGGAGATTGTCGCCATTGAAGAGGATTTCGCCAGTTGGATGCGAGGCCGAGGGCGTCAGCAGCTTCAGGATCGAGAGTGCCGAGACCGATTTTCCCGACCCCGATTCGCCCACCAGGGCGACCGTCTCGCCCGTGCCGATATGGAAGGACACATGGCGCACCGCATGAACGGGATCATCGCCTTGCGCGAAATCGACCGAAAGGTCGCGAACATCGAGAAGCGGTGTGGACATGGGGCACTTCCGGTGGCTGGGACAGCAGTCCCGCAAACGCTGAGGCCAGCCATCGGACGCCGTCTTTTCTCCACTCCCCTCGCAAGGGCGAGGGGAGAGGAGAAAAGACGGCAGTCGATGTCATACCTCAGCGCGTAGGAGACGGCGTCTCCTTCAACCACCGCAATAGGTCAATTCAGCGCCGCCTTCAATTCACCCATGCGTGGCAGCAGCGTGAGCTTCACCGGTAGCTGGGCCACCATGTGATCGGCCATGCTCTGGCGGTACCAGATGTCGGCGGCCGGGCGCACCGCATTGGTGCGGCGCTGCACCAGGAAGGTCGCCTCGTGGCCGGTGGCGCGCACCATCGCCAGCACCTCGGGCGTGGCGTCCAGACGGCTGCCATAGGGCACTGTGAAGGCGCGCACCTTGGCGCCGGTCATCGCTTCGAGGAGGCGTTTGCCATCGGCGATCTCGGCAAAAGCGGCATCCGGCTTCAGGGCGCGCAAATGGCTATGCGACAGGGTGTGATTGCCGATCGCAAAGCCGCGCTCCTTGGTCAACTGCATCAGTTGCTCCGGCTTCAGGAACAGGTCCATGTGATCGACCAGGTCGGTTTCCCGGACACCCAGAAGCCGCATCAGCTTGAGCTTCATGATTTCGCGATCGTCGATATCCATCTTGGGCAGGAGTTCGCGCACAATACGGCGGATGGTGCATGTCCACGGATCTGGGAGGCCGACGGCGATGCCAAGGCCGGTGGCGCCCAGCTCAGCGAGCGCGAAGCTCAGCACATTGTCGATCGGCGCAAAGCCGCCCGCGATGACGCGCGGATTGGTGGTGAGCAGCGCCGGGATCTTATGTTCGGCCAACATCGGGGCCGCCACTTCGAGCACCGAGCGGTAGCAATCGTCGATGGTCAGCAGCAGTGGATTGGCGGGGCGGTCGCCGGCCAAGAGCTGATCCAGCGAGACCGGCGTGTAATGGCGCTTGAAGTAGGCCAGGTGCGCCGAAAAAGCATCCGGGCTGGTCGAGATGCCCAGGCTGCGCGTGAACAGCGACGGGCTGCGCTCGAAGTGATGATAGGACACGCAAGTGACGATGGAGGACGTCATCATGGGCAGGGGGTTCCTTTAGGCGGCACGAAACGCGAGATGCCAGTCCAGCCGGCGCAGGGCACGGCCAGGGAGAGGCAAGAGTTTTTTGGGAAGGGCTTTGGTCAAGTGCGCCAACGCCTGGCTGGCAGCGGCGGCAGCGTGTCCGGCGCCCGAGCGGGCAAACGCCACGCCATCGGTTACCGGGAAACTGCAGTCGGAAAATTCCAGCTTGTAGCGGTACTCGCCCGCACCCAGATGCAGCGCTTGCACGCCCTCGGCAGCGGCGCTTTCAGCCATCAGTCGCAGCAGGATATTGCCTGGCGACAGTTCGGCGTAGGTCGGATCGTAGCCTGGGAACCAGTAGTGCAAGGTCTCGCGCGTGCGCAGGCCGAAATGGGCGGCCACCAGCGCATCGCCGAAGTACAGCGAGGAGAGCTGGCCGCGCAAAGCGGGATCGTGCGCCGTGTGCAGCCGATCAACCAGTTCGCGCACCCAGGAAAAGTCGAACAGCATGGGCTGCCTGGTGGCGGCAAACTGCGCCTGCTTCCACCTGATCAGCGTTTCCAGTGTGCGGTCCGAGCGGTCGTCGAAGACAAGTGTCAGCGCGCCGAAGTCCTTGCGCGCCTTTTCGCTGCGTGTGCGGATGGCGCGGAAGGCGGATTTGGCGAAGGGCAAGCGGCGCTCTTCATAGGCCGCATAGCCGCCGGCAAGGGTCATGACGTGAAAAGCGTGAGGTGCGCCGAAGCGGGCGCCAAGCGCGGCAGCACCGATCGGAGCATGGCGCAGGGACATCATCCCGACCCCGGCATTTGCCAATAGGTCGGCGGAGTCGACTGTGGTGCCCGCCGGGGCGATCAGCCCGTGAATATCGTTGAGCGGCCCGCCGATCGGCCCATAGAGGCCGGGCGCGCGCCGTTGCATAGGCAGTAGGGCGGCGATGCGTCCGTCCTCTTCCACGACCAGCAGCCGGGCCGTGCGCGTGACGCTGGCGACAGCCTCGGTGAACTCCGGTGCAAAATAGGGGCTGGCCAGCACCGGATTGCCCACGGTGAGCGCAGTCCAGGCCGCCCGCAGGGACGGGTCGAGATGAGCGGCATCGGTGAGGCGGCAGCGCAGCATGGGGACCACTCGGGGTTCGTGAGGGTCAGTATGCTCGCGCGATGGTCAATGCCGAGTTCACGGAATGACGAGATGTTGTGGACTTTGCATGAAGAGGCGTGCCACCGCGGCGCAACCTTCCCTCGCCCCATATGTCCGGGGAGAAAAAAAGAGCGCTAAATCACGGTCGTACGGAGCCAAGCCAGCACCTCGGCGGCATGATCCGCTGGCGGATGCACGGGATGGAAAACATGCTCGATCCGCCCATCGCGCAGCAGCAGCGTGAGGCGGCGCAAGAGCTTGTCTTGGCCGGCCGCGAAGGTCGGCAGACGCCAGGCCTCGCGCAGCGCGCCGCCGGCGTCGCTCAGCACATCGAATGGCAGCGCCAGGCGCTGCGCCAGTTCGCGCTGATGCTCGATGCTCTGCCCACTGATTGCAACCACGCGCGTGCCAAGCGCCTCGAACGCCTTATGCCGGTCCCGAAACCCTTCCAGCTCGGGCGTCGAGCCGTGTGCGCCCAGCAACTCGTCCCATTCCAGCGGATTGGGCAAGCCAGTCCGGCCGGTCCAAGGATAGATGACCACCACGCAGCGGCCAGCCAGGGCTGCAGAATCGATGGCCGGTCCGTTCACCGATGGCAGGCTGACCGAGGCTAGTGTCGCGCCGGCCGACAAATGCGTCGTCGCTCCATCGTCCAGCGGCGGCGTCGCCATGGCATCGGCCACCCAATAATCGTAACGGCCTACCGGCTCGAAGCCGAACCCGCGATAGAGCGCCAGGGCGCCCACATTGTCGTCACTTACCTGCAAATGCAACGTGTGAGCCCCCTCCCCATGGGCCCAGGTCTCGATGCCACCCAGGATCGCGCGCGCCCCGCCACGCCGCCGCGTCTCTTGGCGGCTGGCCATGCACTCGAGGGTGGCGATGCCGTCCTCGATGGTGGCGAGGCCGCAGGAGAGTGTGATGCCGCGCTGCCGGCAGCTGACATAGGCCAGCGGCTGCCGCAGCAGCGCCAGGATCTCCGGCGCGCTGCGTTTGCGCGTCTCGTCGAGCACGCCGAAATAGACGCGCAACCAGTTGGGCGAAGGTAGCGACGACCATTCGACGCCGCTGAGGTCGGGCCGGCGCAACTGCGTCGCCTTGGCCATGATGAGGGCGCCAGCTTCGATGTGGTAGCCGCGCGCCTGCAACGCGGCCTTCAGCTCCGGCGGCTCGCTTACGTCGGAGATACGGAAGCGCGCGCGCCGTCCCCTGAACTGGTAATATTGCTCCACCTTGGCGATCGAGGCGGCGAGATCCGTCCCGTCGTAGTCGAGCGTGAAGGTCGAATTGCTGCGCCCGTAGCCGCCGCCCGACGAGCGCCAGACCCAGCCATCGACATTGGCGCTCTCCAGCGCCGGCCAGGCAAAGAAGCCTGCGCGCTCCACGCGGCGCAGATCGTCACGGTACGGCACAACCGAGGCTGCCGGCGGCGCAGCCGTCATGCCCGGCCCCGGCTGCCCTGCAGCGCGCGCCACACCACCTCAGGCGTTGCCGGCATATCGATATGCGTCGTGCCATTGTGCCGCCACAGCGCGTCCACCACGGCGTTCATCACGGCTGGCGCCGCGCCGATGGTGCCGGCCTCGCCTGCGCCCTTGAGCCCAAGCGGATTGCTGCGGCCTGGCACATTGCGGGTCTCGAAAGCGATCTGCACCGTGTCGTCGGCGCGCGGCAGGCAGTAATCCATCAGGCTGGCGGTGAGCAATTGGCCGCTGCCGCTGTCGAACACCGTCCGCTCAAGGAGCGCCTGTCCGAGGCCCTGCACCACGCCGCCGTGGATCTGGCCTTCCAGCAGCATCGGGTTCACGGTCACGCCGACGTCGTCGACGATGCTGTAGGCCTTGAGTGCAACTTCGCCTGTGCGTGGATCAATCTCGACTTCGGCGATGTGGCTGCCGTTGGGATAAGTGAACTCGCCAACCTTGAACGCGCCGTTGCTCTCGATGATCTCGCCCATGTCCTTGGCCTTGACCGCAATGGCCCGCAGACTGATCGATTTGTCGGTGCCCCTGACGCGCACGGTGCCTGCCGCCAATTCCAGATCGGCAACCGCCGCTTCCAGTTCGCCTGAGGCGCGCGTCTTGAGATCATCGCCTAGGCGGCGCGAGGCCTGCTCGACGATGACTGCGCCCAGCGGCACCGATTTCGAGCCACCCGTGCCGCCGCCGGTTGCGATGCGCGCGGTATCGCCCTGGATGACGTCGATGTCGCCGATCTCGAGCCCGAGCGCATCGCAGGCGATCTGCGCAAAGGCCGTGCGGTGCCCCTGGCCGTTCGACTGGCTGCCGGTGAAGATCTGTATGCGCCCTTCCGACGTCAGTTCCATACGCGCCTTTTCCGAGCCCGCCGCGCAAGCTTCGATGTAGGTGGCCAGCCCGATGCCACGCAGCTTTCCTGCTGATAGGCTCTCGCGCAGCCGCGTCTCGAAACCCGCCCAATTGGCCTTTTCCAGGCCGCGCCGCATGTGGCCTTCGAATTCGCCGACATCGTAGGTGCGCCCGACGCCGTTCTTGTACGGCATCTGGCTCGGTTGCACGAAATTCTTCGAGCGCAGCTCATCGACCGGAACGCCCAGCTCGCGCGCGGCCTTGTCGACCAGCCGCTCGATCAGATAGGCCGCTTCGGGCCGGCCGGCGCCGCGATAGGCGTCCACCGGCTGCGTGTTGGTCATGACGCAGCGGATGCCGACGTGCACGGCGGGAATGGCGTAAAGCCCGGTTGAGAGCGGCACGCCGAAACCGGGCAGCGAGGCGGAGAATTCGGACAGATAGGCCCCCATGTTGCAGCGCAGGTTGATGTCGAGGCCGATGAAGCGGTTGTCGGCATCCAGCGCCAGCGTTGCCTTGGCGAGATTGTCACGGCCATGACAGTCGGCCAGGAAATGCTCGGAGCGATCGCCGATCCAGCGCACCGGCCGGCCGAATTTTTTCGCCGCCACCATGGCCAACGGATATTCGCGGTAGACAAAGAATTTGGTGCCGAAGCCGCCGCCGACATCGGGTGGTGAGATGACGCGCAGCTGCTCGGGCGCGATTGCGAGCACCTTGCAAAGCCCATCGCGCATCTGGTGCACGCCTTGCGAGCCGAGCGTGACGGTATAATGCTCGTTTGCCGGATCATAGACCGCCAGCACCGAGCGCGGTTCCATATAGTTGGCGACCAGCCGGTTATTGACGATCTCGATCTCGATCTTGCGAGCGGCCTTGGCGAGCGCCGCCTTGGTCGCTGCCTCGTCCCCAACCGAGGCGTCATAGAGCAGGTTGGTGCCTTGCTCAGGCCAGACGATCGGCGCGCCCGGGGCCAGCGCTTTGGCGATGTCGGTCACGGCCGGGAGCGGATGGTAGTCGATCTCGATCAGCTCGGAGGCATTGCGCGCGGCCTGTTGGGTCTCGGCGACGACAAAGGCGATCGCCTCGCCGACGTGGCGAACGGTGTCGCTGGCCAGCACCGGATAGGGCGGATGCCAATGCTCGGAGCCGTCACGGTTCTTCATCATGCGAAAATTCGGCAGCGAGGCCAACGCGACCACATCGGCAGCCGTCAGGATGCCGATGACGCCGGGAGCGGAGCGCGCCGCATCCAAGGCTCCGACGCGAATGCGCGCGTGGCCGGCCGAGGATCGCAGCACATAGGCCTGGACCTCTCCCGGGGCCGTGGCGTCGGTCGGATAGCTGCCCAAGCCGGTCAGGATCGGCCGGTCCTCGACGCGCCTGGGCGAGCGTCCGAAGCTGGCGGGAAATTTGCGCAAAGAGCTGAGCACGGTCATGCCGGGAGGCTCCGATGGCGTGGACGGGAAGCCGGCAGTTGTGCCCCGAGCGGGTGGCAAGGTCAATATGGCCGGACCTGGCTGTTCGGTTAAGCTTGCAGCCTCTCAACCACGGCGTGCACTTTACGCGTGGGTGGACGACCGTATCTCATGCAAATTCATCGGAGTCCGGTAGTTGCCGGGAGCTATGACGAATGTGTAATATTTGCGCCTCGTCACCGCGCACGCGAAAATACACGGCAGAACGGTAGCGTGGAACCGCTACGCGCCGCACATCGGGCGCTTCAGTCTCTTGGCCGCGGCGGCGGCCCTGTCCAATCACAGACACAGTCGTTCTGATGGCCTGCCGAATTTTCTGAGCGCCGGTCGGACTGCTTTCAAAGATTTCAGCGTAGATTTCGCGCAAATCGGCACTGGCCCGCGGCGCATAGCGAACTCTCATGGCTCATGACGAGCAAAGAAAGCCTCCATCTCCTCGTCCGGCACGAACTCACCGCGATCAGCCTGAGCCAAGCCTTCGGCTATCGCGGATCGCTCGCTTGCCGAGAGCCGGTAAATCGTGCCCGAGTGCTCCAACTCAATCTGGTGCGCCGCCAAGGCGAGTTCGTCCTGGGCGGCCTCCGGCCAGTTGGAGGCGCGCGACAGCAGCGCTTCAAGGGACTTGTTCATCCGACAGACTTACCACAAGTCGCCGAGGCGAGCTAGATCGCAACATGCACCCGACTGCCGAGCCAGCTGTCCACCAGTTTGCCTAGCCAGCGATTGACTGCTCCGGCATACAACAGATGGCCCGCCAGCTGTCCCGCCCGCTCCTGTGCGCCGTCGCGGTCCGTCCAGTCCTTGGCCATAGTGGTCCAGCGGTTGACCAGGGAATAGGTGATTTCGGGGTGGAACTGGATGCCCAGGCCGCAATTGCCGTAGCAGAACGCCTGGTTTTCGAACACATCGCCTTCGGCCAGGCGCATGGCGCCGACAGGAAGCTCGAACCCTTCGCGGTGCCATTGGTAAAAAGTGTCAGGCCAGGGCCCCAGCCGGCGCCCCTCGGCGGTCGGGCGCACGGCGTGATAGCCAATCTCGACCTTGCCGGCGGGGTGCTTGCCGACATTGGCGCCGAGATGCTTGGCCAGCATCTGCGCGCCGAGGCAAACGCCCAGGAAGGGCCTCTGCTCTTTCAGCGCCAGGCCGGCGAAGTCGATCTCGTCCTTGATGTAGCAATCGGGGTCGTTGCAACTCATTGGCCCGCCGAACACCACGACCCCGGCATGATCGGCGAGGGTTTTGGGCAATTGGCAGCCGTAGCGCGGCTTGCAGATTTCGAGCGCGTGGCCGCGCTGCTGCAGCACCTGGCCGATGCGGCCGGCTGACGACGCCTCGCCGTGCATGATCACCAGCACCGGCAGCGGTTTGCTGACAGGGACCGGATGTTCCGCCACCTCGACTACCGCGTCGTCCTCATGTCTCGTCTCGAAGGTCATGTCTGCCTGCCTATCTTCGCCGCAGCATCCATCCCAACACAGGAACTATGAACACTTGTGGAATGACGCGCAGCCCCGCAGCCGCGATTTGGTTGAAGACGCCTGGAACAATCAGCGTACGCCCGCACCGGAACCCACGAAATCCGGACCGCGCGACCTGTTCCGGGCTCATGACGCCCAAGACGGTCAGATAGTACGAATGTTCGGCGCACATGCGAGCATGAAACATTGTCGCAACAGGTCCTGGCAGCAGGGCAGCTATGCGCACGCCTTGGCCGGCGCATTCGTGAGCCAGGGCGCGGGTGAGCGAAATCACATAGGCCTTGGAGGCGTAATAGGCCGCCTGATGGGGACCCGGGATCAGGCCCCCGAGTGAGGCGACGTTGAGCACGCCGCCGCGGCCGCGCGCGAGCATGCCGGGCAGGAAGCGGCGGGTGAGGTCCGTTACGGCGCGCATGTTGAGATCGACCAAGTAGGCAAGATCCTCGGGCGGCTGCTCGGCGAAGGGTCCTGAGAGGCCGATGGCGGCATTGTTGACCAGGATATCGCAATAGGCGTTCAGCGCCGCGAGTCTGGCCTCGAGAGCAGCACAGCCGTCGGGGGTGGCGAGATCAGCCGAGAGCGTCTGGACCAGGCGGCCGGACAGGGCAAGGCGCGTGGTGGCGGCGGCGAGTTTGCCGGGATCCCGTGCGACCAGCAAGAGATCATGGCCGGCAAGGCCGAACTCGCGAGCCAGCGCCAGGCCGATGCCGTCTGAACCGCCGGTGATGACAGCGACGGGGCGTCGATTGGCGAACGTCGCGGCGGCGGCGGTCGGCGACCAATTGCGGCGGCGCCAGCGCTTGAGCAGGCCCTGGAGCGGGCTCATACCAACCCGCCCTGAGGTTGTTCCATCGCAAATGGAATTTCGGCCGATTGGTCACAACCGCAAGTGGCGTAGGGGCGAAACTTGTCTCGCCCGCCCCGCCGCAAAACTCGGGCCATTGGTGGTGATGACAGGCGGGCGAGACTAGTCTCGCCGCTACGCCATTGCCACCTCGACCCATCGCAGGATCGGTCAGTTGCAACGAAAGTCCGTGCCATTTCAACTGCGCTTGCGGTCTTCCAGCTGCTGCTTGAGCGCGCTCAAGGCCGCGAACGGCGAGCTCGGATCATAGGGGCGCTTATCGTCGCGGCGGGCGTCGCGGTGCACTTCGCGTGTGCCGCCCGGTGCGCTGTCGCGGTCGCGGCGCGGACGGTCACCGTCGCGGCGCGGCTTGCCAGCATCGGCGTCGCGTCGCGGTTCACGCGGGCGATCCCCCTGGTCGCCGCCCGGCTTGCGGTCGGGCGCTCCATCGCGATTGCGATCCCGGTTGCGGTCGCCGCGATACGGACGGCGCTCGTTGCTATCGCGCTCCTTGCTGGCTGGGGCCGCAGCAGTTCCTGCTTCTGCGGCGATCGGAGCCACCGCGCCATCGACGGGCGTCGCGGCGACGTCGGGATGGCCCTGGGGCGGACGGTGATTGCGGTTTCGGTTGCGGTCGCCTTGGTAGGGTCGGCGGCTTTCGCCGCCCTCGCGGCGGCGCTCGGGCTGCTCGTCGCGACGGCGGCGTGGGCGCCAGACTTCGATCATTTCGGCTTCGGTGGGTATCGCAGCAAGGTCCGTAGCTGGCGCTGCAGCCTGGGATGTCGTGGCGTCGGGAGCGGCGTCTGCGGGGGTAACTTCCGGCGCTACGGTCGCAGCCTCGGCAACCGCAGGCAGATCTGCAACGACAACAATCTCGGCAACAGGTGCAACGATTGCGCCAGCCTCAGGAGTGGACGCCGTGACCGACGCGTCATCTGCCGGAGCGGCTTCGTCCTCTCCCGGTACCACAGCCAGCTCGGCGCCAGCCTCGACCGTCGCTGCCGCCACGGCCGTCGGCTCGATCGCCTTGGGCTTCGGCTTCATCTCGGACCGGAATCCGAGCGCCTTCAGCACTTCGGCCAATTCCCCCGATGAGCAACCTAGAATAGACATCATATTCGGCAGCACGATGAAGCCGCCGTCGCCCGAAGAGCCTTTGGGAGGGGCCTCGGGCGCCGCCTCGTTCAACCGGAAGGCGATCAGTGGGCGGATCATATCCGAGAGCCGCTCCAACATATCGACGCGTACCGCGCGCGGCCCGCAAAGGTGGAAACCGCAGACGCGATAGAAATCCTCCGGCGTCGTGCCTTTGGCTGGAACGGAGGTCAGGCCCGGACGGCCCGAATCCAGCGTCCCCGGCTCGGCCGCAGCGACGCGCTCGGCGTGCTTCAGCATCCACAGCGTAACCAGCAGGTCGATAGCCGCCGGCTTGAGCAGGATCGGGATGAACAGATTGAACGCGCCGAAGCGCACGCCGTATTTGCGCAGCTGGCCGCGCGATTCCTGGTCCAGCTCGCGCACGTCCTTAGTGACCGCCTCGCGCTTCAGGATGCCAAAATTCTCGCGCATCTGGAACGCGATACCGCGCGCCAGCCCTGTAATGTCCTCGGCGCGGCCCAGCTCCATCAGCGGCTTCAAGCGCTCCTCAATAATCTCATTAAGCCATTCGTTCAGGCGGGTCTGCACCTTCTCCTTGTCCGGGAGCGCCAGATGCTCGTCGCAGATAATGACCAGGGACGGCTTCAGGGCGTCCTCGCCCTTCTCCAGCCGGGCGATGTCCTCGCCCTTCCAGAGCACCTTGGCGCCGATCCGCTGCAGCTTGAAGGCATCGCTCTTGGCCGAGGCGACGCGGCGGGCGCGCATGGCCATTTCCTTGCCGAGCACCTGCACCGAGGCGCTGCGGGCGGCTTTGGCGTTCAGCGAATCCGACGACACATTTTCCGGCGCAAACAGGAAGCCGTTCAGCTTGCCAACGAAATGCTTCTCGACATGAACCGACCCGTCGTCGCGGATTTCGGCAGCGAGGTCGTCGTCGTCGCGCAGGCGCTTGACCAGCGTGGAGGTGCGCTTGTCGACAAAA
>Ga0209069_10001198_pt1 | contig 13060 bp, 10 predicted proteins | sample Str013_2_FD_187202 | JGI IMG/M metagenome (GOLD analysis project Ga0209069, IMG submission 187202) | Freshwater sediment microbial communities in response to fracking from Pennsylvania, USA - Straight Creek_MetaG_SC_2013 (SPAdes) (version 2) | ecosystem: Environmental > Aquatic > Freshwater >...
GGCCTATGACGTCCGGCCAGAGACGCGCGAACAGGCCGAGAGTCTCGGCGCTCAGTTCGTGAAGCTCAAGACGACCATCGATGCGACCGGCGCCGGCGGCTACGCCCGCGAACTGACCGCAGAAGAACGCGCCGCCCAGCAGGCGGAACTCAACGAGGTCATCGGCGGGATGGACATCGTCATCACCACCGCCCAGGTGCCGGGCCGCAAGCCGCCACTCCTCGTCACCGCGGAGGCGGTCGGCAAGATGAAGTCGGGCTCGGTCATCGTGGACATGGCGGCGTCGGCGCTGGGCGGCAACGTCGAACTGTCGAAGGCCGGCGAAACGATCGAGTCACCCAACGGCGTGACCGTCATCGCCCCGGACAACCTGCCGGCCACCATGCCAGCCGGCGCGTCCGCGTTCTACGCCCGGAACATCTCGGCCCTGCTGCTCGGGATGGTCAAGGACGGCAACCTCGACCTCGACTTCGAGGACGAGGTGACGAAGTCGACTGTCATCAGCCACGGCGGGGCGATCCTGTCCGAGCCTGTCAGGAAGCTGCTCGAGCCGGCCGCTCCGGCCGCTGGAGGCACCGCGTGAGCGACCAACTCCTCACCTCGCTGGCGATCTTCACCCTGGCGATCCTCGTCGGGTTCGAGGTCATCAGCAAGGTCCCGGCGACCCTGCACACGCCGTTGATGTCGGGAGCCAACTCGATCCACGGCATCGTCCTCGTCGGCGCGATGATCATCGCGTCCGAGGCGGATAACCCGCTGAGCTATCTGCTCGCCTTCATCGCGATGGTGTTCGGGTCGATGAACGTGGTCGGCGGCTACGTCGTCACGGACCGGATGCTCCAGATGTTCCGCAAGAAGCCGACGGCCCCCAAGGCCACCACCGAGGGCGCCGACGGCGCTCCCGGCGCCTAGCCGAGGAGCGAGTCGATGTCTCAACAATGGATCTACACGGTCGTCTACCTCGCCTGGCTGGCGGGGGCGTCCTGCTTCGTGCTGGGCCTCCACCGGATGAACTCACCGGCCACCGGGCGGAGCGGCAACCAGCTCAGCGCCGCGGGGATGGTCATCGCCGTCGGGGCGACCCTCGTCTACCTCATCAGCCGTGAAGGTGGCCTGAGCGGGACGGCCCTCGTCATCATCGTCGTCGGCTTCCTGATCGGCGGGGGCGCCGGCCTGTACACGGCGCGGACCGTGAAGATGACCGCGATGCCGCAGCTGGTGTCGCTGTTCAACGCGGTCGGCGGCGGTGCCGCGGCCCTCGTCGCGATCGACGACTTCATCCGGCTCAACTCGGGCGCGCCGGTCGACACGACGATCTTCGTCGTTCTCGGCGCGCTGATCGGCTCGGTGACGTTCAGCGGCTCGCTGATCGCCGGCGGCAAGCTCCAGGGCCTCATCCCGGGCAAGCCCATCTACGTCCCCGGCGGCCAGCTCGTGACGATCGGGCTCGCGATCATCGCCGTCCTCGGGACTGTCGCGCTCGTCGCGGGGGCCGCGGGGGCACTGTCGCTCGGCAGCACAGCCACCATCGGACTCCTCGCGATCGTCGTGCTCGCCGGGCTGATCTTCGGGGTCACGATGGTCCTGCCGATCGGCGGAGCGGACATGCCCGTCGTCATCAGCCTGCTCAACTCATTCACCGGCACAGCCGCGGCGATGGCCGGGTTCGTGCTGGGCAACCCGGTCCTCATCATCGCCGGCGCCCTCGTCGGCGCGTCGGGCGCGATCCTGACCAAGCTCATGGCCGATGCAATGAACCGGTCGATCATGAACATCATGGTCGGTGGGTTCGGTGGCGGTGACGAAGCGGCCGGGGCGACGGCCGGGGTCGGTGGCGCGGTCCGCGAGATCGGCGCCGACGACGTGGCCATCCAGTTGGCCTACGCCAGCTCGGTGATCATCGTCCCCGGCTACGGCCTTGCCGTCGCGCAGGCACAGCACGCCGTTCGCGAGCTGGCCGAGCTTCTCGAGTCCAGGGGCGTCGATGTCAAGTACGCCATCCATCCCGTGGCCGGCCGGATGCCGGGGCACATGAACGTCCTCCTCGCGGAGGCGAACGTGCCCTACCCCCAGCTCAAGGAGATGGACGAGATCAACCCCGAGTTCGACCGCTGCGACGTCGCACTCGTCATCGGCGCGAACGACGTGACGAACCCGGCCGCCCGGCGACCCGGCTCACCCGTGTCGGGGATGCCCATCCTCGACGTCGATCACGCCAAGTCGATCGTCGTCATCAAGCGCTCGATGGGCAAGGGCTACGCGGGCATCGACAACGAGCTGTACTCGGACCCGAAGACGGGGATGCTGTTCGCCGATGCGAAGGACGGCCTTGCTGCGCTGACTGCGGCGGTCAAGGCGCTCTAGCCGGACCCACGTTCCAGGGTCGTCGGCCCGGAGGTCAGGCGCTCGGGACGACCGCCGCGGTCCGCGGCACCGTGGTCGTGTCGTGCATCCGGAGTGGCGCGAGCGAACCGAGGCCCTCGGCCACGACGATCGCATCGTCCCCCTGTTCCAGGATGAAGTCGGACGATGGGTTGACGAAGGCCCGCCCACCGCGATTCACAGACAGCAGGGTCGCCTTGTGGTCGCTGCGCAGGAGCGACGAGACGGCATCGATGGAGCGCCCGATGTAGTCGTCGGGCAAGGTGATCCGGTACAGCTCCGAGCCTTCGCCGCCGGACACGATGTCGGTCACGAGGGCGGACAGGCCCGGGTAGAGCGCCGAGCGAGCCAACAGGTGCGAAGCCATCTTGGAGGTGACCAGGAGCTCGTTCACGTCGGCCCGCCAGAAATGCGGCTCGTGGCGCGGATTGTTGACCTCGGCGACCGTGCGCACATTCGGCGCGATCGATGAGATCGCCATCACGACCAGGATCGAGTGCATGTCCGCTTCGTCCGACGCGTCGGCCGGGAAGATGAGCGCCGACGAGGCCGCCCCGATGCCTGCACGTTCGAGGTCGCCCGCATCGGTCGCGTCGCCGCGAACGAAGTAGACGCCCGATCCCGCCGGGTTCTTCTCGACATCGGCCAGCACGACGATCTTCTGTTTATAGTCGTCGCCGCGCAGCTCCTCGATCAGGTCGCGGGCCGTGCTGTTCCAGCCGCACACGATGATGTGATCCTTGTGCCCGGCGGCCCCCAAGCCTGCGCCCTCCTTCAGCAGGAAATCGATGACCATCGCGACGATCGAACCGGTGATGAGTCCGAGCATCGCGACCCCGAACAGGATAAGCAGCCAACTGACCGCGCGCCCACCCGGGGAGGTGACGAAGCTCGCGGTACCCTGGCCGAGGACGGTGGCGACGCCCCAGTTGAACGAGTCGAACAGAGATTCGAGCGTCACTGGCTTCTCCAGGACCGTGATCAGGAGCGCCGCGATGGCGACGACGATGACGATCCCCTCGGTCAGCGCGATGAAGAACCGACGATCGAGCTGACCGGTCACCCGGCGGAGATGCCAGGCGACGCGCCGGAGGATCGGGCTCGCCAGGACGGGCATCGGCAACGGGACCTTCGCCATGCGCCCGATCGTGCCACACGACGGCGGTCGGCGTCAGGTCGCCGACGGTGCCTCCAGCGTCGTGACATCCACGACTTCGGCAGACAGCGCGGTGGCCAGGTCGGCAGGCGCGACATGGAGATTGACCCCGTGGGCACCGCCGCCGATCGCGACCGCCCGATGACCCATCGCGGAGGCGTCCACGATGACTGGCCAGGCCCGCGCCGCACCGAACGGGGTGATCGCCCCGCGCTCGTAGCCGGTCACGTCACGGGCCTCGTCGGCATCGGGCAGGGACAGCCGCTTCACCCCGAGGTGCGCACGCACCTTCGACCAGTCGAATCGGCGCCCGCCGGGCACCAGCACGAAGACGTAGTCGTCGTCGCCACGCCGGACGACGATGGTGCGCAGCAGGGCACCGAGGTCGATCCCCTGGAGCTCGGCACTCTCCTCGGCGCTGTGGGCGCGCTCGGTCCGGACGACGGAGTACCGGACGCCTGTCGAGTCGATGGCGTCGATCGCCCTCGTACGCTCGGTCATGCTTGCGGTTTGCCGGCGTCATGCACGGGGAAGCTGCCCTCAGAGTCGGGCGAGCGACCGTCCGAGTCGCCGCCGATAGTCGGCGTCAGCGACGCCGCGCCAGGTCGGCCCGAGCCGTCGGTGCAGTCGCTCGACACGTACCTCCTTGGCGTCCACGAAACGCTGGATGGCGGCCAGCTGCCCGGGACGGAGAGCCGTCGAGCTCGCGGCGGTCGCACGGGCCCGTTCGGCGGCGGCATGGTAATCGTGGATGTCCCCGAGCTGATCCTGGAGGGCGACGACGCGCCGGATGAGCTCGGTCGCCTGCGGCTCGATCGGCTCCCGCAGGAACTCGAGCGAGTAGCGCAACCACTTGATGGCGATGCGCAGGTCATGGAGCGTCGCGACGTCCGCCTCGGGCAGAGCTGGCTCGAACGCCCAGACCGCCTGGTAGGCCTCCCACGATACCGCCGACGCTCGCATCCGGACGGTCGCCGGCGTGTGGGGGTCGACCGGCCTCGCACCGGCCCCGGGTGTCATGAGGAGTGCTTCGTAGTCGTCCACGAAACCGGTGAACCAAGCCGACCGGAGTCGATCGACGAGCTCGCCGTGGCGCAGCGCACGCTGGGCGGTCCAGTCATCGAGCATCGGCGTCAGCGCGAGTCGCTCTCGCTTCGACCGGCGTTCGCGGGATTCCGCGAGGATCGCGATCTGGACGTCGAGGTCGCGGACCTGACCGAGTTGAGCACCGATCAACCTCAACTGCCGGACATGATCGCGGACGACCGGACGCTCGAACGCGTCACCGAAGACCCGCCAGCCGGCGCGGATGCGGCGGCTTGCAACACGCATCGCGTGGACCTCCTCTGGATCCTCGCCGGCGATGGTGCCCGGGACGCGAGCGAGCATCCGCGACAGGTGGAAGCGCAGGATCTTCCGGCCCGCCTCGGCCCACGGATCGTCGGCGGCGACCTCGGGGCTGCGCGCCGCGTTGAAGTGTTCGACCGCGACCTGGGCCGCCTGCGTGACGTCGGCGTCGGAGATCGCGACGTGACCCCGACCCGGGCCGACCGCACGAAGCAGCCGCGGACGTGCTGGCGCCTCGTCGGCCAGGGGCGCAACGTCGTGGCGTTCGGCGAAGGGGGCGCTAGTCATGGTCGACGGCTCGCTACGCGGCTGCCGCCTGGGCTGCACCGGCGACTCCGGTCGGCTCGTCGCCGGTCCGGATCTTGAGCAGCTTCCGTGCCTCCTCCACGACGATGAGCGTCAATGCCACCAGGAGGCAGACGGCCCACTGGTCGGGCGTCAGGCTCACGGTGCCCAGGATCCTCTGGAGGAACCCGAGCTCGGTCGCGAAGATGATCGTCAACACCGACAGTCCCGTGGCGATGAGCAGTGGGCGGTTGCCGAGGATGGATCCGCCGAACAGCGACTCACTCTCGTCGGCGGTCTCCAGCGAGGAGAACAGGCGGAACAACGAGAAGGTCGTGACGCCCATCGTCCGGGCGATCGCATCACCGAAGGTGGCGTCGGCCCAGGAGAGAACACCGAGGGTCCCGGCGGCCATGACCAGGCCGCAGAACACCAGCCAGCGCATCAGGCGCGGCGGGATGATGTTCTGCTCCTTCGGCCGCGGCGGGACGGCCATGAGGCCTTCGCGCGGCTCACCGTAGCCGAGACCGATGGCCTGGAAGACGTTCACCGTGAAGTTGAGCCACATCGTCTGGAGCGGCAGGAACGGGATCCCGCCGAGGATGTTGAGCAGCGACGAGCCGAGGAACGTGCCGATGAACCCGAACAAGCCGGCCATCTGGAATCGGATGAACCGGAGCAGGTTGTCGTAGACCGCGCGCCCGAGACCGACGGCCTTGACGATCGTCGCGTAGTTGTCGTCGGTCAGGATCATGACCGCGGCCTGCTTGGAGACCTCGGTGCCGGTGATGCCCATCGCGATCCCGATGTCGGCCTTCTTCAGGGCGGGTGCATCGTTCACGCCATCGCCGGTCATCCCGACGACATGGCCCTTCATCTTCAGGATGTCGACGAGGTGGACCTTGTCCTCGGGCGATACCCGGGCGATGACCCCGATGCCGTCGATCTGGCGCATCGCTTCTTCGTCGCTCATCGCCCGGAAGTCGGCGCCTGTGATCGCGCGACCCTCGATCCCGAGCTGGTGGGCGATGGCCTCGGCGGTGACCGCGTGGTCGCCGGTGATCATCCGGACCTGGATGCCGGCCGCCTTGGCTGTCGCGATGGCATCCTTCGCGGCGGGCCGCGGCGGATCGACGATCCCGACGATCGCCAGGAGCGTGAGTCCATCGATGGCCGGCAGCAAGTCGGCGTTCGGGTCGAATGTCGCTGGGTCGAAGTCCTTCTCGCCGGTGGCCATCACCCGCAGGCCCATGGTGCCGAGGCGCTCGTTCTCCGCGAGGTATGCGTCGTGCAACTCGGCGATCGGAACCTCCGTGCCGTCGGGTCCGTGTGCTGAGACCGCCCGCGCCAGCAACTGGTCGGGCGCGCCCTTGATGTAGCCGCGGATGACGTCCTTGCCGTTCGGGTCCTTCATCGCGTGGAAGGTGGCCATCATCTTGTAGGCCGCGTCGAACGGCAGGGTCGCAACGCGCGGGTACCGCTCGCGGGTGAGCGTCGGGTCGACGCCACCCTTGGCCGCGAGGACGACCAGCGCGCCTTCGGTCGGATCGCCGACGAGCGCACCGTCGCGGACTTCTGCATCGGCACACAGAGCCATCGGCAGGAGGTATCGCTCGAGCGGGACGTCGGGCTGACCGCCTGTATGGGTGATCTGCCCAGTCGTCTGGTAGCCGTCCCCGCTGATGGCGTAGCGCCGGCCGACGATCGCCATCTGGACGGCGGTCATCTGGTTCAGGGTGAGGGTTCCGGTCTTGTCGGAGTTGAGCGCGGAGGTCGAACCGAGCGTCTCGACCGAGCGGAGGCGCTTCATGATCGCGCCGGCCGCGGCGAGGGTCTGGGACCCCTTCGACAGGATCGCCGTGGTGACCGCCGGCAGGGCGGTCGGGATGGCCGCGACCGCGAAGGCGACCGCGCTCAGGAACAACTCCTGGGCCTGGACGCCGCGGTAGAGGCCAAGGCCGATCGAGATCGCCAGGGCGATGCCGGCGATGACGAGGATCTGGTTGGTCAGCGCATCGAGCTGCCTGGTCAGCGGCGTCTTCTCGATGCCGGTGGCGTTGAGCATGCCGCTGATATGGCCGACCTCGGTGGCCATCCCGGTCGTCGTGACGAGGATCGTGCCCGCACCTCGGGTGACCTGGCAGTTCATGAACGCCATGTCCACCCGGTCACCGAGTGCCGCGTCGGCGGCCACGCCGTCCACCTGCTTGGGCGTCGGGACGCTCTCGCCGGTCAGTGCGGATTCGTCGATCTCGAGCGTCGCCGCCGTCAGGATCCGCGCGTCCGCCGGGACGAGGTCGCCGGCCTCGATGTTCACGATGTCGCCGGGGACGAGCTCTTCCATCGGGATCTCGGCGAGGTCGCCGTTGCGCCGGACCTTCGCCTTGACGACCATCATGCTCTGGAGTGCCGAGGCGCTGGCTTCCGCCTTGCCCTCCTGGTTCATCGCCATCCAGGCGTTGAACACGGTCAAAAGGAGGAGGAAGACGCCGGTGTAGAACTGGCCAGGCAGGAACAGGCAGATCACGCCTGCGACGAGCAGGACGAGCTGCATCGGGTCGGCGTACTGCCGGGTGAACTGCTGCACCTTCGAGGCCTTCTTCGCCTCCGTGAAGGTGTTCGACCCGACCTTGACACGGCGAGCGTCCGCTTCGGCTGTCGTGAGGCCGTGCTCGACGTCGACGCCCTGCTGTCGAAGCGCCTCATCCGGGTTCAGGGCGTGCCACGCGATAGCGGCGGCGCCGCTCGTCGGCGCGGCGGTCGTCGGTGCAGCCGCGGTCATGCCTTCTTCCCTTTCCTGGCCTTCCTGGCCGACTTCTGCGCAGCGATCTTCGCCAACTCGATCTCGATCGGGTCGGGCGCGACGCCCTCGGGGGCCTGCGCCTCGAGGTCGAGCTTGGTGACCTCGAGTGCCTCGCGCGCCTCGGACGACACCTTTGGGAATCGCGGGTCGATGTCGATGAGTGTATGGGCAAGGATGCCGGCCGCGACGACCCGTGCGAACGGCTTGTCATCCGCGGGGATCACGTACCACGGTGCCCACGTGGTGCTCGTGTTCGACAGCACGTCGCTGAATGCCTTCTGGTAATCGTCCCAGTAGGTCCGTTCCTTGGCGTCGTTGGCGCTGAACTTCCAGTTCCTGTCGGGTTCGTCGATGCGCATGAGGAAGCGGCGTCGCTGCTCTTCCCGCGACACGTTGAGGAAGAGCTTGACGAACCGGTACCCCTGGTCTGTCAGATAGTGCTCCCAGTCGTTGATCTCGCGGAAGCGACGCCGCCAGATTCCGCGGTCCTTGAGCTTCGGTGGCAGCTTCTGCCCGGCCAGGATCTGCGGATGGACCCGGACCACGAGGACTTCCTCGTAGTAGGACCGATTGAAGATGCCGATGTTGCCGCGCTCGGGCAGTCTCTTCTGATAGCGCCACATGTAGTCGTGGTTGAGGTCCTCACTCGAGGGGATCTTGAAGCTGCTCACCTGGACGCCCTGCGGGTTCACGCCGCTCATGACGTGGCGGATGGTTCCGTCCTTGCCGGCGGCATCCATCGCCTGGAGGACCATCACGACGCCGTGGGTGTCCTGGGCGGCGAGCCGGGCCTGGTATTCGGCGAGGAGGCCGACCCCTTCGTGAAGGACCTGCTTCGCTACCTTGACACTGACGGCGCGCGAACCGGCGGAATCGAAGTCGCGCGGCAGCCGGACCTTGCTCCCGGGCGCGACCCGGAATGGGGCGATGAACTCCGCGATGCGCTTCGATCCCAGGTCGGACATTCGGGCTCCTACCCTCCACCGTCGTGAAGTCACGTTTCGGGCAGGCACGCGCGGTCCTCGACCCGGACACGCATTGTGGAGACTTGACTCGTGCCCGGCAAGGGCCGACCGGCCCAGGCCGCAGGTCGTTCCCGCGCGTGGCGGTCAGGTCGTGGCCGGCTCGACGAGCTCGATCCGGATGCGCTTGTTGATGCGGCCCTTGGATTCGTAGCCGGTGACCCGGATGCCACCGACCTCGCGCGTGTTCGCGACGTGGGTCCCGCCGTCAGCCTGAAGGTCGAGTCCGACGATCTCGACCGTCCGGATCTCCTCGATGCCCTCGGGCAGCAGGTTGATCTTGGTCCGGATGAGATCGGGGATGGCGAAGGCCTCATCGCGCGGCAGCACGTTGACGCGGACATCCCGCGCGGCCGCCAGCTCCGCGTTGACCGAGGCCCCGATGGCGTCCACGAGGTCGCCCGACATCCGTTCGAACTCGAAGTCCATCCGGCCGGACCCAGGTTCCATGTTGCCGCCGGTCACGAGCGCGCCGTAGTCGCGCCAGACGACGCCGCACAGAGCGTGAAGGGCAGTGTGCGTCCGCATCAGCGCGAGCCGCCGGGCCCACTCGAGATCCACCCGAACGAGGTCGCCGACTGTCGGCAGGTCGTCATCGCCGGGCTCGAGTTCGTGGACGATCTCCCCACCGACCTTGCGCGCGGCACGGACCGTCCACCTCCGGCCGTCGCCGGTCCGGATGACGAGGCCGCGGTCGGACGGCTGGCCTCCGCCACCTGGATAGAAGACCGTCCGGTCGAGGATGAGGAGCGGGGCCGCGTCGCCGAGCTCGACGACCACGACTCGTGCGTCGACGGACCGCTGGTACGCGTCCGTGTAGCAGAGCTGCTCGCCGGTCGGGGTCATACCAGACCACCGGTCACTGGACGTTGAGTGTCCCGATCATCGTCGGATGGACCGAGCAGACGAAGGCGTAGGCACCAGCGTCAAGTGCCGGGACGTCGTACGTCCGAGTCTCGACACCATTGAAGATCGGTCCCTTGAACAGTTCCGCGCCGGTCGAGCCACCCTGGTGGATCGAGACATTGTGCGGGACCCCGGCATCCATGTTCTTGAACTGGATCTGGAACGGCGTGCCCGCCGGGGCGGTGAGCGTCGTCTGGTCGTACTTGATGTTGGTCGCGCTGATGATCACGACAGTCGAGTTGCCGGAACCGCTCGGTGCGGCCGATGCGGACCCGGAACCGCTTGGCGCCGGCGCCTTCGACGGGGCGGGCGCGTAGGTCCATCCGGCGTCGGCCGAGGTACAGGCGGCGACGACGATCGCGGAGAACACGGCGGCCGACAGCAGTCGCGCATGACGCATGGAGATGGGACCTTTCATCGTCGCGGATCGGTGTTGCGGTGAAGCGTAGGGAATCTACCGCGCCGCGCGAGGTCGTGTCGTCTTGTTCGTGCGGAGGAGTCCGGGGTGGTCCGGTCCGGCCGATGGTACTGCTGGGTCACCCCTACCCAGTACCAATGGGCCGGTTGTGGCTCGGACGTCCGGGCGCCTAGTCTCGCTGTCCACCTCGATCTGAGGTGCGCATCTTTGTTTCGAGCACAGACCGGAGCGCTTCGCATGATCAAGCATCTCATCCATCGTTCATGGCGAATCGCCGTCACTGTCGGTCCCCTGGTTGCCATCGCTCTGTCGCTGGCCGCCGGGATGAAGTGGCGCTGACCTAGTCCACCCTTCTCGCCGCCTTGCCGGGGCCCATCCGGCGAGACGAACCGCGACCCGATCGAGACCCGGAGACCTCCCTCCGGGTCTCGCGGCGTGTCCAGGGGTTTCGTTGTGGCAGCTGTCCGTCGTGGGGGTCATCGCAGCCCACACGACCGATCCGACGAGGATACGTGGTCATACGCACGCCCCCGGGGCGTAAGGCCTCGTCCAAACGTGTTCTCCGGGCAGAGAGGACGCGCAGTGACCCAGGCCACGCTCGAAACCGGGTGGCAACGCCATCCTCGGGGGGGACGCCAGTCGGGATCGGGCCGCGACTCGTCCTTACGTCTCGGGGGTGTGCCTTTGGCCACCGGGTGTCACGCCCCTCCTCTCAATGCCGCTCGGTCAGACCCAACCGGATCGCGACCGCCGCGGCCTCCACGCGTCCCGAGACCTCCAGCTTCGACAGGATGTTGCCGACGTGGACCCCGACGGTCTTCTGGCTGATGAACAGGCGCTCGCCGATCTCGCGGTTGGTCCGGCCCTGCGCGACGAGGGCGAGGACCTCGCGCTCCCGCGTGCTCAACCCGAACGTGTCGGGCCGTCGCGTCGTGGCGGGTGGATCCCCGGCGACGGCACGGACGAGGTCTGATCGCCCGTTCGTGTGGCCGTCCACGGCACTGCCGGCGACGGCGGCCAGGCGTCCTTCGGTCACGGCCGGACCTCCGACGGCGCGGTGCGACTCGTCACGTGTCACCAGTGCCGCGACCTCGGCCGGCAATGTGATCCGGGCTCGACCCGCCAGCTCGACCAACTCGCGCAACAACGGCTTCGCCTCCAGCCGCATCCCGATCTCGACCGCGGCGAGAAGCGGGGCCTGAGCCTGGGCCCGGCCCGACCGGCTCGCCGCCGACAGGAGCGCCTCGGCCTGACGCCAGCGGGCGAGGGCCTCGTCATATGGTGACTCGAGGGCGGCCCAGCCATCGGCGACCCGCCGCCATACGTCGGCCGAATCCTCGCCCTCCGAGCGCCGCTGGAACGCGCGTGCTGTCGCCAATGACGCATCCGCGACGCGGCGCGACCCGGCCGTCGTCGGGGCGCCGCTGGCCCGTACGGCACTTGCAGCCGCGGCAAGCACGGCTGCCGTCCGCTCGCGGGCTGCCGCCAGCGGCGCGAGCTGGCGGTTCTGGTGGGCCTCGGCGGCCATCGCCGCGTCCACCTGCGCGACCATCGCGGCCATCCGCGCGACGAGCACCCACTCCTCCGTCTCGCGGACGCTCGCCCAGCCGTGGTCGACGGACCGGCTCGCGTCCGCGACGTCCCCGCGCCAGAGGGCGAACGATGCCGCCGCGAGGTAGTACGGAGCGGCCAGCTGCGGCTCGCGGACCGCAGCCAACTCGAGGACCGTCTGACCGAGCAGGCGCGACGCCTCCTCACCGGCGTCCGCCTCGATCTCGACCGCGGCCAGGACGAGGACCGCCTCCATGTGGACCACGCCGACCGACAGCCAGCTCATCGCCCGAAGACTCATCGTCCTGACCTCCGGCCAACGACCCAGGAAGAACAACGTGTCGACCACGTTGCCCGCCAGGAAGTTGCCGTAGACGGCCTCCAGACCAGCTCGCCGGGCGTCCTCGATGCCGCGGAAGGCGACCTCCACCGCCTCGACCCTGCGGTTCACGAGGTCCAGGACGGTGGTCAGGTTGGCGCGCGCTCGGAAGAGCGCGTCGGGATCGTCCAGTTCAAGCGCGGCCGCCTCCGATTCGCGCAGGAGGTCGATCGCCGCGGCCGGGTCGCTGCCCCACGCGAGCGCCACCGCGAGGGTCGTCGTCGCGTGGACTTCCTGGGCGCGCGCCGGCGGGTCGCACGCCCGCGCCACCCGGATCGCCTCACGTGCGAGGCGTTGCGCATCCGAGAAGACCCCATCGAGCATCTTGAGCTGGGCGAGACCGGCCAGCACGGTGGCGCGCGCGAGGCTCGGCTCGCGCGGGATCAGTTCGACCGCGCGGCGGGCCGCCAGCATCGCTCCCGCGGGGTCGCCGCCCGCCCGGCGCACCTGTGCGAGTCTCTCGTGGAGGAGTCCCAGTCGGATCCGATCCCGTCGGGCATCCAGCCCGGCGATGGCCGCCTCGAGGAACGCGGTCGCCCGTTGGATCCGCCCGACCGCGAAGGCGGCCTCCGAGGCCCGGACCTGGAGGTCGACCCGATCAGACGGCGGCGCCGACCGACGGCGCGACCCGACACCCGGCGCCGGTCCCTCGGGCAGCGACAGCGCCATCTCGAGCGCCTCGAGCTCATCGGCGGCGGCGTGTCGCGCACCGGCGAACGCAGCCGCATCGATGATGGCCGACCTCGCCGCGTGCGGATCGTGCGCCGCCAGCCAGTGCCAGCCCACGGCCGACGGCGGCCCGCCGATGCGT
>Ga0209069_10001200_pt1 | contig 13043 bp, 10 predicted proteins | sample Str013_2_FD_187202 | JGI IMG/M metagenome (GOLD analysis project Ga0209069, IMG submission 187202) | Freshwater sediment microbial communities in response to fracking from Pennsylvania, USA - Straight Creek_MetaG_SC_2013 (SPAdes) (version 2) | ecosystem: Environmental > Aquatic > Freshwater >...
GCGCCGAGCAGCACGAGCAGCGCGGACGGGCTCGGCACCAGGCCACCGGCGAACCCGACGGCCATCATGCTGCGCCACCCGAGGGCTGGATCGACGACGGGGTGCGAGTGGGTCCAGCCACCATGGGAGTGCACGGATGCTGGGACGTTCACCGAGCCGGTGCCACGCCGAGCAAGGACCGTGCGCCGCCGATCGACATCGTGATCGTGATCGTGATCGTGATCGTGATCGTGGTCGTGGTCGTGCGCGTGGTCGTTGTCGTGGTCGGGCCTGTGGTCGTGATCGCCGCCGCCGGTCCGAGCGCCGACCAGGACACGGCGCTGCACCATCACCGTGCTCGTCGCGCGGATTGCACGACTCGACGCCTGTCGCTGCGCACGTTGCGAGCGCCGAAAGCGCAGCGCTCGGCGCCCGAGGGTGGCACCGATGCCAGCGAGCAGGAGCCCGCTCGCCAGGCCCAGCCACGGGTAGAGGCGCTCCGGGGCGAGGATGCTGGAGGTGGTCAAGAGGATGCCGAGCACCACCACGCCCGCAGTGTGCGTCGCGGTGACCGTGAGACCGATGACCACAGCGTGGCGGAACGACCCGCGCTGTCCGACGATGTAGGCGGCCATCACCGTCTTGCCGTGACCCGGCGCCAGTGCGTGGAGCGAGCCGAGCAGGATGGCCAGAGCGATGGCCAGCACGCCGAACGCCAGGGTCAGGTGCCGACGCGAGACCAGGTTGGTGAAGGCACGAGTGGCCCGATCCACACCGCGTGGCAAGAGCGCGCTCGCGGCGCGGGCGGCGTTCGGGGTGGAGGTCGTGGCCGTCGTGGAGGGCGTCGAGCCAGCGGCCGCGCTGCTACCCGCGCCGGACGAGCGCAGACGCACCGTCGCCGATCGTTGGTCGAGGGGCGAGCGCAGCTGCTCGGTCGGGTAGTGCTGGAGCCGATCGGTCACACTGACCGCCGGCACGTCACTGGACAGCAGTGTCCCGTCATCACCGGTGGCGATGACCTCGTGCCAGCCGAGCCGACCGGCGAACGCGCTGTTGCGGTAGATCAACGTGTGCTCACCAGACGCGATGGCGTGATCGGTGCGCAGCTGGCACTCGAGTCGCAACGTGATGAGCCCGGCTTGCCCCACGGGAAACGTGAGGGCGCCCGCGTCCACCGCCTGTACCGTCGCGCCGAGCCCGTCGATCGTGAGCGTGGTCTGCTGCGCGGCGGCGGTGCACTGCGCTCGCCGCCACGTGATCGCCTCGGAGTCATCGACGGTGCCGTCGTGGTTGACGTCGATGTCGTTGCGCACCTGGAACGTCGGGATCTCGGCTTCGTCCGTCACCATGTCGACGGTCACCGCATCGCCCTGCACGTGCAGCGCGCTGAACTGGTTGATGGTGAAGTTGCCGAGCGGATGGGCCGACGCGACATGAGCGGTGCCGACCAGCGCGCACCCGATGACCGCCAGTGCGGCGAGCAGTCGCTTCACGACCGTGCTCCCTTCGTGACGGCATCGAGCTCGGCCAGAGCGGCATGGGCGATCGGCGCCTGGATCGGATCGAACCGCGGGCTGATCTTCAGCGCCCGGCTCAGTTCGTCTCGCGCCACGGCCGTGTTCCCGAGCGCCTTGTCGATCATGCCGGCGTGGTACAGCAGCTTGGCGTCGGGGGTGTGCTGAGAAAGGGCCTTGGTGGCGGCCACACTGGCGTCGCCGTAGCGACCTGCCTTGTAGAGCGCCCAGGCATACGCGTCGTAGCCGTAGACGTCCTTGCGCACGGTGAGCTCGCTCTCCGTCAGGCGCACGGCCTCGTCGATGTTCACGTCGTGGTCGGCGTCGTACACCGCGAGGGCACGGTTGTAGACCTGCTGGTTGATCGCGGCCAGCGTGGCGATGACGCCGACCGTGTCGTACTCGGTCTTGGCCTTCACGGTGTCACCGCGGAGCCGGTAGAGATCGCCGAGGGCGGCCAGCGCGTCGGGCTGAGGCACCACGGCCACCGCCTGCTCGTACGTCGAGATGGCCTCGTCGATGCGGCCCTGGGCGGCCCGCTCTCGGGCCAAACCGGAGAGGGCGATGTAGTAGCCCGGCGCCTCGCGCAGCGCCTGGGCGTACAGATCGGCAGCACGGTCGTAGTGGCCGCTGTCGTGGGCGAGCTGAGCCTGGAACGTCGTGTAGAACGCCAATCCGGCGTCGCCGAACGCGGACGCCATGGCCTTGTCCTTGGCTTCGTCGGCCAGGCGCTTGGCGCGATCGACGCCGCCATCGAGGAACGCCAATCGCGCTTGGCGCACGATCACCGCGGCCGAGTCGGTGGCGTCGGCGTAGAGCTTCCCGTAGGTCTGGGCGGCGTCGGCGTAGTCACCCAGCTCGAGCTGCGCGTCCCCGAGCACGGCCGCCGCGCCGACGTCGTTCGGGTCTTGGCTGACGAGCGCGGCTGCGTCACGCGCCGCACCGGCGAAGTCGTGAGTCGTGGCAAGCACGCTGGCGAGCATCGCCCGAGACGACAGGTCGTTCGGCGCCAGCAGCACCGCCTGCTCCAGCGCGGTCTTGGCTTGCGCGTAGGTGGCGACATCGCCCGTGAGCCGGCCGCGCTGCAGGTACATCTGGGCGAGGAAGTTGAACCCGGTGGCGGTGGGCTGCTCCTTCACCTGGCGCTCGAACGCGTCGATCAACCGGGCCAGCTCCTTGCGGCCGACGGTGCTGGACTGCTCGAGTGCCGCGGTGCTGGGGTGGGGCACGCTCGGCTGTGCACCCGCCGTCGTCGACCAGCCTGAGTAGCTCAGCCCGATCACGGCGGCGGTGGCCAGGGCCAGCACGGGTAGGTAGCGCTTCATCGTTCCTCCGAAGGGTTGGACGATCATCGTTCGGACGCTCGTCGCGGCGAGACGCTCGCCTGGCCTCGATCGATGACCGTGGCCAGGCGAGCGCAGCTCGTCGATGATCAGCTGTGGGGCACGCCCAGGTAGGGGAACGTGGGGAGGTAGTCGGTGTGCGGACCGACGTTGTCGCTCGGCACCGCACCCTTGGTCACGACGTTGAGCTCGGTGTCGATGACGTCGTCGGCCGGGGATCGACCGTTGAAGACGCCGTTGGTCACCGGGTTCGACGTGTCGTACGGCAGCACGTCGGGCAGCAGGACGTCGGCGAGTCCGCCGGCCTGTGCGTCGGTGTAAGCCGTACCGCTCAAGGACGAGAACTCCTCGAGCACCTTGACCACGTTGGCCCGGAACTTGCCGCCGTCAACGGTCGCATCGTGAGCGGGGTTCTTGATGGCGTTGAAGTCGTTCTTGTCGGTGTCGACGCCACTGTTGAACACCTTCTTGAAGCCGTTGAACACGGTGTTGATGGCCGGCCGACCCATGCGGTCGTACTGCACCTTGCCGTCGAGGCTCGTCGTCGAACCCCAGATGCTCACCTTGTCTCCGCCGAGCTCCCGGTTCGGGATCTGCAGCACGATGGCGTTGGTGTTGAGCGCCTTGAAGAAGTCGACGCCGGGGTTGGCAAAGCCGGTGCCGCCCGTGGCCTGGACGGTGTTGTTGAACGCGCTGAGGTCGAAGAAGAACGGATCCGAGCGCGGGCCGGCGAAGGACTTGACCTTGCCGTGCTCGCTCGTGCTGACCGAGCCGGTACGACCGCTGGCGATGACTTCGCTCTCGTCACCGTTCGAACGGGTCACGTGGTACGACTGGGTGCCGTCCTGGCGGACCTGCCCGAACCGCACGACGAAGGACACCCGATCGCCGGGGTGACGACGACCCTTCAGCCCGCGGGCGTTGGTGGCGACGTTGATGCGGTAGGCCACGTCGGTGGCGTAGGCCGTCTGCGTCGTGATCACCCCGAGGGCGGGGTGGGTCGTCATGGCCAGCACCGTGTGGGTGGCGTCAGCGGGGAACGCGTAGACGTCGTTGATGTCGGCGTCGTGACGTCCCAGTGGGGACTGGAACTTGCCAGGGGCGTCGAGGTGGTCCGCGCCGTACACGACGGCGGGCGCACCCAACGCGACCATGGCGAGGGCCGAGAGACCGATGGCGGTTCCTCGCTTGCTTCTCTGCTTGAACAACATGTTCCCCTCCTAGGGATGGCGTCGGACGCTCCTTGCGTCTCGATGTCGCTGACCGCCTCGGAGGCGCGCGCCGACAAGGTCTGTCGACACGGTTCCCCTCGGACGGCTGAGCCCACAGCGGTGCCGCCCCGAACCTCCGCCTCACCTCTCCGTCGATCGGTTGCGTGCACTGGCTTGAACTTCTCCTGATGTTCGGCGCCGTCGGGCCTGACGGATCACCAATCGTCGAACCAGCGTCGGTCACAGGTGGGATGGCCGCTCGCTACTGTGCGGGCATGGGTCTCCTCGGATGGATCGTCGTCGGCCTGCTCGGTGGCTCACTGGCACAGTCCGTCACCGGCATGCAGAAGCGCGGCTGCCTCGTGACGCTGATGATCGGCGTGCTTGGCGCAGTCATCGGCGGCGCACTGTTCAACGCCGCCAACGGCTCGCATCGCGTGATGCGCTTCAGCCTCGGCTCGATCGTGATCGCGTTCTTCGGTGCCGGCTTGCTGTGTCTCGTGCTGAAGGCGCTGCAGCGCCCCGGCATGCGCCGCTGATCAAACCAACGATCAATACGCCGCGATGATGTCGAGCACGAACACGAGCGTGTCGGTGCCCTTGATGCCGGCCTGCGCGTTGCCGTTCGGGCCGTAGCCCTTGGCGGGCGGCACGACGAGCAACACGCGGCTGCCGACCTTCACGCCGGGAATCGACTCGTCCCAGGCCGGGATCAGGTTGCCCTTGCCGATGACGAACGTCGCGGGGTCACCCCGCTTCCACGACGAGTCGAACTCCTTGCCGGTGTCCCAGATGACGCCGACGTACTGCACGAGGATCTGTTGGCCGGCCTTGACCGGGTCGCCGGTGCCCTCGATCAGCACCGACGACGACAGTGCGGCCGGAGCGCTCTTGCCGGGCGGCACGGTGATCACCGGCTTGGTCGTTCGCGCCGCGCTGACCGACGGCAGATCGGCGTTGGTCTGCGGCAGATCCGCGCCGGCGGAGGTCAACGTCTTGCCGTACGTACCCACCAGATCGACGACGAACACGAGGGTGTCGGTGCCCTTGATGCCCGCGTCAGGTTGCCCGCCCGCGCCATAGCCCTTGTCCGGTGGGATCACCAGCAGCACGCGGCTGCCCACCTTGTCTCCGACGAGGCCCTCGTCCCAACCGGCCACGACCTGTCCCACGCCGATGGAGAAGCCGACCGGCTGGCCACGGGAGAACGAAGAGTCGAACGTCTTGCCTGTCGCCCAGACCTGCCCGATGTAGTTGGCCACGAGCAGATCGCCCTTGGCCACGACGGGCCCCGATCCCTCGGTGACCACCTTGGCCACGAGCTGCTTCGGCGGCGAGCCCTTCGGCATGGCGATGGTGGGCGCGGCTCCGGCGACGCCGGTGACCGTCGGGAGGTCCCCACCGGCGCCTTTGGCTTTGCTCGATGATCCACACGCGGCGAACAGCACGGAGACGGCGAGGACGAGGGGGGCGAACCGGGGGCGATGCACGGGCGGCCACGCTACCCCTCGAACGATGTCACACCCCTTCGTCATGATGGTCCCATGAGCGAGATGCCCCAACCCCACCAGCTCACCCTCCTCGACAACAGCGACATCCCCGTCGCCTTGCGCCTCGACGCCAAGACCCGCCGCATCGGCCTCGAAGGGGTAGCGCGGGCGCGGGCCTTGCTGGCCGAGCAGGCCCGCCGCCGGCTCGAGCGGGAGGCGCCCATGGCCCACGTGGCGCGCTCCTCTCGTGCGGCCTGACCCATCCCGCCTGGTCACGGCAGAACCTGACGAACAGTTGACGGAGCGCGCCAAGGTCTTGGCTACATTCGATCGCCAGCACGTCGATGGACTTCCATGCGCGTGCGATCGACTCTTCTCGGCGACGCCGTGGGAGCCTCGACCGTCGCTCGAGCGCCACGACGCGCCGCTCGACTCCTCGCCATCGGCCTCATCGTCGCGGTCGCCGCCAACGGCGTCTCCGTCGCCGCGGCCAAGAGCCAGCAGGGCGCCAACGATCTCGCCCGCGACATCGCTCCCGCGGTCGTCAAGACCACGGGCTCGGCCACCGACCCGGCGGGCAACGACACGGTGGTCCGCACGGCATCCGACGTGGTCACGGTGCACGGCAACTACGTGCCGGTCGAGCCCACCCGCGTCTACGACTCTCGCCGCCCCGAATCAGGCGGCACCGCGCTCGCCGCCGGCGCCACCGTCACCGTGCCCATCGTCGGCACGCCTGGTGTCGCCGCCGACGGCGTCACCGCCGTCGTGGTCAACGTCACCGCCACCGGCGCAGGTAGCTCCGGCTACGTCACGTTGTGGCCCACCGGCGCGGCCCAGCCCACCGCCAGCGCGCTCAGCATCGAGCGTGGGGGCCAGACCATCCCGAACCTCGTCACCGTGCCTGTCGGTGCCGACGGGTCGATCTCGGTCTTCACCTCGGGCGCCACCCACATCATCGTCGACTTGCAGGGCTACTACCACCAAGTGGACACAGCCAGCGCGGGTCGTCTCACGGTCATCACCCCACAGCGCCTGCTCGACACCCGCTCGCCCAACAACATCCACACCGGAGCATTGAATGCGGGCGAGGCGATCGACCTCGATGTCGCCACCCTCGCCGGCATCCCCACCGACGCGGTCGCTGCCGTGCTCAACGTCACCGTCACCAACTCCACCGCGGCCGGCTTCTGGACGGTGTGGCCGGCTGGCGGGCCGCGGCCCGACGCATCGAACCTCAACGTCGAGCGGGCGGGACAGACCATCCCGAACCAGGTGCTCGGCCGTCTGAACGGTGGCCACCTGTCGGTGTTCAGCCAGTCCGGCGGGGATCTCGTCGTCGACATCACCGGCTGGTTCACGGGAGCAAGCGCCGCCGCCGGCACCGACGGGTTGTTCGTAGCCGTCACGCCGACGCGCGTCCTCGACACCCGCAGCGCGGCGCTGTCCCCGCTCGGGGGGGCCAAGCCCAAGGCCGACACCACCGTGAACGTTTCGCTCGCCCCGCTCGGCGTGCCGACCACGCAGATCGCCGCCGTCGCCTTCAACGCCACCTTGACCCAAGCGGCCAACGCCGGCTTCGTGACGGCGTCGGCAGCAGGACTGGCTCGCCCCACCGCGTCGTCACTGAACGCGACTCGGTCCGGGCAGACCATCGCCAACCACGTCATCGTGGCCGTCACCACCGCCGGTCTGGCCTTGTACACCCAGACCGGCGGTCACTTGATCGCCGACGTCGCCGGGTACTACGTCGGCACGCCGACGGCCGCGCCACCCCCGCCCGACCCGGGCACTGGTGGCGGCGGAGGCACGGTGCCGACCGGCCCCGGCTCGCAGCCCACCTCGCCACCGTCCACGGGCTCGCATGCGTTCCTGTACGCGACGTCGTTCGGGACGTACGCCCGCTGGAACCCCTGCACGTCGGTGACGTACGAACTGAACCTCGCCGGTGCGCCTGCCTTCGCTCGGGCCGCGGTGGCCGACGCCATGACGAAGGTCATGCAGGCGACGGGCATCAACATGGTCGACCTCGGTGACACCACCGCCGGCCTCACGGGCACGCCGCCCGCCGGCGTCGATGCGGTCATCGCGTTCAGCACCACCCAAGCCGACGGCACCGCCTTCGGCGGCGGCACCCTCGGCCAAGGCGGCGGCTCGTACTCGTACACCGGTGCGGGCCTGAACGCCAAGGTCGTGAGCGGGTACGTGCTCATCAACCGGACCTACAGCTTCCTCGACGGCTACATGGCCAACGGCCTCAGCCAGACGCTGCTGCACGAGCTCGGACACATGATGGGGCTCGGACACGTCAACGACATCGCCGAGGTCATGTACCCGTACAGCCACACCGTCACCGGGTGGGGTCCGGGCGACCGCGAGGGCCTCTGGCACCTCGGCGCCGCGCAACCCTGCCTGCCGTAGCTCTTCGCCACGGTCGCACGCTCGTTGCGGGCGCGCTCGTGCGCACGTAGGTCGAATTGACCATCTCGGTCAAGGTTCGGCCAGGCGTCGTTCACCGGCCTGCCAGGCACGACTATCGTTCGCCTTTCCAATCACCGCCATGGTGCGGTGACGCGCGGGAACAGGAAGGCAGCCCATGGAACACCTCAATCCGTCCGATCTGTCGCGTCGTGCCCTCTTGGGCCGCATCGGTGCAGGCGTCGCCGGGACCGCCGTCGCCGCTACCGGCGTGTCGTCCGTCATGGCCAGCCCCGCGTCCGCCGCGTCGACGTCACCCGTCGCTCGCGCTTCTGGCGTGACGCAGTACCTAAGCATCGGCATGGTCCAGTTTGGCTTCATCGCTTCGAGAAGCGAAGCGCTCGTCGTGAACCACCCCAATGTCGAATGGCAGTACAACTTCTGGGGCGGGATGAACACGATCAACTCAACGTCTCAGTTCGTGCATGCCCCAGTCAACCTGCCCGACGGTGCGACCATAAGTTCGGTCCAGATGATCCTGAACCCGAACAACACCAACGTCACGGTCAAGCTTCGTCGCTATCACTATCCGACCTTGGACGATGGCAACAGCGACAACAACGTCGGGTCGGGCGTCGACATCCTGGGCGAACTCACCACGCCGGCCGACAACACGTTGCAGAAGTACAGCATCCCGCTCACTGGCGCAGCGGCCGGGCAACCGGTCAACAACCAGCTCTACAACTACCAGATCACCGACATCCTCTTGACCTCCAACGGACCAACGTCGGGCGTCATCCTGAAGGGCGCCATCGTCGGCTACACGGCACCCGGTGGTGCCGGCGGCGGCGGCTTCACCTCACACGGCGAGCCGCGCTACGACAGCCGGGCCAGTGGCGGCAAGATCGGCGACGGCCAGGAGCGTCAGCATCACGTCTCACCCGCAGGCGCAGGCGCCGCAGTGATCACCCTCACCGCGACGGGAACAACGGGCGGTGGCTACCTGGCGGCCTTCAGCGCCGCTGGTGCGTGGCCGGGCAACTCGAGCATCAACTGGTTCGGTCCTGGGCAGTCGCTCGCCACCACGGTGATCGTGCCGGTGAGCCCAGCAGGCGACATCAAGATCCGTTGCGGTGGTTCGCCCACCGACTACCTCATCGACGTGGTCGGCTACCTGTAGTCCCACTCGACAATCCTCACGGACGGACGGTGAGCCTGCGGGCCGCCGTCCGTTCGTCGTTCACCGCCTCGTGTCGGGTGCGACTCAGCTGTTGGCCACCGGCAGCGTCTGCACTTCGGTGAGCACCGGCGCGAACAGGTCGCCGAGGGCCTCGACGCGGGCCAGCACGACGGCGGCCTCGAAGCGCAGCTCGACGTCGCCGGTGGCGGCGGCGGTGACCTCGTCCCACGTGATCGGCGTCGACACGGTGGGCCGCGGCCGGGCTCGCAGCGAGTAGGGCGCGATGGTGGTCTTGTGGCGGTTGTTCTGGCTCCAGTCGATGAAGACCTTGCCGGGCCGCTCGGCCTTGGCCATCGACGTCAGCACCTGCTTCGGCCGCTGCCGTTCGAGCACCTGACCGACGGCGAGAGCGAACGACGACGCGTGCTCGTGGGTGCACGGCCCGTTGACCGGCACGTACAGCTGCATGCCCTTCGAGCCCGACGTCTTCGCCCACGCCTGCAGACCAACGGCGGCGAGCACGTCGCGGATGGCCAACGCCACCTCGGCACACGCCGCCATCGCGGCGGGCGCGCCGGGATCGAGATCGAACACGACGGCGCGGGGCGAGTCGAGATCGGTCGCCAACGCCATGGGTGCGTGCAGTTCGAGTGCGGCCATGTTGGCCGCCCACACCAGCGCGGCCGCTTCCTCGATCACGCAGTACTCGATGCCACCGGCGCGATCGCCGGGGCCGAGCGCGACCGGCACCCACGGCGGACGATGGCCGGGGCAGCGCTTCTCGAAGAAGCCCTTCTGCTCGACGCCGTTCGGGAAGCGATGGAACGTGAGCGCCCGGCCCGCGAGGTGCGCCACCATGGTCGGCGCGATCCGCGCGTAGTAGTCGATCACCTCGGCCTTGGTGAAGCTGGCGTCGGGGTACAGCACCTTGTCGAGGTTGGAGAGCGAGAGGGTGCGCTCCCCCACTCGCACGTCGGACATGGTCAGGCGCTCTTGCGCCGCCGCGCCGACTTGGCCCCGGGCTCCAGCACGGACACCGGCGTCGCCTCGGCATCGCCCGGCACGGACGGGTGTCGGCCGCGGGCCGCCTTGGCCGCCTGCACCGACGCCTCGAGCGCGGCCATCAGATCGACGACTTGGGGCGCGCTGGCCGCCGGAGTCGGACGTTCCAGCACCTCGCCCGCGGCCTTGCGCTCGATCAGCGCCAGCACCTGCTCGCGGTACGCGTCGTGATACTTGTCCGGCTCGAACGGGCCGGCGAGCGATTCGACGAGCTGACCGGCCATGGCCAGCTCCTTGTCGCTCACCTCGATGGCCGCCACCTCATCGAGCTCGTCGATGGAGGCCGGCGCCACCACTTCGTCCGAGTACACCATGGTGGACAGCACGAGGTGCCCATCGACCGCGCGGATCGCGGCGACGTACTGCTTGTTGCGCATCACGAACCGGCCCACCCCGACCCGACCGGCCGACTCCATGGCCTTCACCAGCAGGGCGTAGGGCTTCACGACCTTGTCGGGCGCCAGGTAGTAGGGGCTGTCGAAGTAGAGCGGGTCAATCTCTTCCAGCGCGACGAACTCCTCGAGGTCGATGGAGCGAGTGGCCACCGGCATGAACTCTTCGAGCTCATCAGGATCGACCACGACGTAGCGGTCCTTGCTGATCTCGTATCCCTTGATGATGTGATCGTCGGGGACGTCCTCGCCGTCGTTGGCCGACACCTTCTTCAACTTGATACGGCTCATGGTGCGGTCGTCGAGCTGGTTGAACGACACGCTCTTCTTGGACACCGCGTTGTAGAGCTTGACCGGGATGCTGACCAGCCCAAAGCTGATCGCCCCGCTCCAGATCGGCCTGGGCATCCCACCAGTCTGGCCTGCTCGGACGCCGTTGTGAATGGCAATCACCCAACGAGGCGCGATCTCGACCCGGCGAGCGCGCCGGTCGCTGCTCGCGAGATCAGGGCGCCAGCACGGCTCGGGCCACCAGATCGGTGCCGAACGCGGTGAGGATGGCGAGGTACAACAGGCCGGTGGCGGCCATCACCGCGGAGTAGGCCCGCTCCCTCAACGCCGCCCGGGTCACGAAGCCGAGCGCGAGGGTGGTGATGGCGCTCAGCACCCAGAACCACCCGAGGGTGCCGCTCCACCCATCGTCGATCGAGCCGTTCAGCACGCTTACCATCCCGGTCGGCAGGAGCAAGGCGATCACCTCGACCGGCCAGACCAGCATCATGGCCCGCACCTGCTCGAGCAGCAGCCGCCGAGGCAGCCCGGGCTGCACGAGGTACCAGTGTCCGAGCAGCATGGCGTCGGTGACCGCACCCAGAAACGCCGCGCCGGCAAGGATGCGCAACACGGCCAGCGCCTCGTGCCCATCGGCGGCCAAGCCAGCCGCGACCAGTCCGACCGCGCCCACCAGCGCCGCCGCCAGATCGAGTCCCGGCGGGAACTCCCGCGGTGTCGTGCCTTTGGCGGTGCTCGAACTCGGCGCGGCGTCCGCCGCGGTGCCGACGCGCTCGATGCCGGTCATCACGGCAACCTGCCGGGAACGGCGGTCGTGCTCGGCCCGCTGCCCCGCCACGCCGGCCTTCCGGCGCACGACGGACACGGCCAGACCGGCGAGGGCGACGGCTGCCAGTCCCGCAGCGGCCAGCTCTCGACCCGCCGTGACGCCGAACAGGAGACCGCACGTCAACGCCGCGCCGGCGAGGGCGGCGAACACGCCGCGCAGGAGCCAGCCGTAGCCAAGGCCAACCTCGCGATGGCGCGTCGTCAACCAGCAGAAGAACATCCCGCCGGTAGCCCACTGCAGCAGCACGGTGGCGGCGTCGAGGCGGATCACGCGCCGCTCCGACGCGGACCTGGCGGACGGGTGGACATGCGGCGACCGAGGTTACGCGACGTCGTCGCACCGCGCCGAGTGCGCGCCACCACGAGCGCCGGTCGAGCGCAGGATGAACGTTGGAGGCGAGCCGCGACCTGACGGGTCGGCACCGACCCGCTACGGTCCTACCTCGATCTCGGCGTCGGCGGGCGGAACGTCCACACCGGAGGAGCAGCCGCATGCGCCGACACCCTTGGCGAACGAGAGCCCAGCAGGCTCTGACGGCGGCGGCCATGGCGACGCTCGCCGTCGTGGCGCTGCCGGCGGGCGCCCAGCCGGCGACGGCCGCATCGACCACCGGGGCAACCGCATCATCGAGCGCGACGGTGCGCACCGACGGCCAGCCGCTGGTGTCCCGCGCCGGACCTGGTCGTTCGTTCGCGGGCGTCAGCCTGTACACCGTCGGCTCGACGGTCACGCTCACCTGTCTCGTCCGCAGTGACGCGGTGAAGGGACCGGCCGGCTCGACCACTGCGTGGTATCGCGTGACCGGCGGCGGGTTCGTGTCGGGCGCGTTCGTGAGCGGGGTCGGCACCCTGCCGGCCTGCCCAGTCACTGCGATCGCCACCGCCACCAGTGCGCCGAAGATGGCCGCCAGCAACGTGATCGTGCGCGCCACCATCGAGCAGGCGATCGCCTACGCCACCACGCGCGTGGGCGCGGTGCGCGACGTCGGCTGGTGCCTCAAGTTCGTGGCCAACGCGTACGGGTTCACTGGCGCTGGCTACCAGTCGGCTTGGTACAACTACACGGTCTTCAAACGGTGGAACATGGTGGCCACCAGCGGCGCCCCACCGCGCGGCGCGCTGGTGTGGTACGGACCCGGACCGCTGGCGCAGGGCCACGTCGCCATCAGCCTCGGCGACGGCCGGATCGTGAGCACCACATCGAACGGTCACGCCGTCGGCATCCAGCCCCTCGCCTACCGCCCTGACTACAAGGGCTGGTCCTACGCCACGTTCCCGAACGGCTACTGAGCCGGCGGCTCCACCGGTCTGATCGACGCGATCTCCGGTGTAGCT
>Ga0209069_10001203_pt1 | contig 13022 bp, 13 predicted proteins | sample Str013_2_FD_187202 | JGI IMG/M metagenome (GOLD analysis project Ga0209069, IMG submission 187202) | Freshwater sediment microbial communities in response to fracking from Pennsylvania, USA - Straight Creek_MetaG_SC_2013 (SPAdes) (version 2) | ecosystem: Environmental > Aquatic > Freshwater >...
TGCGTGCGCAGGCGAGCATGGCATAGGCCGCCTCCGGGATCATCGGCAGGTAGATCGTGACGCGGTCGCCCTTCCTGGCGCCCATGGCCTTCAGCACGTTGGCGAATTTCGACACCCGCTCGTGCAGCTGGCGGTAGGTGATCTTGTCCTCGCGGGTCGGGTCGTCCCCCTCCCAGATGATCGCGACTTGATCGGCGCGGGTCTTCAGGTGCCGGTCGACGCAATTGGCGCAGACGTTGAGCGTGCCGTCCTCGAACCATTTGATCGACACGTTGCCCGGCCCGAACGAGGTGTTCTTGACCTTGCTGAACGGCTTGATCCAGTCGACCCGCTTGCCGTGCTCGCCCCAGAACCCCGCCGGATCGCTGATCGAGCGCTGGTACATCTCGAGGTATTTCTGGTTGTCGACGAAGGCGCGGCTCGCCCACTCGGCGGGGACATTGTAGACCTTTGCGTCGGCCATGTGACGGCACCTCCCAATTGACGAGACTTGATCAAAATATGACGCCGCCGCCGCTCCGCGACAACCACCTTTTTGCGCGCAAGTGGCGGTCAGGCATCGGCTGACGCTGTCCTGACAGCCACGCGCGGCGCATGCCCGGGCGCTGTGCCGGCCGCAAACCCGGCTATTTGTGCTTCTTGGCTTTCTTGGGCTTTTTCGCAATCTCGGTCAGCACCCAGCCATTGCCATCCGGGTCGTTGAAGGTGGCAAAACGTCCCCAGGAGGCATCGACCACCGGTTTGAGCTTGAGACCCCGGCCTTTCAGCTTGGCATGCGCCGCTTTGATATCGTCGGTTTCCAGGATCAATCCCTGCTGCCCGCCGGGCTGCAGCTTGTCGAGCCAGGTCACCAGCGTGATCCCCGCCCGGCCCTTGGGCGGCTTCATCTGGATCCAGGTGTTGCCGTCGCCCATCGGGTTCTCGGCCAGCAGCGAGAAGCCCAACACGTCCGCGTAGAATGTCTTGGCCCTCTGCTGGTCCTTGACCGGAACCGAAACCGTCGTCAACCGGAGTGTCATGCTGGCCGCTCCCTGGCTCTATTTGACGCCGAAATAGCCGATCACTGCGCCCTCGATCAGCAGCACGAACAGCCAATAGCCGCCGTCGATCAGAAGCAGGGCGAGCTTGCGCTGCTGGTAGGCATAGCCGGTGGCGAGCACCGTGCCGACGAAGCCGGCCCACACGAAGGCGCCGGACAGCGCGCCGTTCTTGAGGGTATAGAGCGGCTTGGCAAAGATATGCCCCATCAGCCCGGCGAGAATCCAGGCCATGACCAGTTGGGCCACGAACGACACCACGAACGGCAGCGGCGAGCGCGCCGAGCCCGCCTTGAACTCCTCGAGGGTTCGCCCCTGCGCCGTGATCCATTGCTTGGACAGCAGTCCATACCAGAGCGCGCCGAACAGCCAGCTGGCGACAGCGGCAACGAGGACCGCCCAATAATTGGTTCCTGCGAATTGCATGGCGGCTCCGCTATGTTTGGCATCCCGCCATCATGCCACGTCCTTTCGGAAATGAAAGCTCCGAGCGCAGCGCCGCAGGAGCCATTCTCGCGGCATCAGCCCGCCAGCCGCCACACCGCCGCGCGCTTGATCTCGGCATCCTCCAGCTCGCGCGAGACCGGCACCTGATACTCGGCCACCGGCACGAACCGGCTCGCCGGGAAATAGCTGCGGCGCGGATCGCCGACCAATACCGTGGCGCCGGCGGCGGCCGCGCGCTCGATGAATTTCAGCACTGCATCGGCGAGCGGCCGCTCGTAGAAAAGATCGCCGACGAGCAGCAACTGTGCGGCACTGGCCTCCGCGCCGCCCTCCGACAAGAGATCGTTGGTGGTCGTCGCGAGCCCGACGCCATTGGCCGCCGCATTGAGCCCCATCGCGACCTGCGCGAAGCCGTCGATATCGGCCGCCAGCGCTGCCGCCGCACCGGCTTTCATCGCTGCGATGGCGGCAATCCCCGAGCCCGCGCCGAGGTCCAGCACTTGCCGCCCCCTGACCACGTCCGCATGATCGAGCAAGTAGCGGGCGAGCGCCTGCCCGCCGGCCCAGGCGAACGCCCAGTACGGCGGCGGCAACCCCTCGCGGCCCAGTTCGTCCTCGGTCTTGCGCCAGATCGGCAGCGATTCCGCCGCCAGATGCAGGCGAACCTCCGGCACCAGCGGCGGTGACAGCAGCCGTGTGTTGGCGAGGATGAAGGCCGCGCGCTGCGCCCCGGAGAGCGCAGGGTCGCGCCCGGCGCTCATGATTTTGATCGGCGGCGGCGGGGGATCGCCGCGGCATCGAGCCCGCCCATTTTGCAGACGAGTTTCCACTCAGCTGCCGTCACCGGCTGCACCGACAGCCGCGAATTGCCGGCGAGCGCCATCGTCGCGAGCTTGGGGCTCGCCTTGATGGCGGCGAGTGAGACCGGCTTGGGCATATCGCACACCGCGCGCACGTCGACGCACTCCCAGCTGCCGCTGTCGTCCGTGGCGTCGGCATGCGCGAGCGCGCACACCTCGACGATGCCGACGATCTCCTTGCCCTCGTTGGAATGATAGAAGAACGCCAGGTCGCCGAGCTTCATCGCCCGCATGTTGTTGCGCGCCTGATAGTTCCGCACACCCTCCCACGGCTCGCCCTTCGCGCCCCGCTCCTTCTGCATCTCCCACGAGAACGCATCGGGCTCAGATTTGAGGAGCCAGAATTGCAAGGTGGTCGGATCAGCGGTAGTTTTCGGCGGGGTGAGCCTTGGAGGTTTCATGGCGTCGGCATTCCACTCAGCAAAGGGGGTGGCATGCCCCCAGCGTCGGGCGTGCAGATGCGCAGTTTGCCACCATCGAGCCGGACAACTTCGCCATCAAGCCTAAGCAGCTTCTCGTCGAAAGTGTGCAACTCGCTCACTTGCCCGAGAACTGCGCTCGCAACATGCACTGCATCTGGTGGCTTCAATCCAACGTGGCCAGCCGTTATCAGTTGCCGTGCATGTTCACCGACCAAACGATCGAGGTTCATCAACAAGATGTAGTCGTTCTCAAAATACGCTCCTATCTGGTCTTCCTCGGATGTGCGGATCTTGGGGTCTTTGCAGACCTCGACCAGTGAGAGCGTCGATGTCAGGATCTCAATCCTATTCTTCTTCGCCTCGGCAATGACAGCACGACAGAGAGTGTCGCGATCTGAGCCTCCGATCAAAATCTTCTCACGCTGGATCAATGCAATCCAGGTGCACGCGTCCCAGTAGACCCGCCGGGGATTATTCGCCATCGCGAAGCTTCGTCAGGTAGTCCTCCGACCTCAGGCCCCCAGCGAATTCGACGTCGGCAATATCGTCGATGTCGGGCAATTCATTTCGCTCGCGAAGGAACCGCACCTGTGTCACTTCGATCTGCGCAATTCGACCAGCTGCCTTGTAGTGGATCGTTCCATTCGCTTGCAGCCGGCGGCCCTTCCATACCTCACCGATCTCTCTAGTGCCGACCTCGTGTTCCGCGTCACCCGTCACGATGCACTTTAACTCGTCGCCTGTCAGACGGTGCCTGATCCATAAGATTGAGCGACCCCACCCGTCACGCTCGATCCGGCGAACGTACCCCTCCACCGAACCCAATTCCTTATAGGGTCTCCCTTTTGGTACTAGTATTTCGCGGACATTCGCGGCCGACGAACGAGCAGTCGAAGTAGTAAGTTCGATGACGGGCACACCACCACCATGTGCGATGCGGGTTTGATCGAGCCCGTTCGTGACCCTCTCGAAAATCCGTTGAGCAGCAGCCAGCGCCTTGTCGTTGAAGCCGACGGGGCGAGTCGGCGTCTGTCGCAGATTCTGTAAGCCCGCCGCAGCATGATTGATCACCAGGTCCGTCCGACGGTCAACATTGACTGCGAACTGACGGGGAAATGCCTCCGCCTCAAGGTAGGGAGGACTGCTCTTGCCTGCACCGGTGACGCGCCACTCGATGGCGCTCTCTCCATCCTCCGCCAATGTCTCTTCGACCTGCAGAAGCAACTCGAAATAGTCACTCACTTGGGCGAGGAAATCCGTCACCGTTGGAGCGTCGGTGTCAGTTCCGCGCCCGGAGGCGCTCAATCGTACCTTCCTACTCATCGCGATCCTCGCCGTGACCGACTAGCGTCCAGAGGCTCAACTAGGGGTCAACCATGCCGAACAACACCATATCAGAACCTTGATGGCGTAGCCCTGGCAATGCAACGTATCTCGAAGCTGCGGCTCAACGCGTTGCACTGAGGCTCAATCCAAGTCAGATGACCGTGTGATGAGCGTGTGATAGGTCTCCATGCACCGGCCATTCTGGAAACTTTATCTAGTTATGTCAATAAGTTGCAGCCAGTGGTCGAAGGGCGGGCTGACTGCGGCTGGCTTGGCCATTATTTCCGTCCGTTTCGAGAGCAGGAGCGCGTCTAAACGCGATGGAGCTTGGATCAGGTGAGGCCGGCCATGAAAAAGGACATCTACTTCAACAATTTTTTCGGCCAACGATGCTTTGTTGCATCCGGAAGCCAATGCGCTGCTGCGGGCGGCCGGGTCCTATGTGGATCGCTTGCCGGAAGATATCACGCAATTCGTGTGGGTGACGCACCGGACCGAAACGTACCCCCACCTGTCGCAATTGCGTCGGCGACGTCCGCTGTGATCGGCGCCGGCCGATGATGGCGCTTGTAATTGCCCGCCAGCTGTGTTCGACCTCGTTCACAACCGAACAGGATTGAGGCTGATGCGGAGATCGACGCAGGTCGCTGCGGTTCCAGTCAGACGGCCCGCGCACGGCGGGCTGGAAATCTTGCTGGTCACCTCGCGGGAGACGCAACGCTGGGTGATCCCGAAGGGCTGGCCGTGGCCCAAGCGCCCGGATCACGAGGCCGCCGCTGCCGAGGCGTGGGAGGAGGCGGGCGTGCTCGGCAATGCCGCCCCCGATGCGGTGGGCACGTTCACCTATGACAAGCGCCGCCGCGGCGCGGTTCTGCCGGTCGTGGTCAGCGTGTTTCTGCTCGAGGTGCTCGAGGTGGCCGACGATTGGCCCGAGATCGACCAGCGCCGCCGCGCATGGTTCAGCCCGTCGGCGGCCGCCGAGGCGGTCAACGAGCCGGAATTGAAGGCGCTGCTGCGCGCCCTCGAAAAGTAGCAATCCGCCAGCGCCGCGTTCGGCCGCTCGGCGCCATCGCCGCCTGCCCCACCCCCTCTGTCATCCCCCGGTGCGCCAGCATCCGGGGGATCCGGTACTCCCGAGCCGCTCAGGCCTCCTGGATCCCCGGACACGCTGTTGCGCGCGCGCCACACTCGTCGATGCGCGCCGGGAGATGACGCCGGACCGAGGGGAATCGCGAGAGTGAAGTGTTTTGAACTGCAGTCCGGATGGGCTATGTGTTCAGGGTGTGCTGGATCGAAACTGGGAGGACGACCCCTTGAGTGACAAAATCGAACGGAGCCGGCTGATCATTCCGGCATTGGGAGGGCTCTACGAGCGCTTTGCGCCGTTCAGCTATGCCTTCATGCGCTTTGCCGCCGGCGCCGTGCTGGTTCCGCACGGCGTGCAGAAGATTATGTACAACTCGCCCGCCGCCTTCTCCGGCAACATCGGGGCCAAGGGCTTACCCTTTGCGGGTGTATTGGCTGTCCTGGTGTTTATCACCGAATCGGTCGGGGCGGCGTGCCTCGCGCTCGGACTGTTCACGCGCATCGCCGCAGCGATGATTCTGGTCCAGATGACCGTCATCATCATATTTTTCCAGTCGCAGTTTGGCTACTTCTGGACCAACAAAGGCTACGAGTACGCCCTGCTGTGGTGGCTGCTGTGCCTGGCTATCTTCTTCCGCGGCGGCGGCCGCTATTCGCTCGACCACTATCTCGGCAAGGAATTCTGAGCGGCTGTAAAGGTCCCGGGTCTGGTTTGCAATGTCAGTCCGCGGACGCAAGGCGGACCAGCACCCGAGCCCTGATGGATCGTTTGCTTACTCCCAAATGACGCACCGGAAGCAACAGTACCTTTCGGCAGTGCAACGTTGGCTGGGCTAGGCCGCAATTCGCAGCGCCCGCCCGAACGACGCGACTAACCCAGCGCGGGGCTGGCAATGGCGATGGCCATGACATCGAAACGACCCGCGCGAAATAGTGATTGGCCCGCCCTGCGGTTACCCGCGTTTGCCTGGTATCAACCCGGTCCGCCCTGGTCTGGTGGCCGCCGCACGAGATTTGGCCGCATTCGACATTCCGCGATTGAGTGGCACGCGGCGCTTACGAGCCGTGGTGGGGCGCATCCGCCATGCCACCGATGCCGGATTGGCTGGATCGCTACGATGCTCCGTTGGCTGAGTTAGCGCGGCCACCCCGCTCGAGAGGCGCTCAACGGCAATTCCGCGCGTAACCAAGCACGTCCGCGTCGGATGCGTGCCGCGGATGGCTGGATTACGCGCGGAGCCGGTGTTGGCGTGCCGCGGCGAGGATCGTGGCCGCGCTAACCCAGCCTACGCCGCTGCTGTCCGGCTTGCCTCGGAATGACCATCCGCTTTGCATCGCAGTCCTCGGCTGCCTGGCACCGCAGCCCTTGGGGCTACCGTCGTCTCCTGCACCGCTTGACCTGCGCTTCTGCATCACCACTTTTTGCCGTCGAAAATGGTTAACAATCCATTGACACCCATAAAATCCCATACTATCCCATAAGAACCCAAGTGGGATGTCCGCGTTCGCCGGACCCGCCGCCGCAACCTCCGAAGGGCGCGGTCCAAAGTCGGGCGACGAAACCTGAAAGGGAAGATCGCGCTGGTTATTGCGTTTCAGCAAGGCAGCAACAGGGGATGGACCGCTTTGTCTCGACATTCACCAACAAGATCGACGCCAAGGGCCGCGTTTCAATTCCAGCCGCGTTCCGCGCCGTCCTGGCGCGCGACGGCTACGGCGGCGGGGAGGTCGGCGGCCTCTACTGCTACCCCTCGCTCGATGCTCCGGCGCTCGATGCAGGCGGCGAAAGACTTGCGAAAAAAATCGATGCGCTGCTCTCCGGTCTCGCGGACTATTCGCAGGAGCGGGACGAGCTGTCTGTCGCGCTCTACGGCGACGTGCACATCCTCAGGCTCGACGGCGACGGCCGTATCGTGCTTCCTGAAAGCCTGCGCGCCCACGCCGGTATTGCTGGCGAGATCGCTTTTGTCGGCCTTGGTGAGAAGTTTCAGATGTGGCAGCCAGACGAGTTCGACGCCTACCGCGCCCGTGCGCGCGGCAAGGTGGATCAGCACCGCAAGTTGTTCGGCGCGGGGCGCCGTCCTCCACTAGCGCCGTCGCTCGATGAGGCCAAGAGCGGCGACGACAGCAGGGAGGGCGGCACGGGGGAAACACGGGAATGAGGGTGCGGCGTCGTGCTGATGGGGTGTCGGCATGACCGGCGCCGGCAAGCCGCCAGGGGCTTCGCGAGGCCCCGCGCGCGCCGGCAGTCGAGAGGGGCCGCGCCACATTCCCGTGTTGCTCTCGCAGGTTTTGCCGGCGCTCGCGCCCAAGGCCGGCGGCCGATACATCGATGCCACGTTCGGCGCGGGCGGCTACACCGGAGCGATCCTGGCGGCGGCCGATACCGAGGTTCTGGCGCTCGACCGTGATCCGTCAGCGATCGCCGCCGCCGGCGCGCTCACCGCCCGCTATGGCCCGCGGCTGCAGCTGGTTGAAGGCTGCTTCGGCGCGCTCGATCGGATCGCGGCGGCGGCCGCGTTTGTGCCCGTCGATGGCGTGGTGCTCGACATCGGCGTCTCCTCCATGCAGCTCGACGAGCCCGCCCGCGGCTTCTCGTTCCTCGCCGACGGCCCGCTCGATATGCGCATGACCGCGTCGGGGGAAGCCGCCGGGCCGACCGCCGCCGACATCGTCAATGGGCTGCCCGAATCCGAGCTCGCCGACGTGCTCTATCAGCTGGGCGAGGAGCGCCGCTCGCGTGCCATCGCCCGCGCCATCGTCACCGACAGGGCGGCGCGCCCGATAACGACCACCGCCGAGCTGGCCAGGCTGGTCTCGAGTGTGCTCGGTCCTCCCCGGCATGACGAGAAGCATCCCGCCACCCGCACGTTCCAGGCGTTGCGCATCCATGTCAACGACGAGCTGGCCGAGTTGACCCGTGCGCTGGCGGCCGCCGAGCGCGTGCTGAGGCCCGGCGGCCGCCTCGTCGTCGTCAGCTTTCATTCGCTCGAGGACCGCATCGTCAAGCGCTTCCTGGCCGCGCGCGCCAAGCCGGCGCGCCAGGGCTCCCGCCATCTGCCGGATGAGGGCCGCACCGGGGCAGCTGCCGCGCCGAGTTTCCGACTTGTTAACCCTCGTCCTTTACCTCCTGGTGAGGATGAGGTCCGCGCCAATCCCCGCGCGCGCTCGGCCCGACTGCGGGCCGCCGAGCGGACCGGCGCGGCGCCCTTCCCGCTCGATCCCGCGGCGCTCGGGCTGCCGCCGGTGCAGCCGCTGTAGCACCGCGCGGGTTGAAAGCGGGCATGAGGAACGGTGAGGCCATGAACCGCGCCAGTACCATCGCCGCCGCCGGGACGCTGCTCAGCGTGTTCCTGGTGTATGCACTGAAATACGACACCCGCGAGCTGGAAAACCGCGTGCACGCCCTCGAGCGACAGATCGAGCGCGCCGCCGCCGACATCTCGGTGCTGACGGCGGAGCAGGCGCACCTGCTGCGTCCCGAGCGGGTCGACCGTCTGGCCCGCGCGCGGCTCGGGCTGCGGCCGATCGAGCCCGGCCAGTTCATCGCCATCGACGCGCTTCCCTTGCGCGCCGGCTCACAGGATGAGGCGGGCAGTGCTCGCGCGAGGAATCCGGGTCACGTCCCGGTCGGCGCAGGCACCCGGCCGTGACGGCGCGGGCCCGCTGGCGCGCCCGGCCGAGGGCGGCCGGGCCGCCGGCACCGGTGTCGGGCGCGGTGATCCGGCCGCACCAGATGCAGCCCGCGCCCCCGCCGCGCGAGGCCCGGCGACGGGCGCTGATCGTTGCCGGCATGCTGCTGATGGCCTTTGCCATGGTTGCCGGCCAGCTCGTACGGCTCGCCATCCTCGGCCAGGGCATCGATAAGACCGCGGCCGCCGAGCCGGTCGCCGCATCGTTCGCCCGGCCCGACATCGTCGATCGTCGCGGGCGGCTGCTGGCGACCGACGTCGTCGTGCAATCGGCGTACGCCGATCCCTTGTTCGTGCAGGACGCCGACGAGGCCGCCGAGCGCCTGCAGCGATTATTTCCCGAGTTGGACGCGCGCGAGCTGCGCAAGGGGCTTGCCGACCGCAGCAAGCGGTTCCTCTGGGTGAAGCGCAGCCTGACCCCGGCCGCGGCCGAGGCGGTGCATGATCTGGGCTTGCCCGGCATCCAGTTCCGCAATGAGCTGCGGCGGCTCTACCCCGCCGGGCCGCTCGCCGCCCACATTCTGGGACGCACCGACATCGACAACCGCGGCGTGTCGGGGCTCGAGCGCGTGATTGACGACCGGGGCCTCGCCCTGCTGGTGCACAGCGGCGGTCGGCAGCAGGCAGGCCCGGTGCGTCTTGCCCTCGATCTCGGCGTATCGCATGCCTTGCGGGAGGAGCTGCTCGCCGCCATCGAGCGCTATGCGGCCGCCGGTGCCGCCGGTGTCGTGCTGGATGTTGCGACGGGGGAGGTGCTGGCCGCCGCCTCGCTGCCCGATTTCGATCCGAACCGGCGCGGCGAGACGGACGGTCCTGCGCACCTCGACCGGCTGTCCGCCGGCACCTACGAGCTCGGCTCGGTGTTCAAGATGTTCACCGTGGCGATGGCCCTCGATTCAGGCCGTGCGACGCCAGACCAGATCTACCCGACCCGCGAGCCCTTGAAGGTCGGACCGTTCACCATCAAGGATCTGCATCCGCAACCTCAGGCCTTGTCGGTTACCGATATATTCCTGCATTCCTCCAACGTCGGCGCCGGCCTGTTGGCACTCGAGACAGGAGCGGAGGGCCAGCGCACGTTCCTCGACCGCCTCGGTCTCATCGAGCCGATGCGGTCCGATCTTGGACCGATCGCAGCCCCGCAGCTGCCGCCACGCTGGGACGCGGTGGCGACGGTGACCATCTCCTACGGTCACGGCCTTGCGGTGGCGCCCTTGCAATTTGCTGTGGCGGCGGCGAGCCTGATCAACGGTGGCGCCCCGCTCGCGCCGGTGTTCCTGCTCAAGGACGGGCCCGACACGCCGGCGAATCACCCTGACGCCGCTGCCGCGCTTCGGCGATTGGTTTCCAAGGACACCAGCGCGCGCATGCGCGAGCTGCTGCGGCTGAACGTCACTGCCCCGGCCGGCACCGGCCGCCGCGCCGAGGTGCCCGGCTACCGCGTGGGCGGCAAGACCGGGACCGCCGAGCTGGCGGTCAAAGGCGGCTATCGGCCGAGTTCCGTGATCGCATCGTTTTTTGCTGCATTTCCCATGGATATGCCGCGCTATGCCACGTTTGTGCTGCTGTTCGAGCCGCAACGGACCGAGGAAACCCACAGTCAGATCACGGCGGGTATCAACGCGGCCCCGGTCACCTCCCGATTGATTGCGCGGATTGCGCCGATCCTCGGCTTGACGCCGCGGCACGTCTCCTCTCAGCTCGAAATTGCCAGGCGGAACCAGGTGCCGCCGTTTGACGCCCCGCGCGACGCAAAATATTAACCATATCGTCGCCACAACCGGGAATCTGCAACTAGCGGCGATTCGCGAGGTCCGAACCATGCAGCTCAAGTCGCTTTTCAGCCGCGACGACATCATCATACAGGGACGAGGTGAAATCGAGATCGCCAGCCTCACCGCCGACAGCCGCGCCGTCCGCCCCGGCGATCTGTTCTTTGCCCTCGCCGGCAGCAAACAGGACGGCGCGCGCTACATTGCCGATGCGCTGGCGCGCGGGGCAGCCGCGGTCTGCATCGACGATGCCAGCCGTGTCACCATCGCTCCGGACCGGGCCGTGGTGCAATCGCCCGATCCGCGTCGCGCGCTGGCACTGGCGGCAGCGTCCCTCTACGCGCGTCAGCCCGCATGCACCGTTGCGGTCACCGGCACCAGCGGCAAAACCTCGACCGCCGAATTCACCCGCCAGATCTTCGCTGCGCTGGGTCATTCCGCGGCCTCGCTGGGCACCATCGGCATCGTCAAGCCGGGCGGCTCGGTCTATGGCTCGCTGACCACTCCCGACCCGGTCGCGCTGCATGCGAGCCTTGCGGGCCTGGCCGGCGAGGGTGTCACCCACCTCGCGCTCGAGGCCTCCTCCCATGGGCTCGATCAGCGCCGGCTCGATGGCGTGCGGCTGGCCGCGGGCGCCTTTACCAATCTCGGCCACGACCACCTCGACTATCATGCCGATATGGACGCCTATTTGCGGGCCAAGATCCGCCTGTTCGATAGCTTGCTCGCCCCCGGCCAGCCCGCGGTCGTCAATGCCGACGGCGAGCGTGCCGGCGATGTCATCGAGGCGATCAATGCGCGGGGACTGCCCTTGTTCACTACCGGCGCGCTCGGCGAAACGCTGCGCCTGGCCGGTCTTGTCCGCAGCGGCTTCACGCAGCATCTGACGGTCGCCCATTCCGGCCGCACGCAAACCGTCAATCTCAAGGTGCTGGGCGATTATCAGGCGTCCAATGCCCTGCTCGCCGCCGGCCTTGCCATCGCCACCGGCGCCAGGCCCGAGGACGCCGTTGCCGCCATTTCTACGGTGCGCGGCGTCAAAGGCCGGCTCGAGCTGGTCGGCGGCCATCGCGGCGGCCTGATCGTGATCGACTATGCCCACAAGCCGGAGGCGCTCGCCGCGGCGCTCGATGCCCTGCGCGCGTTCGCCTCCAGCCGCCTCATCTGCGTGTTCGGCTGCGGCGGCGATCGCGACCGCCAGAAGCGCCCGGTGATGGGGCGCATCGCCGCGCGAAAAGCCGATGTCGTGATCGTGACCGACGACAATCCCCGTTCCGAGCTTCCCGAGGCGATCCGCGCGTCGATCCTGTCGGCCGCCGCCGGCGCACACGAGATCGCCGACCGCGGCGAGGCGATCCGCGCCGGCATCGGCATGCTCGGGTTGGGCGATGTGCTGCTGATCGCCGGCAAGGGGCACGAGACCGGGCAGATCATCGGCGAGGAGGTGATCCCGTTCTCCGATCACGAGGTCATCGAGGAGGCGCTCGGCGGCGGCGCGCGGGGCGCGGCGAATGGCTGAGACGGACACGCCGCCGCTGTGGGCCTGGCACGATCTGATCACGGCCGCCGGCGGCCATGCCGACGGCATCCCTTCGGCGCCAGTCACCGGCGTCTCGATCGATACCCGCAGCCTCGTCCCCGGCGATTTGTTCGTGGCCCTCAAGGATGCGCGCGATGGCCACGAGTTCGTCGGCGCGGCGTTCGCCAGGGGGGCGGCGGCGGCGCTGGTATCGGCGGGCTATCCGCGCGGCCGCGACGATGGCGCATTGATCCGCGTCGAGGATCCCTTGGCCGCGCTCGAGCGGATCGGCATCGCCGCCCGCGCGCGGCTGTCGCCGCACGCGCGGATCATCGCCGTCACCGGCAGCGTCGGCAAGACCACCACCAAGGAGATGTTGCGCACCTGCCTCGGCGCGCTCGGCCCGACGCACGCCTCGGAAAAATCCTACAACAACCACTGGGGCGTGCCGCTCACCCTCGCCCGCATGCCGGCCGGGACGCGATACGGAGTGTTCGAGATCGGCATGAATCACGCGGGCGAGATCACGCCCCTGACCAAGCTGGTGCGCCCGCACGTCGCCATCATCACCACGGTCGGGCCGGTGCATCTGGAGTTCTTCGGCTCCGTCGAAGCCATCGCCGAGGCGAAGGCCGAGATTTTCCTGGGGCTTGAGGCGCCGCCCTCTCCCACACGCGCATCTCCCTCCCCCTTTGTGGGGGACGGCGGTACGCTCGCAAGTACAAGTGGCGCCAAGATAGGCACATTCGGGGTTCCCCCCACCCCTAGCCCCTCCCCACAAGGGGGAGGGGAATCGGTCGCGATTATCAACGCAGACATTGCTCAAACGGCACTGCTGCGACGACGCGCCGAGGCGGCGGG
>Ga0209069_10001204_pt1 | contig 13006 bp, 12 predicted proteins | sample Str013_2_FD_187202 | JGI IMG/M metagenome (GOLD analysis project Ga0209069, IMG submission 187202) | Freshwater sediment microbial communities in response to fracking from Pennsylvania, USA - Straight Creek_MetaG_SC_2013 (SPAdes) (version 2) | ecosystem: Environmental > Aquatic > Freshwater >...
GGGCACGGTCGGATAGATCGGGCGGCTGCGCTCATCGAGCGCCCAGGCCGCCGCGAAATCATTGGACGTGACGAGGATCGAGCTGACGCCGTCGGCGCGGCGTGCCTTGCGACCCTGGTCGGCCTTTTCCTCCGCGCTCTCGGCCTCGACCCAGAGCTGGCCACCGTCGAAGCGGCCGGGGAACGTGCGCAGCAGATAGAACGATTTCGTCAGCACATGCTCGGGTGTCAGCTGTTGCAGCGGCGGCAGGTCGAGGCCGGCCAACAAGCGGCGCAACGTCATCGTGCCGTTAGCGCCGCGTCCGGGGCCGGTCGGCAAGCCGGTCTCCTGATCGCGCGTGTCGAACATGATCGTACCGCCGTGGCGCATGAAGGCGTCGATCCTGGCGAGGGCTGGCGGCGTGAGCGGGCGCTGCGCCTGCGTCATCGGCCAGTAGATGAGCGGAAAGAACGCGAGCTCGTCCTTCTCGATATCGATGGCGATGGGATCGCCGGGCTCCACGGCGGTGCGTTCCTTGAGAACGTGGGACAGGCCTTTGAGGCCGGCGCGGCTCATATTGTCGACTTCCGGATCGCCGGTGACGACATAGGCCAAGCGATAGTCGAGCGAGGCTTTGAGAGCGAAGGCATCGTCGGCGTGTCCGACCCCGGTGGCAGCCAACGTCAGCGCCAATCCAACAACGACGACGATTCCGGCGCCGGCACGCGCCGGCACGCGCGGCATGCCGATGAGGCCGCGCAAGACAAGTGCCGCCAAGACGTCGATGAGGGCCAGCGCGATGGCGAGAGCGATGATGATGTATTTGAGTTCAACCGCCTCCTGCAGACCGAAGGAGGTGAGGGGAACGCCCGCCGGCAGCGGCGGCAACGGGCGCAATTTCAAATCGGCCTTGAAGAGATTGAAGGCGCGGCGCACGCCGCCCTCGCCGTAGAAACCCGGCGGGTGTTGGGGGCCGGGGTTGGCGGTATCGAAATCGCCGGCGCGCAACGGAAGGGCCGCCGCCGCCGGCGCCCCAAGGCGGCCGAAACCGTCGAGCGTTTCCATCGGGGTAAGCGGTCCCTTGGCGGTGTCGACGGCCGTGCTTGCGTCGCTTATGCCGGCCGACAAGGCGACAAGCCTGCGCATCATCTCGACAAAGAGACCGGAGATCGGAAGCGAGGACCAGCCGGTGTTCGCGGTGACGTGAAAGAGAACAATCCAGCCCTTGCCGCGGTGCTCGGCCGTGACGAGCGGCGTGCCGTCTGCGAGTTGCGCCCAGGTTTTCAGATCCGTCCCGGTTCCGGGTTCGGTCAACACCTGACGTGTGACGGTGACGTCGCCGGGAATGCTCAGACCGAAGAAGGGGCTGTCTTCCGGCACCGCACTCAACGGCTGCGGCGCGTCCCAGGACATGGCGCCGCCCAGCAAGCGACCGCCGGTGCGCAGCTTGCCAGGTATCAGGTCGTCGGTTTGGGTCGCAAGTTTCGGACCCGAGAAGCGGATGAGCACGCCGCCGCGATTCACCCAATCGGCGGCGGCGCGCTTGTCGTCGCCGACAATTTGCCCGATGTCGGAGAGGACGAGAACGGAAAGACCGGCCTTGAGGAGATCGCCGATGCGGCCTTCGTGCAATTCCGCGAAGGGCGCGAGGGCGCGCTGCAAATAGAACAGATCGGAGAGCAGCGGCTGCGCGGTGTCGACCGTTTCGCCGGAGACAAGACCGACGGGCCGGCGCCGCCAGCGCTCGTCGATCAGGGTGACGCTGCCCGCCGATTGGCGGTCGGTGAGTTCGACGCGCGCCAAGTCGTTGCGCAGTTCGGTCGCAAGGTCGAGTTTGATGTCGACCTCGGTCTCGCCCGCCGGCAGTGTGAATTCCTGCGCGGCGAGGAAGCGCCCCTGAGTACCCGTCGCGCGCATCGTCGCCTTGATATCGCCGGCGCCTTTGGCACGCACGGCGCGAAATACCAGAACGCCGCGGTCGTTGCGGGGCGGCGTCAGCGCCAGGGCGGCGTTCACCGCCTCATCGCTCATCACACGCAAATGGCCGATGCCGGCAAGCTCCTCGGAGAAGCTGGCCGCGTGGCCGTCGTCGAGACCGTCAGTCAGCCAGATGATGTCCGGACTGCCTTTCAGGTTCAGCTTCTCGATCGATTCGGCGGCCTTGGCGCGATCGACGCCAAAGGGTTGCGGCGCGACCGATTTGATCGCGCCTTGCGCATCGGCTCCGGCCAGCAATTTGAGCACGATGGCGGCGTCGTTGACGGCGGTGGGCACGACCACCAGGGGCCGGCCGTCACGCTCGGCTTCGGCGGCGAGCGTCTGCATGGTGCCGACGCGATCGTCCCAGCGGGCGGAGGCCGCCCAACCGTTGTCGACGACGATGACGACGGCGCTCTTTGTCGGCGCGTGCGCGTTCGGATTGAGGTAAGGATCGGCGAGTCCGACGATGATGAGCGCGGCGATCATCATGCGCAGCAACAGCAGCCACAGCGGCGTCTGCGCCGGCGTCTCTTCGCTTTGCGGCAAGCCGAGCAGCAAGCGCACGGCCGGGAAGGGCACGCGCTTAGGCGCCGGGGGCGTCACGCGCAGCAGCCACCAGATGACCGGCAGCGCGACGAGCCCGATCAGGATCCAGGGTGCGGCAAAGGCCAGCGGACCGAATGTCGTCATCGCGCCATCACTTCATCGCGAACGGTTTGTGCGCCGTCAACGCAGCGTAAGCGGCAAGCAATGCACCTTGCGGCGGGCGGTCCGTGCGATGGCAGGCGAAGGTCCAGTTCTGACGCCGCGTCGCTTGCGACAGCGAATCGCGCAGGCTGGCGAGGCGGTTGCGGTAACCCTCGCGCATCGTCTCGGCGCGGCGGGCGACCATTCTGACGCTGCTTTCGACGTCTTGAAATTCGGTGCGGCCGTCGAAGGGCAGATCTTCCTCGGCCGGGTCGAGGACCTGAATCAAGTGCCCGCGCACGCCCGACGAACCAAAGTGACGCAAGATTTTCAACGGCTCTTCGATCGGCGACAACCAATCTCCGATGAGGATGATTTGCGAAAAACGCGGCAGCAGCGAGAGCGGCGGTATGCTGGGCCCGGCGCCGATCGACGCCGTCATGCGGTGCGCCAGGCGATTGAGGGCGAGACGGCCGGTCGTCGGCGGCTCGGGCGCGCCGAGTTCGGAAATCCGTTCGCCGCCGCGCACCAGCAGCGAGGCGAAGGCGAGAGCCAGAACGGTCGCGCGCTGCACCTTCGAGCACGGCGCAAGCGGCGATTTGTATTGCATCGAGGCAGAAGAATCGCGCCACAGCCAAACGCTTGCCGCCGCTTCCCATTCGCGCTCGCGCACGAACAAATGCTGCGTCTTGCCGGATTGGCGCCAATCGATCACGGAAGAGGAATCTTCGTCGCGGAAGCGGCGGAATTGCCAAAAGGTTTCGCCAATGCCCACGCGGCGGCGGCCGTGCGCGCCTTGCGCGACGGTGGCGGCGACGCGTTCAGCTTCGACCATCAGCGGAGGCAAGCGCGCGCCCAGATGATCGGCTTGCTCGCGCAGGCTCATCTCGCGCTTGGTCTTAAAGCCGAACGTGCCCACGCGCGCCGGCGAACCACTCACCATTCCCGTTCGCGCCTCATCTGCTTTTGTCCGGGCTCAAGTCCTTTTTATTTCGAACCCGCCGCGCCATTCGTCAAGCGTAAGGCCGGCACAAACGCTCGACCACTTCGGTGATCGTGACGCCATCGGCTCTGGCGGCAAAGTTCAGCGCCATTCTGTGGCGCAAAATCGGCTGGGCCAACGCGACGACATCGTCGACGGACGGTGCGAAGCGACCCTCAAGCAGGGCGCGGGCGCGGACCGCGAGCGAGAAGGCTTGGCTAGCGCGCGGGCCCGGACCCCAAGCAACGTGCGCGCGGATGTCTTCGGCACCGCCGACTTCAGGGCGCGCCGCGCGCACGATATTTAGAATTGCGTCGAGGACTTTCTCTCCGACCGGCACGGCGCGGACGAGCTTTTGATAGAACATGATGTCTTGCGCGCGCAGGACCTCGCGCGGCTGTTCGTCCTGAACGCCGGTGGTGGCAATGAGAACGCGCTTCTCGGCCTCGAGGTCGGGGTAGCCGACGTCGATCTGCATCAAGAAGCGATCGAGCTGGGCTTCCGGCAGCGGATAGGTGCCTTCCTGTTCCAGCGGGTTCTGGGTGGCCAAAACGTGAAACGGGTGAGGCAGGTCGTAGCGCGCGCCCGCGACCGTCACGTGGTGCTCCTGCATCGCCTGCAGCAGGGCCGATTGGGTGCGCGGGCTGGCGCGATTGATTTCGTCGGCCATCAACAACTGCGCGAAGACCGGGCCTTTGATGAAGCGGAAGGAGCGGCGGCCAGACTCCGATTCCTCCAACACCTCCGAGCCGACGATATCGGCCGGCATCAGGTCGGGCGTGAATTGGATGCGCTTGGTCGCGAGGCCGAGGACAATCCCCAAGGCTTCGACCAGGCGCGTCTTTGCCAAGCCGGGCACGCCGACCAGCAAGCCGTGCCCGCCCGCCAACATCGTGACTAGAACCTGGTCGACGACGTCGCGCTGGCCAAAGATGATTCGTCCAATCGCCTCACGCACTTGGGCCAAGCGCGCGACGGCTTTCTCCACTTCGCGGACGATGGAGTCCGAGCTTTCAAGGGGCTGCATGGCGGGGACTATAGCCTAAGCGATGGCTTGGACAGAACCGGATTAGTTCCTATCCTTACCACCCTGTCGTGTTGTTAACGTTTCGCGTCAACCGCTTAGCATCTTTTCTTGGAATGACAATGTCGGAGAAGTCCATCGATCCCATGCATTGGGGTGCGCCGGCGCCCGACTTGCTGCGTGGGCTTGCGCAAGCGCAGGCCGAAGGCGCCATGCTGAGCGCCTTGCCCCCCATCGAGCGCTGGAACCCGGCCGATTGCGGCGAAATCGATATGCGCATCGCTCGCGACGGCACTTGGTTCTATCTCGGCACGCCGATCGGGCGCCCGGCGCTGGTACGGCTGTTCTCCACAATCTTGCGTCGCGAGGCGGAGGGCCGCTACGTGCTGGTCACGCCGGTCGAGAAGGTCGGCTTGAAAGTGGAGGACGTCCCATTCATTGCCGTCAGCCTCGAGGTCGAAGGCGAGGGCCACGACCAGAGGTTGAAGTTTCTCACCAATGTCGGCGACGAAACGGTGGCGAGCGCCGAGCATCCGCTGCGTATGGCCTTTCGCGGCGCCGACGAGCCGCAGCCTTATGTGCATGTGCGCGGCGGATTGGAGGCTCGACTGTCGCGACCTGTGTTCTACGAATTGATCGCGATGGCACAGGAGAGCATCGACCAACATGGCCGGTGTCAACTGGGGGTCCGGAGTTGCGGACAATATTTTCCTCTCGGTTCGCCTGACGCATGACGGCGCTCCAGCTCAGCGACGATGATTTGCGGGCCCGGTTGACGACGTGCCTGTCGCTGCCGCCCAGCGCCGGTACGACGCGTAAGCGGGGCGACTTCGACCTCAACCCGGTGGGGGGCGAACCTTTGGATCGGGTGCGCGATCTGCGCCCGGCGGCGGTGCTGGTGGCAATCATCGAGCGCGCGGCGGGCTTGCAGGTGCTGTTTACGCGCCGCGCCGATCATTTGTCGGCGCATCCCGGCCAAGTCAGTTTTCCGGGCGGACGGGCACACGAGGACGACGCCGATGAAATTGCGACCGCTTTGCGCGAGACCGAAGAAGAAGTCGGCTTGAGGCGCGAGTTCGTGCGCGTTGCCGGCGCGCTCGATCCTTATGAGACCGGCACAGGGTTCTCGATCAAGCCAATCGTCGGCTTCGTGCGGGAAGGATTCGTGCTAGTCCCGGATACGTCCGAGGTCGCCGAAATCTTCGAGGTGCCGTTGCGCTTCTTGATGGACCCAACCAACCATGAGCGGCACATGGGCGTCTGGCAAGGCCGGGAGCGGCACTACTATGCGATGAATTTCGACGGGCATTATATCTGGGGCGCCACCGCCGGCATGTTGATCAATCTCTACGAACGCCTGCAGTGCGCAGCATGAGCGAGAGCGTGAAAGTTACAAATCAGGCGTGGTTGACGGCGCCGGAAACGCAGAGCGTGCTTGCGGCCGTCGCCGGCCGGGACGGCGCTGCGCGCTTCGTCGGCGGCTGCGTACGCAACGCGCTTCTCGGGGTCGAGGTGGCAGATGTCGATATCGCGACGCCATTGCTGCCAGACGACGTGATGCGCAGGCTTGAGGCCGCTGGAATTCGCGCCATCGGCACGGGCCTCGATCACGGAACGGTCACGGCGGTGACCAACAAACGCGCGTTCGAGATCACGACATTGCGGCGCGATGTGGCAACGGACGGACGGCGGGCGACCGTCGCCTATACGGACGATTGGGCGCAGGACGCTTCACGCCGCGATTTCACGATGAACGCGCTTTATGCCGATGCAGAGGGCAATGTCTACGATCCGGCCGGAGGCTTGGCCGATCTGAAAGCCGGCCGCGTGCGCTTCATCGGCGATGCGCCGACGCGGATCAAAGAAGACTATTTGCGCATCCTGCGCCTGTTTCGCATCCACGCTTGGTACGGCAAGGGCCAGATTGACGCGCTCGCGCTGCAGGCCTGTGCGGCGGCGGGCGGTCATATCAAGAGCTTGTCCGGCGAGCGCATTCAGAAGGAAATGCTTCGCTTGCTTCAAGCGGAGAACCCGGTCGCGGCTCTGCGGGCCATGGCCGCATCGACAATCCTGAGTGAGGTTTTACCGGGCGACCTCGATTTCGACCGGCTGCAGCGGCTGCGCGATGTCGACGGCAACAATTTCTTCGAAGCCGATGCGATTCTGCGCCTGGCGGCATTGATCCCGAGCGACGGGCAGGCGGCCGTGATCGCGTCGCGGTGGCGGCTGTCGAACGACGACCGCGACCGGTTGCGCGGACTGGTATCGAGCCCGGTTAAGATCGTTTCCTATATGTCGGTTCCGGAATTGCAACGCGTGCTTTATCGCCAAGGGCAACAAAGCGTGCGCGATCTGGTGCGGCTGCGCTGGGCCGAAGACACGAAGGCCTCCAACGCCGTGCAATGGCGCGCGGAGCTCGCGATCGTCGACAGCTGGACGCGGCCGGTGTTTCCGCTGACGGGCCGCGACGTGATGAATGCGGGGGTGCCGGAGGGGCCGCTGGTCGGGCGGGTGATGAACGAGGTCGAACAGTGGTGGATCGACAGCAACTTCACCGACGATCCGTTCTCCATCGCCGAGCGGCTCAAAGCGGTCGCGCAAGCGCTGGTGTGAGTGATGTCGAGCACGATCCGGCTGACCTTTACGAAACTGCTCGGCAAGTACGACAAGTTCGTCGTTGAGGGGAATGGGCGCCGACTTTCCATCGACTGCCCGAAACAGCGCATCCTCCCCCACGACCTCATCCACTATGCGATCGAGAAGGTGATGGGGTTACGAGGTTTTGTGCGCCTTGTGAGTGAGGGGCGACCCGAAGCGGAACTTCGTCATGCAGACTATGATGCGCTGCTTGGCGAGGCTCTGGTCGAGACGATGCAAGCGGAAATGTGGTCGGGTACGCCTCCCGACGACGCCGCATTCATCGAAATGCTGTCGATTACGATGGACGCACGCAAGCAAAAGCTGAGACCGCTGCCGCCGAACATACTCGGTAAGATCCGTGCGGAGATTCAAACACTTACCGACGCGTGGAATCAGATTGCACCGCATCAAACGCTTGCGCTCGAACTCCCTGTTTGAGGTTCAATGGCCCAGATCAATGTGATCGACGAAATCAGCTTGCCCGGTTCGCCCGAACGCCTGAACGAGGACGCTCTGGGCGCGACGGGGACGATTGCATTCGTGCTCGACGGCGTGACCGGGCTTGCCGACGCGCCGTTGTTATCGGGCAAGAGCGACGCCGCTTGGGTTTCGGCCGCCGCGCGCGACCTATTCTTGCAGCATGGACCCGGCCGCGGTGCGGATCTGCGTGCGCTTATCAAGGTCGTTGCCGAGGGCATCAGCGAGCGCTTTTCGCGCGAGCGATTGCGCGCCCCGGCCGATCGCTACGAGATGCCGTGGACGACGCTCAGCATCATCGGCATCGCGCCCGGTGTTCTTCACATCGCGTATTTGGGCGACAGCCGCGTGATCGTGGAGAGCGCGGAGGGCGAGATTCACAATTTCGGCACCAACCCGACGCGAACGATTTTCGAGCAGAAACTGTCGGCAAAGGTCGTGGCCAACAAGTCGGGACTTGGCATCGACGCCATTCGCGCGACCGTGCTGCCGGAGTTGCGGCGGGCGAGGAACACCGTCAATACCGCGGGCGGGTTCTGGCTGCTCGGCGCCGATCCCGAAGCCGCCGCGCATGCCGGCGTGACGTCGCTGACGCTGTCGGGGCCGGCGACGGTGTTGCTGGCGACGGACGGTTTCTATGCCTTGAAGGAAGACTATCAAGTCTTCGACGATCGCGACCTGGTCGCCACCAGCCAGACATTGGGGCTGGCCGAAATGGGCGCCCAGGTGCGCCGGATCGAAGAGGCCGACCCCTTCGGACAACGCTTTCCACGGATGAAGAAGAGCGACGACGCAACCGCGCTCCTGGTGCGCGTCTCGCCCTAATGCGATCTGGCGCGGGTCAAGGAGCCTTTGACCGTGCGCACGAATTTGCCGTCCTTGACGTTGCTGAATTCGAGCTTCATCGCGTTGCCACTGACGGTTCGCCGGTAGGTTTGATACTCGGGCTTGCCGTCTTGGCTGATGGCGAAACTCGACACCGTTAGACCGTGGCCATCAAGGCGGGCCCAATAGATAACGCCGCCGGTGTAAGGATCTGCATCGGCCTTGGCGCGCCATTGATTATCTTGGATCGCCGGCACGAACTCGATCGTCGTCGACTTCAAGACCTCAAGCGGCGCCTTGGGGTCGCCCTTTTGGCGCTGCAATGTCGACCAGCTGAGCGTGAAGCCGCTCAGATTCGTCGGCGCGATCGTCAGCGCGATATCGCGCTTGGTGGTGGGAAAGTCTTCGTCGGTCTCGCTCAGCGCAGTCGCGGTGCCATGCCAATCGCCGTAATAGGCTTTGATTTCGAGCGGTGCCGAGCCGGCATTCGCGCCGGCGACCATGGCGAACGCAAACATCACGATCGCGGCGGCCGACGCCAATCGATTGGTGAGTTTCATCGCTCGCGCTCCGCAGGTTCGAGGTTCAAGCAGCACAAGCGATAGCCGTGCGGAAGCCTTGCTTCAAGGCCAACGCGCCTCGGGCGGCAGCGACATGAGGATCGCTTCGGTATTGCCGCCCGTTTTCAGGCCGAATTGCGTGCCCCTGTCATAGAGCAGGTTGAATTCGGCGTAACGGCCGCGGCGGACAAGCTGATGCTCCCGTTCGGCGCCGGTCCACGCCTCGTTCATGTGGCGGCGAACGATTCGCGGATAAACGTCGAGAAAGGCCAAGCCGACCTCGCGGGTGAAGGCAAAATCGGCCTCCCAATCGCTCGAGTCGAGATAGTCGTAAAAAATGCCCCCGGTGCCGCGCGGCTCATTGCGATGCGGCAGGAAGAAGTACTCGTCGCACCAGGCTTTGAAGCGGGGATAGTAGGTTGCGTCGTGCCGCTCGCAAGCCGCTCGCAGGGTGGCATGGAAGTCGCCCGCGTCGAGCGGGTCGGGAACCATCGGCGTCAAATCGCTGCCACCGCCGAACCAGGCTTTGCTTGTCACAATGTGGCGCGTGTTCATGTGAACGGCTGGGACGCGGGGGCTCTGCATGTGGGCGACCAGTGAGATCCCGGCGGCCCAAAAACGCGGGTCGTCCGCCGCGCCGGGGATGCTTTGGGCGAAGTCCTTGGAAAAATTGCCGTGGACCGTCGAAATGTTGACGCCGACCTTTTCGAAGACGCGGCCGCGCATGACGGACATGGTGCCGCCGCCTGCGTCCTCTCCCGGCCTTGACCAAGACTTTCGCTCGAAGCGGCCGGGTTGGCGGTTCTGGTATTGGCCTTGATGCTCGTCTTCAAGGCGTTCGAACTCGGCGCAGATGCGATTGCGCAGGTCCTCGAACCACAAGGCGGCGCGGTGCTTGCGCTCGGCGGTGAGGTCGACGTTCATCGGTATGCGCCTCCTGCGGCGGGAAATCCGTTGGTCTGGCGAAGGCCCTCGCCCAGGACCATGCCGGCTGTTATCGCAACATTGAGCGAGCGCATGCCGGGGCACATCGGAATCGTCAGACTGACGTCGGCACTGGCCGCGACCTCGGCCGGGACGCCGGCCGATTCGCGCCCCAACAGGATCGTGTCTGCGTCTTCGAAGGCGAAACTCGTGTAGGGACGATCCGCCTTCGTCGTCATCAAGACGACCCGCACCGGTTTTGAGGCCGCGAACGCCGCCCATGATTCGTGGCGGACGAAGCTCGCGTGCCGAAGGTAGTCGAGGGCCGCGCGCTTCAAGGTCGCATCTCCAAACGGAAAGCCGCATGGCTCGATGATATCGACGCCGACGCCGACACAGGCGGCGAGGCGCAAAATCGCTCCGACATTCTGTGCGATATCAGGTTGGTAGAGAGCGAGGCGCATCGACGCGACTCAAACAGAGTGAGTGGGCGGGGACCCGGATCAATTTATGCGGCATCGTGCCGCACGACCCCCAAGATTCGACTCTCTATTTTGTCGCGAAATCAAGGCCTTCCGGCTGCGTCGCCACACCTCGTGGAATCGCCGCCTCCACGCAACTAAGTGATCATCAATCAGGCGCAAGAAGGGGCTCATCTTGGCGCACTCGACGGACGACGCCAGCGTAACGCGGCGAGATTTCATCTACGTGGCATCGGCGACGATGGCGGCTGTCGGCGCGACCGCAGCCGTGTGGCCGCTGATCGACCAAATGAATCCATCGGCCGACACGCTGGCGCTCAAGGAGATCGAAGTCGATCTTGCCTCCCTAGTTCCGGGCCAACAGATCACCGTCGAATGGCAAAAGAAGCCGGTGTTCGTCCGGCGGCGGACGCCCGACGAGATCAAGGAAGCCCAAGAGGCGCCGCTCGACGAGATGAAGGATCCCCAAGCGGACGGCGCGCGCGTGCAGAAGCCGGAGTGGCTGATCGTGCTTGCCACCTGCACCCATCTCGGCTGCATCCCAAGCAAGGATATGAAAGGCGACTATGGCGGATGGCTCTGTCCGTGCCACGGGTCGCAGTACGACACCTCGGGGCGTATCCGTAAGGGACCGGCCCCCTTCAATCTAGGTGTGCCGCCTTACAAATTCCTCAGCGACACCAAAATCCAAATCGGCTGAACGGAGCCCTCACGCCCATGCATGGCGAATATCGTTACGAGCCGAAGAACGGGTTCATGAAGTGGCTGGACAGCCGGTTGCCGATCGTGCGCCTGCTCGACGAGTCGGTGCTGCAATATCCCACGCCCAAGAACTTGAACTACTGGTTCACGTTCGGCGGCATTTTGACGTTCATGCTGGCCGTGCAGATCGTCACCGGAATCGTTTTGGCGATGCACTACGTGCCGCACGAGACGCAAGCCTTCAACAGCGTCGAACATATCATGCGCGACGTGAACTACGGTTGGCTCTTGCGCTATGCGCATTCGAACGGCGCGTCGATGTTCTTCATCGCGGTCTATGTCCACATCTTCCGCGGCCTCTATTACGGATCCTACAAAGCGCCGCGCGAGGTGCTGTGGATCCTGGGCGTCATCATCTATCTTCTGATGATGGCGACCGGCTTTCTCGGCTACACGCTGCCGTGGGGTCAGATGTCGTTCTGGGGCGCGACCGTCATCACCAATTTCTTCAGCGCCATCCCGGTCGTCGGCACCGACATCACGCAATGGCTGTGGGGCTCGTTCGCCGTCGACAACTCGACGCTGCAGCGTTTCTTCAGCTTGCACTACCTGCTGCCCTTCGTGATCGCGGGCGTGGTCGTGCTCCACATCTGGGCGCTGCACGTGCCGGGCAACAACAATCCGCTCGGCATCGACGTCAAGGGTCCGCAAGATACCGTACCGTTCCATCCGTACTACACGGTGAAAGACGGTTTCGCGCTGGCGGTGTTCGTGCTGTTCTTTGCCGCGTTCGTGTTCTTCCTGCCGAACGCGCTCGGCCACACCGACAACTACATTCCGGCAAACCGGTTGGTGACGCCGACCCACATCGTGCCCGAGTGGTACTATCTGCCGTTCTACGCGATCTTGCGCTCGGTGCCGAGCAAGCTTCTTGGCGTGATCTTGCTGTTCGGCGCGATTCTGGTTTGGGCGTTCATACCGTGGCTCGATACGTCGTATGTGCGCTCGGCGCGCTTCAGGCCGATCTTCCGGCAATTGTTCTGGGTGTTTGGGATCGTCTGTATCGGGCTTGGCTGGTGCGGGGCGCAGACGCCGGACTATGTGATCATCGACCTAGGACCGAATATGAGCGCGATCAATGTGGCGGTCGATCACGCGACAAAGGCCGGAAAGACGCCTGAAGAGATCGCAGCGGTACAAAAGAGCGCGCAGGCGAGCGAGCGCGTGACCTTCGCGGTCGTCGATCTGAGCCGCATTCTGACAATCGCCTATTTCGCGTTCTTCTTCTTGGCGCTGCCGGCGCTCGGCCGGCTGGAGACACCTCTGCCGTTGCCGGAAAGCATTTCCAAAGCGGTTCTCGGCGCGCGCGGCGGCGCAGTGTCGGGCGGAACTCCGCTCGCGCAGCGCGGTTGAGGGGGATGAGCATGAGACACATCTCGTTGGTGGCGATCGGCTTGGTGCTGGGACTCACGGCGGCCTATGCCGACGGCCCGAAGGAGCCCGAGCCGCAAAATTGGTCGTGGACCGGAGTCTTCGGACACTTCGATCAGGTTCAGCTGCAGCGCGGCTACCAAGTCTACAAAGAGGTCTGCGGCGTCTGTCACAGCATGCACTTGCTGGCGTTCCGCAATCTCGGCGATCCCGGCGGCCCGGGCTTCAGCGAAGCACAGGTCAAGGCGATTGCAGCGACCGCGCTAGTGCCCGATCTCGACGACAAAGGCGAGCCGACGACACGACCCGGAAC
>Ga0209069_10001205_pt1 | contig 12991 bp, 13 predicted proteins | sample Str013_2_FD_187202 | JGI IMG/M metagenome (GOLD analysis project Ga0209069, IMG submission 187202) | Freshwater sediment microbial communities in response to fracking from Pennsylvania, USA - Straight Creek_MetaG_SC_2013 (SPAdes) (version 2) | ecosystem: Environmental > Aquatic > Freshwater >...
CACTTGCCTGTATCCCGGCGGCAACTGCTCAACGGCCCTTTGCAGGTGCACACGGTCAATCGAACCGGTCAGCAGCAGATCCGGAGCGCCCAACTCCCTGCGCGGCCCGCTGGACTCATCGTCCGGATCGTTGGTCTCATCCAGAGGAGTCTCCGCGAGCTTCTTTTTCCGGAGCTTCATCAGGACCACATTCACGGACAGCCGATGCAGCCAGGTGGAAAACGCGGATTCCCCGCGGAACGTGGCGATCTTGCGATACAACTGCAAGAAAGCATCCTGAGTGAGATCCTCCGCCTCGGATGTATTTCCAACCATGCGCAGACATAACGCATAGACACGTCTGCTATGTAATCGATAGATGCGTTCGAACGCGCCAGCGTCGCCCTGTTGGGCGAGGCGGATAGCATCTGCCTCGGTCATTTCGCCGGTATCTGTTCGTCTCGTGCGGGTCACCGTACCCTACGGGACGCATCCAACTTCTGGGATGCCTCCCTAGCTCCTTAAGTTGCATTCATTTGAGTGTCGATTGTGCCGGGTTACCGCTACTGGCTTTTTTTAGCCGTCTATCCACCGGGCAGCCCGATTTCCCGGAAGGTCTATTCGTCCTTATTTTCGTGTCATTTTCGCTTCAATGCGCGTCTCGGGCCCGGTTCCATGGCAAGTAGAGCGGGAACCAGGGTGACCAGCTTGAGCCGAAACGGTTCCAGTTCTTCGGCCGGCAGGGCGCAGAAAAACGATTTTAACACTACCGTCGTCTCTCCCATGCACGTATTAAGGTCGTACCCCAGCACTTCAAGCTCGCGCCAGGCGTGCTCGGTAACTTCCGGGCTGCCGAAGGCAGCGCTTCCCACAATGGAACGCGATTCCTTCTGCAATTCTCCAATCACATCTTCCAGTGAGCTTAGCTTGTGAAAGAATCGTGTCCGGCCGCTGAAAACTACTTTGGCGAGCAAGCCGCTCATCATTGAGATTCTTTGTGCAGTGGCGCCACGGAAATTTGAAGCAGACAAGGGAGATACGTTGGGCAGGGTTCCAAAATGGGAGCCGTGTTCTTTCAGCGTCCGAATCACTAGATTCAATCTTATTGCTAGACGGTCGAAAAGGTCTGAAAATACGGCAAAGCTTTCTCGCGCATGCTCAAGTTGCCCACGATCGCAAAAAGCCAGGGCTTCGTCCAACGAAATGCTCAAAATGACGTTGGAAGATTCAAGTTCTCCGCGGGTGGCATCGAACAGGCGATCCATCTCGTTCGGCAGCCAAGCTGACCAATCCTCACGAACGGATCGCGAACGCGGACGTGCGCGTTTGGCACCTAATACTCCCAAGGCCCCCCCAATCGTGCGTTCCATAAGCATATCACAACAATTGTGGCCTGGCCGCGCTTGCCACCTGTCAGGCCACCCGATATACTGCCGCACGACCTTCGAGGAGAGACCCCCCTGTTTCCTTTTGAACCGCACGACCAGTTTCTTCAGCGCCAAAAAAAGCTTGCCGAGATCGAGTCTCGCGGGCACCTGGCGTATCCCCACAAGTTTGAGTGGACGGCGACCCCGGCTGAGTTGGTGGAGAAATATGAGTCGACTGACGCCCCCACTTTGGAAGCTGCAAAACCCCCTGTCCGCGTCGCCGGACGCATTCTGACCCTTCGCCTGCACGGCAAAGCCGGGTTTGCGCACATTTCGGGTTCGGGCAAGAGATTGCAGATTTATGTAAAGCTGGACGTCGTGGGTCAGCAGGTGTTTGAGCTGTTCCAACTCTTTGATTTGGGGGACTTGATCGGCGTTTCGGGCCACCTGTTTCGCACCCGGACCGGCGAGCTTACCATTGCGGTGGCCGAACTCACACTGCTGAGCAAGTCGCTGCTCCCCCTACCGGAAAAATGGCATGGGCTTTCCGACGTCGAGATCCGTTATCGCCAGCGCTATCTGGACCTGATTTCCAACGACCGCGCGCGCGAAATTTTTCTAAGCCGCGCGCAAATCGTCCGTGAATTGCGGAAGTTTTTTGACGGGCGCGGATATATTGAAGTTGAAACGCCCATGATGCAGCCCATCGCCGGAGGCGCTGCGGCAAAGCCTTTTGTCACGCATCACAATACTTTGGATATTGATTTGTACCTTCGCATCGCCCCGGAACTCTACCTGAAGCGGCTGATTGTCGGCGGCCTGGACCGCGTTTACGAAATCAATCGCAATTTCCGTAATGAGGGAATTTCAACCGCGCACAATCCCGAATTCACCATGCTCGAGTTTTATCAGGCCTATAGCGATTACCATGACCTGATGACGCTCAGCGAAGAACTCTTCGCGCATCTCGCCAGGGAAGTCACCGGCTCGGCCGTCGTGAAATTCGGCGAGCACGAAATAGATTTTGGCAATTTCCAGCGTCTTTCCATGCGCGAGGCTGTCTGCAAGTACTGGTCTGCGGACGCTGCTCCTGCTCCGACGGTGGCGGAACTGGCAACGCCGGGCGGACCGCGCGCCGCCGCCGATCGTTACAACACATGGGCGCAATCGCAAGGCCGCGAGCCGCTGCTTGGCCTTGCCAGCCAGAAAGACGGCGAGATCACCGGGTTATTATTTGAGACCGTGGCCGAGCGCCATCTGATTCAGCCCACAATCCTGTACGATTTCCCCACGGATATTTCTCCGCTCTCGAAATGCCGCCGGGATGATCCGTCGCTTGTCGAGCGGTTTGAAATCTATGTTGCTGGGATGGAACTGGGCAACGCTTTTTCCGAGTTAAACGATCCCGCCGAACAGGAGCGCCGCTTCCGCGAACAAGTTGAAACGGGCGGCGAGGAAGTGCCGCGCGAAGTGGACATGGATTACGTTCGCGCCCTGGCGCACGGTATGCCGCCCACCGCGGGAGAAGGAATCGGGATCGACCGCCTCACGATGCTGCTCACCGATTCCCATTCCATACGCGAAGTTATTTTGTTTCCGCTGCTGCGGCCGGAAGTATCGCAGGAACCAATTGTTGGCGCCGAACCGATCTGAAACCTTCATTTATTTGGCCGGACAATTTCGGCGAAGGCCCACAAGATTTGACCAATGGGAAATCTAAATCGCTTTTAATATTTATTAATGACCGATTTGATTGTGATCCGAGAATCGTTATAGTGGGTGTTTAATAGTTAAAGGAGCGTGCCGTGGTTGGCAATCCACAGAAAGGTATGAGCCCATTTTATCCGGGACAACCTGTTCCAGTGGAGCTATTCATTGGTAGACAGGAAGAAATCAGCAGAATTGACCGGGCTCTGTCACAAGTAGCCTTGGGTAAACCCGGAGCAGTGTATATCACTGGAGAATACGGGATCGGCAAAAGCTCGTTAGCTGGTTTCGTCAAGTACCGCGCTGAAAAGGAACATAAGGTTTTCGGAATCCATGTCCTACTTGGCGGCGCGAGGACTATCGAAGATGTAGCGACTAAGACGGTCGAAGTGCTTCTTAGAAGTGGGGGTTATGAACCAACATGGACCGAAGCAGTCAAGAACGCGCTTGCGAAGTATGTCGGAAAGCAGGATCTTTTCGGTTTTTCGGTCAATCTGGAATCTTTACATGCTGACGGTCCGACACTCTCTCATGGTTTCTTGCCTTTACTGAACGGGCTCTTCGAGCGCACAAAAAAACAAGGTGCAAAAGGAATTCTACTTATACTCGATGAAATCAATGGGATAACCGCTGATCCGAAATTCTCTCATTTCATAAAGGGTTTGGTGGATGAAAATGCATTGTCGCGCCCTTCGCTGCCTCTTTTGATTATGCTTTGCGGCGTGGACGATAGACGTCGAGATATGATTAGACACCATCCTCCGATCGAACGAATTTTTGATATTGCGGAAATTCGCCCAATGGATGACAGTGAGATGGGTTCTTTCTTCACGCGCTCTTTTGAATCGCAGCAAATTAGCATTGATGCGGACGCTCTTGGCGTATTGAAGCATTACAGCGCGGGCTATCCCAAAGTCATGCATATTATTGGAGATGCTGCTTTTTGGATTGACAAAGACGACCACATAGACGGAAACGACGCATTGAGCGCGGTCCTGACCGCTGCGGAAGACGTTGGCCGCAAGTTTGTTGACCAACAAGTGCTTAGTGAACTGAGAAGTCTTGATTACAGGTCCATCCTATCTAAACTTGCCAAGAAAGATTTCGACCTTTCCTTTCAGAAAGCCCAGATAGCAGATGGTCTTACGGAAATTGAGAAGAAGAAATTTAACAATTTTCTTCAAAAAATGAAAAAGCTCAATGTCCTGCGCGCTGGGAATGAATTGGGTGAATACGTTTTCACGAGCCGACTTGTGAGGCTATACATCCTCTTAAATTCAGCTGCCATCTCCCCAGGAAATCAAAACGCCTTAAAGGAACTTAAGGCTGGGGGAAAAATGACTGCCAATCGAAACCGATGAAATTTGCCTGGCTGGTTGCGCGGCGGTATCTGCGGTCGCCGTATAAGCCCGCCGTGCTGCGCCTGGTCACGCTTTTTTCCATCGTTGGAATTGCAGCAGGAGTCGCGACGCTGGTGATCGCGCTGGCGATGAACACGGGATTTCGCAGAACGATTCAAGATCGCCTGCTGGGAGTTTCCGCGCACGTCAATTTGACGCGCCCCGGCGCGGAAGGAATCGAGGAGTACCGCGCGCTGGCGGAAAAGTTGAGCCGCGTCGAAGGGGTGCGCAGCGTGGCTCCGGCAATTTATTTGACGGTCCTGCTTTCCGGCGCCGGGCACGCGCGCGGCGTGGTCATTAAAGGAATCGATCCCGTTCTGGAAGCGAAAACCGACGAGGCCCTGCGCCACATCGTTTCCGGAGCGCCTGATTTTACGCCGGATGCCAATGGATTCGATTCCATACTGGTAGGGCATCTGATGGCGGACGAACTGAACATCCACACGGGCGATTACGTCACGCTCACCAGTCCCGAAGGCCGTCTCACTCCCTACGGAATGGTGCCGCGATCCCGGCGTTTCCGAATCACCGGCGTTTTCGATTCCGGCTTTTATGATTACGATGCCAACTGGGTCTTCGCCAGGCTGGCCCCAGCGCAAAATCTGGCGGGAGTCGGCGATGTGGCCAGCGTGCTGGAATTTCGCGTGCGCGATGTGGATCGCGCCGTGGACGCGGCCCGCTTGATCGGCGCAGCCGCCGGCGCGGGATTCACCACAACCACGTGGGAAGACGAAAACCGCGCCCTGTTCCGCGCTCTGGCGCTGGAAAAATTAGTCACCGCGCTATTCATCGGCCTGATCACATTCGTGGCCGGGCTGAATGTTCTGGTCGTCCTGACGATGACGGTCACCGACCGCGCGCGCGATATCGCCGTCCTGATGTCGCTAGGAGCGTACCGCCCCCAGGTGCGCAACATTTTTATACTGCAAGGCCTGACGGTCGGGGTGATCGGCACATTCACGGGCCTGGTAGCCGGGTACGCAATCTCCTGGGCCGCGGGCACGTATCATTTAATTCCGCTGGACCCGCAGGTTTATTCCGTCCCCTACGTCCCGTTCCAATCCAGCGCGCTTGACGGCGCATGGATTGCCGCCGCTGCGCTGGCCATCAGCGTTGTCGCTACATTGATTCCCGCGCGCGCTGCTTCGCGGATTTTGCCGGTGGATATTTTGCGGTATGAGTGACGTGCTTCCCAGGGGCCGATCATCTCGAATGCTGCTTTGATATCCGTATTGCGTATGTATACACTATACGCATGATCCGAAGCTGCCGGCACAAAGGGTTGCGACGGTTTGCCGAAACCGGATCAAAGGCGGGAATCCAACCTGCTCACGAGAAGAAGCTCAGAATTTTTCTGACTGCGTTGGAAGCAGCAGTCGGCCCCGTGGACTTAAATGCTCCTGGATACGACTTGCATCCACTTCACGGGAGCCTGGCGGGACACTGGGCCGTAAGGGTCACCGGAAACTGGCGGCTGACATTTGCATTTAAAGGCGAGGACGCCATTCTCTTGGACTATCAGGATTATCACTAACGGAGCCGATTATGATTTTCAATCCAGCACATCCCGGAAAAGTTTTGAAAGACTACCTGGGTGGCATGACCGTCAAGGATGCCGCGGGGCGTCTGCGCGTTACCAGGGCGACGTTGTCCCGGATTCTAAATGGACATGCGGGAATCACCGCGGGAATGTCGCTGCGGCTGTCGGCCGCGCTGGGCACTTCGCCGGAGTTTTGGTTGAACATGCAGTTGCACTACGACCTGTGGCACGCCCGCAAGAAAGCGCCAAAAGTTCATCGCTTTCCCCATGTTGTGGAGAGACAAGCGATTACCCAATGAGCGCGAGAATTTTCGCGCGCACTTCCGCTAGTTCACTCGGAGATACCGTGCCCTTGCGCTTGGCCTTTCGGACGCGCCAGTCCAGGCTTTTCACCTGATCGGCCAGGACAACGCTTGACGGATTGCCCTCGACGAGGACCTCGAACGGATAGTTTTTGATTTGCGTCGTCAGAGGACAGCAGATCATCAAGCTCGTCTTGTCGTTATAGGCCGCGGGGCTTACCACTAGAGCCGGGCGGTGCCCTGCCTGTTCGTGCCCGGCCTGCGGAGTGAAGTTCAGCCACACGATATCCCCGGTCTGTGGCACGTAGCGACGCATTACCAGGCCTCTTTGCCCATCGCGGTCCCAAAATCAACGGCCTTATGCTGATTTTTCGATGTGATCCCCTTCAGCAGATCGTTTAGCCGGTAAGTTTTTTTGCGTACGGGTTCGATCACGATGCGTCCGGCCTCTTCACGCACGTCCACGGGTGCATCCAGATCAAGGCGCGTGGCCTGCATTACGGAAGCCGGAATGCGCACGGCCGCGCTGTTGCCCCATTTTCTAACCATTGCTTTCATCAATCACCCTTCACCGCAGAGATGCATTCCCAGTATGACGGACAGGTGATAGTGTGTCAACAATGTAGACACATCCATTGCGCCTTGAAGGCCACGGGCCTGGCAGCCGCCGACAGAATCTACTCTTCCCGCCCGCCGGGACCCGCCTGAAGTTCCGCCAGCCGCTGCTCGATGAAGCGGCGCTCGGGAGCCTGCGTGGTGAGCGCTAGTGCGCGTTTGTAGGAATCCGTCGCGTCCTGCACACGACCCAGGCGGCGGCAGAGATCGGCTCTGGCGGAATGCGCGAGATGGTAGTCGGCGAGGTCGCCCCGCGCCAGTATCGCATCCACGATGGCGAGGCCGCTTTCGGCGCCGTCGCACATGGCGATGGCGACGGCGCGATTTAATTCCACCACGGGCGATCCCTCCACTCTCATCAGGACATCGTAGAGTCCGGCAATCTGCCGCCAATCGGTTGCGGCGGCATCGAGCGCTTCAGCGTGCACGGCAGCGATGGCGGCCTGTAATGTGTACGGCCCAAATCTTCGCGACGCCAGAGACTGCTCGACCAGAGCAAGTCCTTCGCGGATTTGTTCGCGGTTCCAGAGCGAGCGGTTTTGCTCCTCAAGCAGGATCAATTCTCCTTCCGGCGAAGTTCGCGCGGGGCGGCGCGCGTCATGCAGCAGCATTAAGGCCAACAGGCCGATAGCCTCGGGCTCGGGGAGCAGTTCCGTCAGCAGGCGGCCCAGGCGAATCGCTTCGGCGCAAAGATCGTGTCGCAGGACAGACTCGCCTGACGACGCCGAGTAGCCTTCATTAAAGACCAGATAGACGACGTGCAACACTGCGTCGATGCGCTCAGGAAGTTCCTCCGCCGACGGCACCTGATATGGGATGTGAGCGTCATGGATTTTTGCTTTTGCGCGCACGATTCGCTGCGCCAGCGTGGGCGCGGGAATCAGAAAGGCGCGCGCGATCTCTTCCGTCTCAAGGCCGCAGACTTCCCGCAAGGTGAGCGCAATTCGCGCGTCAGCGTTGAGCAACGGATGGCAGCACGTAAAAATTAGCCGCAGCCGATCATCCTCCAGGCCTTCACTATCGAAATCAGGGCCGGGCGGCGCACTGGCCTCGATCTGAACAGCCGCAGCGGCCAGGGCGGCATCGAAGCGCGCCCTGCGGCGCAGTCCGTCAATGGCCTTAAAACGTCCCGTGGAAATGAGCCATGCGCGGGGATTTTCCGGGATGCCTTCCCTCGGCCAGGAATCAAGCGCGGCCATGAATGCGTCGTGCGTGGCCTCCTCGGCGGCATCGAAGCCGCCGAGGAGGCGGATAAGCGTGGCGAGAACGCGGCGGGAATCGGAACGATAGAGCGCCTCGATCTGTTCTCGTATTCTTATTCCAAGTTCATCACTCACGATTGGGTTTGCCCCCGGCAAAAGGATTACGCGTCGAACACCATCACCGGGCGAACTTCGATCGAGCCGGTTCGCGCCGAGGGAATGCGGGATGCCACTTGTATGGCCTCGTTCAGGTCCTTGGCGTTGATCATGTAGTAGCCGCCGAGCTGTTCCTTCGTTTCGGCAAAGGGGCCGTCGGTGGTGGAAACTTTGCCCTGCCGCACGCGCACGGTCGCGGCCGTCTGGGTGCGTTGCAGAGCGTCGCCGGCGACGTATTGGCCGCTCGTCTTGATGCTTTCGGTAAATGCGCCGTACTCGGCCATGATCTGGTTCATTTGTTCCTTGGTTCTGGATCCGAATTTGCTTTCGTCGTCATAGATCAGGCATAGATATTTCATGGTGTCCTCCAGGATAGTTTGATTGAATTTCGCACTTCACCAGATAGTCGTTTGGGGCGGCCCGAATTCGACATTCCACCAGGAATTTCTTTCCACATTCGATGATAATACCCGAACGGGGGGTGGCGATCTAAGGTCCCGTATCTTGGTGGAAGCGCATCCCGTTATTGCATTCGCTTGAGGACAACTGGAGTAAGATGCGTGCCGAGGATGGGCATTCACGATGTTCCCGTAACCCGCAAGCATGTCGCAACGTCCCAGTGCATGCGGCAGATTCAAGAAATTCGCAATACGGCGAAGCACCGAAGGAGAATCACATGACCGAAATCACCAGGCGCGGATTCGTGAAGGGCGCGGCATTGGCGCCGCTGGCGCTGGCACCGTTTCGTTCGCTGGCGCAGCAAGTTGCCGCCCCCGGCGACAAATTTGATTTTGTGTTTGCCGGCGCCGGGCACAACAGCCTGGTGTGCGCGGCGTACCTCGCCAAGGGTGGCTACAAAGTTCTGGTGCTTGAGGGGCGTCCCACGATTGGCGGCGGCGTCAAGACGGCTGAAGTTTGCCTGCCGGGATTCAAAGAGGACCTATGTTCCAGCGTGCATGCGGGAATTGCCAATAACCCGCTGATTCGGAACAACGAACTGAATCTTCGCGACTACGGCTACGGCGAATATATTGATTCCGATCCTGTCATGCACATTCCGTTTCTGGACGGCGCATCCATCACGGTTTGGCGTGACCTGGACCGCACCTGTGAATCCATTTCGAGATTTTCCAAGAAAGATGCGGAAACGTTTCGGCGCATGGTGGCGGAATACAAGGCGTATACAGCCGCTACCGCAGCCAGCAGGAATGCGGATCCCGCCGCCGGCACGCCTAAAATTCCCAAAGCAGGCGTGTGGCAGCGGCGCCTAGCGATGTCCGGCTATGAACTGGTCAGCGAACTGTACGAAAGCGATTACATGCGCCGCGGCAATCTGGTGTGCGGCCATTTTGGTTCGGTTCCCGGAGGAGAGCCGGGCACGGGCGGGCAAGCCTTCGCACTCGCTGTGCAACATATCAGCGGGCGCGTGATTCCCAAGGGCGGATCGGGAACGCTGACTGTAGCGCTCGGACGATTTATCGAGGATCACGGCGGCGTCGTGCTTACCAACAAACCTGTTACCCAGTTGATGATAGAAAATAATAAGTGCGTGGGACTGCTCTGCAAGGACGGCAGCACCTATCGCGCCGAAAAATCGGTGGTCTCAACCATTCATATCAAGCACCTGGTGGATATGGCGCCGCGCGAAATGTGGGGCGAGGATTTTCTGGAAGGCGTGGAGATGTTCCAACCCGAACATGCCATGATCAGTCTCCACTATGCCACGTCGGAGCCGCCGAAATATCCACTCGCGACCGGCGGCACGATTTCCACTTGCGAGGCCGCCATTGCTCCCGCGCTTGATTACTACCTCAGGATGAATCTGATCGAAGCTCGCGGCGAGGTCAATCTGAATGAGCCGCCCGGACTGCAAATCGTGAGCCCCAGCGTGGAGGATCCCAGCCGCGCCCCCGCGGGTTGCCATACGTTGAAAATTGAAAGCAACCTGCCGTATGGATTGAAGGAAGGCCCCAAACACTGGGACAACATTAAGGATCAGGTCGCCGATGCGATGCTCAATCATTTGCGGAAATTTGCGCCAAATCTTACGCCTGACAAAATTTTGGGCAAATTCATCGAGAGTCCGCTCGATATTGAGCGCATGAATCCGGCGATGTGGCGGGGCAGCGCGCACGCCGGAGCCAGCAATCCCGCGCAAGTGGGGAATATGCGCCCAGTGCCCGGATGGGCCAATTACCGCATGCCCATTGCCGGGCTTTACCAGACCGGCGCATGCACCGCTCCCGGCGGCGCCGTCACGGGCATGCCGGGACGCAATGCAGCGGCGGTGATCCTGAAGGATTTTGGGACGAGTCTGGAAGAAGTTGTGGCGAAAAAATCAGGCAAAGCCTCATAGAAATTAGGAATATTGAATGGAACGCGTTGCCGTATTTCACGGCTGCGGGAGGTTGGCTGGTGCGAATTGAACGTATCGTTTGGATTGCCGGAGTGGCCTCCGCCGTATTGGCGGCGGCGCTGTTGTTTCCTGGACTTAAATTAAACGCGCAGCAATCGGCGGGAAATTCAGACCCCAAAAAAGAAGTCCCCGACAACCCTGCCGTGCATACGCCGCCAGCGCAGCCCATTCCGTACAGTCACCAGAAGCATCTTGCGCTCGGATTGGAATGCGCCACATGCCACACAAATCCGGAGCCGGGGAATATGATGACTTTCCCGGATACAGGTAAGTGCATGTCCTGTCACGAAGTCGTGGCCGCGAAAAAGGCTTCGATCCAGAAACTTGCTTCTTACGCAAAATCGGGACAGCCAATCCCGTGGGTGCGCGTCTACGCGGTCACCACGGGCGTGAGCTGGACACATCGCAAACACCTCGATGCAGGAATGAAGTGCGAGACGTGCCACGGGCAAGTCGCCGAGATGGCAGAGATGTCACAGACCACCAGCGTTACATCCATGGGCGTCTGCATTAGCTGTCACAAACTCAACAATGCTCCCACCGTTTGCCAGACGTGCCACGCATGGCCTGAGAATTAAATGTAGGACAGGCTTTAGCCTGTCTGGTTTAGATTTTGCACGTACGCGCTTTAAACCAGACAGGCTGAAGCCTGTCCTACCGGGGCGTAAATCCCCCTGTTCCGAATTAAATAGGCCAAAAAATTCAGATGTAATGAATCGTGATTATGGCGTACAGGTTGCACATATAGCTGTTGTATGCTTTGCTGGCGTGAAACAAGAGGTCCGACGCCGCAAAGGGTCATCCGACGCTCACTGCAATCGGTGCCGTTTCAATGACTTGGAAAGCACGACGGCGAGTGACAAAAAGAGTAACTTTTTGCACAGGCACGCACAGGGCGAGAATGAGAAATCGTTTGCCCCAGCGACCTTTTGGGTTCTCTTGGCCTGTGTTTGGAGCCCGCGCGAATCGAAAAGCGGCATCTAAATTAGATAGAGAGATTTGAGCTGCAAACGGTAGTGGGACACGCACCTGTACCAAAGCGGGATGAACGAACGGCAAACGTTGGATATTTGGATTGAAGATGCCAACTGAGACGACAGCCACGGCGAGGACACGGGAGAGCGCAGCAGGACGCACCGATGTGCTACTCGAAGCTCGCGACCTACGAAAGACTTATGGCTCCGGAACGGGCGAAGTTACTGTCCTATCCGGTGTTAACGTCAGTGTCCGAACCGGAGAACTGATTGCGATTGTTGGGCCGTCGGGTTCGGGAAAGAGCACTTTTTTACATCTGTTGGCCGCGCTAGACACGCCAACAAGCGGTACAGTATACTTCGACCAGAAAGCGACAGATTCGTTTCGGGAAAATGAGCTTGCGGATTATCGCAATCGCTCCATTGGTTTTGTATGGCAGCGGCACCACCTTTTGGCCGATTTTACGGCAGCCGAAAACGTGGCCATGCCGCTCCTGATGCGCGGTACAGGGTACGGCGAGGCGCTCGAGACCTCCGCGCGCTGGCTCAGGGAAGTAGGCCTGGAAGCGCGAATCAAGCAGCGGGCGGGGGAGTTATCCGGAGGGGAGCAGCAGCGTGTGGCTATCGCCCGTGCTCTTGTGCAAGGGCCTGCATTGCTGCTGGCCGATGAACCCACCGGAGACCTGGACGAGCGGAACGCCACTGCGGTGTTTGAGCTGATGCAGCGATTGCATTGCGAGCATCGCCTCACCTCGATCCTGGCCACGCACAACACAGTTCTGGCGGGACGCGCAGATCGCGTGCTGCAATTGGAGCACGGATTACTCCTGCCGGTTTCGGGTCTGGGCACTACTTGGAGCCCAGCTAACGAAGAAAGACCAAAGCCCTGAGATTAGCCCCTGAGGGAGAAACGAGTTGACCCGTGTTTGAACGCTACACTGAGAAGGCACGCCGCGTCATATTCTTTGCGCGCTACGAAGCCAGCCAGTACGGCTCTCCGTACATCGAGACCGAGCATTTGCTGCTCGGCCTGATGCGCGAGGACAAAGCCCTGGCCAACCGTTTTCTGCGTTCCCACGGGTCGATTGAATCGATCCGCAAGGAGATTGAACAGCGGATTACCATCCGTGAACGCATCTCCACTTCGGTCGAGGTTCCGCTCAGCCAGGAATCCAAGCGTATTTTGAACTTCTCCACCGAAGAGGCTGAACGCCTCGGGCACAAGCACGTTGGGACCGAACACCTGCTGCTGGGAATTCTGCGCGAGGAAAAATGTTTTGGCGCGGAAATTTTGCAGGAACGCGGACTGCGGCTCACCGCGCTGCGCGAAGAG
>Ga0209069_10001206_pt1 | contig 12990 bp, 8 predicted proteins | sample Str013_2_FD_187202 | JGI IMG/M metagenome (GOLD analysis project Ga0209069, IMG submission 187202) | Freshwater sediment microbial communities in response to fracking from Pennsylvania, USA - Straight Creek_MetaG_SC_2013 (SPAdes) (version 2) | ecosystem: Environmental > Aquatic > Freshwater >...
CATTTGCTGGTAAAATACTATAACTGAAATCACCAATGCTGCACCACTTAATATCAGGGAAAGTTGCTTCATACTTGTGTATTTATGGCAAGATAAAATCTTTGTTAAAAAGAGAAGTGTTAAAGTAATAATTTTAAGAAGGAGAAGGATTAATCCCAAAAAACAGACTGGAAGATAAATAAAAAAGTAGGAAGGCGGGCCTCCCTACTTTAATTATGCTAATAAACTAAAATTGATTATTCTTCATCATCAAAATTCATAGCCTCCCGGGTAGTCTGCAGCAATTCATATTCTTCTTTGCTTCCAACAATCATATTGTCGAATTCACGTAATCCAGTGCCGGCAGGTATAGCATGACCCGTAATTACGTTCTCCTTCAGACCGAGCATTTCATCCGTTTTACCCTGTATAGCTGCACTACTCAATACTTTTGTTGTTTCCTGGAAGGATGCAGCAGAAATCCAACTTTGCGTACCCAGAGATGCTTTTGTAATACCAAGCAGCAATGGTTGAGAAGTTGCAGGTTTCGCATCACGGTATTCAACCAGTTTCTTATCCGCCCTGCGAAGAATGGAATTTTCTTCCCTAACCTCCCGGAGTGTGATAATCTGTCCTGCTTTCATTTTAGCGCTGTCTCCTACTTCGGTAACCACTTTCTTATCGAAGATATAGTCGTTTTCTTCAATGAATTCAAACTTATCAACTGTATCTTCTTCAAGGAACCTGGTATCACCTGGGTCAACGATTTCGAGTTTCTTCATCATTTGCCTTACAATAACCTCAATGTGTTTATCATTGATCTTCACACCCTGCAAACGATAAACTTCCTGGATTTCATTTACCACATATTCCTGAACTGCAAACGGACCTTTGATAGAAAGAATATCACCTGGTGCTGTTTGACCATCACTCAAAGGAGTACCCGCTTTTACAAAGTCACCATCCTGCGCAAGAATCTGTCTTGTCAATGGAACAAGGTATTTCTTAACCACACCATCTCTTGCTTCAATTACAATCTCGCGGTTACCTCGTTTGATAGCGCCAAAGGCAATTACACCATCAATTTCTGAAACGATTGCGGGGTTAGCGGGGTTACGTGCTTCAAATAATTCTGTTACCCTTGGCAGACCACCCGTAATATCTCTCAGTTTACCCAACACACGTGGTATCTTAACGATAACCTGTCCAGCCCTCACCTCTTCACCACCATCCATTACGATATGGCTACCTACTGGTAAGTTGTAAGATTTAATCTCTTTCCCTTCTACAAGAATGGAAGGAATCTTAGTTTTATCCTTTGATTCTATAACTACTTTTTCGCGGTGACCAGTTTGTTCGTCCGCTTCTTCACGGAATGTTACACCTTCAATAACGTTTTCAAATTTGATATTACCTGCTATTTCGGCAACTACTACATTATTGTATGGATCCCATGTACAAATAATTTCTCCTTTATTTACTTTCTGACCATCTTTAACAGCCAGCGTAGCGCCATAAGGAACGTTATTGGTAATCAACAGGCGATCATTCTTTAAATCCATAATCCTTACCTCACCGGTACGACCAATTACAGCCTGAACTTTATGTCCTTCAATGTTTTCCATTGTTACAGTACGCAATCCATCAAACTGGATGGTACCATCAAATTTGGCTACCAATGAAGATTCAACGGAAGCGGAACCCGCAACACCACCCACGTGGAAGGTTCGAAGTGTCAACTGTGTACCAGGCTCACCAATTGACTGAGCAGCGATGATACCAACAGCGTCACCTCTTTGCGCCGTATAGCCTGTCGCAAGATTCTTACCATAACATCTTACGCACACGCCACGCTTGCTTTCACAAGTGAGTACAGAACGAATCTCAATTGTTTCAACGCCTGCCTCTTCTATCTTCTGACCGATTGCTTCAGTAATTTGTTCTCCGGCTAATACCAGTAATTCATCAGTCAGCGGATGGTATACGTTGTGCAATGATGTACGACCCACGATACGATCTACCAATGGTTCAACGATGTCCTCATTATCTTTTAATGCTGATGTTGCAATACCACGTAATGTTCCGCAATCTTCTTCAGTGATTACCACATCCTGTGCAACGTCCACCAAACGACGGGTTAAGTAACCGGCATCAGCAGTTTTAAGAGCTGTATCGGCCAAACCTTTACGGGCACCGTGTGTAGAGATAAAATAATCCAATACGTTCAATCCACCCTTGAAGTTGGAAAGAATTGGATTCTCGATAATCTCAGAACCGGTACTTCCGCTCTTTCTTGGTTTCGCCATCAAACCTCTTATACCTGCCAGCTGTTTGATCTGTTGTTTGGAACCACGGGCACCACTGTCCAGCATCATATAAACAGAGTTAAACCCTTGTTTATCATTTGCCAGTTCACGAATCAATGTTTCTGTAATGCGTGTATCCACACGGCTCCAGATATCTACAATCTGGTTGTAACGTTCGTTGTTGGTGATAAGACCCATATTATAGTTGTCCCACACTTCATCCACCTCAGATTTCGCACCAACCAGCAATTGCTCCTTCATATCAGGAATGATAAGGTCATTTACATTAAATGACAAACCACCCTGGAAGGCTGTGCGGAAACCAATCAGCTTAATATCATCAAGGAATTTTGCTGTCTTGGGCACATTGGTGATGGTAGTAATATCTCCAATGATTTCACGCAAAGATTTCTTTGTAAGCAATGCATTTACAAAACCTACTTCTTTCGGCACTGCCTGGTTGAAGATAACCCGACCAACAGTTGTTTCGATCAACTTGTTTATCAGTTTACCATTCTCCAGTACATTCGTTTTCACTTTTATCCATGCGTGCATATCGATACGCCCTTCATTGTAAGCAATGATAACTTCATCGGCACTGTAAAATGACATCCCTTCTCCACGTACCTTTTCTTTATCAGTTGATTTCTTGCCCTTGGTAATATAATACAGACCCAACACCATGTCCTGAGAAGGAAGGGTGATAGGTGTACCGTTCTGCGGGTTCAAAATGTTATGAGATGACAACATTAATAACTGTGCTTCCAATACAGCAGCATTGCTCAATGGAACGTGCACCGCCATCTGGTCACCATCAAAGTCAGCGTTGAAGGCAGAACATACCAACGGGTGCAATTGAATTGCCTTTCCTTCTACCAGTTTTGGCTGGAAAGCCTGGATAGACAACCTATGCAGTGTTGGGGCCCGGTTTAGCATTACAGGGTGACCTTTCAATATGTTTTCGAGGATATCCCAAACAATGGCTTCTTTCTTATCTACTAATTTTCTTGCGCTCTTCACAGTTTTTACGATACCTCTTTCAATCAGCTTGCGGATAATAAACGGTTTGAACAATTCCGCTGCCATATCTTTTGGTAAACCACACTCATGTAATTTCAATTCTGGTCCTACTACAATTACAGAACGACCAGAATAGTCAACACGTTTACCCAAGAGATTCTGACGGAAACGTCCTTGTTTACCTTTCAATACATCGCTCAAAGATTTCAGCGCACGACCACCTTCTGCTTTTACAGCATTTGATTTACGGCTATTATCGAACAATGAATCAATGGCTTCCTGAAGCATACGCTTTTCATTACGTAAGATTACTTCTGGCGCTTTGATCTCCAGCAAACGCTTCAAACGATTGTTACGAATAATTACGCGACGGTATAAGTCATTCAAATCCGAAGAAGCGAAGCGACCACCATCCAATGGAACCAATGGACGAAGTTCCGGAGGGATAACAGGAATATATTGCATTACCATCCACTCAGGACGGTTGGTAATTCTTGAATTAGCATCGCGGAATGCTTCCACTACACTTAAACGTTTCAGCGCATCTGCCTTACGTTGTTGTGAAGTTTCATTGGCTGCAGCATGACGCAGGTGTGCACTCAGGCTATCCAAATCGATGCGCTGCAATAAATCATGCACCGCTTCGGCACCCATCTTTGCGATGAATTTTTGTGGATCATCATCGGGCAGGTACTGGTTATCTTTTGGAAGGGTATCCAATATTTCGAGATATTCTTCTTCTGTTAAAAGGTCACCGCTGTTAAGACTTTCTTTTACGCCACCCTGTATAACCACATAACGCTCGTAATAAACGATGGTTTCCAGTTTCTTTGAACTAACGCCCAGGAGGTAGCCGATTTTATTGGGCAAACTCTTGAAGTACCAGATATGAACAACCGGTACCACCAGTTTGATGTGACCCATCCTTTCCCTGCGTACCTTCTTTTCGGTTACTTCCACACCGCAACGATCGCACACAATACCTTTATAACGGATACGCTTATATTTACCGCAGGCGCATTCATAATCTTTTACCGGACCAAATATTCTTTCGCAGAACAAACCATCACGTTCTGGTTTGTAAGTACGATAGTTTATGGTTTCAGGTTTCAACACTTCACCGAAGCTTCTTTCCAGGATGCTATCCGGAGAAGCCAGGCCAATGGTGATTTTGGAAAAAGTAAAACTGGCTCTTTGACGATTGTTATCTTTTCTGATAGCCATATTTTTTTTGAAGATTTTAGTTGTTCGATTTTATTTTTCTGTCGATCCGGTCCATACTTCACAATTCTTTCTTAACCTGGATATCAATTTGAAATGTGAACCACGTTAAACGCAATTCACATTTCAACAATCGATTATTCAAATTTCAGGTCAAGACCCAAACCTCTTAGTTCATGTACCAATACATTAAATGATTCTGGGACTCCGGCTCTTGGTATGTTCTCTCCTTTCACAATTGCTTCGTAGGTTTTCGCACGACCAATAATGTCGTCCGACTTAATCGTAAGCAATTCCTGCAGGATATTAGAAGCACCGTATGCTTCCAGTGCCCATACCTCCATCTCACCAAAACGCTGGCCACCAAACTGTGCCTTACCACCCAACGGTTGCTGGGTAATTAAGCTATATGGGCCGATAGAACGTGCGTGCATCTTATCATCCACCATGTGGTGCAGTTTAATCATATAAATGATACCCACTGTTGCTTTCTGGTGGAAGCGATCACCCGTTTCACCATCATATAAATAAGTGTGACCGTTCATTGGTATACCCGCTCTTAAGCAATGGTCAGCAATTTCATCAACTGTAGCACCATCAAAAATTGGAGTGGCAAACTTAAGACCCAGTTTCTCACCGGTCCATCCAAGGATGGTTTCGTAAATCTGTCCAAGGTTCATACGACTCGGTACACCCAATGGATTCAATACGATATCTACAGGAGTTCCGTCTTCCAGGAAAGGCATATCTTCTGCACGTACAATCTTCGCAACAATACCTTTATTACCGTGACGGCCCGCCATTTTATCACCCACTTTCAACTTACGCTTAACAGCTAAGTAAACTTTTGCGAGTTTCAACACACCTGCCGGTAATTCATCACCAATAGAAATGTTGAATTTCTCTCTCTTGTATCTTCCCAACTCTTCGTTGTACTTGATGCTGTAGTTGTGCAACAAAACATTTATCCAATCATCGGTTTTTGCTTCACCTGTCCAACCCAATGGGTTTACGTTCAGGTAATCGATAGAAGCTAAATTCTTTGCATTGAATTTGGCGCCTTTACCAATTTGCATTTCACCAAAGTTGTTGCTCACACCGGCAGAAGTGAAGTTTTGCAATAAAGTCTGAAGCTTGTTCAGCAACAGTTCTTTTAAATCTTCAACATTCTTTTCGTGTATTTTCTCTAATTTTTCCAGTTGTGCTTTTTCACGAACTTTTGCATTTTTATCTTTCTTCGCACGCTGGAACAATTTTTTATTGATCACCACACCTTCTACTCCGTTCGGAGCTTTCAAAGAAGCATCTTTTGCATCACCGGCTTTGTCACCAAAGATGGCACGCAATAATTTTTCTTCCGGTGTAGGATCACTTTCACCTTTTGGTGTAATCTTACCAATGATTATATCACCCTCTTTTACTGAGGCACCAATTCGAATAATACCATTCTCATCCAAATCTTTGGTTGCTTCTTCAGATACGTTTGGTATATCGGGAGTCAGTTCTTCTTCACCCAATTTTGTATCGCGAACTTCCAGTTCATATTCGGAAATATGAATAGAAGTAAACAAATCTTCGCGAACCACTTTCTCACTGATTACAATCGCATCTTCAAAGTTGTATCCCTTCCATGGCATGAATGCCACTTTCAGGTTACGACCCAAAGCAAGTTCACTGTCCTTCACCGCATAACCTTCACTTAAGAAATCACCTTTTCTTACACGCTGGCCTTTCTTTACTGCAGGCTTTTGTGAAATGGATGTTTCCTGGTTTGTTTTGATGAACTTGGTAAGCGTATATATTTTCAAATCATCTTCAAAACTTACAAGGCGATCTGTATCATTGCGATCGTAACGAACATGAATTTCGTTTCCATCAACATATTCAACGATACCTTCTCCGTCGGCAAGAATCTGAACCCTCGCATCGCGGGCTGCTTTGCCTTCCAAACCGGTACCAACAATTGGAACCTGCGGACGGATAAGCGGAACAGCCTGGCGTTGCATGTTTGATCCCATCAATGCACGGTTGGCATCATCATGTTCAAGGAAAGGAATAAGTGAAGCACTCAAACCAACAATCTGGTTAGGTGCCACGTCCATATATTCAACTTCATTTCTTTCAAGAATCGGAAAGTCACCTGTTTGACGGGAAACAATCTTTTCTTCTGTGAAATGACCTTTTTCATCCAATGGTACGTTTGCCTGTGCAATCTTTGCCAGATCTTCTTCTTCGGCGCTTAAGAAAGTTAGTTTCTTCAAATCAACTTTACCATCAGTAACCTTGCGGTAAGGTGTTTCAATAAAACCCATTTCATTGATCTTTGCGTGAACACAAAGCGTAGAAATCAAACCAATGTTTGGACCTTCCGGTGTTTCAATAGTACACAAGCGACCGTAGTGAGAATAGTGTACGTCACGTACCTCAAATCCTGCTCTTTCACGACTCAAACCACCTGGTCCAAGCGCTGAGATACGGCGTTTGTGTGTTATTTCAGACAATGGATTTGTCTGGTCAAGGAACTGTGACAACTGTGATGTGCCAAAGAATGAATTGATAACAGAAGAAAGCGTTCTTGCATTGATCAGATCAACAGGAGTAAACACCTCATTGTCGCGCACGTTCATTCTTTCACGGATGGTTCTTGCCATACGGGCAAGACCAACACCAAACTGTGCATACAATTGTTCACCTACAGTACGAACACGACGGTTGCTCAGGTGATCAATATCATCAATCTCTGCTTTTGCATTGGTAAGACGAACCAGGTATTTGATAATTTCGATCATATCCTCTTTGGTAAGCGTCTTATGATCCAATGGTTGGTTCAAACCAAGTTTGCGGTTAATTTTATAGCGACCCACTTCTCCCAAATCATAACGCTTATCGCTAAAGAATAATTTATCAATAATACCACGTGCAGTTTCATTATCCGGAGCATCAGCACCACGCAACTGGCGATAGATATGCTGAACAGCTTCCAACTCACTGTTGGAGGTATCTTTATTAAGTGTATTGTAAATGATAGCGTAATCACCACCCACATCTTCTTTTTGCAGGAAGACGCTCTTCACATCCATTTCACTGATGGTTTCAATACCCTCTTCATCAAGAACGGTATCGCGTTCCATTACGATTTCATTTCTTTCGATCGAAACCACTTCACCGGTATCCTCATCCACAAAATCTTCCACCCATGTTCTTAAAACACGCGCAGCGAGTTTTTTACCGATATGTTTTTCGAGTGATTTCTTATCTGTTTTTACTTCATCGGCCATTCCAAACAGTTCAAGGATATCCTTATCTGTTTCGTAACCGATAGAGCGCAACAAGGTAGTTACAGGGAATTTTTTCTTACGATCAATGTAAGCATACATCACGTTGTTGATGTCTGTTGCAAATTCCATCCAGGCTCCTTTGAAAGGGATAACCCTTGCAGAATAGATCTTCGTTCCATTCGGGTGAATAGACTGACCGAAGAATACACCTGGTGAACGATGCAACTGGCTAACCACAACACGTTCTGCTCCATTGATAACAAAAGTACCACGTGGAGTCATGTAAGGAATGTTTCCTAAGAATACATCCTGAACGATAGTTTGGAAATCCACATGTTCTTCATCATTACAGCTCAAACGCAATTTTGCTTTAAGCGGTACGGCATAAGTAAGACCACGTTCCATACATTCTTCAATGGTATAGCGTGGCGGATCGATGAAGTAATCGAGGAACTCCAGGACGAAAATATTACGGGTATCAGTGATAGGAAAATTTTCCTTAAACACTTTAAATAACCCTTCAATGTTACGTTTGTCTGGTGTAGTTTCTAACTGGAAAAATTCTTTGAAAGATTGGATCTGTACCTCCAGTAAATCCGGAGCATCAGCCAAATTTTTAATCTTACCAAAGTTGATCCTGTTTTGCAATTTTGTTGAAGACATATTATTTAAAACCGGTTTTAAATTGTTCAAACAATTGATTCGTCTATAGACAAAAAAATACCGTAGAACTTTTCAGTCCTCAGTGTCCAGATTGATAGATAATTATGGAAAGCTGGCCATTAATTTTAAACACCCCGGGCTTATTTCATTTTTGTACAAATGGAGGGCAAAGGTAGTGAAATAACAAAAACAAATCAAGAAAAGTTTCTCCTCAAAGTTCAGGCCGAAATCAAAAAATCCCCGGCTGAACCGGGGGCAGAGGGTATCTTGTCTGACGGATTACTGAATTTCTACATCAGCACCGGCTTCGGTCAATTTGTTCTTTACTTCTTCAGCTTCTGCCTTGCTTACGCCTTCTTTGATGGCTTTAGGGGCTCCGTCTACCAATTCCTTGGCTTCTTTCAGTCCAAGACCAGTCAGGTCTTTGACTATTTTAACTACGTTCAGCTTGGAAGCACCGCCGCTCTTCAATACTACATTGAAAGCAGTTTTTTCTACCGCAGCAGCTGCACCAGCGCCATCACCCCCACCGCTTACTACTACCGCAGCAGCAGCTGGTTCGATGCCATATTCAGTTTTCAGAAAATCGGCCAATTCCTGTACTTCTTTTACAGTAAGACCTACTAGTTGTTCTGCTAATGTTTTTACGTCTGCCATATTTGTAAATTTTCCCCGCCTTCACAGCGATTGCTCCGGCGGATTGATTAAAAAAATTTGCCTTTATTTACCCTCAGGCCTGGGTTATTATTTAAAAAAATATGTATATGTTATTCTGCAACGGGTGCAACAGCACCAGCAGCCTGTTTTTCATGGTGTTGCAGCAATCCAGCCAATACACGCTTAGCAGGTGATTGCAGCAGGCCAATAACCTCACCGATGAGTTCATTCTTGGTTTTGATTTTGGTAAGTGCCACCAGGTTTTTGTCGCCAACATAAACATCACCATTGATGAACGCTGCTTTCAATACAGGTTTGTCACCCTTGCTTTTCTTCCGGAAAGAACTGATAATTAAAGCTGGTTCCTTTGGGTTTTCGGAAAACATCAATGCGGTTACATTGTGTAATGAATCGATTACAGCAGCATAACGGGTATTGTCCAACGATTCGAGTGCCTTTTTTATCAGTGTATTTTTTGCCACTTTCATTTCTACTTTCTTGTCAAAACAAGCACGACGCAAACTGCCCACCTGCTCAACAGAAAGAGATTCTGTATCGGTAATATAAAAGTTATCGTATTGGGAGAACTTACCTTTCAGCAGTTCAATCACTTCGTTTTTTTGATCTTTATTCATAACGCGTTTTTTATTTCAATACCGCAGGGCGGTAAGAAAATGAGAAATGGATTTAGTGAACAAAAGTTTTGGTATCCACTGCAATACCCGGGCTCATTGAACTGGCAAGACTAACCCCCTTCAGGTAAATTCCTTTAGCGGAAGATGGTTTTAGTTTAATGATAGCATTGATCAGCTCCTGGCTGTTTTCTGCGATTTTTTCAGCGCCAAAACTTACGCGGCCAATAGAGGCATGTATGATACCGGCTTTGTCCACTTTAAAGGCTATTTTACCGCCCTTTACTTCATTTACTGCTTCAGCAACGTTATTAGTAACGGTACCAGTTTTTGGATTTGGCATCAGGTTACGGGGACCCAACACCTTACCCAGTTTACCAATTTTGGGCATTACAGAGGGAGTAGCGACGATTACATCAACATCTACCCAACCACCTTCAATCTTTGTAATAAATTCGTCCAGACCTACATAATCAGCACCAGCTGCTCTTGCTTCTGCTTCCTTATCGGGGGGGCATAAAACAAGTACTTTCTTGGTCTTACCGGTTCCATGAGGAAGGGTAACGGTACCTCGAACTGCCTGGTCAGCCTTCTTAGGGTCAACACCCAGACGAATATGAAGATCAACGGAAGCGTCGAACTTAGTAATATTTACGTCTTTCACCAATGAAGATGCCTCTTTTAATGTATAGGCCTTATTGGAATCTATTTTCGAATTTGCGACTTTTCTTTTTTTACTGATAGCCATAGCTCAAAATTTTTCAGTGATGAATTAATTTTCCCATGGTGCTTTACCGTCAACAGTTAAGCCCATGCTGCGAGCCGTACCGGCTACCATGCGCATTGCACTTTCCACAGTGAAGCAGTTCAAATCAGCCATTTTATCTTTGGCGATTGCTTCCACATGTGACCAGGATACCTTACCAACTTTATTGCGGTTGGGCTCCTTGGAACCACTTTGAATTTTGGCGGCTTCCATCAATTGAACAGCTGCCGGGGGCGTTTTGATAACAAACTCAAAACTTTTGTCAGAATAAACTGTGATTAGCACGGGAAGTACTTTTCCCATTTTGTCCTGGGTTCTTGCATTAAATTGTTTGCAGAACTCCATAATGTTGATACCCTTAGAACCAAGGGCTGGACCGATTGGAGGTGCAGGGTTGGCTTGTCCGCCTTTACACTGCAACTTTACATAACCTGTAATTTCTTTTGCCATGTTTTTACTTTTTGGTGTTAGCGTCCCGTGTTACAGGGACTCCCAAATCCGAATATTTCTTAAAGAACTTGATTGGGGCTGCAAAGGTAAGGAAAATATCGATTGCCACAACAAAATTTCAGTCCATTTTGGCAATGAAAAAGCCACCTAATCTGGTGGCTTTTCAGGAAATATATTCTGCTGCTGGCTTTAACTCAGTTTTTCCACTTGCATGTAGTTCAATTCCACAGGGGTGGAACGGCCGAAAATCTTTACTGTCACCTTCAATTTCTTCTTTTCGTCGTTTACTTCCTCAATAATACCATTGAAATCGTTGAACGGCCCCTCAATAATCTTGATGGTTTCGCCTACAATAAACGGCTCACTCATACTTACACCACCAGCCTCGGCCATTTCGTCCATTTTACCCAGCATTTTGTTCACCTCTGTTTTGCGTAAAGCGATAGGGTTTTCCTTTCCCAGAAAATGGATAACACTGTTGGTATTTTTGATGGTATCACGGAGATCATCGTTCAGTTTGCCTTCAGATATTTCAATCATTACATACCCAGGGTAATAGTTGCGCTCGCGCATTACTTTCTTACCATTCTGCACTTTGTATACTTTTTCAACCGGGAGGAAAACCTGTTTTACAATATTATCCCAACCGCCACGTGAAATCTCCTTGTCCAGGTATTCTTTCACCTTGCGCTCTTTTCCGCTCACTACGCGCAACACGAACCATTTGGTCTCCTGTTGCTTTGCTTCCTGTTGTTGAGTTTGATTTTCCATCAAGATCATTTAAATAAAGAGTAAACTAAATTAAGTGCCCCTTTTGATACGGCGTCCATAAGGAATACCACGGCTGTTATCAGGAAGGTAGCTACCAGTACAATCACGGTAGATTGCTGCAACTGAACCCAGGTGGGCCAGGTCACTTTCTCTACCATCTCCTTGTACGATTCGCCGATGTAGGTGGTTATCTTATTCATAAAATGATTTATTTTGTTATATTGGCTAATTACCTGGCACGGGCACAAGGATTCGAACCCTGATCAAAGGTTTTGGAGACCTCTATTCTAACCGTTGAACTATTCCCGTAGAAAGCTAAAAGCTATCCCGCTTGACCGAGACAGCTTTTAGTTCTTGCAAATATAATTAAAATCTGAATTTAATCCATGCCGCCAAAAACGGGCGTATTTAGACTATTTCAGGATTTCCGTTACCTGACCTGCACCTACTGTACGTCCGCCTTCACGGATCGCAAATTTCAAACCTTTTTCCATGGCGATCGGCTGAATCAGTTTGACAGTTAAAGCACTGTTGTCGCCTGGCATAACCATTTCAGTTCCTGCCGGTAATTCTACTTCTCCGGTAACATCCGTCGTACGGAAATAGAACTGCGGACGATATTTATTAAAGAAAGGAGTATGGCGCCCGCCCTCTTCCTTGCTCAATACATATACTTCACATTTGAATTCGGTATGCGGTGTGATGGATCCTGGTTTGCAAAGTACCATTCCGCGACGGATCTGGTTCTTTTCAATACCACGTAGCAATAAACCTGCGTTGTCTCCCGCTTCACCTGCATCTAGCAGTTTGCGGAACATTTCAACACCTGTCACTGTAGACGCAAGAGGAGCTTCCATCAATCCCACGATTTCAATGGCTTCACCTACCTTAATACGACCTCTTTCGATACGTCCGGTGGCAACAGTACCACGTCCTGTGATTGAGAACACGTCTTCAACAGACATCAGGAAGGGTTGATCAACCGGGCGGGGAGGTAATGGTATATAGCTGTCAACAGCTTCCATCAGTTCGTCAATGGCTGTTATCCATTTTGCTTCACCAGCGAGTGCGCCGGTAGCAGAACCCTTAATAATAGGTGTATTGTCACCGTCAAAACCGTAGAAAGTAAGCAGTTCGCGGATTTCCATTTCTACCAGCTCCAGTAATTCCGGATCGTCTACCAGATCAACTTTATTCATAAATACAACCATACGAGGAACACCTACCTGACGGGCAAGCAGGATATG
>Ga0209069_10001207_pt1 | contig 12989 bp, 10 predicted proteins | sample Str013_2_FD_187202 | JGI IMG/M metagenome (GOLD analysis project Ga0209069, IMG submission 187202) | Freshwater sediment microbial communities in response to fracking from Pennsylvania, USA - Straight Creek_MetaG_SC_2013 (SPAdes) (version 2) | ecosystem: Environmental > Aquatic > Freshwater >...
CTCCAGAGCCGTGGGTATAACTCGTGTTATACTCTTAGCATGAAGACAGCGGTTTCCCTTCCCGATGATCTGTTCCGGCTGGCAGAACGGGCGGCTCGCAAGCTGAAGATGTCGCGCAGCCAGTTGTATGCCACCGCCATTGCCGAGTTCCTGGACCGCCGCCAAGCCCGCAAAATCACAGAGCACCTCAATGAGATTTATTCTGAGGAACCTTCCAAGCTGCATCCAGCGCTGCATCGGGCACAAACAAAATCTCTCGCAAAGGAACCCTGGTAGCACGTGACTCGCGGAGAGATTTGGTGGGCTGACTTGCCAGAACCGCGCGGCTCGGAGCCGAGCTTCCGCCGGCCCGTGCTAGTCATTCAAGCGAACTCCTTCAACCGTAGCCGGATTCAAACGGTGATTGTTGCGGTGATCTCCAGCAATCTGCGTTTAGCCGATGCGCCTGGCAACGTCCTGTTGCCTGCTTCCGTCAGCGGATTGCCTCGCGATTCGGTGGTCAACGTTTCCCAACTGCTCACCCTTGACCGGGACTTTCTCACCGAAGCAGTAAGCAAGCTCCCAGGACGATTGATGGCAGAAGTGGATGCGGGGCTGCGGCTGGTGCTGGAGCTGTAAGGGCGGTATACCAAGTCCTCTTTTGTGGCGTGCAAGTTTCAACTAGCAAGCGAATACGCTCAAAAACCTAAGGTATGTTCGCGCATGACCGAATCTTATCGTCCAAGTCAGTGTAGAAGCTACTGGGCTTGTCTTTGCAATATACCTTGGCCAATGTTGACCATGCCGACTTAGCCGCATCCAAAGAAGCCTTCTCAATCTCATCCCTGACCGGCTGTGCGGATTGAATGTCTTCCCTTAGTTGGAGCATATGTAGCGATGCGCGTCGCCAAAGTGGCCAGTTGGTGTCACAGTCCGGGCTTTTCCCGTCTTTGATGCACTCCAATGTACTCTTCGTGATCAACCACGAGGCTGCATTATGGGGCTTGTAAGTATACGTGCGATCATGTGAGAGCCTTCGCCCGAATACCATGGTTTGCATATTGTTAGAAGCGATTGCAGCACCACTGAAGGTTTCTTCGGACTCGATTGTTGATTGTGGTTGGTTCGCAGGCGTCTGAGATTGCTGGAGCACCTGCACCCATTCGACAGGCAAGGCAAAATTCAGGTTCTGGCTCTCGGTAAGGCTGAATGAAGTGATTCCCACCAAACGTCCTTGCGCATCAAATAGCCCGCCACCGCTTGAACCTGGCGATATTGCCGCCGAGGTTTGAATGACTTGACCGTTTTCATATTTGCGAAGTCCTGAAATAAGCCCTTCCGAGAAGGTTAGTTCCAATCCTCGGGGCGAGCCGATGGCGTAGACTCGCTCACCTACCGCGAGGGTCGAGGACAGACGCAATGCAGTGGGCGATGCATCCAGACGATCAGCCTTTAGCTGGGCAAGGTCGTGATCTGGGTCAATCCATATGAGAAACGCACGCGAAGTCTTGTCGCCTTGCTTGACTATCCAAATCTCGCCAGCATCAACCACATGCCTGTTTGTGACCACTAGGTTCGGCCTCACAACAACTCCGCTGGCACGGCCAACCACCGAATTGTTGACGTCGAGAACCTCGATGACGACCACTGACGGCGCCAGACGCTTAAAGAGTTCCTGTGGAGAAGCCTTTGTCTCTGCCTGATTTGACTTATGCGAAACCGCTTGACTTTTTGTGCCTCTCTGGCCAAACGCAAGGCCAGCAAGAATGATGGTAAGGATTAGCAAACCAATCAAGGCTTTTGGCTTCATGCTCGCCTCCGCTCAAATGTCTCAACCGAATCTTTAATATTGTAGGCGAATAAAACAAGAAAGTGCTTCTTTTATTTTCTGCGTTACTTGCGGACCAAGAAGTTTCGTCTCATGCATGCCACACGACGCACCCAGCCAGAGTCGCAAAGACAACAGACACAATTACAGTTAACACTTCCTGGCCCGTAATCCAGGGGTAATCGCCGTTTGGTGTATTGAGGTAGATCGCCCGTCCACCCTTTGAGAAAAGGCGGTAGTGTGCAGCTTCACTAATCGGGTGAAATGCGATTAAGACATAGCTCACGCCCAAGATCACGCCTGCAACTCTACTATTTGTTCCTCTAGCCAAGGGTGTGACAACGCAGCACGATACAACCGCAAGCAATGACAAGAGGTTCAAATAATCAGGCAGGGAAAGCCACGTCTTACTACCCCTATCTCCCACTGTGATCTCACGATTCAGCCGCCAGCCAAATGCGACGAACTGAAGAGCAATTAAGGCAGACACAAGTGATTGTTGAGGCACGATCATGGCAGTGGATTCTATCATTCTACGGGTTCTTCGGAGCCTTCTTGACGAGAGGGACGTTGGTCGGAGCGTGAGGTGGTGAGCGGAATATAACCGTAACTCGGCTATTACCCACTCCATCGCTGCCGCGACAAATTCTGATCCGCTCCGTTAAAATGTGAAGTCACTTCCCTGGGTTCGTTTCCAGACTTCGTTGACGAACGCGTTCCCCTGAAAAATATGCCATCTGCTGCCAACGGCTCGAAAAAATATGACGTTATTGTGATTGGCGGAGGCCACAACGGCCTGGTCAACGCCGCGTACCTCGCGCGTGCGGGCAAGAAAGTGCTGGTACTGGAACGACGGCACGTGCTTGGCGGCGCCGCCGTAACGGAAGAAATCTTTCCCGGCTTCAAATTCTCCGTATGCTCTTACGTGGTGTCGCTGCTGCGGCCGGAGATCATTCGCGACCTGGACCTGCCCCGCCACGGCCTCGAGATCCTGCCGCTGGACGGCACGTTCACACCGATGCCCAACGGCGACTACCTGTGGCGCGTGAACGACCATGGCAAGACGCATCGCGAAATTGCACGCCACTCGAAAGTCGATGCCGAAGCCTACGACGAATTTGGCAAAGCCATGCAGGCCATGTGCCGCTTTGTAAAGCCGATCCTGAGCATGGTGCCGCCGGATCCCAGCACGCTGAATCCGCGCGAACTGATGAAGTTGTTGTTTATCGGCAAACGCTTCCAGGGCCTGACCAGCGAAGACAAGTACAACCAGGTGCAGTTGATGACCATGAGCGCCATCGACTTCCTGGACCAGTGGTTTGAAACCGACGTGCTCAAAGCGACGATGTCGGCTTCAGGAATCATCGGCACGTTTTTAGGCGTGCGTTCGCCGGGCACGGCGTACGTGCTGCTGCACCATTACATGGGAGAGATTGACGGAGCGTTTCGCTCATGGGGATTTGCGCGTGGAGGCACCGGCGCCATCTCGAATGCAATTGCCGACGCCGCGCGCGAAGCCGGCGTGGAGATTCGCACCGAGGCTCCGATCGCTAAGATTCTGGTCAAAGGCAATCGCGCCTACGGTGTCGCGCTGCAAAACGGTGACGAGATCCACGGTGACGTGATTTCGTCCAGCGTCGATCCGCGGCTCACGTTCATCAAGTTCCTGGAAGAGAACCAACTGCCGGGCGACTTTGTGGAAGAGATCAAGCGCTACAAGTTCCGCGGGTCTTCCGGAAAAGTGAATATCGCGCTTGACGCTCTGCCGGACTTCAAGTGCCTGCCCGGCGAGGGCGCGCATCTGCGCGGCGCAATGTCGATTTCGCCTAGCGTGGAATACATGGAACGCGCGTATGACGACGCCAAGTACGGCAACTATTCGCGGCGTCCTTATATAGACATGGTGATTCCGTCTCTCACCGACCCGTCCGTCGCGCCGCCGGGCAAACACGTGATGTCGTGCTTTGTGCAGTATGCGCCGTATAAGCTGCGTCCGGGGTTGAACTGGGACGAACAAAAAGAAGCCTTCGGCAACAACGTGATCGACACCATTGCCGAGTACGCTCCGAATATCAAAAACATCATCCTGAACAAGCAGGTGCTTACGCCGCTGGACCTGGAACGCGACTTCGGCCTGAGTGAAGGCAACATCTTTCAGGGCGAGCTCTCGCTGGAGCAGCTTTTCTTCCTGCGACCGGTGCCGGGTTACGCGCAGTTCCGCACGCCCATCAAGAACCTCTATATGTGTGGATCGGCCACGCATCCTGGCGGTGGCATCATGGGCGCTCCCGGAAGGCTGGCCGCGCTGGAGATACTTAAAGATATCGGCGGCAAAGATGCCGGAACGCAAGCTGCGGTAGCGAAAGTCGCCAAGGGGGCCCGCTAGAAAATGGCCGAGACTCGTGACGTAGTCATTATCGGTGGCGGCCACAACGGACTGGTGACCGCTTTCTACCTGGCTAAGGCGGGATTCAAACCGTTGGTGCTGGAAAGGCGAGGACAAGCAGGCGGCTGCGCGGTGACCGAGGAATTTCATCCTGGCTTCCGCTGCTCGGCTTTAGCCCATTCTTGTGGTCCTCTACTGCCGGAAGTGGTCAGCGACATGAATTTGGCGCGGCACGGGCTGAGGATGATCACGCCGGACGTTGGCGTAACAGCGCTTTCGCCGGACGGCCGGGCATTGGTGCTTTACAACGATCTCAAACGCGCGACGGAAGAGATTGCCAAGTTTTCCGCGAAAGATGCCGCGAAGTATCCGGAGTTTCAACAGTCCCTGGAGAAAATCGGCGGTGTGATTGGCCAGGCGCTGCGGATGACGCCGCCGAACATCGACGATCCGAGCCGCAGCGATCTTTGGGCCATGCTCACCACCGGACGCAGCTTGCGCAAGCTGGGTAAGAGGGATATGTATCGCGTCCTGCGCTGGGGACCGATGGCCGTGGCCGATCTGGTCGCCGAATATTTTGAAACTGAGTTACTGCGGGCAACGATTGCAGCGCGAGGAATCTTTGGGACTTCGCTCGGCCCATGGTCGGCGGGAAGCAGTCTGGTGTTGCTCATCCGCGCGGCGGGCGATTCACATCCTGCGGGTGCCGCGAGCTTTGCGCAAGGCGGCATGGGAGCCGTCACACAAGCCATGGCGGCCGCGGCAAAAGAAGCCGGAGCCGAGATCCGTACGGACGCCGCTGTGCAGCAAGTAGTCGTAAAAGACGGCGCGGCAACGGGCGTGGTGTTGGCCAGCGGCGAAGAAATCAGCACGAAAGCGGTGATTTCCAATGCTGATCCGCGGCGGACGCTCCTAAATCTGGTTGATCCCACGCATCTGACGCCGGACTTCGTGATGAAGTTGCAAAACGTCCGCATGGCGGGAACAGTGGCCAAGGTCAACCTTGCGCTTTCCGGGTTGCCGAAATTCACGGCGCTGGCTTCGACCAATAACGACGATGCTCTCCGCAGCCGCATACACATTGGCCCGGAGATCGACTATCTGGAACGCGCGTTCGACGAATCAAAGTACGGCAACTTCTCGCCGCATCCGTATCTCGAAGTAGCGATTCCGTCGCTCACGGATGCTTCCTTGGCGCCGGCGGGCAAGCATGTGATGTCCGTTTACATGCAGTTTGCACCGTACAAGCTGAAAGGCCCGGACTGGAACGCGCAACGCGGCGCGCTCGGCGAAACGGTAATCAAGAAGCTTGCGGAATACGCGCCGGGCATCGCCGATCTCATCGAAGCCCAGCAGATCATCACACCCAAAGACCTTGAAGACACATACGGTCTAACCGGCGGACACATCTTCCATGGCGAACTGGCGCTGGACCAGTTTTTTACCATGCGTCCTCTGCTGGATTGGGCGCGGTACCGCACGCCTATCCAGAACCTTTATCTATGCGGTGCGGGAACGCATCCCGGTGCGGGGCTGACCGGAGGTTCGGGAGCGAACGCGGCAAAGGAGATTGTGAAAGAACTGCGGAAATGACCGAACTTTCACCACGGAGACACGGAGGCACGGAGAAAACCTTCCCAAATTGCCAGAATTGCCAAGATCGCAGTGCTTGCCAAGATTGCTAAGATAAGAGGAATGTTTTCGGCTTTGCCAACGTTTTCAATTTTGACAGTTTGGCAATCGTGGCAATATTGGCAATCTGAGGTTTTCCTGATGTCCATTTATTCCAACACCCGCCCTGAAGTTGCCGCGTCAGAAGCCATGACGCTTCCGCAGAGCTACTACGCGGACCCTGCGTGGTTTCAGCGCGAGATGGAAGCCATCCACTTTGATATGTGGCTGTGCGCCGGACGCACGGACCAGATTCCGAACGCTGGGGACTTCTTCACGCGCCAGGTGGGTAACGCCAACGTGATCATTGTGCGCGACGAGCAAGGACAGGTGCGGGCTTTCCACAACGTATGTCGCCATCGCGGGACCTTGCTATGCAACGAGCATGAAGGAAAGTTTGCCGGACGCATCCAGTGCCAGTATCATGCGTGGACTTACAAATTGGACGGCACGCTGGCCAACGCTCCGCACATGGAAAAAGTCCAGGGCTTCCGCGAGGCGGATTATCCACTGAATGCTGTGGCCACCGGCGTCTGGGACGGACACATCTTCATTAATCTGGCAGCGAGGCTAATTCCCTTCTCTGAACATCTGGCAGGACTCGAGAAGAAATTTCGTCCATGGCGCATGGAAGAATTGAAAACGGTGGAGCGGCGAACGTATCAGCTCAAGGCCAATTGGAAGCTGATCATCCAGAATTACTCCGAGTGCTTGCACTGCCCGAACGTGCATCCGCTGCTGAATAAGCAGTCCCACTATATGTCTGGCGACAACGAACCGCCGCAACCTACCTATCTGGGCGGGCGCATGGACCTGCGTGAAGGCGTAAAAAGCCTCACCATGGACGGCACAACGCAGCGTTGTTCGCTACCTGGACTCAGCGCGGACGACCAGCGCCACGTTTACTACTATTGCCTGCTGCCGAACTTTTTCCTGAACCTGCATCCGGACTACATGTTGACGTTCACCATTTGGCCGCGCGCCGCTGACCACACGGAAATCATCTGCGAGTGGCACTTCCATCCGGACGAAATCAAGAAGCCGGGCTTCAATCCGCAAGACGCCGTGGAGTTCTGGGACATTACGAACAAGCAGGACTGGGCGCTCTCTGACATGGCGCAGATTGGAATCGCGTCCAAGGGCTACCAGCCCGGACCGTATTCCAACCGCGAGGAACTGCTTTTTGCGCTGGACAAGTTTGTTCTGGATCGTGTTGAGCGCAGCAAGCATTGATTAAAACCAGCCCTAGGAATGCCCATACGCGGGTTCTGCTTGCCTATAAACAAAAGACAGGATATGGTAAGGCTACTTTCATGAAGCCGGAACGTCTTAATCGAATCACGGTAGAAGCTGGCAAATGCGGGGGCCGTCCTTGCATTCGCGGGCAGCGCATGCGTGTGACGGATGTACTCGAGTTGCTCGCCGCCGGGGCATCCTTCGATGAGATTCTCAACGATTATCCGTTTTTAGAACGTGAAGATATCCTTGCCGTTCTGGATTACGCGGCCCACCAGACTGACCATGTCGTGCTACAAGCACCGTGAAGTTCCTCATTGATAACCAGTTGCCTGCCGCGCTTGTGCGTTTCTTCACGGCACGTGGCTTAGATTGCCAACACGTCATGGAAGTGGGCCTGGCTGAATCCTCCGACGCGGAGATTTGCCGGTACGCGATTGAAAAAGAGCGAGTGATCGTCAGCAAAGACCAGGACTTTTTTTATCTTGCGGGACAGCTCGACAGCAAAATCAGACTCTTGTGGGTCCGCCTTGGAAATTGCCGAACTACTGTACTCTTGGCAGCTTTCGACCAATTCTGGCCAATGATCGAAACCAGTTTACAAGCGGGCGATCGAGTCGTTGAACTCCGCTAGCACCCTCGTCTATTCCAGAATCTCCGCCAGTATTCTTCCCGCAGATCCACTCGGAGTTTCCACGCCCAGAATTGCCGCCAGCGTGGACGCAACATCATTCACCGTGGCCGGCTCGTAGCGCACTCCGGCGCGGATTCCGGCCCCAAAGAAAATGAGCGGCACGTGATTGTCGTAGCTGTAAGGTGTAACGTGCGTGGTGCCGGGCGGCGAGCTGAACATGTAATAAGGTTCAGGCAATAGCTCAATGTCGGCCGAACGCGGACCGTAGAAACCCAACTGAACAGCACGGCCAGGCCAGTCGGCGGCGGCTTTGCCGTGGAGCAGATCGTCGCGATTGAAAACGCGGGCGACGTGCGGAAGTCCGCGAGCAATTTCGGCGGCAACATTACGGACTTCAGTTCGATCGGCTTTGTTGCTCAAGACCGTTGCGTAGTTCAGATAGAGAAAGCCGTCACCGTCATAGCGGAACCAGTTTCCTTTGCCGAATCTCTCGGAAAGCTGCGCGGAAATTTTGTCGGCATAGTCTTTTGAGTTCAGCCATCCGCCGGGCATTTTGCGGTCGTTGTTGACTGTGGGCACTGGAGCAACGCCGTGATCAGCGGTAAAGACAACCAGCGTGTTGCCCTGGCCGACGCGGGCGTCAATAAAGTCCATCAGCTTCGCCAGAAGCTGGTCGGTGCGGATGGAAATGTCGCGGACAGCAGGCGAATCCGGACCAAGCTCGTGGCCGACATAGTCATTCGACGAAAAGCTCACTGCCAGCACGTCCGTTGCGTCGTGCGCGCCGAGCTTTTCGGCTTCGATGGCTTTCTCGGCAAAGTCCTCGATCATTTCATTGCCGAACGGCGTGCTCTCAATGGCTCCACAGAAACGGACGTCAGCGCCGGCCACCATGGTGCAGAAAGCTTTGTCGCCGGGCTTGGCGTCCAGGGCTTTCCATTCCACGCCCAGGTATTTGTAAGTCGGGCGGTCGGAGTTGGCTTTGGCCACCCAGTCCGGCAACTTCTTCATGTAATAGTCGCTGGTGACAAAGTGCAGAGAGTTGGTATCGAACCAGTAAGCCGCGTCGGCCATGCGTCCGGCCGGAAGGATGGCGCTGCGGTCCTTCATGGAAATGCCAATCACTTTGGACGGCTGACCCGACATCTTCAGTTCGTCGCCCACCGTGCTGACGAGCAAGCGATGCGGTGACGATCCGGGACCGCCGATGATGTTGCCCAGCATGGTCACGGATTTGTCGGATACGCTGGTTACGGCTTCGTCGGATTCGCGGTCCCACCATGTGTTGCCGATGATACCGCTCACCGATGGCGTAGCTCCACTTAGAAACGTGGAATGCCCAACAGCGGTAACCGTGGGATAGTGGATGTAGCGGGCGTCAGCGAATACTGCTCCGCCGTTGAGCAGACGGGCGATGCCGCCGTGGTAGTCGGAGCGAAAGCGCAGAAGGTAGTCGTAACGGAATTGGTCGACCACGACCGCCAGCACGAGCTTGGGTTTTTTAGGGGCCGGCTTTTGCGGTTGGGCAACGGCAAGAGTGGCCACTACAACAACTAGCGTAAGAAGGAGGATCCGGCGAATTTGCTTCATGGTGATTATCGATGTGACGGAATTGCGGATTTTAGCATGGAGCGGCGACGCGGCTTGTTAAGATTCTGCGAACGGTTTAACTGGTCATCCATTGGCGGCAACAGAGTCGATCCCTCGGGTCCGACTCACGAGCTGAAGAAAACGCTCGTTCGCTTGACGAACTACTCGGGATGACAAGACTTGCAACGGTATTAGTATTTCGCCAAACTCTCCATCGCCTTGTACATATCTTCAGACTGCGGCAGGATCACGTCTTCCAGCAGCGGCTGATAGGCGACGAAGGTGTCCGTGGCGGCCACGCGCTTGACGGGCGCGTCCAGGTCGTCGAAGAGTTCGTCGGCGATGCGCGCGGCGATTTCCGCGCCGTAGCCCCAGCTCATGGTGTCTTCATGGGCCACAATCACTCGGTTCGTCTTGCGGACGGACGTGGCAATTGCCTCCCAGTCATACGGGCTGAGCGTGCGGAGGTCGATGAGTTCAACGCTCAAGCCTTGTTCGCGTTCAATTTTCTGGGCGGCCTGCAGCGCACGCGGAACCACGGCGCCGTAGGTAATTACCGTAAGGTCGTTGCCTTCTTTCACGGTCTTCGCTTTTCCAAAGGGGACCATGTAGTCCGAGCCGGGATAAGGTGAGCGTCCAAAGGTTTCGCGATAGAGACGTTTGTGTTCCAGGAACAGCACCGGATCGTCGCTACGGATGGCGGTGCGAAGCAGGCCATTGGCGTCCAGCGCGTTCGATGGGAAAACGACGCGCAGTCCGGGGATGTGGGTGAACATGCTTTCACCGCATTGCGAGTGATAGATGGCGCCTCCGGTGAGATAGCCGCCGATGGCCACACGAATCACCGCGGGACAAGAAAAGTTGCCATTGGAGCGCCAGCGGATGAGCGAGAGTTCGTTGCGCATCTGGTGGAACGCAGGCCAGATGTAGTCAAAGAACTGGATTTCGACGACGGGCTTCATGCCGCGGGTAGCCATTCCCGTGGCGCGCCCAACAATGTTGGCTTCAGCCAGCGGCGAGTTGAACACGCGTTCGCCGCCGAATTCCATTTGCAATCCGGCAGTGAGCTTGAATACTCCGCCTTTGCCTTTGATCTGCTTCTGCTTCAGATATTCTTCGCGGCTGCAATCGGCCACATCTTCGCCAAACACCACCATGCGTTCGTCGCGCCGCATTTCGTCTTTCAAGCAGACGTTAATCAGGTCCGCCATGGTTTTGTCCGCGCCTTCAAACTTCGGCTCGGACGACAGGGTGCGGGGATCTAGGTCTTCGGAATAAACGTGCTTGTAGATGGAATCAGTTGCTGGGAACGCCGCGACTTCGGCGCGGGCGGTAGCCTCGGCGATTTCTTCTTCCACGGATTTTTCCAGCTTGTTGATGGCGGCCTCATCCAGAATATTTTCCCGGACCAGGAAAAGCTGCATGCGGGTAAGCGGATCGCGCTTGGCGTCTTTTTCGCGCTCGGCCTCGGGACGGTACAAACGCTCGTCGTCAGACAGCGAGTGCGAATAAGGACGGATGACATGGCCGTGGACCAACGCCGGTCCCTGGCCGGAGCGGCAGTAATCCACAGCGCGCTTACAGGCTGCGTAGGCGGCGACGGGATCAGTGCCGTCACACTCTTCAATCAGCAGATTGGGGAAGCCGCGGACGAGCTGCGAGACGCTTCCGCCCGCAGTCTGCACTTCCACCGGGACTGAAATGGCGTAGCCGTTATCTTCAATCACAAACAACACCGGCAACTTTTCATTGCAAGCGGAGTTCATGGCTTCCCAGAATTCGCCTTCGCTGGTGGTGCCGTCTCCGGCGGAACAGTATGTGACTTCGTCGCCCTGGAAAGTTACATCTTTAAACTGGCGATAGTCGCCCTGCGTTTTAGCGGCGGCCTGAGGATGTTTGCTGAAATAACGGCCGGCTTCCGCGCATCCCACGGCTTGCAGGAATTGCGTGCCGGTGGGCGATGACTGGGTCACGATGTTGTGCTTTTTATGGCCCCAGTGGGAAGGCATTTGGCGTCCGCCGGAGGCGGGATCGTCCGCGGCGCCTACGCCTTGCGCCAGCATTTCATAAGGCGTCACGCCCAGCGCCAGGCAAAGCGCGCGATCGCGATAATAAGGATAGAACCAGTCATACCCGGACTTCAGGGCGAAAGCCGCAGCCAGGTTCAAGGCCTCATGTCCGGCGCCGGAGATCTGGAAAAAGATTTTCTGTTGGCGCTTGAGCAGGATCTCGCGGTCGTCGAGCTTGCGCGAGAGATACATGAGGCGATAAATCTCCACCAGCTGCTGGCGGGTGAGTCCCTCATAGGTCTTTTCAGCTCTGGACGGGGCTTCTTCCACCGCGGAGGCCTGCTTTTTCGTTTCAGCCTTGGGTTCTGCCTTGGTGATTGCCATTAGTTCTCCTTAGGGCGAGTGGGTCCGCACAGGGACGCTTGGGAGCTGCTGAAGTACCCTCCATTTTAAATCGTCCGGCGCTGGCGGGATATACTGAAAAGGAAGGTTTTCCACAAAAAAGTTTTTGCTTTCGTGACCCGTCCGCGCGAAATGCTTTTTGGTACGACGATCTAAGAGGTATTAGATCTGCTGAACGGTTGCTTGAATAATGGTTGCTTGACTAATGGGCTTCTTGAATGACTATTCGTAAAAATCGCGCCATCCCCACACATCAAATCCGGCTGCTTATCTTTGACCTGGACGGGACGCTCGTCGATTCCCGCCTGGACCTGGCCAACTCGGTGAACGCCATGCTGCGGCACTACGGCAAACCGGAACTGGCGAACGAGGTGATTGCCAGCTACATCGGCAACGGAGCTCCTATGCTGGTGCGGCGCTCGCTGGGCGATCCGGACGATGAGAGCTTTGTCCAGGAAGCTCTGCTCTACTTTATGACTTACTATCGCGAGCACAAGCTGGACACCACGTACGTTTACGATGGCATCTTCCACGCGCTGGACGCGATCGCTGCCAGCCACAACGGAAACACCAGTCGCGAAGGCGTTGGCGGACTGCGAATGGCCGTGCTCAGCAACAAGCCCGTTGGTCCCTCGCAAGGAATTGTGGAAGCCCTGGGTCTGGGGAAATACTTCTTTCAGGTCTATGGCGGCAACAGCTTCCACACCAAGAAGCCCGACCCGGCAGGCGTGCAGGCGTTGCTTTCAGAGGCCGGGGCCAATCCGGACGAGACGGTGATCATCGGCGACTCGGACGTGGACATCATCACCGCGCGCAACGCCGGAATCTATTCCGTCGGCGTGACCTATGGTCTGGCTCCGCATACTTTGGAAGACGCGCCACCGGATGTGCTGATCGACCATCCGCAGGAACTTGCGGATGTGCTGGGCCATCGCGACCAGAGCCGCCTAGCGTTCAAAGCGGAGTAGCAAGGAGTTGGCCGGCTTGCTGTGGGCAAACGAAAAGCAGATTCCTCGCTGCTGAAGCAGTTCAGAATGACAAATCAATTGTCGGTTTTCTCTTACTTCCGTTCGCCGTTTCCATCCACTCAGGGATTCTCCGCTTATCGCATGCCGGGCGTGGCCGTCCACGGACCGCTGATTCTGTCTTTCGCGATGGTCGGCTTCTTTCTGTGCTGGCCGCATCCGGTGTTGCGTGCGTTTGTAATGGTCTGGGTGCTGGCCGGCGTGTATCTGGGCCGCGACATTGCAATTC
>Ga0209069_10001208_pt1 | contig 12988 bp, 12 predicted proteins | sample Str013_2_FD_187202 | JGI IMG/M metagenome (GOLD analysis project Ga0209069, IMG submission 187202) | Freshwater sediment microbial communities in response to fracking from Pennsylvania, USA - Straight Creek_MetaG_SC_2013 (SPAdes) (version 2) | ecosystem: Environmental > Aquatic > Freshwater >...
AATGACTGTTGCCGCTTCACGCCAGTCAGCGAAAGTTGGACTAACAATTCTTCCTGTACGTTCCATGGGAAGGAGAAAGTCTTGTACTAATGAACGCGAGCGGCGGTCTTGTGTATCAACCGAAAGTTCATACGCTACAACTGCTGAAAGAAACGTTGCCGGAAGAAGCGGAAAAAATACATGGCGAAACTGCTGCCGTGTTTTTTCTGAACGACACGCTTCAATATAAACGTTCGTATCGAGTAAGTATTTCACTTGTAGAGGGTTCGGAATCTCCCCTCTTTTAAGAGGGCTTCTAAGGAGTCGTGAATTTCCTGGTCATCTATTGCTTTTTGCAGCGCTTTTTTAATGGCTTCGGTTTCTGTCTTCGCGCCAAACAGGCGCTGGGCTTTCTCGATCATTGCACTATCCAGATTGTAGGTCTTCTTCTTGACGGTTGTTTTCACAAGAGCCCCTTCCTAAGAAAGATACAGACAATCTATCAATATGATCTGTATCGGACAATGGAGACTCTCCCTAAATCGATCCACACGACATTGGCACACCGACTATTCCCGGCCATGAATGGCCGGGCTACACAACAGCACCGGATAAATCCGGCTTCAGCCCCATTCATGGGGCGTCGTTTCTCCGCCCGGCGATCAATCGCCGGGCGGAGAAACGAGACTACTTGTGACGGAGTGTACGAATCTTCTGTGGTCCGATTTAGCTGACGCTACGGGCTACGTTATCTCACTCCTGACGGAGTTCTCATCGGCAAGAACTTTCGTTAGAAAAACGTCGGTCGAATCAATATCGTCTCTTCCCGTCCAGCACCAACCGAAATCATCTTTACCGGGACATTCACAAGTTGTTCGATGCGTTCAACGTAACGACGAGTGTTTACTGGTAGAGCGTCGAGGCTGCGGATGTCAGTGAGGTGCTCTGACCATCCCGGTAACTCTTCGTATATCGGTGTGAGTTGTTCGAGGACATTTGCACTCGCCGGCATTTCCTCGTAGCGTTGGCCTTTGTACTCATAAGCGGTACAGACCCGTAAGGTCGAAAAGCCACTCAGGACATCGATCTTGGTTAACGCGAAACTGTTGACACCATTGAGCCGGGCTGCGGTGCGCGCAACCACGGCATCGAACCACCCACAGCGACGTGGCCGACCGGTGACCGTGCCAAACTCACCACCCTTGCGACGGATCGTCTCTCCCTCTGAGCCAAACAATTCGGTTGGAAACGGGCCGCTCCCGACGCGTGTCGTATAGGCTTTCGAGATACCGATGACCCCATTAATCTGTTGGGGAGCAATCCCGGCACCGGTACAGACGGCTCCGGCGACAGTATTCGAAGATGTCACATATGGATAGGTTCCATGATCGATATCCAGCATCGTTCCCTGCGCACCTTCAAAGAGCACTTTGCGCCCACGCATGATTTCGTGGTGCAGGTAAAGCGAGGTATTTGTCACATACGGTGCGAGACGATCGCGAAAACGAAGGTAGTTGTCGAGGATCTGTTGATACTCAAGCGGAGTCTCTTTAAGAATCAGACTCAGATAGGAATTCTTTTCTTGCAGACTCCGTGCGAGTTTCTCACTGAAGATCTCGTCATCTAGCAAATCGACGAAGCGCAGACCGGCGCGGGCCATTTTGTCTTCGTACGTCGGCCCGATGCCACGTCCAGTTGTGCCAATTTTCCCTTCACCGCGTAGCCGTTCGCGGGCGATATCAATCGCTTTGTGATACGGCATGATGAGGTGTGCGGTCTCACTGATTTTCAATAATGAGGCATCAGAGAGACATCCTTGCTGTTGCAGCGTGTCAATTTCTTCGACCAGGGTCTCTGGATCAACCACCACACCATTAGCGATCACGCACACCTTGCCGGAGTGGAGTACGCCAGAGGGAATGAGTCGCACAACGGTTTTCTTGCCGCCGACGACGAGCGTATGCCCGGCGTTACTGCCGCCTTGAAAGCGCACAATGATGTCAGCCTCACGCGCTAAAAGGTCGACAACTTTGCCTTTGCCTTCGTCCCCCCACTGCACTCCGACGACGACTACGGTACTCATAGGCCCCCTCGTTATTGTAAGCGAATTTGCTGTGCCGAGATGATCGGTTCGAGTGCTTGTAATGCAGTCAAGACAGCCACTGGCACTTGACCATCAACATGAATCAGCGCAATAGCTTTGCCACCAATCTTTTCTCGTCCAAGTTCCAAACTCGCGATGTTAATGCCGTGCGTACCTAAGAGCGTTCCCATCGCACCCACCACACCAGGAACATCATGGTTATGGATAAGGAGGATATACCCTTCTGGGACGGCTTCAAGATGGAAGGCGTTGAGCCGAACGAGACGGACCGCCTTGTTACTGAACACTGCGCCTTCGATTGTGTTGGTGCCAGTTGCCGTGATGAGCTTCACAACCACTGAGTTGAGAAAATCGCTCGGGCGGTTACTGCGTGATTCGAGAACACGGATGCCACGTTCGCGTGCGATCAACGGGGCGTTGACGTAGTTCACGGGGGATTCGAGGATTGGACTCAAGACCCCACGCAGGACTGCGGCAGTCGCTGCCGCCACATCGTATTCAATAATGTCGCCACTATATTCGATTTGCACTTCCTGTGGCGCATCCGGGGTCAGTTGCGCCAGAAAACTGCCCAGCTTTTCTCCGAGGGTGAGGTAGGGCTGGAGAATGGTGAGTTGCTTGGCAGTAAGAGATGGAAAGTTCACCGCATTCTGGATGACGCCATTACACAAAAAGTTCCCGACTTGATCAGCGATGGCAATGGCGACGTTAATTTGCGCTTCGTCGGTGGCTGCGCCAAGATGCGGCGTCGCCACGACTTGGTCGAGTTTGAGTAAAGGATGATCGTTGGGAGGTGGTTCATCGACAAAGACATCGAGCGCTGCCCCCGCGACTTTTCCACTCTTGATCGCTTCGACTAAAGCGTTTTCATCAACGATGCCACCGCGAGCGCAGTTGACGATGCGCACGCCTTTTTTCATCTTGGCAAACGCCTCGGTGCCGATGAGACCACGGGTTTCTTTGGTGAGTGGCGTATGCACGGTAATAAAATCGGCAGTGGCATAAATCTCATCGAGTGAGGCGATTTCAACCCCGAGCTTGGCCGCAGTTTCCGGCGAGACAAACGGATCAAACGCGAGCACGCGCATTTTGAGGCCCAGCGCGCGATCAGCGACAATCGCACCGATATTGCCAAGGCCGACAACGCCGAGGACTTTATTGCAAATTTCACTACCTGTGAATTTTTCGCGTTCCCAACGTCCCGCGCGAAGCGAGAGATTGGATTGTGGAATGTTGCGGGCGACGGCCAACATGAGCGAAATAGTGTGTTCCGCGGTGGTGACGTTGTTCCCGCCAGGGGTATTCATGACCACAATACCCTGCTTCGTCGCCGCGTCAACATCGACATTATCGACGCCAATACCGGCACGACCGATAATCCGTAAGTTCGTGGCTGCGGCAATGACGGGTTTCGTGACTTTGGTGCCGCTGCGAATGATTAAGCCGTGGTAGGCAGGAATGATACGGATGAGTTCATCGACCGGCAACTTCGGACGGATGTCGATGTCGAGGTCGGTATAGGTCCGTAACCGTTCGAGCCCTTGTTCCGAGAGTGGATCAGAAATAAGCACTTTATGTGACATGCGCATTATCCTACTGGTGGCCAGCCTTCAAGCAAAATCTCCTCAGCACGACGGACGCCACTACCGAGTTCAATAGATTGACCGAAACGGCGCAGGGCCATTTCTAGGGTGCTGATCGCAATAATGACGTCAAAGGGACCAGCGTAGCCAATGTGCGAGATACGGACAATTTTCCCGGCGAGATGATCTTGGCCGCCGGCAATATCGACTCCCATGCGATCGCGCATATACTTCAGCAAGCGTTTACCATCGACTCCATCTGGCAACCACACGCCGGTTGCGGCAGGGCTTGGCGTATCTGGAGCTAAGAGTGTGAGTCCCATTGCTTGGGCTGCTGCGCGACTGGCTGAGGCGAGCAATGCGTGACGAGTAAAGATGTGCTCGAGCCCTTCTTCTTGCATGAGACGTAACACTTCGTGCAGTCCGTTAATCAAAGAGATCGCCGGCGTATAGGCTGTCGTGTGTTTCTGCTGTTCCTTATTTTCGCGGCGGAGGTCGAAATAGTAGCGTGGCTGTTTGGTTGCTTCGACCTGTTGCCAGGCTTTGTCACTGAGTGCGACAAAGGCAAGTCCTGGTGGGAGCATCAGCGCTTTTTGTGATCCTGTCACAAGAATATCGATTCCCCATTTGTCCATTGGCGTGTCGGTCGCGCCAACAGCGGTAATGCCATCGACAATCAACAAGGTGTTGATCTTGCGGGTGAGCGCCGATATTTGCTCGACCGGATGTAAGACGGTAGTTGAGGTTTCACTCGCCTGAACAAGTACTGCGCGCACCCCAGGGTTTGTCTGCAGTGCCTGAGCAACCGCATCGACCGCTACAGCTTTTCCCCACTCAATTTTGAGTTCTATCACTTTGACGCCGAACGCTTGGCTAATTTTGAGCCAACGCTCGCCAAACTTGCCGCCATTGACGACGATCACCGTGTCTCCCGGTGAGCAGGTATTCGACACCGCGGCTTCCATGGCGCCAGTGCCCGAAGCGGCCAAAATGAGGACATTTTGTGTGGTTTGGAAGAGCCATTGCAGTTTTTCTTGCACTTGCGCAAACAGCGCTTCAAATTCAGGAGTGCGGTGGTGGATCATCGGTTGTGACATGCGGAGGAGCACCTCCGGCGGAACGGCGGTAGGACCTGGGGTCAGTAGGTAACGTTTCAACATAATCGATCAACTCCAAAACAATGGTATCAAAAAAAAGCCCGGACACGATCCTGTCCAGGCCTCACATGAGGAACCTTTCATTCAGACAACATTGGTGTATCGAGGTGAAGAAGTTCAGTCAACGTAGTTTTTTTACTCCTTAACTATGCCCATTACTTTCACTTTTTGCTTGACAGCAAAATAACACGGTACTATTATCGTGGGAGAAAGTGGGAGAAAGTGGGGGACAGATAAGAAGTGTTTCGAGGGTGCTTCGAACACATGATCGATGAGAAGGGGAGGGTGAGTATCCCTGCCACCTTTCGTAAAGCTTTGTTTGGATTGCAAGATGATCGCCTTATTGTCACGAAGTTTATCTTGAATTCTTTTCGCTGTCTCGATGTTTACCCTTATGCCGAGTGGGAAAATTTAGAGTTAGAGCTCATAAAGAAACCTCGTTTTGATGAAACCTTCTTCAAACTTGAGTCGTTCTACTTAGCCAACGCACAAGAGTGTCAGGTCGATAAACAAGGGCGAATTCTCCTCCCTCCACTCCTCCGCGATTACGCAGGAATCGACAAGGAAGTGATGTTCGCCGCTGCCCTGAAAAAATTTCGCATCTGGGATAAGGCGGCGTGGGGCCACTTTAACTCAGAATCAGAACAACAATTTTCGCAGAACCCCAATTTGTTTAGCAGCCTGAATGTTTAACTAGTCTACACGAACGAACGAGGCATTTCCAGAGAAAGATGCAAACGCCTGAGCGGTGAGGGAGATGGAAGTCGCAACTAGCATGAACGCAACACCCACAATGGGATCTCGACACCTTCCGGTCATGGTTGCGGAAGTGTTGGAGTTCCTGCGCCCGCAGAGTGGTACGCGTTTTCTTGACGGGACTCTTGGCGGGGGAGGACATACCGCGGCGTTGCTCGAAGCCAGTGCTTCTCACGCTTCAGTGCTCGGCCTCGACCGAGATGTCAGCGCGTTCGCTCTCGCAGAAACTCGCCTCACGTCTTTTGCCGGACGTTTCTCCGTACGCCACGCCAATTTCAGCGCTGCCCAAGAGCAGTTAGCCGACGTCGGGTGGGATGGGGTCGATGGCATTCTTCTGGATTTAGGTTTTTCCTCCTTACAAGTAGACAACGGCGAGCGCGGTTTTAGTTTTCTCCGCCCTGGTCCTCTCGATATGCGCATGAATCAGCACGATACGTGGAGGGCTGCAGATCTTGTCAACAATGCAAGTGAGGGTGAACTGCGACAGATCTTGCGTGACCTTGGCGAAGAACGCGCCGCGGGAGCGTTAGCACGCGCGATCGTTCGCGCACGGGCGCAAGCGCCGTTGCAGACGACAACCGATTTAGTACGGATTGTCGAGCAGGTGGTACGGACTTCTCCGCATATGCATTTGCATCCTGCCACGCGAACGTTTCAGGCCTTGCGTATTGCGGTGAATCGAGAACTCGAGCATCTTTCGTTGTTCCTGCAAGACGGGTATCGTCTCCTCAGACCCGGAGGACGGTTGGTGATCTTATCGTATCATTCGTTAGAAGATCGCTTGGTCAAAGAGGCATTTCGTCGGTGGGCCGCCTCGTGTCTGTGCCCACCACAAATTATTGTGTGTTCGTGTGGCTGGTCACAGAAAGTGAAAATTGTTACGCCGAAGCCGCTGGTCCCGACTGCGGCTGAAGTTGCCGTCAACCCGCGTGCGCGCAGTGCGCGGTTACGAGCGGTCGAGCGGTTAGCTGAAGAGGGGGAGTAACACGTGTCCCGTTCTGCATCATGGGTGTGGTATGCGGTGGTGGCGTTGGTTGGTCTCACGTTAGCGTTAGGCCAGGTCTGGATTCGTTTGCAAGTGATGGCGGTTGGGTATCAGCTTTCCAATACCCGACAGCTTGTCCATTCGCTGGAAGGTGAGCGTCAAGCGTTACGTATGCAATGGAGTGCACTGACTGCGCCGACGCGGCTGGCTGCACAGGCCGAGCAGCGCTTAGGGCTCAGCGTGCCTCAACCAGAACAGATTGTTCGTATTCCGTAGTATGTGTGGAGGGGGTGGAGGATGGAAAAACGTTTACTGATAGCCGGAGCTGCGCTGGGATGTGGACTGTTGCTTGTACTGGCGCGACTTGTGCATTTGACCACTATTGATCGTGACGGCCTTGCCCGCCAAGCCTCAAGCCAGCATCAGAAAAAGATAGAGGTTCCTTCCCGGCGCGGCGCGATTGTCGATCGTAACGGCGATCCCCTGGCGCTGAGTGTTCCGGCAGAGTCGCTGGTCCTCCGCCCAAGCAAATTGCCGAAGGATGCCAACAAGTGGATTACTCCGATCGCGACCGCGCTCCATACGCCGGCAGAAGAAATTAACGCGTCCTTCCGCTCGGCTGAGCCGTTTGTGTGGCTCAAGCGTCGCGCCACGCCACAAGAAGCCTCACAACTACGCACGTTAGGCATTGGTGGTATCGAGAGTATCGAAACCGAGCGGCGCTTTTATCCCCAAGGTTCGCTTGCCGCTCCGGTGCTCGGCTTTACCGATGTCGATGCTCGCGGCATTGCTGGTATCGAACAGACCTACGATCGCTATCTGCGAGAAGAACCAGCGGAAATCGTGGGTGAGCGAGATGCCCTCGGTCGCATGATTCTTGCCCAAGGTGTGGCCGCCTCTCCAGAAGTCCTCAACGTCCGACTGACCCTTGATCTCGGCATCCAAAACATTGCGGAACAGGAACTCACGCAAGCGGTCAAAGAGACCGGTGCTGAGAGTGGTACCGTCGTCATTCTCGATCCACAAACCTTTGCCGTGTTGGCGTTGGCGCAGGTCCCGACGTTTAATCCCAACACTCCTGCTGCGGTGCGACCTGACCGTCGCCGCAATCGTACGACCGGCGATTGCTACGAACCAGGTTCGACCATGAAAGTGTTGTTGACGGCAGCCGCGCTTGATGCCAAGCGGTTATCGCCAACGGAAAAAATCTTCTGTGAGTATGGCCATTACGCCGTCGGGAAGTCCATCATTAACGACCACCATCCCCATGGCTGGTTGAGTGTGACGCAAATCATTCAGATGTCCAGTAATGTTGGCGCAGCCAAAATTGCCGAACGGTTGGGGAAGGAAACCTACGCGGCGTATCTGCGCGCTTTTGGCTTTGGTCGACTCACTGGCGTCGAGCTTCCCGGAGAAAGCTCGGGCATTCTTCCTTCTCCGAACTCATGGTCTCGTATCCACCTTGTCACTGCCGGTTTTGGACAAGGGTTTGCTGTGACCCCGCTGCAACTCGCCTCGGCATACGCAGCACTGGCGAACGGTGGGACTCTCATGCGACCCTACGTCGTCAGCGAAGTCCTCAATAGCGAAGGGAAAGTCGTAGAGGCGCGAAACCCACAACGGCTACTGCAAGTGGTTGGGAGCGATACTGCTCAACAAATGATTGCCATCATGGAACAGGTCCTCGAAAAAGAAGGGACAGGAACACGGGCGCGTGTCGAAGGGTTTCGGGTCGCAGGAAAAACCGGAACGTCGCAGAAACCAGATCCGCACGGTGGTTATTCTGCCCATGATCGCATTGCCTCTTTCGTTGGGATTATTCCCGCTGACCAGCCGCGCTTAGTCATTCTCGTTGCCATCGATACGCCACGAACTGCCGTGTATGGCGGAGAGGTTGCGGCTCCGGTCTTTCAGGCGATTGCCAAACAGTCGCTTGCGTATCTGGGGATTGAGGGGAACAAAGCAAAAGCAGACATTGTTCCGGCCATCATGCCAACGCCATCTGCGAAAACGACGAAAGCCAATCCGCTTCGTCACTCGATCGCGGTGAAGACGGTCGATGGGCAGATAGAGAGTGGGATAAGCGAAGAATCCGGAAGTAGTGAACCGAACTTTATTGGGATGAGTTTACGTGAGGCTGTTCTCACTGCACAACGCAATGGCTGGCAGATTGTCACCCAAGGCAGTGGCTACGTAAAAAAACAAACAGTGAAAAAAGGAGCAGACGCGCCAGTCTATGTGTTGACCCTGGATGCGCTTGGAGGCGATCAACCGTGATTCTTCGTGATCTCCTTTCCCATACATCTCCTCCTGTGCAGGTTCAGGGAAACTTGGATGTGGAGATCATACAGCTTGCGTACGATTCTCGTAGTGTACAACCTGGAACGTTATTCTTTGCTCTTCTTGGAACAAAAAGTGATGGGAGCCGCTTTGTCCAGGACGCAGTGTCACGCGGCGCCTGTGCGGTGGTCGTACCGCCAGACTGTGCTGTTCCCCCGCACCTCACCGCAATTCATACCGTAACGCCACGAACACTCTTAGGCGTGTGTGCCGATCGCTTCTATCGTCAGCCGACCTCTCAGCTGACGATGGTCGGCGTTACCGGCACCAGTGGCAAAACCACGACCACGTATCTGATTGAATCCATCTGGCGCGCGATGGGATGGAAGCCGGGTGTCGTGGGCACGATCAATTATCGCTATCAGGATCACGTGCTGCCTGCTCCCTTTACCACGCCAGAGTCGGTCGAGTTGCAATCGCTCTTGCGGACGATGGCGGATGCGCAGGTCAGCCATGTCGTCATGGAAGTCTCTTCCCATGCGCTGGCGCAAGATCGGGTCCATGGTTGCCAATGGGATGGTGCGCTGTTTACTAATCTTGGGCGTGATCATCTCGATTATCATAAAGATCTCGACGATTACTTTGCGGCAAAGGTTCGACTGTTTACCGAAGAACTCGCCCGCTCAGCGAAGCCACATCGCTTTGTGGCAATCAACACGGATGACATCTGGGGACAAAAGCTGCTCACGTTGTCGCTTCCAGGCAGGATGTTGACCTACGGTCTGCGCGATGGCGTGAACGTGTCGGTGCGGAATGTTGAGAAAGACTTTCAGGGGTTGCGCGGTCTTCTGCGAGTGGAAAAGGAAGAAGTGCCTTTCTCCTCGGCGCTCATAGGGGAACCGCATCTCTACAACATTATAGCGGCGGCCACTGCGGCGCATGGACTCGGGGTTCCTGCTGAAATCATTGCGGCGGGAATTCGCCAGTGCACTGGCGTCCCTGGCCGCTTGGAAGCAATTCGCGTGGGACAGCCATTTGATGTGCTTGTCGATTATGCGCATAAGCCTGACGCGTTGGAAAAGACGCTGCAATCGATTCGTCAGTTGACCCGTGGAAGGCTGGTGACCGTGTTTGGTTGTGGCGGAGACCGCGACCGTGGCAAGCGCCCGTTAATGGGAGAAGCGGCTGGGCGGCTAAGTGATGTAGTGGTGTTGACGTCGGACAATCCGCGCACCGAAGACCCATACCAGATTCTCGCCGAAGCAGAGCCTGGGCTCGTACGGGCAGGAATCCCCAAGAGTGATGATCCGATGGCGATTCGCGCGCTCAAGCGTGGCTATGTGGTGATGGTTGATCGGCGCGAGGCAATTCGTGCGACGTTAGCAGGAGCACTGCCCGGCGATGTACTGGTGATTGCAGGAAAAGGGCATGAGGATTACCAGATCATCGGCATCAGCAAATCGCACTTTGATGATCGTGAAGAGGTGCGGCACTATCTTACCCAACACTATGGCGCAACAAGGAACTGAACGAGGAGACCGAGGGGACTGGTAATGTTGTACGCACTCTTATATCCGCTGCATACTGTCTACTCCGCGTTCAACGTGTTTCGCTACATCACGTTTCGCACCTTTATTGCCTGGCTTTTGTCACTGACTGTGTCGCTGGTGCTTGGTCCCTGGCTCATCTCGCGGCTGCAAAGTTTACAGGTTGGACAGGTGATCCGTCCGGAAGGACCAGCCGGACATTTCAGTAAAGCCGGCACTCCGACCATGGGGGGAGCACTCATTCTCTTCTCTTTGACCTTGGCCACATTACTGCTGGCCGATCTGACTAATCCCTATGTCTGGTTAGCGTTGGGAACGACTCTCGGTTTTGGTTTTATCGGGTTTGTCGACGATTACCGTAAGCTGCGACGCCGGAATTCCGCCGGACTGATCGGTCGCTACAAATTGCTGTGGCAATTCACTGTGGCTATTGGCGCCGCGACGGCACTGACCTTCATTCCTGGCTTCACCAGTACGCTCACTATTCCCTTCTTCAAAGGGATCCAGCCAGATTTAGGACTATTCTACATCCCGTTCGCTGCACTGGTGATGGTCGGCGCGTCGAATGCCGTCAACTTGACCGATGGTCTCGATGGACTCGCGATTGGACCGGTGATGATTACGGCATTAACCTACGGCTTCTTTTCCTACGTCAGTGGTCACGTTAAGTTTGCTGAATATCTCCAAGTGCCCTACGTTGCCGGTTCTGCCGAACTGTCGGTGTTTTGTGGCGCACTGGTGGCCGCAGGGATGGGCTTCCTCTGGTTCAATGCTTATCCTGCCCAGATGTTTATGGGAGATGTTGGTTCATTGGCTTTAGGCGCGGCACTCGGCATTGTCGCGTTGATTAGCAAACAAGAACTGGTGTTAGTGGTTGCCGGCGGGGTGTTCGTCGTGGAAGCGATCTCTGTCATCTTTCAGGTGGCTTCGTACAAGCTGACACGGAAGCGGATCTTCCGGATGGCGCCAATTCACCATCATTTTGAGTTGAAAGGGTGGCCTGAGCCACAAATTATCGTTCGCTTTTGGATCATCTCGGTTATCTGTGCTGTTGCGGCACTAAGTACATTGAAATTGAGGTAGTTCCCGTGAAGTTGGACGGGAAGACGGTTCTTATCATTGGCTTGAAACGCACTGGTGTCAGCGTTGCCCGCTTTATTGCGCAACGTGGTGGACGGGTGCGCATTACTGACCGTCAGGCTGCTGAGCAGCTCACGAACGAGCTGGCCGCCATTGCAGATATTGCGGCTGAGGTTCGCGTTGGGGCTGAGGACATGTCGCTCCTCGACGGTATTGATTTGGTTGTCCCGAGTCCAGGCGTTCCGTGTACCGCGCCCCTCCTTGTTGCCGCGCAACAGCGTCGTATTCCGGTGTGGAGTGAGATTGAGCTAGCGTTCCGATTTCTGCGGGCGCCAGTGTTGGCGGTGACAGGTACAAATGGCAAGAGCACGACAACGACCTTGCTCGGCGAATTGTTGCGTGAACATGGACAGCGGGTGTTTGTTGGTGGGAATCTGGGGACACCGCTACTTGATGCGGTGAGTGAGGATGCTGCGGCTGTGATTGCGGAAGTGTCGAGTTTTCAGCTTGAGTGGGTTGAACAATTCCGCCCGCGTATCGGGTTGTGGCTCAACCTGACAGAGGATCATCTCGATCGACATGAAACGCTTGACGCGTATGGAGCCGCGAAACGGGCAATGTTTGTCCGACAAGCGCCAACGGATTGGATGATTGTCAACCGTCATGATCCTGCTGTCCAACGTTTCACGCATGGGCTTCCTGGACGGCTCTTCTCGTTTGGCTGGGAGCCCGTGCCGGATGGCGTGTGGATTGAAGGGGAGAAAAAAGCCCTCATTGTGAATATCGCCGGACAAGAGACTCGTATTTCACTTGCAGGCTTGCGCCTCTATGGGCGACACAACCTGGAGAATGTGATGGCCGCCGTCGCTGCCGCGACACTTTGGGGAGTGCCGTCAGAGGTTGTGGAACGAGTACTCGCGCGTTTTACCGGACTTCGCCATCGGCTCGAGTTAGTTGCAACCAAACAAGGAGTTTCATATTTTGATGACTCCAAAGGGACCAATGTCGGTGCAGTCGTGCAGTCGCTGGCGAGTTTTACTGGACCAGTAATTTTACTGGCTGGCGGGGTCGATAAGGGTGGTGATTATGCCCCGCTCCGACACCTGGTACAGAATACCGTTAAGAAACTCATTCTTTTCGGGGCAGCGAAGGACATCATCGCTGATGCCCTAGGGAGTGCCACCGACACGTTGATCGTTGAAACCTTGGCTGAGGCAGTTGATGCCGCAGCACGCGCTGCGGGTGCAGGAGATACGGTACTCCTCTCGCCAGCGTGTGCGAGTTTCGATCAGTTTCGCAATTATGCTCACCGTGGAGAAGTCTTTCGGGCGGCTGTGGAGGCGTTATGACGGGTGAGGTATTCGTACAACCAACGGTGCTGTTACGGTCACAACGTGTACCGCGTGTGATTGCTGATCCAACCATTCAGCGAGGGACGCTTGATCCCTGGTTGTTACTGGCCGTGGTAATGTTGGTGCTGATTGGCGAAGTGATGGTTTTCAGCACCTCCTATTTTT
>Ga0209069_10001209_pt1 | contig 12979 bp, 13 predicted proteins | sample Str013_2_FD_187202 | JGI IMG/M metagenome (GOLD analysis project Ga0209069, IMG submission 187202) | Freshwater sediment microbial communities in response to fracking from Pennsylvania, USA - Straight Creek_MetaG_SC_2013 (SPAdes) (version 2) | ecosystem: Environmental > Aquatic > Freshwater >...
CACCTCGGCGGCGCGCGACGCAGCCAATCGCGATGAGTTCTTCGATGGCGCCGAGGCTGCCGTCGGCGTCCGTCCCGAGTTGCTGTCGGGGGAGGAGGAGGGCCGTCTGTCGTTCCTCGGGGCGACGGCGGGGCTCGATCCTGCGCTCGGCCCGTTCCTCGTCGCCGACCTCGGGGGTGGATCGACGGAGTTCTCGTACGGCACGACTGAATGCGAGGCGTCCATCTCGCTGGATATGGGATGCGTGCGTTTCACCGAGAAGTACCTCGAACATGATCCGCCCCGCCCCGAGGAGTTGCTGGCCGCGCTGTCGGTGGCGGAGGCCTATGTGGACGACGTGCCCCAGGCCATCCCCTTGGCGGCCGAGGCCCGCACCTTCGTCGGGCTGGCCGGCACCGTGACGACGGCGGCGGCTGTCGAGATCGGCCTCGCTACCTATGACCGGGAGCGCATCCATCATTTCGTGCTCACCAAGGATGCGGCCGAGGATGTGTTTCGCACCCTGGCGTGCGAGTCGCGGGCCGATCGCATCCACAACCCCGGCCTCGAGGAGGCCCGTGCCGATGTCATTGTCGGTGGGATGTGTGTGCTCGTGACGATCATGCGGCGGCTGGGATTCGACGCCTGCCTGGTCAGCGAGGCCGACATCCTCGACGGCCTGGCCATGTCGCTCCTCTGAGTCGCAACTCGGTGCCCTCGTGCACCGCGACGGTCGATCAGTACACGAGGTTGGGCTGGGGGATGGCGGGGCCGTCAGATGAGCGCGTCTTCGCTGCTTGGCTACGATGCTGGCTGTGCCGCTCTCCGACCGCGTCCTCATGGGGCCGGGTCCCAGCAACCCGTATCCCGAGGTGACGCAGGCGTTCACGCGCCCCCTCCTCGGGCATCTCGACCCGGAGTTCTTGGCGCTGCTGGACGAGACGAACGAGCGCCTGCGCCAGGTCTTCCGTACTGCCAACCCCCTCACGTTCCCGGTGAGTGGCACCGGGTCGGCCGGCATGGAGGCTGCGTTCGTCAACGTGGTTCGTCCGGGGGATGTCGTGGTCGTCGGGGTCAACGGCGTGTTCGGCGAGCGGATGTGCGACGTGGCCGGACGAGCCGGGGCCGAGGTCGTGCGGGTGGAGGCCGATTGGGGTCGGGCGCTTGACCCGCAGGCGTTGCTCGACGCCCACCCGGCGCCGGCGGTGATCGCCGCCGTGCACGCCGAGACGTCAACCGGAGTACGCAACGATGTGGCGTGCCTGGGCCAAGCGCTGCGCCATCAAGATGCCGAAGCGCTGGTGCTACTCGATTGCGTCACGTCGTTGGGTGGCATTGCGGTCGAGATCGATGCTTGGGGCGCGGATCTGGCCTACAGCGGCACGCAGAAATGCCTGGGGGTGCCGCCGGGCCTGGCGCCGTTTACTGCCGGGCCCCGTGCCGTCGACCGCCTCGTCGAGCGGCCGCAGTCGTGGTATCTCGACCTCAACATGCTGGCCCGATACGTGACCGGCGATGGTGCCCGGGTGTACCACCACACGGCGCCGATCGCCATGATCTTCGCCCTCCACGCCGGGCTCGGCGCGCTGCTCGAGGAGGGTCTGGGGGCATCGTGGGCCCGTCATCAGGCGTGTGGCGAGGCGCTGCAGGCCGGGTTGGTCGAGCGCGGCTTCGAACTGTTCGCCCAGGAGGGGCATCGGTTGCCTGAGCTCACCACGGCGTGGGTGCCGAGCGAGCGTCTGCCGGCGGGTACGGACGAGGCTGGGGTGCGGGCGATGTTGCTGGAGCGCTACGGCATCGAGGTCGGTGGCGGCTTGGGCGCATTCGCGGGCAAGGTGTGGCGAATCGGATGCATGGGCCACACCGCCAGGATGGCGAATGTCACGCTGGTGCTCGGTGCGCTGGACGAGGTGTTGAAGTGAGTCGCGGTAGCGAGCAACAGGGGGTCGGCACGGTGAGCGCCCAGTTCGGACGGAGAATCGTGTTGCGACCGCTGGTCGTCTCGGATTTCGCAGCCTGGCAGGAGGTCCGTCGCCGCAACGACGATTGGCTGACCAAGTGGGAGCCGTCACGGGTGCCCGGCCAACCCGATGTGATCGAGGACCGTGACGCCTTCGCCGTGCGCTGCAGCGCCCGTCAGCGGGAGCGCCAGTTGGGGACCGGATACGGGTTCGGGATCTTCGTGGACGGCAACTTTGCGGGCGAGATCAACCTGTCATCGGTTCAGCGGGGTCCGTTCCAGAGCGCGTATGTCGGCTACTGGGTGGACGAGAAGCTGGCTGGCAATTCCTACACACCCGAGGCGATGGTCGTGCTGAGTCGGTTCGTGTTCGAAGAGCTGCACCTTCACCGAATCCAGATCGCCATCATCCCCAGGAACACCGCCAGCCGTCGCGTCGTCGAGAAGCTGAAGCTGCGCGACGAGGGTGTGGCCGTGCGCTACCTCGAGATCAACGGCACGTGGGAGGACCACGTCCGCTACGCCATCACTGCCGAGGATTGGTTCGAGCGCCGCGAGGATCTTCTCTCTGAATGGGTTGGCTGAGCTGAGCTGAGCTGAGCGGGCCTGGGCTGGGCGGCCGAGTTCAGGCCTGAGCCCGGGCGATGAACGCGGCGGCGGTAAGGCGGAGCTCGCCGTCGGTCACCTTGGTCATGAGCGCGTTGCCCACTTCGGCCAGGATCCGATCGCTGGTCTCGGCGTCGGCCTCGCGCAGCGCCTCCCGAACGGGACCGACATTCCGGGTGAGCTCGATCAGCGAGCCGACGCTCTCCGCGGGGAGCACGACCGTCTCGGCCATGTCCTCGACGTCGATGTCGGTGAAGCCGGCCGCAGCCAGGACCTCCTCGATCCGACCAGGATCAGAGAGGGAGAACGGACCGGGATCGCCGGGCTCGGGCATCGGGGGGAACTCACCGGTCACCGTGATGACGGCGGAGCCGGGCACGAACATCCACTCGTTGGCGAACAGGTTCTGCCACGCGGCGAACGACAGGGTTCCACCGGGGGTGAGCAGTCGCCGGATTCGCTCGAAGGCGGCCACGGGATCGCTGAAGAACATGACACCGAACCGAGAGAAGGCGGCGTCAAAGGGCTCTTCGCCGAGGTCCTCGGTTTGGACATCGGCGGTGAGGAACCGGGCATTGGTGACCCCGGCGTCGGCCGCCCGGCGTTGCGCCGCGGCCACCAGGCTAGGGGCGATGTCGACTCCTACGGCTTCGCCATCAGGCCCGACGGTGGTCGCGAGACGGAGCGTGGTTGGGCCCGAACCGCATCCGATGTCGAGCACTCGCTGGCCGGGCTGTGGCGCCAACCGCTCGGCAGCCCGGGCGCCGAATCGGCCGGCGACCTGCTCGCTGTGACGCTCGCCTTCGAGCCACGAGGGGGCCAGTTCCTCCCAGAACGTTGCTTGGGGCGCATTGGCATCAGACATGCTCACTCGATTCTCGAAGCCGGAGGTCGTAGAGGGTGGGGGATCAGTCTGCCCATCTGGTGATCGTGCTGCTCAGCCGGTGTCGCACAGCTCAGGATGGCCAGCGTCGATCAGCCGGGAGCGGTCCATCTCGAAGAGCTCGGGATGGTCGATAGGGGGAGCCGGCGACACGCCCGGAAGGGGTGACACCATCCGGCGCTTGCCGCTGCCCGGCTCGAGGGCCCACCCGTTGTAGGTCTTGAGGTCGTGATGGTGCTGGCACAGGTGGTCGGCGTCGTCTACCCGGGTGACGTGGGTGTCGGCCCAGTTCGTGCGGTGGTCACGTTCGAGCCCGATGGTCCGGTTGCAGCCGAGGACGGTGCATTCCGGGTCGCGAAACTCCAGTGCCGTGCGCTGGTGAGCGGTGAACTGGCGCCCGAGGTGGGCGACGCTGAGCACATCGACGCCTTTGGTCACGACGGCGGCGAGAAAGGCGCCCTCATCGATCAGTCGGTCGACGGCAGAGACGGGCACCGGGCCCACGCCGGAGATCTCGCAGAGCTCGCCGGGCTCGGCTTGGCCCCGGGCGAGCGCGGCATGGTCGACTCGCACAATGACCTTGGCGTCGGAACCGCCCTTGGCCTGCTTGCGGCCGGGGCCACCGGACATGGCGGCCCGAGCCAGGGCGACCAGCGCGTCGGCGGCGTAGGCCTCGAATGCCTCGCGCCGGCCGTCGCGGCGGGCAGTGCGGAAGATCTCCTGCTGGAAGTGCTGCACCGCGGCCACGACCTCGGCACCGGCGGCCGCGGTGGTGCGCACCTCGAGCACGAAGGCACAATCGTCATCGCATCGATGGCGGAGGCGGCGCGTGGCATGGGCCCCGTCGTGGATCTGCTGGGCGTTGAGGCCGGCGGCCTTGGCTCGGGCACATTCGCGTCGCAGCCCGGTGACGGTCTCCCGCTGGGCGAGCTCGACCAGATCGCGCTCGGCTGCGGGTGCCACCCGGGCCGCGTCGGCGATGTGGCGAAACTGCGTCTCGCTGACATCTCCCCGGGCCAGTGCCTGCGTGGCGATGGGGACGTCGCGCAGTCGCTGGGCGGCATTGAGTTTCGACGACGCCTCGCCCAACGAGACGCCCGCGGTGCGGGCCAAGAAATGCGCGGGGGACCGGTCGCCTTCGCGGGCCCACTCCCGCCCCTCGGCCACCCGGGCGGTGAGGGCGAGCTCAGCCGAAGCGAGCTGCGAGCGCATGCGGGTGACGTCGGCCAGCCAGGCCGAGGCATCGCTCATCGACAGCAGGCCCGGCTCGAGGTCACCCACGAACCGGCCGATCGCTGTCGACAACTCCCGCTTCTCCGCCGTAGAGAACATGTGTACGAGGATAGAGGGCGCTATCTAGCGTGTCAATAGATATCTTCCAATAGTTTTAGATCTTCCGGACGGGGCAGCCGGGTGTCACCAGCGGTATATCGCGTGCCGGCGCCCGCGCCGCCCTCTACCGTCCCGCATCGGCGATCACGAGGAGGTCAGACGATGGACGCACACGAGTGGGACGACGAGACGACGTCCGAGGCCATGAGCAAGCGCCGTCGGGGGTTCCCTGAGCGAAGCCCGCGTGAAGCGGGGTGATCGCGTCGTCGGCGGAGACAAGGAGCTCGTCGAGCGCCTCGGCCGCAACGACCTCTGCCCCTGCGGATCGGGACGCCGGTTTCAAGGCCTGCTGCTTGCGCTCGGGCCGCTTCGACGGAGCTCCGCGTGACTACTACCGCCGGGACTGACTCGATCAGGTGCTGGTGATGCGGCGCTGGAGCGCGGCCAGGCGCTCGGCGAACTCGGGCTGATCCATCGACCAGAGTTGCGTCTCCAGCTCGCGCTCCACGGCGGCGTCGTGGTCGTCGAGCAAGGCCACATCGGCCAGCGTGGCCTTCGTGCGGATCAGGAGCTCGCGCGGGGCGGCGGCGGCCCGGGTGGCGAGTTCCATAGCCTCGTCGAGCAGGACCGCGTCCTCGACGCAGCGCCACACCAACCCGATGCGTTCGGCCTCGGCGCCCGACACGACCTCACCGAACAGCACCAGGGCTGCGGCCGCCGATGGGCCCACCGCGCGTTGGAGCATCCAGGTGTGGCCCCCACCCGGGTGGATCCCCAGTTGCAGGAACCGGGTGTCGAAACGAGCGGACTGCGCCGCCAGTCGGAGGTCACACACCAGCGCCAGGTTCATGCCCGCGCCCACCGCGGGGCCGTTCACGGCGGCGATGGTGGGCAGCGGTGATCGCCCCACCCGCAGGAACCCTTCGTAGATGTGGCGGAGTCCGTCGCGCCGCGACGACCCCAGATGCGACAGGTCTGCCCCGGCGCAGAACGCCTTGCCGCGTCCGGTGATGATGACGGCGCTGGCTTGATCGTCGCCTTCCAAGGCGTCGAACGTGGCGATGATCTCGTCGACCATCTCGGCGTTGAGCGCGTTGCGCCGGTCGGGATCGTCGAGGCTCACGACCGCCACGCCATCGGCGATCTCGGTATGCACGGTGCTCATCGTTACGACGGCCGGTCGGAGAAATCGCGCACCACGGCGGGGGAGTGGCGGAAGAACTGCTCCACGTCGCGCTCGTAGCGGTAGGTGGGCTGACCAGAGCCGATCGTGTCGCGCAGCCGGGCCGCCTCGATGAACGCCTTCACCGCGCCGGCCGAGGTGTAGTGATACTCGAACCCGGCTTGTTTGAGCCGCCGGTTGTCCATCCCCCGGCCGTAGCGCAGCAGGTCGAGCAACTCGCCGGGGAGCGGCACCCCGATGCGGGTGAGTGGCCAGGCGGCCAGGCCGGTAGCGATGGGTGGCAGCGGGGCCGTGCGTTTGCCGCAGAGATGGGCCACCTCGCTCCAAGGGAGGAGCCCGTCACCGGCGACGTTGAAGATGCCGGGCAGATGACGGTCGAGCGCGAACAGGATCGATCGCACCACGTCGTCCTCGTGCACGAACTGGAAGCGTGGGTCGAAGCCAAAGATCGACGGGACCAGGGGCAACTCGAGGGCCCGGCTGAGCGGCGTGACGATGTCGGGCCCCAACACGTTGGAGAACCGCAGCAGGCTCACGTTCACGTGGGGGTTGTCCTCGGCGAAGTCGCGCACGTAGCCCTCGACGCTCTCCAGGCTGCGCTCGATGCGGTTGCGGGCCGGGTGCGTGCGGGGCGTGCCCTCGTCGAACCACACCGGATCTTCCATCGCCGTGCCGTAGACGTAGCTCGAGGACTTCACCACGACGTCGCGCACGGTGCTGCCCGGCGCCGATGCCGCGGCGAAGAGGTTCATGGTGCCGATGACGTTGATCTCGTGCATGGTCCGCGCCCGCATCACGGTGGAGTCGATGATGAGGAACGTGTGGACGATGGTGTCGACCTTGGTGGCCTGCACGATGCGGCTCAGGATCGAGTAGTTCTCATCGCTGCGGACGTACTCGGTGCGCTCGAGCTCGACGGTCGGTTCTCGGGTGTCGAGGCCGACGATGACCTCGACGGAGTCGTCCTCCTCCAGGGCCTTGGCCACGAGACCGCCCCAGAACGAGGCGAGACCGGTGATCAGTACGCGTCGTCCCATCGGGTGGTCAGCCGAACCAGACGGAGCGGCGAGTGCGGAGCATGTCGTAGAGCTCGCGTTGGATGAGGTCGCGGATGTGCTCGGATTCGTCCATGATCCGACTCTTCGAGTAGCGCTCCTGATCCGGAGGGACATCGAAGTGGATCGGGTCGAGCACCCGGAGTTTGAACTTGGCCGGGAAGTAGCCCACCGCACCCAGGGCCGGGCCGAGGAGCAGCTGATTGGCCGTGATCGGGAAGTAGGGCAGGTTGAGGGCCTTGGCGATCGACGACGACTTCCACAAGATGGGCATCGATTCCTCTGCGCCCACCACCGCGATGGGCACGATGGGCACCCCGGCGCGCATGGCGATCTCCACGAAGCCGCCGCGTCCGAACCGGCGCAACTGGTAACGCTCCGAGAGGTGTTTGCCGGGCCCCTTACTGCCCTCGGGGAAGACCAGTACCAGTTGTTGCTGCTCGCGCAACAGGCGGTAGGCGTTGTCGGGGTGAGCGACGACACCGCCGAGCCGGGCCCAGTACGTGCCCAAAACCGGCATCGACTTGAACAGGTGGTCGGCCAGGCCGTAGCAGGGGCGTTCGAGCTCGGTCTCGACCCCGTGCATGATGACGGGAGCGTCGCTGGGAATGGCCCCGGCGTGGTTGGCCACCAGGAGGGCGCCGCCCTCGGTGGGGATCTTGTCGAGTCCTTCCCATTCCACCCGGAACCACTTGTCGTAGATCGGGGCGTAGGCGGCCCGAGCCAGCGACCGCAGGCTTTCCGACCGGCCCCACTCGTCGACGTCGCTCATGCGGGGGTCGTCGAGCACCCGAGGCTGCTCTCGGCGAACCGGCAACAACGACACGTTGTCGGGAGTGGTCTCGTCCCGCGGCCGGGTCGCTCCCGCGTCCGTGGTGGGTCGGCTGGTCATCAGCCCATCGTAGTCAGCGCAGGACCGGCTCTTTCTGGCGCCTCGGCGGGGCCGTCGGGATGGCGCACTGCGGCGATGGCCAAGGCCACTGCGGGTAGTGCCATGGCCGCGACGCGGGCCAAATTCAGTGGTCGTTCGGCCACCCCCTCGTCGGACATGACCAGGATCAGGGCGTCCAGCAGGACCCAGACCGCCACCTCGGGCAGGCGGTGGCGCAGCGTCCACGCCGCCATGAGGGAGAGCACCAGCAGGCCGAGGCCCACCACCACCGATTGGGAGCTGAGACCGAGATGGATCCAGGCACGGAACGGCACCGTGAGCTCGCCGGCGGCATCGCGCAAGATGTTGCCCCCGCCGTGACCCTCGGTCTGGGGAAGCCACCACGCGACGACTCCAACCCAGATGGCGTACACCCCCGGGGGGATCAGCAACCAGAGGCGTTGACGGCGATCTCCCACCACGAAGCAGGCGGCCGCCACCACCAGGGTGGTTTCGCGGGTCAGCGCGGCGAGGGTCAACAACACGATGGCCCAGCCGAGATGACGCCGCCACAGCACCACGGCCCAGAGCGCCAGCGCGAAGGCCAGCGCGTCGGCCAGGCTGCCTTGCAGGCTCTCGACGAGCGCGGGCGAGATGCCGGCCGCCAATCCGAGCCACGCGCTTCCCCCCAGACGTGTCGCCAGCCGGGAAAGGGCCATGGCCGCGGCCCCGATGGCCAGCAGGTTGATGGCGAACATCGTCCATACCAGGGGGGCACCGTCAGGCGCGGGTGAGGCCAGCGCCGGGAAGAGCACCCGCCGGAACCGGTATCGGATCTGGTCGACGTAGCCCACGGCGTCACGCGGGTGGGGAAACGTGCTGGCGATGACGTAGAACTGCTGGCCATCGTGGCCATAGTCGCCGGTCAGGACGGGGTTGGGCAGGTCGCGCTCGACGTAGGGGCGAGACGCCGAAAACGTGCCGACCCGCAGGAACGTGGACACGTTGGCCCCGTCGCGGAGGAACTGGGGCGCCACGATGGCGGCGGCGATGACCATGGCCGCCACTCCCACCAGGAACTCACGGCGCACGGGCGGGCTCCTCGGTCGGTGGGCGCGACTCCGTGTGGACGACCCAGGTCGCCAGGGTGGCGCCGACGGCGACCAACGGCGCCAGCCGGGCGTAGTTGAGGATGTCCTCCGCCACCCCCGTGCCCGCGATCACCACCAGGATGACGTCGGCTACCAACCACAACGCCACCTCGGGCAGGCGATGGCGCAGGATCCAGGCCGACACCAAGCTGAGGACGGTAAGCAGGAGCGCGAGCACGATGGTGCGACTGCCCAGACCGAGGTCTCGCCACGATTGAAACGGGACGCCGAACTGCCGGAGCGCGTCGGCGATCGGACTGGTCGACTCCTGACTCAGCTTGGGCTGGATGAGCCAGTTGACGGTCAGGGCCCACGCCCCGTAGACGGCGAAGGGGATGAGCAGGGCAAGTCGCGGGCGCTTGACCCCCACCAGAAGGCAGGCGGCCGGAACCACCAGCGTCGTCTCGCGGGTGAGCGCGGCGAGGGTGAACAGCACCACGGCCCAGCCCAGGTGCTTGCGCCACAACACGACACCCCACAATGCCAAGGAGAAGGCGAGGGCATCGCCGAGGCTGGCTCGCACGCTGACCAGCAGGGCGGGGGTAAGGGCCACCGAGAGGCCGAGCCACACCGGCCCGCCCACCCGTCGGGCGAGGCGACCGGCGGCGACCGCGGCCGCTCCGACCGACACCAGACTGATGCCGAGCATGGCCCACACCGTTGCCGGGCCCTCAGGGAACGGAGCGGCCAACAACGGGAAGAGGATGCGCCGGGCGCGATAGCGGGGCCGGTCGACATTGCCGTCGAGGGTCTGGAGGCCATCCGGTTGGGTGATGGAGCGGGCGACGACGTAGAACTGCTGGCCGTCATGGCCGTAGCCCTTGACCAGCACGGGATCCGTAAAGGTCTCTTCCACGAATGGTCGCGAGGCGGCCTGGTCGCCGATGTTCAATAGGGCGCTCACGTCGCCATCGTGGCGAGCGAGAAGCTGAAGGGTGGGCAGCACCACGATGACGATGCTGACCACGAAGACGGCCAGTTCCGCTTTCCAGCCGGCCCGTTCCTTGACCGGGGCGACGATCGGCTCGGTCATGGCTCCACCGCGTCGGACTCGAATCGTTCGGGATCGTCGCCCGAGCACCAGGCGGTGCCCTCGCCACAGGTGTCGAGGATCGGGCACCAGCGACATGGGGGCCCGGTTCGCTTGGTCGGCTCTCGTGAGCCGGCTCGGAGCTCGATCATGCGGGCGACGCCGTCGACGGTGCGGGCCAGGGCGGCGTGCAACAGCCCTTCGCTGACCGCCTCGGTGTGTGGTCGGCCCTCCTCCAGGTAATAGCTGGCCAGGAGCCGGGGTGGGGTGCCGATCTTGATCGATTCGAGGAGGGCGTAGAAGCGCAGATCGTCGAGGTGGGCAGGGGCGAACCCTCCGGTCTTGAGGTCGATGAGGACCTTGCCCGCCGTGGTGCCGTTGGCCCTGCCGATGGACAGGTCGATCTTGCCCGACAGCACCAGGCGGGAATCCAGCAGTTCGACCCGGACCTTGCTCTCGGGCACCGGCCGCCACACGGCTTTGAGCGGGGGAAAGCAGTCGAAGAACGTCGTCACCCGGTCGGTGGCCTGGCCTCGCAGCTCGGCACGGTCGGCCTCGCCGCAGGTGCGCAGGAAGTCGCCGATGCTGTCGTTGCCCTGGCTCAGTCGCGCCAGGCTCTCATCGACGAGGTCGGTAGGGACGGGGTCGCCTCGCCACGAGATGCCGAGCTCGATGGCCTTGTGGGCCACCGTGCCCCGAGCGATGGGGACCGACCACGCGAACGGCTCGGTCTCCTCGGCCAGGTAGCGGGCCTCGCAGCCGTGCACCTGCGACAACTTGTGCTTTGAGACGAAGAGCTGGTCGGCCGTGTCGAGTTGGTCGACCAGCGGGCCCAGCTCATGTTCGAGTTCGGCGCGCAGCTCGTGGCGCAGCCCGGCATCGAATTGAGGGCGCTCGGACTCGGGGGCACCGAGGAGCTCCACCACCTCACGCTGGGCCGGGTTCAGCTCCGGCTCGCCGATCATCTCGTCACCCTACGACGCCCTCACCCGGCGGCCGGGGAGTTCCTGTCGTACCCCCTGGGCAAGATGAACAGCGATGGAAGCCACGTCCCTTCACTTTGCTGCCGCCGCCCGAGCTCTCGGTCAGGTGGCCCATGGCCGGGGCCTGGTCGTTCCCGGGTTCCGCAGCCCCCCGCGTCTCGCCGGCGTCGAACGGTCGGTGCGGCGTCGTGGCGACGGGGCGGCCACGGTCTCCGTCCGGCTCCGCGGTCGGCCGTGGGTGGCGGTGTTGGCCGACATGATCGAGGGGGTGGTGGTGGTCAACGACCTCACCGGTCCGGCGGCCACCCGATGTCGCACCGCACTGTGGGCCCAGATCGAATCCGACGAACTGCGGGCGGCCTAGATGTCCCCGGTGCGCGAGCCTCGGCCCCTAGCTTTGTTCGATGGACGACACCACGATCTCCAGCCTGGCGCTGATCGCGGCGGCCGCCGTGGTGGCACCGATTCTGGTGGAGCTGCTGCGGCGGTTCCGGATCCCCGGCGTCGTCGTCGAGATCGCGCTGGGCATCATCATCGGGCCCCAGGTCCTCCACCTGGCGCAGACCACGGACTTCATTCGTGGCCTCTCCGATCTCGGGCTGACCTTTCTCATGTTCCTGGCCGGCTACGAGATCAATCTCCAGGAGGTGAAGGGTCGTCCGCTGGTGAAGGCGACGATCGGCTGGGCGATCTCCCTCGGTCTGGCCTTTGCCTTCGCCTTCGTGGCCGTTTCGACGGGGTTCGGCCTGAGCACACTGTTCATCGGGCTCTGCCTCACCACCACCGCGTTGGGCACGCTGTTGCCCATCTTGCGAGACGCCGGGGTCGCCGAAACGCGGTTCGGTGCCTACATCCTGGCTATCGGCACGGTGGGCGAGTTCGGCCCCATTGTCGCCATCGCCCTCCTCCTCACCAGCAACAACCCGCTCAGCACTGCGGTCCTCCTGGTGGCGTTCGTCGCCGTGGCCCTGGTGGCCGCGCTGCTGGCCACCCGTCACCAGCCGCCGCGGGTTGTCGATGTGCTCCGGCGCAATCTGCATTCCAGTGCCCAGCTCCCGGTGCGGGTCTCGGTGTTGCTCGTCGTGTTGCTGGTCTGGCTGGCCGCCTCCCTCAACCTGGATGTACTGCTCGGCGCGTTCGCCGCCGGCATCGTGGTGCGCCTGTTCAGTGCCGGCGAAGACGGCGACGTGATTCGGGTGAAGCTCGAGGCGATCGGGTTCGGATTCCTCGTGCCGGTGTTCTTCATCGTCAGCGGGATGAACTTCGACCTCGATGCGCTGCGCGACAGTCCCGCCACCCTGCTGCGCCTTCCGGTGTTCCTGGGTCTGTTCCTCGTCGTGCGAGGGGTGCCCGCCCTCTTGCTGTACCGAAAGGACGTGGACCGTTCCGAGGTGATGCCCCTGGCGTTGTTCTCGGCCACCGCTCTCCCGCTGATCGTCGTCATCACGACGCTGGGGGTGCAGGAGGGGCGCATGCTGCCCGGCAACGCGGCCGCCCTCGTGGGCGCGGGCATGTTGTCGGTGTTGATCTACCCCCTCATCGGCTTCGGTATGTTGCGTCGGGCGGGGCGACTGCCGGCGACGTCCACGGTGTTCGAGTCCGACGACATCGACGCGCCGGACCTACCGTTCGACGGGTAGCGTCACCAGGGGTCGCACCCGCGGCCGAGGTATCACCGAGCAGGGGGACTCAACCATGAGCGAACGCACGTCTTACGCGCCGGGAACGCCGTCCTGGGTGGACTTGGGTAGTCCTGACACCGCAGCCTCCGCCGCGTTCTATGGCGGGCTGCTCGGTTGGAACGCCGACATCGATCCGCGCCCTGAGGCCGGTGGCTACGGCATGTTCACCCTGCGGGGATTGAACGTCGCCGGCATCGGCCCACAGCAGAACGCCGACATGCCGCCCTACTGGACGGTCTACGTCACGGTGGCCAACGCGGATGC
>Ga0209069_10001210_pt1 | contig 12974 bp, 10 predicted proteins | sample Str013_2_FD_187202 | JGI IMG/M metagenome (GOLD analysis project Ga0209069, IMG submission 187202) | Freshwater sediment microbial communities in response to fracking from Pennsylvania, USA - Straight Creek_MetaG_SC_2013 (SPAdes) (version 2) | ecosystem: Environmental > Aquatic > Freshwater >...
ATAAATAGGCCAACCGATGGTTGGCCAATGTGGGAGGATTTATAGTCGATGAATGTGAATCTTGTAAAGAAGAAGAAACGCTCCAGGGAAATAGAAGCACAAAATAAAGGAATAGATGATCTTAAAGAGAAAGCAAGAAGCAGGATTCCCCGGTTCGCTTTTGAATATCTCGACGGCGGATGTAATGAAGATGTAAATCTCTATAAGAATACAGCCGAATTAAGGGAAGTGGAATTAAAGCCCTATTATCTCGAGAACTATAGCGCACCCGATATGCGCACCGAGATCTTTGGACATACTTACGATGCTCCATTTGGTATTGCACCTATTGGGTTACAAGGTCTGATCTGGCCGGGCTCGCCGGAAATTCTTGCCAAAGCTGCCTTTGAACACAACATTCCATTTATACTCAGTACGGTATCTACTTCTTCCATTGAAAAAATCGGCGAGATCACCGAAGGAAGTGCCTGGTTTCAATTATATCATCCTGCTGAGGCTGCCATTAGAAATGATGTTGTTAAAAGAGCAGCCGATGCTAAATACCCGGTGTTGGTTTTGCTGTGCGATGTTCCTTCTTTCGGATTCAGACCGAGAGATATTAGAAATGGGCTCGCCATGCCTCCAAGAATGACACTTAAAAATATTTTGCAAATTATGGGCAAGCCTGAATGGGCCATCCGAACATTGGCACACGGAATACCTGAATTTGCAACCATGAAGCAGTACATGCCAAGAGGAATGAATATGAGTAAGCTGGGTGTTTTCATGAACAAGACTTTTTCAGGAAGATTAAATTCCGAAAGAATAAAACCAATTCGGGATATGTGGAAAGGAAAAATCGTATTGAAGGGCGTGGCATCCGAAGAAGATGCAGAAATAGCATTGCAGCTTGGGTTGGATGGTATTATTGTTTCCAATCATGGAGGAAGACAGTTGGACGCGGGTCAGTCAACGATTAGAACCTTGTCGCCCATTGTTGAAAAGTATAAAGGAAAACTCACGATCATGATGGATAGTGGTATTCGTTCAGGCCCCGATATTGCCAGGACTTTAGCGAGTGGTGCAGATTTTGCATTTCTTGGCAGGTCCTTTATGTATGGTGTTTCGGCATTGGGGAAAGAGGGAGGGAACCATACGATTTCCATTTTAAAAACTCAATTGAAACAGGTGATGGAACAGGTTTGCTGCACCAGAGTTGGTGAATTGAGCAGACATATTATTCAGTAAAAATCTATCCCGAGATTTTTGAACGGCGTTACGCCCCACCCCCATAAATTCATTCTGAGATCGGCTACTCCTGCTGTTAGCAATCCTTTAAAACATCAGTAATACGCGCAGCGAAAACTAACTTCGCCCAGTCATTAAACCATCTTATCAGAAAAAGAATGAAGGCTTTATTTGCACCAACAGTATTTTTTATTGTCAGTATTTTATTTGGAACATCCTGTATCAAAGATCCGCCCGCCACTCCTTTAACTCGAAGAACAGTTCAATATGTGCTTTATACAGATAAGGACTTTTCTAGCGACAACAATTTGATTACTTTCAGACTTTCTATCCAAAATTCAGCCGACCAAACATTATGGGATTCTATCATGGCGCCCATAGCTATTAAAGAAATTCCCGATTCAGCACATCGAATAGTTGTGGAAAAATTGGTTCCCACGAACGATCTATCTGCGATGAAAGTTGGTTTTTATTACGAAATAGAAAATGTGGGTAATTCCTGGTATCTGGATTCTTTTCCTGCGGGGATGACTTTTAAGAAAGTGGAGTTTAATTTCAAATAATAGGCAAATATTTCTCTAGTGTTTGTTTCACGCAAAGACGCCAAGGAGGCGCAAAGGCGCAAGGGAGAACCCTTAATTTCTCAAAATAGTCCAGCGTTATCTGATTCGATGTGCTGGAAGGTGAAGCGGAGACAGGACCGAGAACTAAAAAGTCAGTAGTCGGCCCTCAACAGAATCTGCGAGATATGCAAACGCTATCGACTCCCGACTACTGACTCCTGTCTATTTTGGCGTTGAAATGGAAATATTCCTATACTCAATCGGACCATGATCTCCCTGGAACATGATGGGTCCTGGTTCTCCCTCCCTGCTGTCAATAGCTCCGCCTGTGATGCCTGGGATCTGCTGGTTGGAGATCACTGTTTTTCCATTCATAACAACCGTTACCATTCTTCCAATTAAAGTGATATCATAGGTTTCCCATTCACCTGCTCCTTTGGAAGCAATTTCACTGGGCTGCAGAAATCCGTAAATCGCGCTGACAAAATCAAGCTGTGGTTCCATGCCTTTATTGTCTTCGATTTGAACCTCATAGCGACCACGGAGATAAACTCCACTGTTGCTTCCGCTGGGATAACGGAATTCAACGTGCAATTTGAAATCATTAAAGGTTTGGTCGGTAATTATATTAGATCCTGATTTCGGACTCTTCAGCACCCCCGATTCGACTACCCATTGATTGGTTGTACCCTGCGCATGCCATCCGGTTAAATCCTTGCCGTTGAAAAGCACCACCGGATCTCCCCAGCTAACAGGTTTATCGCGTTTCAATAAAGGGGCTCTAACGCCGGTGAAGCTGGAGGTCTTGCCATCTGTTCCCTTAATCGTGCCCGTTAGTTTATCATCCTGAAGCGTGCCTTCAAAAACAACCTCTCCGGGTCCGGGTTCCCATTGTGGAGGTATTGAGAAATTAAATTTTCCGTCTTTAAAATTGACAACCGAAATCGGTCTTGCCGAGCCACCGGAACCAACAAAACGTCCTACCAGGGTACTCATGCCTGAATGAGTCACTTCCAGCCAGGAAGGTGTTATTTTTCCATCCTTATTAACGACGAGGTCCCATCTTCCGATAATCGGTGGAGGATCGGCATAAACGCGTGCCGAGGGACGAGCCTGGATATCAGAACCGATAAAAGTCATGAACAGGAGGAGTGTGGTAGACAATTGAATAGATGAACGCAATGCCATCGCTGAAAGCTTTTTCATATAGTGCTTGTTTTTCGAGGGTTCAAATTAGTGATAAAAACCAATATCGCGGAAGATTCCCGCAATGGTAGAACTTAGGCGGTAGTTGGCAAATAAATGGTCATATTGCTGAAGCTACCTTCTTTGGTCACCACTTTAATGTCTCCGCCATGGGCCTTTGCGATATCATAACTCAGGCTAAGCCCCAGGCCAGTTCCCTCTCCGGTAGGTTTCGTGGTGAAAAACGGTTGAAAGATTTTATCGAGTATTTTTATGGGGATGCCATTGGCATTGTCGCTAACGGTGATGGATACCTCCCCAACCCCGGAAGGGGCTTTTGATAACTTTGTAATAATCCTTACAGTTGGTTGATATCCGGCAGGTTCCGTCTTTTGTTTTTGGTTGACGGCATAAAACGCATTGTTGATCAGGTTCAGCAATACCCGACCAATATCCTGGGGTACGATATTGATCTTTCCAATGCTTTGATCAAAGTCTGTTTCAAACAACGCATTGAAAGATTTTTCCTTGGCACGTAAACCGTGATAGGCAAGTCGTAAATATTCATCACACAAAGCATTAATGTCGGTAAGTTCTTTTTGCCCGCTGCTGGTGCGCGAATGCTGCAACATGCCTTTCACAATGGCGTCGGCCCGCTTGCCATGATGAAGGATCTTTTCAAGATTTTGCCTGACGTCTTCTGCGAGTGCCCTGGCTTCTTCTCTATGGCCTTTGGATACTTCCGCCACCATTTCACTGATCAATTCACTACTCACTTCGGAGAAATTGTTGACGAAGTTTAATGGATTTTGAATTTCGTGCGCTATGCCGGCTGTAAGCTCGCCGAGGGAAGCCATTTTTTCCGACTGTACGAGCTGTGTTTGCGTAGCTTTTAATTCGGTCAAAGCGTCTTCTGCTCTTTTCTTTTCAGTTTGCAGTTTGATAAGATCCTCTGCGGCTTGTTGGGCATGGGCTTCAGCGACCATTAAATCATTGAAACGTGTGAAAGTAAGATTGAATGCCTGTGCAAATCTTTCTATCAGGGTCAATGTTTCTGGTGGCTGTGGATCCGGGGAGGCCATTCCAATGAAACCTTTGGAGAAATAGGCGATGCTTTGAATTCTTCTTTTCTGCGACAGTCCGTCTTTAAATGGCACATGCAATTCTTCACCCAGGTAATGGAAATAATCTGCCAATTCTTTTCCCTGCATATCGATGGTTAACGATTTGTCCTGGCGTTTCCATCCCGCATACATTTTTTTCATAGAGTCGTTCCGGGAAGCATCACCAGAAAACATCGTGCTCACTCTGGACCCATCTTCGTCTGTTATCCAAAACTCGATTTGGTTATTGTCTTCACGGATCAGTCCAATATAGAGTCGATTGGGTGCAATGCCAAGGCCGATAAGTTGTTTAAAGAGTACGGCGGCGGTTTCTGCGAGTTCATCGCTTCGTTGCATAGCAAGTGTTCTGGTACGGACTCTCTCCAATGCCACTTCTGTTGTTGCCTCTCTGACCTGCGTTTCTGCTTTTTCTATGTCCAGGTACCTGCGATAAGCCAATTCAAAAACATTCCTGAAACGGATAAATAAATTGGTTTCTTCCTGCGATAATGGAGAATAGGTAGAAATGCCCATGGCCACTGGACCGAGCGAATACCAATAATAGTTGAGTGATGTTGCATTTTCGAGATAGTGGTCGATGAAAACATTGGTTGTTTTCTGGTATTTGTACCATTCGGCTACCTGTTCACCCACAAAAGTGAAAGTATACACTTCGTTTGGGCCTTTCAGCATTTGCTCGGCAAAGGAGGTCCCTACGAAATGATCCTGATAGTTTACCTCGGTGATAAGTGATTTGTCGTGTCTGGCGTAAAATTCGTAGTTGGTATAGGTGCCTTTCGACTCATGGAAAATCGCTGTTTGTACATTCCTGATTTCTTTCACTCCCAGCAGTTCGAGCTGTGTTGAGATGGTTCGACAAATTTCCAGCATGTCTGCGCGGTCCTTCATCGCCATCGCTGAAGACCTTACCCGCTCGAGGGAAGTTTCGATCTCCAGTTCATGATTTTTATTCTGAAGCGTTGCATTAATTTCCCCAATGGCTTTAGTCTTTTTCTGAAGATCATCGATACTTTCCTGCAGCATGATGGAAAGTGTCATCTTGTCTTTTTCAGTCCGATCTAATTTGAACTGAACAGCAGATTTGTTTTTAGTGAATTCGGTGAGCGCGAGCAGATAAACCTCTTTTTCAGACTCATCCAACCGCTCATGATCCTTGATTTTATTCCATAAATCCTGAAGCTTCGGGTCCATGTTACGCCGTAATTTCTTTTAAAAGGGCAAGTGAGCAGGTCATATTCTGAAAGAGGTATTGGTCGCCGGGCACCCTTCCGATTTCGCCATAACAGAAAAATCCGGCCATGGGAACGTTCCATATTTCTTGTATCCCTTCGATCTCTTCGCTTACATAGGGTCCCAGGCAAACTCTTCTTCCTTCGCAGGAAAACATGACCATGGCGTCGGCGTCGGGCACTTCCATTTTGAATTGCCTGAATTCTTTGATCGATTCTTCCATTACATCGAAACCAGGTAACAAGCTTAAGCGAACTTTGGAGCCTTGTGGCACACTACCTGCAAAAATGATAGAGCGGTCATCATGATTTATAACCATGGGTGTTCTCATCACTGGATGTTTATCCTCTCTTAATAATTGAATCTGAAAATTATTGTTGGTGAGCAGTCTTGTTTCGAACCTTTCATTGGCGTCCTTTATACCAGCATACCTGGCCATAAAATCCAGTGCCGGTTCATGATCAATGGTATGAACTACATTTCCCTGGCTGCTGGTGATGGTTCGTTCCATCCCCATCGGTTTCCATCCGCCCACAGCCATGCCCGTTAGACTCACTTTGGCTGCATCGAAGATGAGCGCAACAAGCCCATGATCCGTGACAGCCGTGTTGGTGAATGCATAAGTTCTTTTCATTTCGAGTCCGTCCGACGCCAGACCCCCAAAAATGGGCGTTTTCATGCCGCAAACATTTTCAATGCCGTCAACAATATCGTCACCATCAGTGTACAGGCCTCCCGAAGCTATCATGAACAATGGGTTCTTAAACTTGGCGAGCCCCGTCCTGGCAATCGCCGAAGCTATTTGCTTTGTAAATTCGGGCTCACTATTTGCGAGTTCAATGTGGAAATAAGATGGGTTAACATCGAGTAGCAACGCCACAATAGAATCTGATTCAAGTTCGGCATCAATGAATTCTGCGCTACACGAAGCTCCGAATACCTGGATGTTCTTTTCGAAAAAAACTTTACATAACGAATCAAATTCATTTTTTGCGGAGATAAACACAATGGCCAGGGTTGGCTGAAAACCAACTGCAATAAGTTTGATTATTTCGTCATTAATTTCTACTGTGCCTCTTCCCTTAATTGATTTTGCTTTCATCGTAGGTTTTCGTTGAATGGTTGAATGCTTCCATTCAATGACTGTGTTTGACCATCAAAAGATAGACAAACTATTATAAACCATAAAATCCCTTCAACCACAGTCTTGACTGTGCAGACTATGGACTTTCAAATAATAAGCATCAAGCCGGAATGCCAATGCCGCCGGTTGGGTTAGAAGGGTCCTGTGATTCCGACCCTAATTCCTGGATATTGTAGAAATTTTTGATAGCATCCAGGTCCTTGGGATTGACGCCCTGTTTCCTGCATTGCTTGATGAGCAGTTGAATCATCGCCTGTTGATTATTGACTTGGGTATCTACTTTAAAAACCCATCTTATCAGGAAGATTTGCAAGCCTAAAAGACAGACCAAGCCAAAGAAATACACCAGGAGGGAGATAGTGTCACCCGAAAAAAGTAGCATCATGGCAATTGAGTTTGAGTTCCTAAAGTTACAATGAGTTCTAAAATCTGTATTCATTACGGCCAAGCCAATAAACAGATCTATTAGATCTATGACTGCTATGTAGGCATGCTCGCTAGGGAAGGCTGTCTGTGACCGGTAAATGCACCTGGACTTTTTCATGCATTGTATAGAGTCTATACCTTCTTCCATCCTGGATCATGATGCCGCTGGATTTATTCTGAAGGAGAATAGGATTGCGTGAATATTTTTTCCAGTGAATAAGGTCCGGAGAGACCGCCACATTGGTTGACCACTCATGCCAATCCTTAAATGCCGTCGCGTGATAGTAGGCGTAATAAAATCCCTGAACTTTAATCACCTGGTTTACAGCTAATCCAAATTTGTCGTAAGGTTCAGGTCCGGGAATGATGATTGGATCGTCCTGCACATTGGTCCATATTTTGAAATCCTTCGACCTGGCGAGCCAAACCGCCGCATCATTTCTTTCATAGAGCAAATACCATCCGGAATCCGTTTTCAAAACAGAAGGAGTGCCGAATGATCCGGGTGTAATCGCCTGCCCATTGGTTTGCCGGATGTTGAGATTTCCTCTTTCGGTCCAGTGAAGACGATCAGGAGAACTTAGCATATGAGCAGTATCTCCCCGTCCTTCAGCGAACATATAATAAAGGCTGTCTTTCTTTACGACGCACATGTCCTCCACCCATCCGGACGAATAGATTGGGTTTGACGGATATTTCGTCCAATGGTAGCCGTCAGTAGAAGTGGCGTAGCCGAGATGTTTTTCATCCTCTTCATTCACATATCCGGTGTACCATAAATGATAAACACCGTCTTCTTTCAAAATCCATCCGCGTTCACGGATATGGCGATCCCAGGTATTGGTGTCGGTTCCGCAGAAGATGGGATTGTTGGGATAAGATACAAAGTGAACCAACTCATCTGGGAATTCTGCTTCTGGTTGAGAATTTTTGCATTGTAGGAAAATGCAGCTAACCAGGAGTAGTAAAATAATTTTACGCATGTACAATGAATGATACCAGGTTCCACGCAAAGGCGCAAAGAATGCGCAAAGGCGCAAAAAGGAACCTCTTCTTTGCGCCTTTGCGCATTCTTTGCGTCTTTGCGTGGAACCTGGTATTTGCATCATTTAACAGTTGTTCTTTTAATCACCAATACCCAATCTTTTTCGCCCGAACGATTATTTCCCGGCACGTTAAATTCCTCATTTCTGGTCAATTCACCGGAAACAGGAATGTATTTTCCACTGGAAGGATCAAACCAGCTTGCCTTGCAGGAACTTTTAAGTGCGGATAAATCCAAAGTAAACGGCCCCTGATGCACCGGTGGCACATAGGCAATCAGTACATCACGGTCACGGGTACACGCAGCTGCAATATAATCGGCTGCCGTATCCGTCCCACCACCGGCGATGATGAGTTTATCCATGCCATTCAAATCTGATGGAACCAGTTTCCACCACTCAACAGACCTGATAAATGCATTCAGTCTTTTCATATCCTGTGCCCCCGGAGAGTTTAGGTGCTGTTGCCAAACAGGATCGATAAAAGGCCAGATGTATCCATTTCCTGCCATATATCCTCCAACACTCGATAACCAGGCCCACCATTGAAAACGCCTTACGGGTTGAATGGCATGTGGGTTGTAATTATTTCCATCAGGGCCTTCTTCATCATAAGGTTCTTCCAATAAAAAGGAGGGCATCACTGGATTGCGGGCATAAGCCAGCCGGGCCTGTGCGGGAATATTTCGTTCCCAATTATAAACGGCATTCAGACTCATTTCTTTTCCGAATTCTATATTGTCGGCACTGTTTTGTCCACTAAAGGATTCGGCCGTATAATAAATGGATTGTTGGCCCTTGACCGATTTCAAACCGGATATAAGGGCAGCCTCCGCTTCCTTTTTTTCCGGGGAGAAATTGCCATCATCCCCCAGCAGCATCCAAACAATGTTTTTACTTTTCTTATAGCGCGTTGCAAACCATGCACCATAGGCTTTTACTTTTTGAGGCCCGTTGGCGACCATTTCTTCTATCCATCCCTGGTCGCTGTTATGATAACCTGTATAAGCAGGAAAGAGGAAGACCAATATTCCTTTCCGGTCACAATAAGCGATGAAATTATCGAGCAATTTCCAGTAAACATTGTTGGGCGTAGTAAAATCAGGAGCGTGTATGCCTGCCCGGTAGTCGAGTGAGTCTTTCCAAAGCGAGCCATCGAGTTTTTTCAGAAAGGGAAGATCACCTTGTCCGTTAAAGGGAGCGTGGTTTCCCATTTTCCAATGACAGATGGCACTAACCTCGATGGAATTATATCCGAAGGAAACGGTATGATCGATAAACTGGTGCTGGCCGGTCAGAGGTTGCGAAATGATACACCATGCAGTGCGCCCGAGAATTGGGAAGGGAGTGGACTGATGGTCCACAAGATATCTATTGTCCGAACTTATGCGAACGGGAAATCGCACTTGTGCATAGGCTTCAGCAGCTACGAACAAAAAAAACAAGCAACAAGAAAAGAAAGACCGGAATGTTTTCATGATATCATCCTTAGTCATCTGATCAAACGAATATAAGGATGATTTTGCTGTAAGTTTCTCAATAAGTGGCTTTCATTGTACAGGAATGTAATCGTTCTTATTGAATAATCCCGGCGGTGGAAGACCGCCGGGATTAAAGGGTTGAAAAATTACAACACTGTGTAGTCATGACAGTCACTAACCAAAACGGTTTCCAGCGTTTCGTCATCAATGATTTGAAAATGGATATGAAAGGAGGTGCCTTTTGCAACGGCGGAAACATCCCGCCAGAGCGCAGCATAACCATCTCCTTGAGGATTGGTATGAATATTTAAAGGTGTCAATCCTTCGCCCAGTGTGAGCCAGGTAGTACTGGAACAACCGTTAACATCTGCAATGGGATTTACGGCGCGCTGTAAAGAATAATCATGGTTTGGCTTTAAATGATGTACCCAGGTATCGAGGTTGATGATGGAAGCAGGATCAGGGTTTTGCCTGAACTTTAATAACCCCAATTCGGTGATCTTCTTACCTTGGCTGGATAAGATCAGATCGAAATTGTAAAGTGTATTGGGCGTTTCATTGCCTGGTGAATCTTTCTGGCAACCATAGAAAACCGAGAATGACAACAGGAGTAAACAAAATCTACCTGTGTTGATGAGTAAATTTTTGGCTTGCATGTGGAAAGGTTTTTGGTGAAATGCTTTAATAATAATAAAGCTAATCACCTCGAATAGTTTATATAGACAGTATTGAGCAAATTGCGGGAACGCATGAGCGTTCTGCGAAAAGCCTGATCAGGCAGAGAGATGGGTAATAAGCTTCAGCAATTCCTCTTTTTTGCTCCGTGACACCGGAATGGATACTTCATTGTTCAAAATCAGGTGCCCGCCTTCGCCTTTCACATAGCGGATGGCGTACTGGAGATTGACAAGGTATGAATTGTGCACACGGGAAAAAGGATGTGTTCCCAGCAATTCCTCAATATCCTTTAAGGTTCTTGAAATCACAAGTCGTTGCCCGTTGTTAAGGTGTATGTCGGTATAGTTGCTGTTGCTTTCACAATAAACGATATTGTTGAGCGGCACCAATTCGAATCCATGCAGGGTGGGGAGGGCAATTTTCTGGAAAGAAAGATCGTTGCTTTTTTTGATATGGGTAAGCAGTGCAGTAAGCTGTTTATAGGAATCGCGTTCAGTGCGGATCAGGATTTTGCCGATGGCTTCTTTCAACTCATCTTTATCAATTGGCTTGATTAAATAATCAAGCGCACCAAATTTTATCGCCTGGATGGCATAGTGATCAAAACCGGTGGTGAAAATAATATCGAAATGAATATCCCTGAGTTGCTCCAACATTTCAAAGCCATTCATGCCGGGCATTTCCACGTCGAGAAATAACAATTGTGGCTGTTTTGCCTGTATCAGTTGGATGGCATCCGGGCCATTGTTGCAGGTGGTCAGCAATTCAATTTCCGGGCAATAAGTTTTCAATTGCCAATCCAGGCTATTACGGCAATGCTTTTCATCGTCGACAATGATTGCGCTGATCATGAATTAAAGATAACTATGCTTAGGCTGACTTCATGGGAATTTTTACTTGAACGCAGGTTCCTGACGGTTGGCCTTCATCATTTTTCAAATCTTCGATGTCAATCACCGCTTGTGCATTGCCGTTGGTAGATTCAAAGAGTTCCAGACGATGCTGCGTGAGTTTTATTCCCAATGATTCTTTACCATTGATCTCTTCTGGGTTCTTTTTGGCACCGACAGTTCTTCCTACTCCATTGTCGCGGATCTTACAGAGGAGGAAATCACCCTGATTCGAGAAATCAATACAAATGATGCCATCTTTTTTCTCTTTCGGATGCAGGCCATGCCAAATCGCGTTTTCTACAAATGGTTGAAGCAGGAGTGGGGGCACCCATACAGCAGCCGGGTCCGTTTGACCAATTTGGATCTTGTACTGGAAAGGGATTTCAAAACGAAGTGCTTCGAGTTCCATGTACAACCGGAGTGCGAACAGTTCATCTTCCAGGGGAATAAAGGATTTGCCAGACTGCTGCAAAATGATCCGAATCAGCTTTGCAAATTTGGTGAGATAATCTGCTGCTTTCGCGGGTTCATTGGTTTGGGTAAACCGGTTGATGGAGTTGAGGCAGTTGAAAATAAAATGTGGATTCATTTGTGCCCGTAGCGCCTGCATTTCCAATTCAGTAGTACGCTGCTGCCACTCCATGGAGATCCTCTCACTTTCAAGTCTTTGGAGATTCAGTTCTTTCTCTGCCATTTCCCGGAGAACGGACTCGTTTTTTTGTTTGAGCCTGATATTTCTGAAAACTACGAGGCCCAAAATCAGCATGGATATCACGCCACCAACCATAATTTTCCGAATGAAGGATTCATAACTGAGTTGATCAGCGTTCAGTGCCAGTTGCTGGTCATTGATTTTCTTTTCATTGGTTAATAAAGACAACTGAGCTTCTTTTTTCTGATTGTCTGTGACCGCTTTAGAAATGGCCATGACACGTGTTAGTTCACTCAATGCCACAGCGTCTTTCATCGCCACATATTTTTTTTGATAAACGTAGGCGCTGTCTATATTCCCCTGGTGATCAAACAGCTTGTTCAGCTGCTGGTAACCATCGCGCAAGTATTGTCTTGCGTCAAGCATCGAGGCTTCGTTCAATAGTGCTCTGGTATATTCAAATGCATGTCCATAATCTTTTTTCCCGTCATAGGCCCTGGCTATGTCCGAAAGAATGCGCATGGATTTATTCCTGTCATTGTTCGCATGGCTTAATTCCAGGTCCTTTTTTAATTGCACCAGCGCTTTGTCAAATTGTCCTGAGGCTATAGCTGCTTCAGCCTGCAAAATTTTCGGGTATACTTTGTAGTTACTTCTTACAGTCAGTGATTTCATGGCCTGGAGGTATTTGCCAAGATCATAAGCAGCCGAATCGTATCGTTCCATTGAATAGTAGGTATCTCCGAGATCAGCCAAAGGATACCAGGTAAGGGTCGATCCTTCGGGGTATCTCAAACTCTGGCGGTAAAAGTCGAGTGCGGTGCTGTCGTCCATGGACAGACGATAGAGGTCACCCATTTTCGCCAGTAGGATGGCCGTATTGTATGCATCCGGAATGCTTTTGAAAACGGATAGACCGGCATTAAAGAGTTCAAAAGCTCTTTGATACTGACCGGTTTCAAAGGAGATCGATCCCAGCATGGCATTCGCTTCGCCGATAAGTTTTTTATCATTAGAAATATTCGCAAGGCTGAGGGCTTCATTGCAAGCTTTGGCTGCATGATCAAAATTGCTTTGGCAGAATTGGGCCAATGCCAGATTCAGATAGCATGCTGCAAGAATTTTTTTGTCTATGAGATTTGGATATTCCCGTAAGGTTTGTAAGCTGATTTTTTCCTGCAGGGGAAAATCATTGCGAGCAATGCCTGCAATATGGGCCTTGTTGTTAAGCGACATAACGGTGCCGCGGGTATAACCGATGGCATGTGCATCATTAAAGGCTTTTTGAGCGAAGTAAGATGCAGTGTCTTCCTGCAGGTATGTATAGA